>Ga0209207_1001315_pt1 | contig 11831 bp, 14 predicted proteins | sample SaghotsprinmetaG_FD_184140 | JGI IMG/M metagenome (GOLD analysis project Ga0209207, IMG submission 184140) | Hot spring microbial communities from South Africa to study Microbial Dark Matter (Phase II) - Sagole hot spring metaG (SPAdes) (version 3) | ecosystem: Environmental > Aquatic > Thermal...
TATTCGCTGCCGAAGCCGAGATCCTTCATCAGCTTCGTCGGTGCGTTTCTTAGGTGTTCGGGCACCGGTCGGCTCTGATCCTTGGCGACGAACTGGCGCGCCGCGCCGTAGGCGACATAGCCTGCGTTCGACTTCGGCGCGACGGCCAGGTAGAGCACCGCGTTCGCCAGCGCGAGTTCCCCCTCGGGCGAGCCGAGGCGCTCGTAGGCCTGCGCCGCCTCGAGCGCGACGGAGAGCGCGCGCGGATCGGCCAGACCGATGTCTTCAGACGCCATGCGGATCACGCGGCGCGCGAGATAGAGCGGATCGGCGCCGCCGTCGAGCATGCGGCAGAACCAGTAGAGCGCGGCGTCGGGCGATGAGCCGCGCACCGACTTGTGCAGCGCCGAGATCTGGTCGTAGAAGGCGTCGCCGCCCTTGTCGAAGCGCCGCAGGTCGGAGGCGAGCGCCTCCGCCAAAAAGTCGACGCCGACGAGACGGCATCCCGCCACGCCGGCCGCCGTGCGCAGCGTTTCCAGCACGTTGAGCAGCCGGCGCGCGTCGCCGTCGGCGTAGCCGACGATGCGCTCCACCGCGTCGTCGGCGAACTCGAGATCGGCGAAGGCATGCGTCTGCGCGCGCCGGAACAGCTCGCGCAGCTCGTCCGCCGTCAGCGGCTTCAGCACATACACGGCGGCGCGCGAGAGCAGCGCGGAATTCACCTCGAACGACGGGTTCTCGGTCGTCGCGCCGACGAAGGTCAGCAAGCCCTGCTCGACGTAGGGCAGGAAAGCATCCTGCTGCGCCTTGTTGAAGCGATGCACCTCGTCGACGAACAGCAGCGTGCGCCGGCAGCGCTGGGCCAGCGTGAGTTTCGCCTGCTCGACGGCGGCGCGGATGTCCTTGACGCCGGAAAACACCGCCGAGAGCGCGATGAAGTCGGCGTCGAAGGCATCCGCCATCAGCCGCGCCAGCGTCGTCTTGCCGACGCCCGGCGGCCCCCAGAGGATCATCGAATGCGGCGTCTTCGACTCGAAGGCGAGCCGCAACGGCTTGCCCGGGCCCAGGAGGTGCTGCTGGCCGATCACCTCGTCGAGCGTGGCGGGTCGCAACTGTTCCGCGAGCGGGGCGTGGGGGATGGGATTCTTGAATGAATCGTCGCTCATGGGCGCAATGATAAGGCCGTCCCGCCAGCGCCGACTTTTGTGTGACGCTTTGTTACTCCTGCGCCTCCGGCGCCAGCACCTCGCGCTGCCCGGCGCCCTTGGGCGACGCGTGGCGGGATCGCCGGGCGTCAGTGCCCCATGTGGCGCATCGGCGCCCCTCCCGCCGGTTTGCGTACGGTGGCGTGAATCGCCTTGTGACTGCCGTCCGAGAAACCCAGGGTGATGACGACGTGATCGCCTTCCTTCAGCGGCGCCTTCATGTCGATGAGCATAATGTGGTAGCTGCCCGGCTTGAGCAGGGTTTCGCCCTTGGCGGGCACGGCGATTTCCTTGACCTGACGCATGCGCATCACGCCACCGTCGTTGATGTGGTCGTGCAACTCGACGATCCGGGCGGCGTCCGAGGCTGCCGAGACGAGGTGTGCCGGCTGCTCGCCGTCGTTCTGGAGCGCCATGAAGGCAGCGGTGGCGCGCGCGCCGGGCGGGGCGAGGCGCACATGGGGATCGCCGACCTGGATGCGGTCGGCCATCCCTGAAGCGTGGGCGGGGGCGGCGAGAATGGTGCAGACAAGGCCGAGGCAGGCGAGAACGCGGTTCATGGGGTTTCCTTTCGTGGTGGGGGAAGATGGTTGCGGATTTCCTGGGCCAGGAGGCGGGCCGGCGTGGCATGCGGCAAGGCGGCGACGAGTTTTCCTTCGGCATCGATCACGTAGGTGAGCGCGCTGTGGTCGATCACGTAACCGCCCGCCGATGCGTCGTCTTGCCGCGAAAAAACGGCGCCGAAACGTGCCGCGGCTTCCCGGATGCGCGGCAGGGGGCCGGTGAGTCCGAGGATGTTCGGGTGAAAGAAGGCGGTGTATTCGCGTAGGCGCGCGACGTCGTCGCGTTCCGGATCGACGCTGACAAACAGGGCCTGCACTCTTGCCAGTTCGTCAGGCGTCAGCTCGGCGAAGGCCTGTGCAATCTCCATCAGCGCGGTGGGGCAGATGTCGGGGCAGTAGGTGTAGCCGAACTGGACGAGTACGAGCTTGCCGCGGAAATCGCGCAGCGCCACGGGGCCTTGCGGCCCATCGAGTTCGAAATCCCCGCCGGTCGGCGCCGGGGCGAGGACGAGGGCGGGGGGCGGCGCCGGATGCCAGAAAAAGGTCGCGCCGACGATGGCGGCGGCGAGCAGCAGGTTGAGGGCGATCAGCCAGGTGCGCATGGTTTCATCCGGCGTCGAAGCGGAAGGGGATGGCGTAGCGCTTCGTTCCGCTTTCCACGAGAACGGTGGCCTGCCAGGTCATGCGCCCGGTGACGCACACCGGCAGGGTCGCGGCGCCGACGAAACGCCCCGGCCCGACGGACGAGAGCGCCGGACGGTTGAAGCCCATGTTCATGCCCACGCCGGCGAAATCCACCGCTACGCCGCTTGCCGCGAGACCGTCGAGTTCAACGGAGAGTTCGAGCGGCGCAACGACGGGGATCGACCGCGGCGCGATCGAGAACGTCAGCCGGCCGCCTTCCGGCAGGGTCGCGGTGCAGGCCTGACGCTGAAGATCACAGCCGGTTTCCGGCTCGGCGACGATGTCGGCGCGCGGCAGCAGCAGGGGGGACAGCTTGTAGCCGACCACCCCGGTGAGTATCAGCGCCAGCACGATGGCGGAATCGACGAGAAAGGACTTGCTGGGCGACATGCGGGCGAGCCACAGAAAAAGCGGCAGAATAGTCCGGACGGCGGTTGCCGTGCTGCGACAAAATGTCGCAGCCGGCGGATTTCAGTCCGGCGGCCTGTGTCCGCCGCGTCCCGGCGGGGTGGTCGATCGTGGGGCGTAGAGCTGGCAGGCGCAGCCGGCCGCTTCCTCGACTTCGCGATGCGGCGGCACACGGCTCTTGAAGTTCATCGCGCGGCAGCCGTAGGGAAAGTGCGGGTCGAAGGTGATGAAGTAGTGGGTGCACCCCGCACAACGGGGTTTCTCCGGCGTGTTCAGGTGTTTTCCCTGCCGATGTTGCTGGCCCAGGTCAGGGCTTGCGTCAGGCAGGCGTTCACCATCAGGTGATCGGCGCCCGGCAGTTGTTTGGTGAGGTCGTGGCAGGTCTCGCCGTCGCTGGCTTCGAGCGCCTGGGCGAGCTTGAGCATGATGCCCAGCACCCCGCCCTGGTTGTCTAGCGCGTCCTGTACGTCGGCCGTGAGCTGGATGCCCTTGAGGATCTCTTCGAGCGGCACGCCCATCAGGGTGGGCATCAGCGACATGATGCCGGTCATGAAGGCGTGATCCTCGAATTCGCGCACGCCCGGCTTGAGTTTGCCGGCCAGCAGTTCGAGGAAGCGGCCGCGCGTGGCGGCAAGCTGAAGGAGCGGATTGGCGACCTGGTCGCCGCCGGTGGGATTGGTGTAGAGCAAAAGCTGCAGCCAGCGTTGCAACTGGCGGCGACCGAGTACCGTGATGGCATGGCGCAGGCTGGTGACGCGGGTGCGTAGTCCGGTCGACACGGAATTGGTCAGGCGCAACAGGTTGATGGCCAGCCCCGGCTCGTGCTTGAAGACGCCTTCGAGCTGCAGGGTTTCGGCATCTTCCATGACGAGACCGAGCAGCCGGACCATCGCCAGTTGCGAGTGGCCGAGTTTTTTGCCGGCGATGATGACGGGCTTGGTGAAGTAGTAGCCCTGGAACAGGTGGTAGCCGAGCTTCTCGCAGAATTCCGCCTGCTCGCGGCTGTCGACCTTCTCGGCCAGCATCGTCAGGGACCAGCGCTTGAGCTGGCCGGTGACGGTGGACAGCTGCTCCTGGTTCAAGGGCATCAGGTCGACCTTGATGATCTCGATCAGGTCGAGGAGCGGCTTGAACTTGTCCTCGTAATTGACGAAATCGTCCAGCGCGAGCGTGAAGCCGCGCGCCTTGAGCTCGGTGCAACGTTCGATGATCGCCGGCGTGACCTCGACGGTTTCGAGGACTTCGAGCACGATCTTCTCCGCCGGCAGGATCTCGATCATATCGGAGAGCAGCAGACTTTCGTCGCAGTTGATGAAGCCCTTGTAGGGGCCCAGCGCCTGTTCCGCGCCGAGATCGGCGAAGGCGTGGTTGATCACGCTCGCCGTGGCGCCGAGGTTGTCCTGCACGTGGGCTTCGTTCTTCTGTCCGCCGCTTCGGAACAGGAGCTCATAGGCAAACAGCTGGTGCTTGCGGTCGAGGATCGGCTGGCGGCCGATAAAGATCTCTTCAGTGGCCATCGGCGAATGTTACCTGCAAACCGGGCCAGACGGACTCGATGGCCGCACGGAATTCATTCTGGATGCGGGCCAGGGCCTGCGCGTCGTCGGCCTCGAAGCGCAGCACGACGACCGGCGTGGTGTTCGAGGCGCGGGCGAGGCCGAAGCCGTCGGCATATTCGGCGCGCACGCCGTCGAGAGTGATGATCGCGCGCGCGCCGGGAAACCGGCCGTGCGCCTGGAGCTTGGCGATGAGCGCATGCGGCTCGCCTTCCTGCATTTTCAGGTTGAGTTCGGGCGTGGAGACGGCGTTGGGCAGGTGTTTGAGCGGCCAGTTGGCATCCTTCCAGCGGGAGACGATCTCCAGCAAGCGCGCACCGGCATAGAGGCCGTCGTCGAAGCCATACCAGCGTTCGGCGAAGAACATGTGGCCGCTCATCTCGCCGGCCAGCGGCGCGCCGGTTTCCCTGAGCTTGGCCTTGATGAGCGCGTGGCCGGTGTGCCACATCAGCGGCTGGCCGCCCTGGAATCTTACCGACTCGGCCACCCAGCGCGAGCACTTCACGTCGAAGATGATCGGCGCGCCGGGGTTGCGGGTCAGCACGTCGGCGGCGAACAGCATCAGCTGGCGGTCCGGGTAGATGATCTCGCCATCCTGGGTCACGACGCCGAGGCGGTCGCCGTCGCCGTCGAAAGCGAGGCCCAGTTCGGCGTCGGTTTCCCGCAGTACGCGCTGCACGTCGCGCAGGTTCTCCGGCTTCGATGGATCGGGGTGGTGATTGGGGAAGTCGCCGTCGATGTCGCAAAACAGTTCGATGACGTCGCAGCCCATGCGACGGAAGAGTTCGGGGGCCAGTTCGCCGGCGGCGCCGTTGCCGCAATCGACGACGATCTTCATCGGGCGGGCCAGTTTCACGTCCGCCGCGATGCGGTCGAGATAGGCGACGCGCACGTCGGCGCGGCAGAGCACGCCGTGGCCGTTCGAAAAGTCGGCGCTGGCGATACGGTGGCGGAGTCGCTGGATGCGCTCGCCGTAGAGGGTGTCGCCGGCCAGCACGATCTTGAAGCCGTTGTAGTCGGGCGGATTGTGGCTGCCGGTGACGGAGACGCAGCTTTGCGTGCCGAGGTGATGCGCGGCGAAGTAGGTGACGGGCGTCGGCACGCAGCCGATGTCGACGACATCGACGCCGGTGCTGACGATGCCCTCGGCGAGCGCGCCGGCGAGCAGGGGGCCGGACAGCCGGCCGTCGCGACCGACGGCGATACCGGTGACCCCCAGCGTGCGCGCCTCGCTGCCGAGCGCGCGGCCGATCAGCCGGGCGGTGTCGACCGTGAGCGTCTGGCCGACGATGCCGCGGATGTCATAGGCCTTGAAGATTTCCGCTGCAACCATCGCGCTTTCCTCAATGCAGGGTCTGGGGAGCATCGCCGATGCTGGCAGGCGGCGCCGGCGAGGCGTGATGCACGATCATGCGCCAGCCGAGCGCGCCACGCAAATAGACGTTGGTGGCGACCACCGGCGCGGCCAGCTGCTTCTGGCCGACGACGGCGATCTGCTCGACGAGGCTGTGCACGGCGGTGAAGGGGCCGTGCAGGGTGGATAGCGCGAGCAGCTGCACCTTGAGGCGATTGCCGCCCTCGAAGATGTGGCGCCAGCCTTCGCGTACCAGCGCGTAGCCGGTGAGCCGCGGACCGCCGGGAAGGATGCAGACGATTTCCTCGTCCTCGGCCCAGACAGCCATCATCGCGTCGAGATCGCCGCGTTCGAGCGCCTCGTAGAACGCGGTTTCGACTTCCTGCGGCGAGGTGAAGATCGGTTTTTTCGGCATCAGTCTTCCAGGGCGGCGAGCACGCGTTCCGGCGTCAGGTCCTCCAGGCAGCGCAGATGCCCCAAGGGACATTCGCGCTTGAAGCAGGGGCTGCACCCGAGGCCGAGCGAGAGAATTGTCGCACGCGGCGAGAGCGGCGGGGTATAGGCGGGGCTCGACGAGCCGTAGAGCGCGACGAGGGGGCGATCGAGTGCGGCGGCGACGTGCATCAGGCCGGAATCGTTGGTGACGACCGCGCGCGCGCCGGCGATCAGGTCGATGGCCTGCTCCAGGCTCGTGCGGCCGCACAGGTTGAGCGCGGCCCCGCCGGACAGGCGGGTGATCTCCTCGCCGACGGCGGCATCCTTCGCCGAGCCGAGCAGCCACACCGCCGTCCTGCCGGCGTCGACTTTTTGCGCCAGCACGGCGAAGTGCCGGGCGGGCCAGCGCTTGGCCGGGCCGTATTCCGCGCCGGGGCAGAAGACGACGGGCGCGATGTCCTGCGGCAGGCCGAGGGCGGCACGCGCGGCGGCTTGCTGCCCGGCCGTGGAGGTCAGGCGCGGGTTGGGGGTCGCATCGGGAAAATCGCCGGCCAGCGCGGCATAGCGGTCGACGAGGCGTGGCAGCGCGCTTTTCGGATGGCGTTCGTTGAGCAGCACGAAGCGGGCCTCGCCGGTATAGCCCACGCGGCGCGGAATGCGCGCGAAAAAGGGCGCGAGCGCGGATTTCCACGAGTTGGGCAGCACGTAGGCAACGGAAAAGTCGACGCTGGCGAGACGGCGGCCCAGCGCCTTGCGGCCGGCCCAGTCGAAGGCGCCGTGGGGGAAGGGATTCTCGATGACGGCGACGACCTCCGGCATGCGCGCCAAGAGCGGCGCGTTCCACGCCGGCGCGAGGACGTGGATTTCCGCGTCGGGATGCAACTGACGCAGCCGCATCAAGAGCGGCTGCATCATGATCGTGTCGCCGATCCACGAGGGAGCGACGACCAGAACCTTCCGCTTAATGATGGCCTTTCGGCTTTTCGCCGGTGAAACGATATTTCGTGCCGCAGTAGGGGCAGACCGCTTCGCCGCTCTTTGACACATCGAGGAAGACGCGCGGATGGCGCGCCCACAGCGGGCTGCCTTTGCGCGGGCAGGCGAGCGGCAGATCGTGCGCGGTGACCTCGACCTCGCGGACGGTTTCATCGATCGGGCTCATGGCGGCGTCCTCAGACGGGAGCGAGCCAGTCGGCATGGGCCGGCACGCGGCCTGCGACCACATCGAAGAACAGGCTCTGGATCTGCGTGGTGATCGGCCCGCGGCGGCCGGCGCCGATCTGGCGGCCGTCGAGTTCGCGGATCGGCGTCACCTCGGCTGCGGTGCCGGTGAAGAAGGCCTCGTCGGCGATGTAGAGGTCGTCGCGCGTCAGCCGCTTCGAGACGACGGTGTAGCCGAGTTCCTTCGCCAGCGTATGCACCGTGGCGCGCGTGATGCCGACGAGCGCCGAGGCGATCTCGGGCTCGAAAATCTGACCGTCCTTGATGACGAAGAGGTTCTCGCCGGCGCCCTCGGCGACGAAGCCGTCGACGTCGAGCAGCAGTGCCTCGTCGTAGCCGTGCTCGGTGGCTTCCAGGTTGGCGAGGATCGAGTTGGCATAGGTGCCGGAATACTTGGCGCGGCACATCGAGACATTGACGTGGTGGCGCGCGTAGCTCGCCGTCTTGACACGGATGCCTTTCTCCAGGCCTTCCTCGCCGAGGTAGGCGCCCCAGGGCCAGGCGGCGATGGCGACGTGCGTCTTGAGCCCCTTGGGCGAGAGCCCCATCTTCTCCGAGCCGTAGAAGGCGATCGGGCGGATGTAGGCCGATTCGAGCTGGTTGGCGCGCACGACTTCCTTCTGGGCTTCCATCAGGGTTGCGCGGTCGAAGGGCATGGCCATGCGGTAGATGTGCGCCGAGTTGAACAGGCGGTCGGTGTGTTCCTTGAGCCGGAAGATGGCCGTGCCATTGACGGTCTTGTAGGCGCGCACGCCTTCGAACACCGCGAGACCGTAGTGCAGCGAGTGGGTCAGCACGTGGGTGGTGGCGTCGCGCCAGGGCACGAGTTGGCCGTCGTACCAGATGAAACCGTCGCGGTCGGACATGGACATCTTGATTCTCCAGCGTTTGGGGAAGGGACGGATTCTAGCGGAATCGGGTCGTAGAATCCGGCGCCATGGACATCTGGAAACCGAACGTGACGGTGGCCGCCATCGCCGAACGCGATGGACGCTTCCTGCTGGTCGAGGAGGAGACGGCGGAAGGCGTGCGCCTCAACCAGCCGGCCGGGCATCTCGACGAGGGAGAATCGCTCATCGCCGCCTGCGTGCGCGAAACGCTCGAAGAGACCGCCCATGAATTCGCACCGACGGAGCTGGTGGGCATCTACCAGTGGCCCCGCCCGCAGGGCGATCTCACTTACCTGCGCTTTGCCTTCGCCGGGAAAGTCGGCGCCTGCGACACGGCGCGCCCGCTCGACACCGGCATCCTGCGCGTCGTCTGGATGACGCCGGAAGAGATGGAGGCCTCGGCTTCCCGCCACCGTAGCCCGCTGGTGATGCGTTGTGTGCGCGACTACCTGGCCGGGCGGCGTTATCCGCTCGACCTGATCTGGAGCTTCTAGTTCCGTGGCGAAGGTGATCGTCGGCATGTCCGGCGGCGTGGACTCCGCCGTCGCGGCGCTGCTGCTCAAGCGCCAGGGCCATGACGTCGTCGGCCTGTTCATGAAGAACTGGGAAGACGACGACAGCGAGGACTACTGCTCGGCGAAAGACGATCTCGACGATGCGCGCGCCGCTGCCGGGGTGATCGGCATCGAACTGCAGGCGGTGAATTTCGCCGACCAGTACTGGGATCGCGTCTTCGAAAACTTCCTCGCCGAATACCGTGCCGGACGCACGCCGAATCCCGACGTGCTGTGCAACTCGGAAATCAAGTTCAAGGCCTTCCTCGATCACGCGCTGCGGCTCGGCGCCGACAAGATCGCCACCGGCCACTATGCCCAGGTGCGCGAGTTTCTCGGCGAGTATCAACTGCTCAAGGCCGAGGATGGCGCCAAGGACCAGAGCTACTTCCTCTATCGTCTCAACCAGCAGCAACTGGCGAAGACGCTGTTTCCGCTGGGCAGGCTCTACAAGCGCGAGGTGCGCCAGATCGCGGCGGAGGCCGGTCTCGCCAACCACGCCAAGAAGGATTCCACCGGCATCTGCTTCATCGGCGAACGGCGCTTCCGCGAGTTCCTCGCGCGTTACCTGCCCAAACGGCCGGGCGAGATTCGCCGGCTCGACGACGACCGTGTCGTCGGCCAACACATGGGCTTGAGCTACTACACGCTCGGTCAGCGCGAAGGGCTCGGCATCGGCGGCGTCAGGGACGCGCCGGAAGAACCCTGGTTCGTCGCCGCGAAAGACATGGAAAAGAATGTCTTGTATGTCGTGCAGGGCCGCGAGCATCCGGCGCTGTTGCGCGAGCGTTTGACCGCCAGCCAGCTGTCATGGATTGCGCCGCGACCGCCGCGCACCCATTGGGTGTATGCCGCCAAGACGCGCTACCGCATGCCCGACGCGGCCTGCGACATCGAAGCGCTGGAGGGCGAGCGCTGCGAAATCGCCTTCGCCGCGCCGCAATGGGCGGTGACGCCGGGGCAGTCGGTGGTGCTCTACGAGTCGAACGTCTGCCTGGGCGGCGGCGTGATTCTTTGAGAGAGAAGCGGAAGCTGCGGCCTCCGTATCCCTCTCTCCGCGCACCGTGCGCCTCGCCACGCTCAGACTCTCAAGAAATACGAAGGGCCGCCCCGAGTGTTTCTTGGCCCCTTGAGGGGAGAAACGAGCGCAGCGAGTTTTTCGGGGTGGGCTCATACCATGTTGGAAAGACTGTGCATTCCGTCAGGTAATGAAAGCATGTACACTTCGTCATTACTACCGTTGAGGAGATCGCCCCATGCCCAAGGAAGCCGTATTCACCATGAAGCTGGAACCCGAACTGCGCGCCGACTTCATGGCCGAGGCGCAGGCATCCCATCGGCCTGCCTCCCAGGTGTTGCGCGAGCTGATGCGCGAGTTTGTCGAGCGCCAGCGCCAGGCGCGCGAATACGATCAGTATTTCCGCCGCAAGGTCGATGCCGGCCGCGCCTCGATGCGTGCCGGCCGTGGCCGCCCGGATGAGGAAGTCGAGGCGACATTCGCCGCCCGGCGTGCGGCAGCGCAATCGCGATCGTGAAAGTCCGCTGGACGCCCGAGGCGGAAGACGACCGCGCCCAAATCTTCGACACCATCGCTGCCGACAGCCCGCGTTCCGCCATCAAGATGGACGCCTTGTTCAGCAAAGCCGCTGCCCGGCTCGCCGATCATCCGCAGTACGGGCGCACCGGCCGCATTCCCGGCACCCGTGAAGCGGTCGTGCACAAAAGCTGCTGCCTGGTCTACGAGATCGAACAGGACACGGTTTGGGTGCTCGCCTTGGTGCATACCGCCCGGCAGTGGCCGCCCGTAGCGGAGTGACCGCCGTCCCGCCAGCGCCGACTTTCGGGGAACCGTGGTCTGTCCCCTATTATTCGTCCCCTACGGGGAACCGTGGTCTGTCCCCTATTATTCCTATTATTCGGCGTTAGCTCAGGCGGCGGGAGGCGCCGTATCGGCGAACGACGGGCGTCGCATCAGTTTGTCGTAGTGCTTCGCCAGGTTGGCGTGCTGGCCGCGCCAGTCGATGTCGGGAAAGCGCAGCGTCAGGTAGCCGAGCATCACGCCGACGGCGATGTCGGCAAGCGTTGCCGCGGTGCCGTGGCACCAGGCTTGTTCGCCGAGATCTTCAGCGCAGGCCGCCAGGCCCCGCGCGATGGTCGCGCGCTGCCGTCCGACCCATTCGGCACTTTGCTGCGTTGCCGGGCGGCGTCCCTCCATCACCGCTCCGACCGCGGCATCGCAGATGCCGTCGGCCAGCGCTTCCCAGCGGCGCACGACGATGCGCTCGCGACCGGGCGGCGGGATCAGACGGTTGTTGGGGGCGAGGTTGTCGAGATATTCGACGATGACGCGCGAATCGAAGAGGATGGTGTTGTCGTCGAGAATCAGCACCGGCACGCGACCGAGGGGATTCCAGCGCGCCACGCTGTTTTCGTCTCCCGATACGTCGACGGCGAACTCGTATTCGATCTTCTTCTCGGCAAGGACGGCGCGAACCTTGCGCACGTAGGGGCTGGTGGGGGAACCGATCAGTTTCATGTCGTGCTGCCGCTCTTTTTTGGTGACGCATCTTACCATTTCCGCTGCGGAGACCGTGCGCGGAAAGCGTGTCGGGGCGCTGATAAAATGGGCTTTTTCCCACGCGTCACGCGCCATGACCCCAGCCAGCCCTTCCGTCCTGACGGCGCTCTCCCCGCTCGACGGTCGCTACGCCGCGAAGGTGGAGCCCCTGCGCCAGCACTTTTCCGAATTCGGCCTGATCAAGAATCGCGTTCGCGTCGAAATCGAATGGCTCAAGGCGCTCGCCGCCAATCCCGCCATCCCCGAAGTGCCGGCTTTTTCCGCGGACACGCTCGCCGAGTTCGATCTCGTCGTGTCCGGCTTCGCGATGTCCGACGCCGCTGCGGTGAAGCAGATCGAGGCGGTCACCAACCACGACGTCAAGGCCGTCGAATACTGGCTCAAAGAGCGCTTCAAGGACAACG
>Ga0209207_1001319_pt1 | contig 11807 bp, 11 predicted proteins | sample SaghotsprinmetaG_FD_184140 | JGI IMG/M metagenome (GOLD analysis project Ga0209207, IMG submission 184140) | Hot spring microbial communities from South Africa to study Microbial Dark Matter (Phase II) - Sagole hot spring metaG (SPAdes) (version 3) | ecosystem: Environmental > Aquatic > Thermal...
CGGGCAGGCGCAAGGTCACGCGCAGCGGTGACTCGCCCACGGTGTGCACCGAGACGGCAGGCAGCAGCCGCTGCCAGGGGGCCTGCCACCAGCGCTCGAGGCTCTCGCGAGCCTCTGCCTCGTCGCCGCAGGCGATGCCCATGGCGGCGAGCAGGGCCTGCTTGGTCTCGACACAGGCGTGGTGGGTGTGACCCCAGATGTCCTGATAAAGCGGCTGGATGCCCGCCAGCTCGGCCAGGCGTTCGATGAGTTCGTTCATGACAGGGATCCGGAGTCGGTTCAGGAGGCGAGGCCGGCGGCATGGCTGGCCGGCCTCAGGCGGGGGCGCAGCAGCAGCACCAGGGTACGGCCCTGCAGCGGGTATGCCTTGCCGGCGGCATGGCGTCCGTCGCTGCCCAGGCCGCGCTCAAAGGCGGTGTCCAGCAGGCAGATCCAACTGTCCTGCCGACCGAAGGCGGGCAAGCTAACGGACATGGCGACATTCATGCTCTGGGGTGGCCGTCGCCATGTCCGTTAGTGATCCGCAACCTGGGCACATGAAACCCCTCCCCCTCGGGGGGAGGGGCAGGGGAGAGGGAAGTCCCGCCGGAGCGGGAAGCCGCTTCGCACTCTCCCGGCTTCGCCACCCTCTCCCCGAAGCAGACGGTCTGGTTGGACCGTTTCGGATCAATAAGTTCCAAACAGAATGAAGCACTACACTAGCCATAGAGCTGGCCCGGTCGCAACTCGGGCAGTTATCCATGGAAGACCTGGTCCGTGCGCTCGCGCAGCAAGACACGTTCCACCTCCCGGCGACCCTTGGGATCGAACAGGCAGAGCTGCACTTCCTCGGCATGCTCGGAGAAGAGGGCGAAATTCACCCCCTCGCCGTCCCAGGTCGCCCCCAGGGGATAGGGTCGGCCCGGCCAGACCGCCAGCGGCATCAGGCGTCCTCGCTGAACGAGGTGCGCGCCGTCTCGTAGGGTTGGGCCTCCGGCACCACGACGATGCCGGAGGGGGTGAGCTTGTAGCGTTTTGCATCGGCCTCGGGGTCATGGCCGATCACCGCGCCTGCCTCGACGACGTTGTAGCGGTCGACGATCGCGCGCCGGAGCTTGGCGCCGCTGTGGATGATGACGTTATCCATGATGATGCAGCCTTCGAGCTCCACGCCCGGCTCCAGCACCACCTCGCGGCGCAGAACGGAGTCCTTGACTCGCGCGCCATGGATCAGGCAGCCGGCGCTGACGATGCTGTTGTCGATCTGCGCGTCCTGGAACTTGGCCACCGGACCCTGATAGTTGCTGGAGAAGATGGGCCACTGGGCGTTGAACACATCGAAGCGGGGGGTGAGCCCGAGCACGTCCATGTGGGCCTCGTAGTAGGCGTCCAGCGTCCCCACATCACGCCAGTAGCCCTGCTCCTCGTAATCGCGCACGCCCGGCACCCGATTCAGGCCATAGTCGTAGGCGTACAGCCGCCCGCCGTCCACCATCCGCGGCAGGACGTGGTTGCCGAAATCGTTCTCGCCGCGCTCGTGCGCCTCGGTCAGGGCCTGCATCAGGACCTCGGCGTCGAACAGATAGTTGCCCATGGAGGCGAAGGCGCGCTTCGGGTCGCTGGCCATGGGCGGCGGGTTCTTGGGCTTTTCCAGGAAGCCGCGGATGCGGCCGCGGGCGTCGGCATCGATGATGCCGAAGGCGGAGGCCTGGGCCAGGGGCACGGGCAGCGCGGCCACCGTGCACTGGGCCTCGCGCTCCAGGTGGAATTGCACCATCTGCCGCACATCCATGCGGTAGATGTGGTCCGCCCCGAATACCGCCACCAGATCGGGCTTGTGCTGGCGGATCAGGTTCATGTTCTGATGCACCGCGTCAGCGGTGCCCTGGAACCACTGCTGTCCGCGCCGCATCTGCGGCGGCACCACGGTGATGAAGTGCTGCGGCAGGATGGGCGGCAGCACCCAGGCCTTGCGCACGTGCTCGATGAGCGACTGGGATTTGTACTGCACCAACAGGTAGATGGCGTGGATGCCGGAATTCATCAGATTGGACAACACGAAATCCACGATGCGGTAGCGCGCCCCGAAAGGCACGGAAGGCTTGCAGCGCTCCGCGGTGAGGGGGTGGAGCCGGCTGCCTTCGCCGCCGGCCATGACTATGGCCAGTATGCTGGGCTTTTTCATGATCGAGTCTCCTTGCTGACAGGATGACGAACCCGACAGGGCGAGCGGCGATCAGCCGCCAGCCTTCTCCTCCACCACCAGCCTCAAGGGCGGGGCGCTGCCGTCCTTGGCGCGGCCGGGGTAGAGGGTGAGATGGGGATAGGGGATCTCGATGCCGCGCGCGTCGAAGGCCTGCTTCAGGCGGCGCAGGCATTCCCGCCGCACCCGCCACTGTTCCAGCGGCTGCACCTTGATGCGCGAGCGGATGACCACGGAGGAGTCGGCCCAGTTCTCCACCCCAAAGAGTTCAAGGTCATCGAGGATGAGGGGGCCGAAGGCCGGGTCCTCGCGCAGCCCGGCGCCGGTTGCACGGATCACGGCGAACACCTCGTCCAGATCCTCGCGGTAGGCCACACCGATGTCGATGACGGCATAGGAGAACTCCAGGCTCATGTTGGTGACCTTGTCGATCATGCCGGTGGGGATGAAGTGGACGTTGCCGTCGAAGCCGCGCAGGCGCACGTGGCGTAGCGTCAGTTCTTCCACCAGGCCGCGCTCGCCGGCGATGGCGACGAAGTCGCCGACGCGGATCTGGTTCTCCAGCAGCAGGAAGAAACCGGTGAAATAGTCCTTGACCAGGCTTTGGGCGCCGAAGCCCACCGCCACGCCCACCACCCCGGCGGCGCCGAGCAGGGGCGCGATGGAGATGCCGAGCAGGTAGAGGATCTCCATCGCCACCGCGATCATCAGGATCACCGTGGCGACGTAGCGGATCACGCGCGAGAGGGTCTCCACCCGGCGCACCGCCTCGGGGTCATCGGCGCGCTTGAGGGCGAAGCGCTTGAAGGCGGCGATCATGCGCCGGATGAGGCGCATGAGCACCCAGGCGGCGATGAGTACCAGCAGGATCTTGAGGCCGGACTCCAGATAGGGAATCAGGTCCTCGTGCACGATGAAGCCGAGTTGGGCGAGCAGTTGTTTCATGGCTCAGCGGGAATCTGACGGCCGGGGCGATGGCCGGCTCGGGGTAAAATGGCAGGCCTCTATCTTACGCCCGCCGCATCATGCTCGTCGCCAACGGTGTCACCATGCAGTTCGGGGCCAAGCCCCTGTTCGAGAACGTCAACGTCAAGTTCGGCGACGGCAACCGCTACGGCCTGATCGGCGCCAACGGCTGCGGCAAGTCCACCTTCATGAAGATCCTGGCCGGCACCCTGGAGCCGACGGCCGGCAATGTCGCCCTCGACCCGGGCGAGCGCATGGCCTACCTGCGGCAGGACCAATTCGCATTCGAGGACATGCGCGTGCTGGACGTGGTGCTGATGGGCCACGAGGCCATGTGGGCCTGCATGCAGGAGAAGGACGCCATCTATGCCAACCCGGAGGCCACCGAGGCCGACTACATGCACGCCGCCGAGCTCGAGGCCAAGTTCGGCGAGATGGGCGGCTATGATGCCGAGGCGCGCGCCGGCGAGCTGCTGCTGGGGCTGGACATCCCCAGGGAAAAACACGACGGCCCGATGCGCGAGGTGGCGCCGGGATGGAAGTTGCGCGTGCTGCTCGCCCAGGCCCTGTTCGCCGACCCGGACATCCTGCTTTTGGACGAGCCGACCAACAACCTGGACATCAACACCATCCGCTGGCTGGAGAACGTGCTCAACGAGCGCGACTCCACGATGATCATCATCTCGCACGACCGGCACTTCCTGAATCAGGTCTGCACCCACATGGCCGACCTCGACTACGGCACCATCACAGTCTATCCGGGCAACTACGACGACTACATGGAGGCCAGCACCGCTGCCCGCGCCCGGCTCGCCGCCGCCCAGGCCCGAAGCCGCGAGCGCATCGCCGAGCTGGAGGAGTTCGTGCGCCGCTTCGCCGCGCACAAGGCCAAGGCGCGCCAGGCCACCAGCCGCAGAAAACAGATCGAGAAACTCAGGATCGAGGACGTCAAGCCCTCCTCGCGCCAGTACCCCTTCATCCGCTTCGAATACGACGTCAGGGAAAAGCTGCACCGCGCCGCCTGCGAGGTGGAGGGCTTGCGCTTCGGCTACACGCCGGGTGAACCCGTCATCCGCGACCTGTCCGTGCACATCGCCGCCGGCGACAAGGTGGCGGTGATCGGCGAGAACGGGGTCGGCAAGACCACCCTCATGCGCCTGCTCATGGGCGAGCTCAGCCCCCAGGCCGGCCGCATACAATGGGCGGAAAAGGCCCGGCCGGGCTATTTCGCCCAGGACCACGGCGCCGACTTCGACTCCGACGCCTCGCTGGTGGACTGGATCGCCGAATGGGTGCGCGCCGGCGGTTACGAGGGCGAGGACGTCACCACCCTGATCCGCGGCACCCTGGGCCGGCTGCTGTTCTCCGGCGACGAGGTCAGGAAACCGGTGCGCGTCATCTCCGGCGGCGAGCAGGGGCGCATGCTGTTCGGCAAGCTCATGCTGCTGCGGCCCAACGTGCTCGTCATGGACGAGCCGACCAACCACATGGACATGGAGTCCATCGAGTCGCTCAACACCGCGCTCGAGAAGTATGATGGCACCCTGATCTTTGTCTCGCACGACCGCGAGTTCGTATCATCGCTCGCCAACAAGATCATCGAACTCAAACTGGACGGCAGTCATGTGGTCTACGAGGGCAGCTATGACGAATACCTGCACAGCCAGGGCATCGAGTAAAGCAACACTGTGGGCGGGCCTGCTGTCGCTGCTGCTCGCCGGCTGCGTCGACGACACCGCCTCCTACCTCATCGACGGCAGCAAGGAACACACCATCATGCTGCGCCGCGTGCAGGACTGGTTCTGGCAGGACACGGTGGCGCTCACCATCGCCGCCAGCCGCCTGCCGGAGTGCCACGGCGGCATCGACATCGAGGACGTACCCCGCAGCGCCCGCCCCGAGCTCTACCAGGCTCCGCCCGAATACGCAGAGCCCATCTACATCCTCAAGATCGAGGATCGCCACTACGCCATCAGCACGCAAAGCTGCCGGGTGCAGGCCTTCGGGGAGCCGCCGCTTGACCTGGGCGCCCTGCTCGGCGTCTTCAAAGAGGCGGATGGCAAGTTTCGGTTCGAACCCAAGACGGGTTAAAGACGCCCGCTTCGGTCCCCCACTTCAAACCCCAGCAGAGGCGCCGCCACACCCCGCCCCAGGGCGATCGCCTTGACGAGCTCCCCCATCTCCGAAGGCTGCAGCAGCTGGTGCACGGCGGCGGCGGCGCGGTAATACTCCGGCGTGCCGGGCTCCTGCGCCTGCACCAGCTCCAGCAGGCCGCAGTTGACCAGGAAACGCGCCTGGTCGGTGTAACCCAGCAGGCTCAGACCGGCGGCATGCCCCGCCTCGGCCACGGCGGTGAAATCGACATGGGCGGTGAGATCGGTCAGCCCCGGCAGACGGAAGGGATCGTCGTGGGCGCGGTGGCGGTGGTGGCACATGAGGGTGCCGCCCTGGCGCTGCGGATGGTAGTACTCGTGCCGGGGAAAGCCGTAATCGAGAAACAGCAGCACGCCACGCGTGAGGCGCTCGGCCAGGCTGGCGACGAGCGCCGTCACGGCGAGGCCGATCTCGCTCACATAGCCCGTCGGCACGTCGAGCGAGCGGGCGGCATCGAGCAGGGGGCCGGGCGGCAGCGGATGATCCCGCCAGACGAAACCGCCCGCGTCGTCGACGGCCACGCCCTGCTCGACCGGGCCGTCCGTGCGCCAGTGGATGCGATGCACGGGCAGGGCGTCCAGGACCTCGTTGCCGAGGACGAGACCGGTGTGCCCTGCCGGCAGGGCGTCAAGCCAGCTCAGGCGGGGGAGCAGTTGCGGGGCCCGCCGTCGGAACAGGTCCGCCTGACGTGCGCGCAAGTCAGCGCTTACTTCCAGCATGAAGTAGTGCTCAGGCAGGCAGTCCAGCGCCTCGAGGGCGGTGAGCAGGTCGAGCGCGAGCCGGCCGCTGCCCGGTCCCAGCTCCAGGATGTCTCCCCCGGCAGCCCGCAGCACCTGGGCCGCCTGGCGTGCGAGCGCCCGGCCGAAGAGCGGCGTCAACTCCGGGGCGGTGACGAAGTCGCCGCCGGCACCGAACTTGCGCGTCCCGGCGCTGTAATAGCCCAGGCCGGGGGCATAGAGGGCAAGCTCCATGTAACGGGCAAACGTGATCCAGCCGCCGGAGGAGGTGATCTCGTTGCGGATGAGCGCCATCAGCCTGCGGCTGTGGGCCGGGGCTGCGGGGCCGGGGTCGTCTGGAGGGGGCATGCAGGCTGTGCTAAGGTGCGGCATCATAACCGAGTCTTCCTATGCACGTCGCCATCCTCGGCGCCGGACCGGCCGGCATGTCCTGCGCCAACGCCTGCCTGTCCTTCGGGCTCGAGCCCGTGGTCATCGAGGCCTCCGACCATGTCGGTGGCAGCCAGCGCAGCAACTTCCATCCCAATCTGTGGATGCTGGGCTTCCCAGGGGAATCGGGCGAGGCGATGACGCAGCGCCTGGCGGCCCACTTTCTGGAACTGAAGCTCACCCTGCACCGGGGCGCAGAGATTTTTGCGGTGGCGCGCACGGGCGGCGGTTTCGTCCTGGACCTGCGCACGCCGGAGGGGGAGCGTGACCTGACCGCACAGGCCATCGTGCTCGCCACCGGCATGCGGCCGCGCGCCACCGCGGCCCTGGAGGCCATGGCCAGGCAGTCGCGCCGGGTGATCATCGGCCCGCTGTCCGGGACGATCCGCGACGAGGTGCGCACGGCCCGCGTCCTCATCCTGGGCGGCGGCGACAACGCCCTCGACCACGCCCTGTTCCTGGCCGAGCGGGGCAACCAGGTGCGGGTGTGCACCCGCGCCCGCTTCTCCGCCCGCAAGCCTTTCCTGGAGGCCTGCGCCGCGCGGGCGGAAATCGAACTGCGCGACCATTGCATCCCCAGCGCCCTCGCGCTGGAGGGCGACGCCATCCTGGCCGAGTGGGGTCGCATCCGGGTGCGCTACGACTGGCTGCTGGTCATGTACGGCTACCGGCCCAACACCGAGGTGCTCAGCGCCTTCGCCGACGAGATCCGGCCCGCCGTCACGGTGGGCGGCCACATCCATGTCGATGCCTGGCAGCGCACCAGCGTGCCGGGCGTCTACGCCGCCGGCGACGTCACCGAAAGCGTGCAGCCCAGTGTCCCCACCGCCATCGCCCAGGGGCTGGCGGCGGCGAGGGCGATCGAGCGGGACCTGGCCAGCCGCGGCTGAGCAGCCTGGATCAGCCGGTGTAGGCGCGGTACCACGCCACCCAGCGGGCGATGCCCTCGGCCAGCGGCGTCTTCGGCTCGAAGCCGACGTCGCGCTTGAGGTCCTCGACGTCGGCATAGGTGGCCACGACGTCGCCGGGCTGCATGGGCAGGTAGTTCTTCTGCGCCTCGCGGCCCAGGGCATCCTCTAGGGTGCGAATGAAGCTCATCAGCTCGACCGGCTGATGGTTGCCGATGTTGTAGACGCGGTAAGGCGCATGGCTGCTGCCAGGGTCGGGGGCGTCGGTGCGGAAATCCGGGTTGGGCTTGGGGATGCGGTCGAGCACGCGCACCGTGCCCTCGGCGATGTCGTCGACATAGGTGAAGTCGCGCTGCATCCTGCCATGGTTGAACACGTCGATCGGGCGGCCCTCCAGGATCGCCGAGGTGAACAGCCAGGGTGACATGTCCGGCCGGCCCCACGGGCCGTAGACGGTGAAATAGCGCAGCCCCGTCGTCGGCAGTCCATAGAGGTGGCTGTAGGTGTGGGCCATCAGTTCATTGGCCTTCTTGCTGGCGGCGTAGAGGCTCACCGGGTGGTCGACGTTGTCGTGCACCGAAAAGGGCATGCGCGTGTTGGCGCCGTAGACGCTGGAGGAGCTGGCGTAGACCAGGTGTTCGACGCCGTTGTGGCGGCAGCCCTCCAGCAGGTTGCCGAAACCGACCAGGTTGGTCTGGATGTAGGCGTGCGGGTTCTTGAGCGAATAGCGCACGCCGGGCTGGGCGGCCAGGTTGATGACGCGCTGGAAACGCTCGCGGGCGAACAGGTCCTCCATGGCGACGCGATCGGAGATGTCCGTCTGCACGAAGCGGAAGCCGGGCAGGGACTTGATCTGCGCTAGGCGTGCGAGCTTGAGGCGCGGGTCGTAGTAGTCGTTGAGGTTGTCCACACCGACGACCTCGTCGCCGCGGGCGAGCAGCAGCTTGGCGACGTGCATGCCGATGAAACCGGCGACGCCGGTGAGCAGGATCTTCATGACCGAAATCCCTGGGAAAACAGAGGGATATTAGCACGCAAGGGCTAGGGAAACGCTGAATAAATTGCTGCGCGGGTGAATCGCTGCGTTGCGCGGTGCTCGCTCCCTCGCCTAACTCATTGTTATGTCTCGGTCGCTGCGCTCCGTGCGCCTTGCGCTTCATCCCGCTCGCTGCTTTCTTCAGCGTTTCCCTAGGAGCCTGTCGGACTCGAGGCTGATCGACTGCACCGATGGAATGAGCGGTCCATTTTTGGCCTGCGCCGAAACTCGCAAGCTCGTTTTGCCCGATTTCTCGTTGCATAGGCCCACTATGCGCCTCGAAATCGTGCAAAACTGTCCTCGCTCTCCCACCCGGCTCGCTACGATCGCTCAAGTCCGACAGGCTCCTAGAATCCCGCGCATGCGTACCCTCTACACCCTGGCCTGGTGGCTGCTCCTGCCCTTCGCCTTCGTCTATCTGCTCTGGCGCGCCCGACGCCAGCCGGAATATCTGCAGCACTGGGGTGAACGTCTGGGTGCCGCCCCCCGGCTCGCGGGCCGGCCCGTGATCTGGGTACACGCCGTGTCGGTGGGCGAGACCCGCGCCGCCGCCCCCCTCATCCAGGCCCTGCGCGCACGCCATCCGGATCACACCCTGCTGCTGACCCACACCACCCCCACCGGCCGGGCCACTGGCGCCACACTGTTCGGCGGACAGGTGATCCAGGCCTACCTGCCCTACGACCTGCCCTGGTGTGTCCGTCGCTTTCTGGACCGGACCGCCCCCCGGCTGGGGGTGATCCTGGAGACCGAGGTCTGGCCCAACCTGCTCGCCGCGTGCGAACGGCGCAGGGTGCCGGTCTATCTGGTCAACGCGCGCCTGTCGGAGCGCTCGGCGCGCGGCTATGCCCGTCTCAGAGCGCTCACGCGGGCAAGCCTGGCCCGCTTCCGCGGGGTCGCCGCCCAGACCGTAAGCGACGCCGAACGGCTCGAACGGCTCGGCGCGCAGGCGCCGGTCGTCGCCGGCAACCTCAAGTTCGATGTCCCGCCGCCGGCGGACACCGAGCGCAGGGTGGCCGAATTGCGCGCTGCCTACGGCGCACGCTTCGTCTTCCTCGCGGCCAGCACCCGCGAGGGGGAGGAGGGCCTGCTGCTGGACGCCCTGGCCACGCTCGACCTGCCCAACCTGCTGCTGGTCATCGTCCCCCGCCACCCGCAGCGTTTCGAGGCGGTGGCGCATCTGGTCGAGGCGCGCGGCCTGCCGCTCACCCGCCGCAGCGAGGGTCGTGCGGTGGCGCCGGGCGTGTCCGTCTTCCTGGGTGACAGCATGGGCGAGATGGCGGCCTACTACGCCGCCTCGGATGTGGCCTACGTGGGCGGCAGCCTGCTGCCCCACGGCGGCCAAAACCTGATCGAGGCGGCCGCGGCCGGGGTGCCGGCGCTCATCGGACCGCACACCTGGAACTTCGCCGAGGCGGCGGAGCGCGCAGTGGTCTGCGGCGCGGCGCTGCGGGTGGAGAATGTCGGGCAGCTGGTCGAACGACTCAAGGCCCTGTATGCCGATGCGTCGCGTCGACAGGCCATGGCCGCCGCGGGTCTGGCCTTTGCCCGCGAACACCGGGGGGCGACCGAACGGGTGATGGCGATGCTGGCGGCGGCGCTGCCCGATCCTGCGCCGCAGGCGAGCGAGCCCTCCTGACCGTTCAAGGCCGCGGGGCCGTGCTCAGTTCCTGAGCAGGGCGTCGATGCCCTTGAGATCCTCCTCGCTCAGGATCCCGGCCGCTGCCCGCAGCCGCAGTCCCGCCAGCAGGACCTGATAGCGCGCGGCGTAGAGGTCGCGTAAGGTGGCGTAGCGCTGCTGTTCGGCGTTGAGCACGTCCACGCGGGTACGCACGCCCACCTCCAGGCCCAGCTTGGTCGATCTGAGCTGGGCCTCGTTGGAGACCAGGGCCTGCTCCAGGGCCTTGGTGCGGGCGGCGCCGGAGACGACGCCCAGATAGGCCTGACGCGCGTCCAGGGCCGCCTGGCGGCGGGCGTTGTCGAGCTCGTAGCGGGTGCGTTCCAGATTGGCCACCGCCTCGCGCACGCGAGCATCGGTGCCGCCGCCCTGGTAGAGGGGCAGGTTGAATTCCAGTCCGATCGTGCCGCTCTTGAGATTCACCGAGGTGCCGCTTCCGGGGAGGGTGCTGGTACGGCGGCTGTCGTTGTAGTTGGCCGTGAGATCCAGGCTGGGATAGTGGCCGCTGCGCTGCCGTTCCACCTCGCGACGGGCGATCTCCAGGGCGCTCTGGCTGAGCAGCACCCCGAGGCCCTGCTCCTGGGCCTGCTGCACCCAGGGGTCCATGCCGGACGGGCTGGGCAGGGGCAGGGCGACCGGGTCCTTGAGCGGCGCGAGGCGGGGCGCGGTCTGATTGATCAGCTTCTCCAGGGCGCGGCGCTTGACCTCCAGGTCGTTGACGGCCGCGATCTCCTGCGCCACGGCCAGATCATGGCGGGCCTGCGCCTCGTGGCTGTCGACGATGGTGGCGGCGCCCACCTCGAAGCTGCGCCGGGCCTGGGCGAGCTGCTCGGCGAAGGCCTGCTTCTGTGCCTTGGCCGTGGTCAGGTTGTCCTCGGCCAGGAGCACGTCGAAATAGGCCTGCGCCGTGCGTAGCAACAGCTCCTGCTGCGCGAGGCGCAACTGCTGTTCGGCCAGGGTGACCTGCAGCCGCGCCTGGGCCAGCGTCTCCAGATTCTGCTTGCGGTAGATCGGCTGCGTGAGCGACAGGCCGTAGCCGTAGGGCTGAGTGGAGGTGCTGCCGGCCGCGGAGCTGACGTCGGTATCGGTGTTGCGTGCGAATGCCGTCAGATTCAGGCTGGGCAGCAGGGTGGCACGGGCCTGGGGCAGGCGCTCCAGACCGGCCCGGTAGGCCTCGCGGGCGGCAGCGTAGACCGGGTCGTTGGCCAGGGCGAGGCGATAGACGTCGCTCAGGTTCTCGGCGGCGGCCAGCGGTGCCAGCAGCGACAGGGCAAGGGTCAGAGCAATGCGGCGCATGGCGTCCTTCAGTAGGTGGGCATGGTGGGGTCGGCCTCCTTGGCCCAGGCAGCGACACCGCCGGTCAGGTTGATCACCCGCTCGAAGCCGTTGTGGTCGAGGAAGCGGGCGACATGGAAGCTGCGCACGCCATGGTGACAGATCACCACGATCTCCCTGTCCTGCGGCAGTTCCCGCAGACGTGCCGGGATGCCGTTCATGGGCAGGGAAACCGAGCCCTCGATGTGACAGCGCTCGAACTCCCAGGGCTCGCGCACATCCAACAACAGGGGCTTTTCACGCCGGGGATCCTCCAGCCAGGCCTTCAGTTCCGCGGGGCGGACGTGCTGCATGACGCGGCGCGGGTCAGAACACGAAACGCTCGGGTTGCAGGGCGTTGACCAGCGGCTTGAGCTCGGTCTCGAACAGCACGTCGGTACGA
>Ga0209207_1001322_pt1 | contig 11790 bp, 11 predicted proteins | sample SaghotsprinmetaG_FD_184140 | JGI IMG/M metagenome (GOLD analysis project Ga0209207, IMG submission 184140) | Hot spring microbial communities from South Africa to study Microbial Dark Matter (Phase II) - Sagole hot spring metaG (SPAdes) (version 3) | ecosystem: Environmental > Aquatic > Thermal...
CGCTAATGTTAAACTGTTGCCCCGTTTGAGTGACCTGAGTGCCCGTGCCGTTGGGGTCTGGGGTAATTTGGGCGGTGGCGGCTGAAGGGAGGAGGGTGGCCACTGTGCACAGGAGGCTGACCCACGGATGACGGTAGTGCATGAGCAACAGTCCTAGAGGAGCACTCTATCCGTCTTAGCCTATAGCTGCTGATAGAGTTCCAAACATCAAGAAAACTGTTAAAAATCTTAATATTGCAGTGGTGGAGTGAGGGTGCGTTATTTATTGAGGGCGAATTCTCAGCCATGCCTCTAGGTCGGGCAGCGTTTGAAAGTCTAAGAGCGCTTCTCCTAAGGTTTCGAGTTGCTCAAGGGATAGGTCACGAATTTGAGAAACAACCTCATCCGGCAGATGTCCCAGTCGTCGATGCAATTGACGCAGGATGAGGGAGCAGGCTTCTTCCTGTTGTCCTTCCCGTCGTCCTTCTTGCCGCCCTCGCTGCTCCCCAATTCGCTCCCCTTCTTGTCGTCCTCGTTGCAGTCCTTGTTGTTCTCCTTCCCTGAGGATTTTTTGATACATCACCGATTCCCGCATCATTCCCTCCCGAAAAATTGACTCGATTAGCTCTTCTTTGTACTGTAACCCAGCCATTAGTTGTACGACGGTACTCAACTCCCGTCGCTCGCTCTCTGGTTCAATTTGATTCACCCGTTCTGCCACGGCTCGCAGTAGCTCTTCACTATTGCGGGTCTGCGCTAACACGGCAAAGGGTAACAGTGCCGGATTATTAAAAAATTGTTGCGGGTCTTCTTCCCACAGCTTGATGACGCGATAGCGGTGAATAGTTGTTTCGGTTTCAAAGGCGGTGGGCACGTCAATGGTTGTGCGCCGCAATAAAATCAGCACTTGGACAATCTCGCAGGCGTATTTGCGATGCAGTCGTACCCAATAGTCGAGCATTCTGAGGGGGAGGGGTGGCTCGGTTTGCGGCTCCACTTGAAATTCAAGACGCAGAATTCGGTCTTGGGTTTGGACAAAGGTGACGGAATCGGCACGAATGGGTTCGAGACTTAGTTCGGTTTTGAGAATAGAGACCTGAGGGGAGCTATCCTTGAGGAGCCATTGGGTAAAGGCGGTGGGATACTGTTCGGCTAGGTATTTGCAGAGGTTATCACGCATACCCCCATCCTAGAGGGTGCGTTATTTATATGGATTCACGGTTATGGTGCTTTGGTTGTGATTTTTTAATGTTCAAATAAAAAAAACTACCCGTAGGCTAGAAATCTTGGGTAGCGAATCTTGCCTGCCCGCAAAACTGTTTTCGATTGAGCAGCATAATGACAAAAACAGCATGGTTGTTTCCAGGCCAAGGCTCGCAACATAGCGGCATGATGGCGGATCTATTAGACGCTTATCCCCCCACTCAGGAACGATGCGCTCTGGCTGCATCTATCCTAGGCTGGTCGGTCATTGAGTGCTGTGCAGGCACGACAGGAGACCTCGACCAAACTCTTTACACGCAGCCCAGCCTGTTTGTGGTGGAGAGCCTACTGGTGGATGCCCTGAAAGAGCGAGGAGCTACCGCAGATTTTGTTGCTGGCCATAGCTTAGGGGAGTACGTGGCGCTTTATGCGGCGAACGTATTTGATTTTGTAACGGGCCTCAAGCTGGTGCAAAAACGCGCCGCTCTGATGAATGCAGCAGGCGGTGGCAAAATGGTGGCGCTCATCGGCTTTGATCGCGATGCCCTCACGGGGGCGATCGCCACCACCCCCGATGTTGTCCTCGCTAACGATAATCATCCGGGGCAGGTCGTTATCTCGGGTACGCCAGCGGCGGTTGATACACTGCTGAGCCAAATTAAAGTCAAGCGGGCGGTGCCTCTGAATGTTAGCGGTGCCTTTCACTCTCCTTTTATGGCCGAAGCAGCGGCTGAATTTGCCAGTGTCTTGGCAGAGTGCCCCTTCCATGATGCCGTGATGCCGGTCTTAAATAATGTAGAACCCCAACCGACCACTGAGGCCAGTGTGATCAAAGAGCGCTTACGTTTACAAATGACCGGTTCTGTACGCTGGGTGGATACCTGCCACGCCTTGGCTGCCGCAGGAGTGACCGAAGCCCTAGAAGTTGGCCCCGGAAACGTCCTAGCGGGATTGGTGAAACGCACCACGCCAGAGATTAGCGTCACCGGGGTTTCCTCGATTGCCACGTTACCCGCTTAGGATGTCTGTCTGTGCCTCGCGATCGCGAACCGTTGATTAGTTTGCTGCTCTACCACCTGTTCAAATGGTCGGTGGTCAGTCCCCTGCTGCACACCTACTTTCGCGGGCGGATCTATGGGGCACACCAAGTGCCCCTCCGCGGACCGGTGGTGGTGGTGGCCAACCATGCCAGTTACTTTGATCCGCCCCTTATTTCCAATGCGGTGCGGCGACCTGTGGCTTGGATGGCAAAGGACGAACTCTTTCGCATTCCCATTTTTCGCACCCTAATTACTTGGTATGGGGCTTACCCGGTCAAGCGGGGTGCCAGCGATCGCCGTGCCCTGCAAGCGGCTCTTCAGGCTCTTGATCAGGGTTGGGCTGTGGGTGTTTTTCTTGAGGGTACCCGCACCCCTGACGGTCGCATCTACGATCCCAAGCTGGGGGCAGCCCTGATTGCCGCAAAAGCCCAAGCTCCCCTGCTGCCGGTGTGTTTGTGGGGCACCCAAGCCATTCTGCAAAAAGGGGGCTGGCCGCGATCGGTTCCCATTACTGTGCGCATTGGCCAACCCATCGCCCCCCCTGCTAGTAGCGATCGCCACGAGTTACAGGCCGTCACTCAAACCTGCTGCGAGTGCATCAATGCCCTCCACGCCCAAGGGCGCTAGAGCAGTCCCTCCTTCGCAGCCATCACCTTCATTAAGTCCACCACCCGATTCGAGTAGCCCCACTCGTTGTCGTACCAAGACACCACCTTGAAGAAGTTGCTGTTTAGCTCAATCCCGGCGGTAGCATCAAAGATACTGGAGCGACCATCGCCAATAAAATCACTAGAGACCACCGCTTCTTCGGTATAGCCAAGAATCCCCTTGAAATCCCCTTCAGCAGCAGCCTTCATCGCGGCACAGATTTCGGCATAACTGGTGGCCTTCTCGGTCTTGAAGGTTAAATCGACAACCGATACGTTAGGCGTGGGCACCCGAAACGCCATCCCCGTGAGTTTGCCCTTGAGTTGGGGCAGCACCAAGGTTACCGCCTTCGCCGCACCGGTGGAGGCAGGAATAATGTTTTGGCCAGCGCCGCGGCCACCGCGCCAGTCTTTTTTACTCGGGCCATCGACGGTGGGTTGGGTGGCCGTGACCGAATGCACCGTCGTCATCAGCCCTTCCGCTAGACCAAACTGCTCGTGGAGCACCTTTGCCACCGGTGCTAGGCAGTTTGTGGTGCAACTGGCATTGGAGACCACCACATCTACCGCCGGATCGAAGGTGTCGTGGTTCACCCCCACCACAATCGTTTTTACCTTATCCGCATCCTTCGTGGGTGCTGAAATCACAACGCGCTTGGCACCTGCTTGGAGGTGCTGGCTAGCGCCATCAAAGCCGGTAAAGAGGCCGGTGGACTCGACCACATAGTCTGCTCCCACCTCGCCCCAAGGTAGCTCTGCCGGGTTGCGCATTGCCGTACAGGGAATAAAGCGGCCATCAATCTCAATCCCATCGCTTGTTGCGTTGACGCTGCCGCCATAGGTGCCATGGGTAGAGTCGTACTTAAAAAGATAGGCCAGATTATCCGCCGGAACTAAGTCATTAATACCCACAAATTCAATGTCCGGGCAGGCTAAGCCAGCACGCAGCACAAGGCGACCAATGCGGCCAAAGCCGTTAATGGCAACTTTTAGATTCATGAAACATCTCCCAAGGCAACAACAAGATTAGTAGCGGGGCAGGGTGGGATCAACCACAGCAGCGTAGGCATCAATGCCGCCCACAATGTTTTTGACATTGCAAAAGCCCTGCTGTACCAACCAGTGCCCCATCTGGGCAGAACGTACCCCATGATGGCACAGCACGAGTGTTTCCTTGGTGGGATCTAGCTTCTGGCGAATCTGCGGTGCCCACGCTGGAAACTGGCTCAGGGGTAGGGAAATAAAGTGGGGCAGGTGAGCGATCGCCCACTCGGCAGGCTCACGCACATCAATCAGTTGCAGGGTCTGTACCTCACTGCTGGCGAGTCGCTGTGACAACTCCGCCACTGTCATTTGCCCCAACGTCATTCCATGTCTCCATCCTGCGCTGATTGTGATGGATATTCCTAGCGATCCCGCTTAAATCATCGTTAAGCTTAGGGGATTTGAGGGGGTTGGTAAGCCACTTCAACCGTCGTGGGGTGAGCCGCTACACTGGGCACATCCAGAATCGCAGTATTCACCAAGTTAAAGATCGGATTAGCCAAAATTCCCGCCAACGAGGTGGCCACCACGGTCATCACCAAACCCACCTGCAACGGCCGCAACCCAAACTCAGACCACGACACCTGTGGATAGTTTTGAACCGCAGGCGACATTTCCTTGGGTTCCTTGACTACCATCATTTTAACGACGCGGATGTAGTAATAAATCGAGACCACACTGGTGAGCAGCCCCAGAATCACCAACCCGTAGGCACCCGCTTGCCAGCCCGCCCAGAACAGATAAATTTTACCAAAGAAGCCCGCAAGGGGTGGAATACCGCCAAGGGAGAGCAAACAGAGGCTCAGGCCAAGGGTGAGCAGCGGATCCTTTTGGTACAGCCCCGCATACTCGCTAATTTGATCGGTGCCCGTCCGCAGCGAGAAAAGAATTACGCAGGTAAAGGCACCTAAGTTCATGAACAGATACACCAGCAGATAGAACAGCATACTGGCGTAGCCTGCTTCAGTGCCCACCACAAAGCCAATCATCACAAATCCCGCTTGGCCAATGGAGGAGTAGGCCAGCATCCGCTTCATACTGGTTTGGGCAAGGGCAACAATATTCCCCAAAATCATGCTCAGAATGGCCAGCACCGTAAAGATAAGCTGCCACTGCTCCGTCACGCTGGGGAAAGCCAAAGTTAAAAAGCGAATCGCTAGGGCAAACCCCGCCGCCTTTGATCCCACAGAAAGAAAGGCCACAACGGGGGTCGGCGCACCTTCATAGACATCGGGGGTCCACTGGTGAAAGGGCACCGCCGAAATTTTGAAGCTAATGCCCGCAATCACAAACACTAAGGCCACCACAAGGCCAAGGGATTGGGAGGACAGGGCGGCAGCAATTTCAGGCAGATGCGTATGGCCACCGGAGAGACCGTACAGCAGCGAAGAACCGTACAGGAAAATGGCCGAGCTGGCCGCACCGATGAGTAAGTACTTCAGGGCAGCTTCGTTCGAGCGACTGTCGCGCTTGGTGTAGCCCGTTAAAAGGTAGGAGGCAATACTCAGGGTTTCAAGGGCAATAAAAATAAAGACGAGTTCTTCGGCACCGGCAATGAACATCCCGCCAACGGTGGCCGTTAGCAAAATCGTCATAAACTCGCCGAGGGAGCTACCGGTTTGCTCAACGTAGCGAATGGACATCAAAACGGTACCCAAGGCCGAGAGGGCAATCAAGCCGCGAAAGACTAGGCTGAGGTTATCGGAAACAAAACTGCCAAAAAAGCTTACCGTTTCCGCCTGCCCCCATTGGGGAATCATGGCCAACACGGCACCGGCCAAGCCAGCGATCGCCAAGTAGGGAGTCCAGCGATCGGCGCGGCGACCCTGAATGAGATCTGCAAGAAGGACAACAAGAAGCGTAATAATAACAATCGTCTCAGGCAAAATGGTGCCCGCATTCAACTGTGCCGCCAGTGTTACCAAATCCATAGCTATTCGCGCATTGATTTAAGTCCCCCATATCATATCACCCGCGTTTTCGTTTGATGGGGGACGTGGATCAGGTTCTGCTTATACCTAAGATAGGTTTTTTAGCGGGCAGCACGCCCGAGGGCATTGTACAGACCGTTGAGCACCGGCGGCGAGGGCAGGGGCACCGCATTCTCAAAAATCTGCGTTGGCGTTAGGTTGCGCTGACCATAGAAGCGGGTATTGGCATTGCGATCAAAGCTAATGGTGGCTCCCTCAAGAGCCACGCCAGCAAACAACCCAGCATTGCGGGTATAGGAGTAAACTTGGGGGCTTGGATCCGTGGGATTCACAATATCACCGCCAACCGGTCCTGCCGCCACCGAGACATTGCCCCCTAAGCGAAAGGACTGCGCTAAGCTGCGCATGACAACACTCTTATCCATAAAGGCGAGAACCACGTCACTGGACTGGGCGCCAATTTGCAGGCCAAAACTGCCGCCGGTGAGGGTAATGAAGGCGGGTTTACTCCAGTCGTTATTGTCGGTGCGCACCAGCAAAATGCCCGCCCCGCGGCGCCCCCCAAACAGGAAGCCCGCTTGCACAACATTGGGGATAATGGCAATGCCTTGGGCGCGCTGGAGAATCCGGGGTGGAATGCGCTGCTGATTGCCAAAGCTAAATTCCCCTAAGACAAAGGTGGCATTTTCCACCCGCTGTACCATACTGGGATCGGGTTCGGTTTGGGCGTGAAGGGGTCTGGGACACAGCACAAGGGCGATCGCCCCCAGCAGTAGCCAACCCCATTGGCGCACCGTTCCCCACAACAGTAAACGGACTTCCACAGTCATGCTCTCGTTACCTGACTCAACCACAATAGTTTAATGACGGCAGTCGCGACCCCTAGCGTTCCGTCTTGATCCTTTCTCTATGCTGCCTTGGCAAGGCGCAGCAAATCTAAAAAAATTCTGTTTTGTGATTTTCTGTAACTCGTAGTACTACCCGCCTTCTTAAGGGGATATGGCAGAATGTAAAGGGTTTTGCCTAGACTAGTGATTCATACCTATTGCCAGCCTCAGGGCTCTAGGTATGTCCCTCAGACAAAGCAGATCGGCTCAAGGTTAGGTTGCACACATGGAACCCCTGTATCAATACGCATGGCTCATTCCCGTCTTACCGCTGCTGGGTGCGCTCATTGTTGGTTTTGGCCTCATTTCGTTTTCCGAGACCACCAGCCGTCTGCGGCGACCCAGTGCGATTTTTATCATGGCCTTGATGGCGATCGCCCTTGGCCACTCCCTTGCCCTCCTGTGGAGCCAGATCCACGGGCACGCCCCCTACACCCAGATGCTTGAATGGGCAGCCGCGGGCAGTCTTCACATTGCCATGGGCTACGTGGTTGATCCACTGGCGGCCATGATGCTGGTGGTGGTCACCAGTGTTGCGTTCCTAGTGATGCTCTACACCGATGGCTACATGGCGCACGATCCCGGTTATGTGCGGTTCTATGCCTACCTGAGCTTGTTTGGCTCTTCGATGCTGGGGTTAGTGGTCAGCCCCAACCTCGTTCAGGTCTATATCTTCTGGGAACTGGTGGGGATGTGCTCGTACCTGCTAGTGGGTTTCTGGTACGACCGCAAAAGCGCAGCCGAAGCGGCTCAAAAAGCCTTTGTCACCAACCGTGTGGGTGACTTTGGCCTACTGCTGGGGATGGTGGGTCTCTTTTGGGCCACCGGCACCTTTGAATTTGGCGAGATGGGCGATCACCTCACCGAGTTAGTGAACAGCGGCCTGCTCTCCTCAGGGGTGGCCGCCATTCTGGCCATCCTTGTCTTTCTCGGGCCAGTGGCCAAATCTGCCCAGTTCCCCCTGCACGTGTGGCTCCCCGATGCCATGGAAGGCCCCACGCCAATTTCTGCCCTCATCCACGCGGCAACCATGGTGGCGGCGGGTGTGTTCCTGATTGCGCGGATGTTCCCGGTCTTTGAGCAACTGCCCAGTGTCATGAACCTCATTGCTTGGACAGGAGCATTTACCGCCTTTATGGGAGCCACGATTGCCATTACCCAGAACGACATTAAAAAAAGCTTGGCCTACTCCACTATTTCCCAACTGGGGTACATGGTGATGGGAATGGGGGTAGGGGCTTATAGTGCCGGTCTTTTTCACCTCATGACCCACGCCTACTTCAAAGCCATGCTCTTTTTAGGTTCTGGTTCTGTCATCCACGGTATGGAGGGGGTGGTTGGCCATGACCCCGACCTTGCTCAGGATATGCGCTACATGGGAGGGCTGCGCAAATATATGCCCGTTACCGGCATTACCTTTTTAATCGGCTGTTTAGCCATTTCTGGGGTGCCTCCCTTTGCCGGTTTCTGGTCTAAGGATGAAATTCTTGGGGCGGTGTTCCATGCCAACCCGGCCATGTGGGTGCTAACATGGCTGACCGCCGGTCTCACGGCCTTTTATATGTTCCGCATGTACTTCATGACTTTTGAAGGCCAATTTCGCAACGTTCCGCCGGAGCTACAGGTCAACCACGATCACGGCCATGACGCGCACCACGCTGCCGAACCCCACGAGTCCCCATGGACTATGACCGTTCCCCTTGCCGTTTTGGCAATTCCCTCGATGCTGATTGGCCTGCTGGGCACCCCCTTTAATAACCTGTTTGAAGCCTTTATCCATGCTCCCGGAGAGGTGGTTGCCGAGCATAGCGTTGACCTCACGGAGTTCTTGGTACTGGGGGGCAGTTCCGTCGGTATTGGCCTGATTGGGATTACCTTGGCCTCATTGATGTATCTCAAAGGCACGCCTAGCCCCCAGAGTATTGCCAAGGCCATCCAGCCGCTTTACCAGTTTTCCCTGCACAAGTGGTATTTTGACGAACTCTACGACGCGGTGTTTGTCAAAGGCTGCCGCCGCCTCGCCCGGCAGGTACTGGAGGTGGACTACAACGTCGTGGATGGGGTGGTCAACCTGACTGGGTTTGTCACGATGGTCACCGGCGAAGGCCTGAAGTACTTCCAAAATGGTCGCGCCCAGTTTTACGCCTTAATTGTCCTGCTGGCGGTCCTTGGCTTTGTCATCTTCTCGGTGCAAGCCTAGCCCGATCTCACCCCTTGCCTGCCATGGATAGCCCCTATTTGAGGAGTAATGAAATAGTCCCATGAGTAACTTTCCTTGGTTGACGGCCATTATCCTGTTTCCCATCGTGGCCTCCTTTGCCATTCCCCTCATTCCTGACCCCGAGGGGAAAGGGCGACCGATCCGCTGGTATGCTCTGGTCATTGGCCTGATTGATTTTGTCGCCATTGTCTATGCCTTTACCAACTTTTACGACCTCAATACCCCGGGGCTGCAACTGTGGGAAAGCTACGATTGGATTCCTGCCATTGGGCTGCGCTGGTCGGTGGGGGCTGATGGCCTCTCGATGCCCTTAATTTTATTGACGGGGTTTATCACCACCTTGGCCATCTTGGCGGCATGGCCGGTAACCCTCAAGCCGCGCTTGTTTTACTTTTTAATGCTGGCAATGTACGGTGGCCAAATTGCCGTCTTTGCGGTGCAGGATATGCTGGTATTCTTTTTGGCCTGGGAGCTAGAGCTAATACCGGTTTACCTGCTGCTGGCGATTTGGGGAGGCTACAAGCGGCAGTACGCCGCCACCAAGTTTATTCTTTACACGGCAGGGAGTTCGCTGTTTATTCTGGTGGCCGGCTTGGCGATGGCTTTTTACGGCGACACCATTAGCTTTGATATGCACACCCTAGCCACAAAAGACTATGCGATGGGCTTTCAACTGCTGGTCTATGCTGGGTTCCTGGTGGCCTATGGCGTGAAGCTACCGATTGTGCCGCTGCACACGTGGCTGCCCGATGCCCATGGGGAGGCCACCGCACCGGTGCATATGCTCTTGGCGGGTATTCTCTTAAAAATGGGGGGGTACGCCCTGATCCGCATGAATGTGGATATGCTGCCTGCCGCCCATGCCACGTTTGCGCCAGCACTGGTGATTTTGGGGGTGGTGAACATTATCTATGCCGCCTTGACCTCCTACGCCCAGCGCAACCTGAAGCGGAAAATTGCCTACTCGTCTATTTCCCACATGGGCTTTGTGCTGATTGGCATTGCCTCGTTTACGAATTTGGGCATGAGCGGCGCGGTTCTGCAAATGGTGTCCCACGGGTTGATTGGCGCGAGTCTGTTCTTTTTGGTGGGCGCTACCTACGATCGCACCCATACGCTGATCTTGGAGGAAATGGGGGGTGTCGGCCAAAAGATGAAGAAAATCTTTGCCATGTTTACCGCCTGCTCCCTTGCCTCCCTGGCGCTACCGGGGATGAGTGGCTTTGTGGCGGAGTTAATGGTGTTTATTGGCTTTGCCACCAGTGATGCCTACTCGATGACCTTTAAGGTGATTGTGGTCTTTTTGGCCGCCGTCGGTGTGATCCTGACCCCCATTTATTTGCTCTCGATGCTGCGGGAAATTTTCTACGGCCCGGAAAACAAGGAACTGACGGAGCACGAAGCGCTCATTGATGCGGAACCACGGGAGGTCTTCATTATTGCCTGTCTGTTGGTGCCCATTATTGGCATTGGTTTGTATCCAAAGCTATTGACGCAAATTTACGATGCGACAACGGGACAGGTGATTGCGCGAGTGCGGGAGGTGGTTCCCACCCTTGCCCAGCACGCTGATGCCTCGGTGGCACAGCAGCCCTTGGTGGCTCCGGGACTGAAACGCTCGGTCTGATGGGAGGGTGGCAGCGCTACCTGCTAGGAGAGTTGAGTTGGGGACGACTGCTGCGGTCGGCGCTCCTCATCTATGGGATCGTGGCGGCCTACATTTACTTGCGGGCGGATGCGATGATCTTTCATCCGCCGCCGGCAACCTACGAGTTGTCCCCACAGATGCGTTTGATCCCCATGGCCGGGGGCGATCGCCTTGCGCTGCTCTATTTACCCAACCCAGAAGCTACTTTTACACTCCTGTACAGCCACGGTAATGCCGAAGATTTGGGAGTGATTCAGCCGCTCCTGAGTCAGTATCGGGATTGGGGCTTTGCTGTCTTGGCCTACGACTACCGCGGCTATGGCCTGAGTACGGGTACCCCCAACGAAGCCAATGCCTATGAAGATGCACGAGCCGCTTATGAGTACCTGACCCAAACCCTGCAGGTGCCGCCAGCACAGATTATTCTCTACGGGCGATCGCTGGGGGGCGGGGTGGCCACAGAACTGGCCACTCAGGTTCCTGTTGCCGGACTCATCCTAGAAAGTACCTTTACCTCTGCGTTTCGGGTGGTGGTGCCCTTTCCCCTGTTTCCTTTTGATAAATTTACGAATCAAGCGAAGCTGTCGCAGGTGGCAGTGCCAGTGTTAATCCTGCACGGCAAAGCGGATGATGTGGTTCCCTTTCACCATGGTCAAGCCCTGTTTGCGGCGGCTGCCGACCCTAAGTTCTCCCTGTGGGTGGCAGAGGCGGGTCACAATAACTTTAGTGCCGCTGCGGGCGATCGCCACCGCCATGCCCTGCAAGCCTTTGTCCAGTTTCTTAAGGCTCACAACCTTAACGAGTAGCCTTATGCCACTGGTACGTCACGGTCTCCTCCAAGTAAATAAAGGGGAAAAATAGGGTGTACTCCCAACCACTGCCGCGGGGTTGATCCACCTTGGTAATGTAGTCAGCACGGGGGTTGGCCTTGGCTTCAGCGGGACCAATAAGCTCTGTGCCCTCATAGTAATGAAGCTCACCCCACCTGCTGGTGCAAGGTGGGGGTGTCCATGCTAATCTGAGAACCGAGCGTCCACAGATCACACAGACAAGCCCAGCTTCTAGGCGAGCGTCCAGAACTTCTGCTGGAGCGCTCCTCACTGTCATTTCTGCGAGTGAGCTTAAGAATCCCTCTGGCAGCGATATTATACGAGCCATTTAGGTCACAGTTGTATCGCTTGCCAGATGTA
>Ga0209207_1001323_pt1 | contig 11789 bp, 4 predicted proteins | sample SaghotsprinmetaG_FD_184140 | JGI IMG/M metagenome (GOLD analysis project Ga0209207, IMG submission 184140) | Hot spring microbial communities from South Africa to study Microbial Dark Matter (Phase II) - Sagole hot spring metaG (SPAdes) (version 3) | ecosystem: Environmental > Aquatic > Thermal...
AATCTCCGACGCCAGCACGCCTTCCTTGAACTTCAAGGTGCTGAGCTTGCCTGCCGACGTGTCGTGCACATACTGGATCTGGTCCTGGCCATCTCCCTTGCCAAACAGGTAGGTGTTGTTGCCATAACCCCCATGAAGTGCGTCATTGCCTGCACCACCGTCAAGCACGTCAGCCCCATCACCGCCACTTAGTTCGTCGTTACCTTCTCCTCCAAACAGAGCATCGTCCCCAATGCCACCCGACAGAGTGTCGCTCCCCGTCAAACCATCAATGAAATCGTTGCCAGCCCCTCCATTGAAGCGATTGGCGCCAGCATCACCCGCATAGCTGTCGTCGTTGACGGACCCCTCCGTAGATGCAGCCGTCAGATAGTGGTAACCGGTGGTAGCAAATGCATCCTTGATCGCCTCGTTGCCCACACCGGCCTGCATCAGAGTGCGCAGTTTTGCCTCGCCACTCCACCCAGCCTCCCGAAAGGTTTGGCCATACGCCCGGTACAAGTCCAGGAAGGTCGCCACACCCTCGTGCGCATTCGCAGCAATGGCCGCATCCAGGGCCGCATCCATTTGAGAAAAGTCCAGCGCCACACCCGTGTCCGACACGCTCAACTGCACCATGTCCGAATACTCGTTCAGGCGCATCGAGGGCATCATGTTCATCGAGGCCTCTGCCACCAGCCGGTCCCACAGCATGTCGATGTGTGACTTGCCTCCGTTGATTGGCTCCGGCACCACCACAATCTTGTAGCCGGGATAGTTGGCCTTGGGTGCGTACGCATCAAGCTTCATGACCTCAGACAGTGGCACATCCACCGTCACGGGGCGCCCAGTGCCAGCTGAAGGACTGGGGGGGTGCTCTTTCTTCTTCAGCTCATCCCAGTGCAGAAAGGTGTAGCCCGTGAAGGCTTCGTAGGCATAGAGCTTTTCCAGCTGCCCCACCATCTCCCAGCGCATGGTGTCAAACTTCTCCAGATCGGAGGGCGACAGCGTTTGGCGAAACGCTTCGCGGTCTTGCCGGCTGACATGCAGCGCCATGTTCATCCAGCCAATCTCTTGTTGGCTGGCAGGGTTGCGCAGGATCAGCCCGATCCCGTCTTCTTCCATGGCTTCTTCACTTGCCGTCACATAGTCGCTGTCGTTGCCCCACTCCAGCAGCAATTGGGCAATACCGCCGACGAACCCAGCGCGGCTGTTCGCTGCCTGCGCATTGCCAAATGAAGTCAGCAGATGCGGCTTGAGGGTCGCGGCACCCTGCAAATCACGCACCCAGCCGCTGCCCTGGATAGCGGGCAGCGCCTGCGCTGCAGCGCTGATGGCAATGGGCGCATGGGTGGTCACCGCGTTGTTCTGCGCAAAGATGAAGCTGCCCGCCTGGCCTTCGCTGCCGTCGGTGCGGGTAAAGCTGCCGGACTGCACCAATTGAGCATCGCCATAGCTGGTATCTGTTTTGGTGCTGCTCAGCTTGACGCTGGCAATGCCCGCCTCAGCCAGCGTCTGCAGTTCATTCGCCTGGCTGATGCCGTCCTGATTCAGATCGCGCCAGATGCGCACATTGGTGTACTGGGCATCCTTGGCATCAAACACGCCATCGCCTGCACCACCTGTGGCGTTGGCCGCACCACCCACATCCAGTTCGGCCAGCGCCGCAAAGCCGTGGGCCGCCTTCTTGCCATCGGCCAGCAGGGTTTCATCGCCAAAGAGTTCACGGCCGGAGTCGATGACGCCATTGCCATTGCGGTCCAGCGCCAGCAAACCGTCGTCGGCATCTGCCCAGGAGGTGTTGGTTCGGATGGTGTCGCCGTTGCCGTCAAATTGAACGCCTCGGGACAGGGGGGTGATTTCTAGGCCGTCGCCGTCCAGGTCCAGGACCAGGGGGTCCACCATGACGAAACGGATCGCTTTGACCAGGGGATCGGGGTTACTAAGAAGGAATTTTGAGATCGCCGAAACTGCATCAAATGCTTTTTCTCCCAAGAACTCACCAAACTGATTGAGAAAATCAGTAATACCTTTCCCCCAATGGTCATATGCAGCTTGAGCAATTTTTCCTGTTACATAGCCAAAGGCTATAGCCGCTGCTCCAACCACAATTGCACCCAACGCACTTGTCACCAAGGGCGCTAGAAGAAATCCGGCGCCTAGTCCAGCAAGCGTAGTTACTACAGCATTGATGGTAGTGCCCATCACATCATGAGTAGTAGCTTGTGCTTGCGTAGCGTCGTAAATTTTCGCTCCGACTTGCCCAAGCGATACGATTCCCCCAGCAACTAGAGCAAAGCATTTCGCAAAACTCAATATGCGCGCGGTATTCTCAGCACTTGTTAATCCCGCAGCAGGCACGCCGCTTGCTACTAAATCTCCCATTTTTCGCATATTTTCTGCGACAACTTGAGCAGTCTTCCGAATCGCATCACCTTGCATAGTGGCGCCATTGGAGAGCTTAGCGGCCTCAATATTGGCTCGCAAAATAGCCTGCTGCGCCAAATTGTGCATTCGGCTTTGATATCCGGCCGCATCTGCCCATGACTGAGTCATTCCATGTATGGCGCCCGCTAATGTCTCTGCTATATTTGCGGTTCCGCCAGCAATATCCCAACCATCGGGGGAAAAATTTAGACTTTTACCAAAAATAAATCCAGATAGTTCGTTTGCAATACTGGTGACAATTTGATTGTCAGAATCTGAAATAGACATAAATTACTTTTAATTGAGTTTATTTTCTAACAATGCCAAAAAGGAGATGAATTCCGGAGAATGCCAAGGATGTAATTAAAACATAACCAATATTGCTGGCTGCAAAATAATCTTTCCCAAGAGCAAAGAGAGGATATCCAACCCATACTACAGGTGCAAAAATCATAGTAAATACCCCGGACTTCCAGCGCGAAACACTATAGGCTCTGCCCTTTAACTCCGAAATGCCAAAAATCAATATCAAGGGGATGAACAATATGGAAATCAGCACTGAAATTATGTACACGGAAATTTTAAATGCCACGTGTTCGCCGAAGGGGTTTGGGGGGAGGGTTGCGGGGAAAAATAAATCACAAACAAAGTATGCAATGCTTTTATCCCAGTGCATAAGCATTGAAAAAAATGATATTAGTAACAAATTTGCCAGAACAATAAACACAACCGGGATGCCTTTATTTATATTTTTCTGTACTGTCATGAAATTGCCTTTACCATCATTTTCTATCCAGTTTGCAATGCTATAGTTTGAATTTTTGACCTGAGTAGCCATCACTTCCTTACCGCTCCCTCAAACCCTCACTCCCCGCCCTCTGAATCGGACTGAGCAGGTATTCAATGACCCTGCGCTGCCCGGTCTTTATTTCGGCCGTGATGTTCATCCCCGGCGCCAGCTTGATGGGCTTGCCATCAATGTCGATGCTGGTCTGATCAAGCTTCAAGGTCGCCGGGAAGATCGCCCCGCGCTTCTCGTCATTCACCGCGTCCTGCGTGACCTTGTCCACGCTGGCTTTGACCGTGCCGTACCTTGTGAAGGGGAAGGTCTCCAGCTTGATGGCCACCTCCTGCCCCGGGGCCACAAACCCGATGTCCTTGTTCTCCAGCGTCACCTCGGCGCTGACGCTGGCTGCCCCACTGCTGAGGTGAGGCACGATGACCATGAGAGCCTGGGCTTCGGTGACCACGCCGCCTTCGGTGTGCAGGGCCAGTTGTTGCACGGTGCCTGACACCGGGGCCGTGAGGGTGGCGAGTTGTTCGCGCTGGGTGGCCTTGGTGAGTTCTTGCCCGGTTTGGTGGCGCTTGAGGTCCGCCTGGGCCTGGCGCTCGCTCAGGGTTCTGCGTGTTTCTGCCAGGTAGGCGCTGCGGGTTTGCTCAGCTTCGCGCAGGGCGGCCTGGGCTTCTTGCAGTCGGGCTTGCTGGGTGGCCAGGTCGCGTTCGAGCTCGATGCGTTCGCGCGTGCGGTCCTGGTTGGCGTGGCCGGACATGAAGCCTTGGGTGGTGAGCGCCTGGAAGTCTTGTTCGCGCTGGCGGGCGATGGGCAGGGTGGCTTCGAGCTTGCCTATCATGGCGCGCACGGTGGCCATTTCGGCCTGGCGGCGCTGGTGTTCGGCAGACAGTTTGGCCAGGCGGGCGGTGATGTCGCTCCACTCAGCGGCCAGTTGGGCCTGGGTGTCGGCCTTGTCGGCGGGGGTCCAGTCTGCTGGGGTGTCCTGATGAAGCTCTTGATTGATGGCTTTTTTGGCATCCACCGCCTGATGGGTGGGCGCTGATAGCTCTTGTTTTGATAGCATTTTCTGTAAGATCTGCGCGCGCAGCCATTCGGACTGGGCGGCCTTGCGGGTCTCCACCAGGCTGGCTTTGTCGGCCTGGGCGGCGGTGGGGTCCAGTTCCACCAGGGGCTGACCTGCCTCTACGTGGTCGCCGTCTTTGACGAGGATGCGTTGGACCACGCTGCGCTCCAGGGGCTGGATGACTTTGGTGCGGTCGCTCACGATGATGCGGCCCGGGGCCACGGCCACGATGTCGATCTTGCCCAGGATGGCCCAGGCCAGGGCGATGAGGAACAGCGCCATGAGCACGTAGGCGATGCGCCGGGGTGCGGGGTGCACGGGGGTTTCCTGCAGGCTCAGGGCTGCGGGCAGGAAGGCTTGTTCGTCGGCCAAACGTGCCGGGCCAGCCAGTTCATGGCGGTGCTGCCAGGCGGCTTGGAAGATGGCGCGGTAGCGGGCCAGCAGGTCGCTGGCCGGATGGCGGGGGGTGGCTGTCTGCGCTGTTGGCTGTGCCGTTGTCTGCGCTGCGCTGTTCATGCCGCCACCTCTTGTGTGGGGTGGTTGCCGCCGCCGGGTGTGGATGGTGCCGTGGCCCGGCCGCTGCCATCTTGCATGCGCCACAGGTGGGCATACAGGCCTTGCTGTTTCTGGATCAGCGCGTCATGTGGGCCGGCTTCCACGATGCGGCCTTTGTCCATGACGATGATGCGGTGGGCGTGTCTTACCGCGCTCAGGCGGTGGGCAATGATGAGCACGGTGCGGCCCTGGCAGATCTGCTGCATGTTGCGCTGGATGATGGCTTCGCTCTCGTAGTCCAGGGCGCTGGTGGCTTCGTCCAGGATGAGGATGCGGGGGTTGGTGAACAGGGCCCGGGCGATGGCGATGCGCTGGCGCTGCCCGCCCGAGAGGCTGCCGCCTTGTTCGCCCACCAGGGTGTCGTAGCCTTCGGGCAGTTCGCTGATGAAGTCGTGGGCACCGGCCAGTTGGGCGGCGTGGACCACGGCGTCGATGGGGGCGGCGGGGTCGGCAATGGCGATGTTCTCGCGCACGCTGCGGTTGAAGAGCAGGTTCTCTTGCAGCACCACGCCCACCTGGCGGCGCAGCTGGGCGGCGTCGATGAGGCTGATGTCGATGCCGTCCACCAGGATGCGGCCTTGTTCGGGGGTGTACAGGCGCTGGACCAGTTTTGTGAGGGTGCTTTTGCCGGAGCCGGAGCGGCCGACGATGCCGATGACTTCGCCGGGGTGGACATGAAGGCTCACGCCGCCGAGCACGGGGGCGGCTTCGGGGCGGTAGCGGAAGTGGATGCCGTCCAGGGTGATGCGGCCCTTGATGGGGGGCAACTGGGCGGCGCTGGCGGGGGGCACCTCGGTGCGGGTGTTCAGGATGTCGCCCAGGCGCGCCATGGAGATGCCGGTCTGCTGGAAGTCGGTCCACAGCTGGGCCATGCGCATGATGGGCTGGGCCACGCGCTGGGCAAACATGTTGAAGGCGACAAACTGGCCCACGGTGAGCTCCCCCCCCATGACCAGGTGGGCGCCGTACCAGAGGGTGGCGGCGTTGACGAGTTTGCCAATGAGGTTGACGCCTTCGTGGGCCCAGCTGGCGAGGTTCTGGGTTTTGAAGCTGGCGCTGACGTAGGCGGCGAGCTGGTTGTCCCAGCGGCGCGCGAAGCTGGGCTCCAGTGCGCTGGCCTTGACGGTCTGGATGCCGGTGACGGTTTCGACCAGCATGGATTGGTTTTCTGCACCGCGGGCGAATTTGACGTCCAGCCGCCTGCGCAGGATGGGCACCACGGCCAGGCTCAGGCCAAAGTACAGCGGCAGGCTGACCAGCACGATGAGGGTCAGCGGCACGCTGTAGAACAGCATGACGGCGATGAAGATCACCGAGAACAGCACGTCGAGCACGACGGTCAAGGCGTTGCCGGTGAGGAAGCTGCGGATGTTCTCCAGCTCGCGCACGCGGGCCACCGAGTCGCCCACGCGCCGGGCCTGGAAGTACGCCAGGGGCAGTTGCACCAGGTGGCGGAACAGGCGCGCACCCAGTTCCACGTCGATGCGGCTGGTGGTGTGGCTGAAGACGTAGGTGCGCAGGGCGTTGAGCAGGCTCTCGAACACCACAACCACCACCAGGCCGATGACAAGGACATCGAGCGTGGTGATGCCCCGGTGCACGAGCACTTTGTCCATCACGACCTGGAAGAACAGCGGGCTGACCAGGGCGAAGAGCTGCAGCATGAAGGAGATGAGCAGAACCTCGCCCAGCAGCTTGCGGTGTTTGATGAGGCTGGGGATGAACCAGGAGAAGTCGAACTTGGCCAGCTCGCCCGCCAGGCTGGCGCGGCTGGTGATGAGGATGAGTTCGCCCGTCCATTGGGCAGCGAAGGCTTCCATGGATTCGATGACGGGGCGGGCACCCGCACCGGATGCGGCGGGGTCTTGCAAGAGCACGCGCTGGCCGTCGCATTGGGCCAGCACCACGGTGCGCACCGTGCCATCGTCCGCGCGCAGCAGGGCCAGGGCGGGCAGCGGGCTCAGTGGCAGGCGATCAATGGTGGTGCGCGAGCGTTTGGCTTTGAGGCCCAGGTGTTTGGCGGCGCGGAGCTGGTCGTCCACGCTGGCTGCATCGCTGGGCTGCAGGCCCATCTGGTGGGCCAGGGTGGCCGGGTCTGCGGCTACCTGGTGGAAGCGGGCTATGACGCACAGGGCGGCGAGCGCAGAAAAGGCTTGTGTTTGACCCGGAATAGCGTCCGCTGTCGGCGCTGGCGCCGTCTCCAGAGCGCGCAGCTCTTCCCCACGAACTTCTTGCATCCGCTTCCCTCACCCTCATATTTGATTTGTTGGGGCATCGTAGAAGGGGCGGAGGTTTCAACACATGAGGAACCACATGTTTTCGAAGGTCTTGCGTTACAAATGGAGGACGCCTTAGCCACCAGGGACCGCTCTAGTGGCCCGCCCTTCGAGAGGCACATACGGCCTGTTGCACCACTTCAAGCTGAACGCAACTGAAGTGACAAAAAAAACGAAAAATTACCAAAAATTTCGTCTCGAAGCACAAGAAAAACCAGAGAGGCTGCGCAGCTCCTGAGTCCTGATGGAGCTGACCGCAGGCCTCGGCAAGAAGAAAGGGAACTACACCGCCGCCAGCGCCCTGCTGGACGACGCCCCACCCTGGCCCTTCATCTCCTTGCGCAGCGCCACCGCATCACGCACCTGCGCCGGGGCTGAGGCGTCGATGCGGAACACCTGCACGGTTTCGGTCATGGTCTGCGCCTGGCCGTTGAGCTGCATGGCCGAGGCGGCGTTTTCCTCCACCAGCGCCGCGTTCTGCTGCGTGATGGTGTCGAGTTGCGCCACGGCCGAGTTGACCTGCGAGATGCCGCTGAGTTGCTCGTTCGAGGCGCTGTGGATCTCGCCGATCAGCGTGTTCACGCGGCGCACCAGCTCCAGCGACTCCGCCATCGTCTTCTGTGCTGCGTCGGTCTTCTCGTGGCCTTCGCTCACCTTGTTGGCGGAGTCGTCGATGAGCTGACGGATTTCCTTGGCGGCCGACTGGGTGCGGTGCGAGAGGCTGCGCACCTCCGATGCCACCACGGCAAAGCCGCGCCCCTGCTCGCCCGCACGGGCCGCCTCCACCGCAGCGTTCAGCGCGAGGATATTGGTCTGGAACGCGATTGAATCAATCAGCTGCGTGATCTCGCTGATGCGGTTGGACGCCGTCTGAATCTGCTTCATGGTGTCGGCCACGCCATCCACCGCGCTGCTGCTGCGCTCAGTGACCTGGGTGGCCTGCGTGGCCAGCACAGTGGCCTGGCGGGCAGATTCTGCCGTCTGCTTGACGGTGCCGGTGATCTCTTCCATCGATGCCGCCGTCTGCTGCAGGTTGCTGGCCTGCGCCTCGGTGCGGGACGAGAGGTCCTGGTTGCCCTGCGCGATCTCGCGGGTGGAGAGCTGCATGTGCTCACTTTCCTGGCGCGCATCCCGCACGATGGACAGCAGGTTCACGTTGAGCTGCGCCAGCGCCTTTTGCAGCTGCCCCATGGTGTCGGTGCGCGTGGCCGAGAACTTCTGCGTGAGGTCGCCCGCCGCCATGCGGTTGGCCCAGCGCAGCATCTCCAGCAAGGGCAGCACCGTGACCCGATGCAGGTACACCGCCATGGCAATGGCGGCCACCACCACGCCCAGCCAAGCCACGCCCGCCCCCAGCGTCATCGCATGCCCGCCCAGCGCAGCGGCTCCCCACGACAACAGCACCAGCAGCAGGGTGCACAGGGCGATCTTGCCCAGGGGCCCGGGCTGCAGTGCCGTCATCAGGCGGCCCATGAAGGTGTCGGTGATCAGCTGCCCGCCGCGCAGCACATGCACCAGCTTGCCCGCCTGTTTTTCGGCCTGCATGGTGCGGTAGAGCTGATCGGCCGCCTGGATCTGCTCGCGCGTGGCCTCGGTGCGCACCGACATGTAGCCCGTGGGCTGGTCGCCCTGCATGAGTGGCGTGACGTTGGCCATCACCCAGTAGAAGGAGCCGTCCTTGCGCCGGTTCTTGACCGGTGCCGACCAGGGGATGCCTTTGGCGATGGTCTCCCACATGTCGCGGAAGGCCTCTTCGGGCATGTCCGGGTGCCGGATCATGTTGTGGGGCTGGCCCAGGAGTTCTTCTTTTTCGTAGCCGCTGACCTCGATGAACATCGGGTTGCAGTACAGGATGCGGCCCTTGAGATCGGTGGTGGACACCAGAGTCTGGCCTTTGGGAAACGCATATTCGTGCGTGCTGACGGGCAGATTGACGCGCATGAAACCCCTCCTTATGGAAAACCTTGTCACCCCAGAAAAAAACTGAACTGAAAAAAGCCTCGGAAAAGTCGGGTTCATCCTATGGTGAAAAATTTGTTTCTCAAACAAATAAATCGCTGCGTGCTGCAGATTCACCAAAATGGTGCATTCATCCAACACTTTGCCCCAAAGCGTGGCAACCCCTCTCCCAAACGCTCATATTTTTATAGCTACAAACTGAATATGGACGAGCGGTAATGGCTATTTTTTAATCAAACCTTCGGAGCACCCTGGCTGGCATAGGCATTGCTTGCAGATTGGTGCGGCCAACGCTGGCCGTGTATCAGCCCGGTGCAATGGCGGATTGGGCGAACAGGACGATGGCGTCTTCATGGAATGCAACCTGGCCACAAGGCCTGCGCGATCCATGCAGGCGCCTTTTTGTTTTTTGCCCCGGCTGAGGCGCAGCCTCCAGCCTTCCCTATCTCCTTCTTGCGCACGAACTGCGCACGATCGCCATGCTTCAATTCCGCGAGTTCCTCAAGTCCGGCCACGCCCCCACGCTGTGGTCGTCCTTCCTCTACTTCGGCTTCTCGTGTGCTGTCTGGGTGATCAACGGTGCCATGGCGCCGTTCATCCGCGACAGCTTCCAGCTCACGCCCACACAGATGGGCATGATGCTGTCCATCCCCATCTTTGCCGGTGCGCTCATGCGCTTTCCGCTGGGCATCCTGGCGCAGTACATCGGGCGCAAGAACGCCACGCTGGTCGAGATGGCGGGCATTTTTGTGGCCATGGGCTATGGCTACCTGTTTGTGCACGACTACGGCGACCTGCTGGCCATGGGCATCCTGCTCGGCGTGGCCGGAGCCAGTTTTGGCGTGGCGCTGTCGCTGGGCTCGGGCTCGTTCCCGCCGCGCTACAAGGGCCTGGCCATGGGCATCGTGGGCGCTGGCAACGTGGGCACCGCCGTGGCGGCCCTGCTGGCCCCGGCGCTGGCCCAGAAGTTCGGCTGGCAGGCTGTGTACGGCTTTGCCGCGCTGAGCGTGGCCGTGCCCGCCATCGTGATGGCGGTGTATGCCAAGGAGCCCTCGGACCTGCCAGCCCATTCGAGCTTCCGCGAACACATCGCCTGCCTGTTTGAAAAAGACGGCTGGGCATTCAGCCTGATCTATGCCGTGACCTTTGGCGGCTTCATTGGCCTCACCACCTTCTTGCCCAGCTATTTTTACGACCAGTTCAACGTGAGCAAGGTGCAGGCAGGCCAGCTCACCATGCTGGCGGCCTTTCTGGGCGCGGCGCTGCGCATCTTTGGCGGCTGGCTGTCGGACCACTGGGGCGGCGTGAACACGCTCACGGCCGTGCTGGCCATCACGGCCGTGAGCATGGTGCTGTGTGGCCTGGCCGAGAACTCGCTGCCCATCACCATGCTGCTGTTCCTGGTGTGTTTTGCGGCGCTGGGCGCGGGCAATGGCGCGCTGTTCCAGCTGGTGCCCCTGCGCTGGCCGCTGACCACGGCGGTGGCAGGCTCAATGATTGGCGAGATCGGCGCCCTGGGCGGCGGCCTGATCCCGAGCGGCATGGGCCTCTCGCGCCAGTACACCGGCACCTACCTGTGGGGCTTCGTGGGCATTGCGGTGTGTGCGCTGGCCATGCTGGTACTGCTGCGGGTGATGCAGATCCGCTGGACGCGGACATGGGCTGAGAAAGGTGGACGTGCGCGCAGCGCGTGACTTGCGTTAAGCAAGTAAGCGCGATAGCGCTTGCCGAACTTTCGCCAGACAGGTGGCCGTGCGCGCAGCGCATGACCGGCGCAGCGCCCCACCCGCACGCATTCAAGAAGCAGGTCGATGCCGCCCTGAAAATTCAAACAAAAATCGACTCTTCCGCGCTCTGCATAAGCGCCAAAAGCTATATTTTCAGTAGCAATCTCCGACCTCCGCACTACCTCGGCAAAAACAGCAGCCAATAAATCAGCAGCAGGTTCACCAGCACGCTCACCGCCAGCGCGATCTTCCACAGGGCCGTGGCGTCACGCTGCATCAGCGGCTGCGGGCCGGGGGCTGACAGGGGGCGGGATGCGCCGCGCTCCAGCGCCAGCAGCAGCTCCTCGGCGGTCTCGAAGCGCTGGGCGCGGCTGCGGGCCACGGCCTTCAGGGCAATCTGGTCCAGCCAGATGGGCACGCCGGGGTTGTGACGGCTGGGGGGCAGCGGGTCGCGGTGGTAGCGGCCCAGCTGGTACTGCACCACCTCGCCATAGGGCAGGCGGCCGTGGCTCAGCAGCTGGTAAAGCGTGACGCCCAGCGCAAACAGGTCGCTGCGCGCGTCGGGCAGATGCCCTTCGGTATCACCGCTTTTTTCGTAGCCGGGCCACTGCTCGGGGTTCATGTAGCTGGGTGTGCCCGCGTGCAGCTGGCGCGTGGCTTCGGGTTCGCGGCCGGACAGGGCCACGCCCAAATCGAGCACGCGCAGCACGCCGTCGTCGCCCAGGTGCAGGTTGTCGGGCTTGATGTCGCGGTGCACCACGCCCTGGCGGTGCAGCCAGCCCAGCACGCGCGCGGCCTGCACCACCACGGCCACGGCTTGCGGTACGGGCAGGTGCTGGCGGCTGCGCAGGCGCTGGCCCAGGGTTTCGCCCGCGTGCCAGTCGTACAGCAGGTAGAACGCGCTGGCGCCCGGTCCGCCTTGCCCGTCATCGGGGGGCCAGGTGTGGAGCCACGCCAGATGGGCGGCGGCGTGGCCGGACTGCATGCGCCGCGCCACCCAGGCCTCGTGC
>Ga0209207_1001334_pt1 | contig 11741 bp, 8 predicted proteins | sample SaghotsprinmetaG_FD_184140 | JGI IMG/M metagenome (GOLD analysis project Ga0209207, IMG submission 184140) | Hot spring microbial communities from South Africa to study Microbial Dark Matter (Phase II) - Sagole hot spring metaG (SPAdes) (version 3) | ecosystem: Environmental > Aquatic > Thermal...
GTTGATAGCCCCGATAGCGATGGAGAAGGAGTTGAGGTTTGCGATAAGAGAGGGAGGAAGGACAGTAGGTGCTGGTGTTGTTACTGAGGTCCTGGGGTAATAACTATGAGAGATATAATACTTTTTCAGTGCACAGATTGTAAGAATAAGAATTATTCAAGTATGAAAAATAAAAAGAATACGACCGATAAAATACAATTAAAAAAATATTGTAGAAGTTGCAGGAAACACACAAATCACAAGGAAACAAAGGCTTAATATGTTTTTCAATAGGCCAGTAGCTCTAACGGCGAGAGCATCGGACTCCAAATCCGAGGGGTGGGGGTTCAAATCCCTCCTGGCCTGCCTTATGTTTCTACAAGGAAGGAACAATGCTTCAAAAAATCAAGAACTTTTTTAGTGAAGTTAAATTAGAGGCAAAAAAGGTTAATTATCCATCAAGGGAAGAATTAATTGGTTCTACATGGGTTGTTATAATAACTGTTTTTATAGTTTCTATCTTTCTCGGTATGGTAGATATAAGCCTTTCAAAGATAATATCAGTTATTGTTAGATAAATTTACTATTTATGAAAAGTAAAAAAAGGTAAATAAAATGTCAATGAAGTGGTATGTAGTGCACACTTATTCAGGTTTTGAAGATAAAGTAAAACTCACAATAGAAGAAAAGGCTAAACTAAAAGGTTTTGATCACAAAATTGGCCGTATCCTAGTTCCAAAAGAAAAACTTATATTATTAAAAGGTAAAACTAAAAGGGAAACGGATAAAAAATTCTATCCAGGTTACATAATAGTTGAGATGGAACTTGATGATGAGATGTGGTTATTTATAAAGAATACAATGAAGGTAACTGGTTTTGTTGGTGGACTAAAACCCGTGCCTGTCTCAGATGATGAGATTGAGCTAATAATTCAACAAATAGAAAAAGGTCCAACACCTGCTATTCAAAGTCAGTTTAACAAAAATGATCATGTAAAAATAATAGACGGTCCTTTTAATAATTTTGTTGGTATTATAGATGAAGTTGACATGGATCATGGGAGAGTAAAGGTAATGGTAAGTATATTTGGAAGACAGACACCTGTTGAGCTTTCCTTCAATCAAGTTGAAAAAAATTAATATAATTATGGAGGAATAAAATGGCTAAAAAAGAATTAACCGCTCAGGTAAAGCTTTTGATTTCTGCTGGAAAAGCAAACCCTGCGCCTCCAGTAGGTCCTGCTTTAGGACCCCATGGCATAAACATAATGGAGTTTTGCAAACAATTTAATGCTCAAACTCAAAGTATGGGTGATACTCTTGTTCCTGTAGTGCTGAGTATCTATAAAGATAGGTCATTTACATTTGTTTTAAAGACACCTCCTGCATCGGAACTTATTAAAAAGGCTTGTAATATTGTTAAAGGCTCTGGTGTTCCTAATAAAGAAAAGGTAGGCTATCTAACACAGGCACAGGTAATTGAGATTGCAAAGAACAAAATGAGTGATCTTAATACAACTACCCTTGCTTCAGCAGTAAATATAATTAAAGGGACAGCAAGAAGTATGGGCGTTGAAATAAGAGATTAATTAAACCAGGAGGTATAAATGGGGAAAAAACTTGAAAACTTAAAAGATAAGATAGATCTTCTAAAGGAATATTCTCTTGAAGATTCAGTTGGACTTTTAAAGAGTCATGTTATTGCTAAGTTTGATGAGACAGTTGATTTAGCAATAAATCTTGGCATTGATCCTCGTAAATCGGATCAAATGGTTAGAGGTACTGTTGTCCTTCCTTTTGGTACTGGTAAGACAGTAAGGGTCCTTGTTTTTGCTAAAGGAGAAAAGGAAAGAGAGGCAAGAGATGCAGGAGCTGACTTTGTTGGTGCGGAAGATTTAGTCGAGAAGATACAGAAAGGATGGTTAGATTTTGATAAGGCTGTTGCAACACCTGAAGTAATGGGTATGGTTGGAAAACTTGGAAAGATTCTTGGTCCAAGGGGTTTGATGCCCAATCCAAAGCTTGGGACGGTTACTTTTGATATTGCAAAAGCTGTTCAAGAGATTAAAGCTGGTAAGGTAGAATACAAAGCTGAAAAGGGTGGTATTCTACATATTCCTGTTGGGAAGCTATCTTTTGATAGCAATAAGATAATTGAAAATACTATAGCAGTATTGAAAGCAGTAGTGAGGGCAAAACCATCTTCTTCAAAAGGTAAATATCTCAAAAAATTGACGGTTAGCACTACACAGGGTCCTGGTATAAAGATAGATTTAACAAAGTTAAAGATTTCATAAACAGACTTTGTCTGTAATAAATTGTCAGAGACAGCAGGTTATTAGATTATTAAAGGTTATAACCGCCTGCCGAGACAAAGACATCTGCATAACTAACTGCAGTTAAGTACTCATTCAAGGTACTGTCTCTGAGAAAGGAGGAGACTTCTGGTTACCAAGCAAAAGAAAACCCGCCAAGTAGAAGAGTTGTCTGAACGTTTTTTAAAGGCTAAGGCAGTCATAGTTACTGACTTTAAGGGTCTTACCGTGTCAGAGATGTCATCTTTGAGAGACACCTTAAGGAGTAAGGGTGGAGAATATAAGGTCATCAAAAATACCCTTGCAGTTAAGGCATCAAAAGGAACTGTAGCAGAAAAGGCAACTGATTTTTTTGTTGGACCAACGGGGATTGCATTAAACTATGAAAATCCAATTGAGATTGCTAAGGAGATTCTTAATTTTGCTGATAAAAATGAAAAGCTAAAGATAAAATGTGCAATCATAGATGGTTCACTTTTAAGTCTTACAGATCTTAAAGTTATTTCAAAATTACCATCAAGAGAAGTCTTGCTTGGTATGCTTGCTGGCACTATTCAAGCTCCTGTTTCTAAATTAGCATGTGCTTTTAGTGCACCGATTAGTAAATTTATGTATTTATTAGAAGCCCTAAAAAACAAAAAAAGCGAATAAAATAGGAGGTTTATTAATGGCTGTTACAAAAGAAGAGGTTTTTAATTTTATTGACAACATGACAGTTATCGAACTGTCAAAGTTTATCAAAGAGTTTGAGGAAAGATATGGGGTAACTGCGGCAGCTCCTGTTGCTGTAGCAGCAGCACCTGCTGCTGGTCCTGCTGCTCCTGAGGTTGAGGAAAAGACTAGTTTTGATGTTATTCTATCATCTGCAGGAGATAAAAAGATACAGGTAATAAAGGTAGTTAGAGAGCTCACAAGTTTAGGTCTCAAAGAAGCTAAGGATTTAGTAGATAACGCTCCTAAGCCTGTTAAGACTGGTGTAAGCAAAGAAGAAGCTGACGCTATAAAGGCAAAACTTGAAGCTGAAGGTGCAAAGGTTGAAGTAAAATAATAATAAGTATTTGATTATAGTTATTTTTTATAGATAGTGAGAAGTTTTATGAAACTTCTCACTTATTTTTTAAACTTTTCATTCAGTTCATAAGGAGAGCCAATGGCTAACGTATTAAGAGAGAGGATAAATTTTAGCAAACTACCTGTTAACATAGACCCACCATATTTAATAGAGTTTCAGCGAGGGTCTTTTGCAAGGTTTTTACAAAAGGATGTCCCTGCTGACAAGAGGCTTGATGAGGGACTGCAAGCCGCCTTTAAAAGTGTTTTTCCAATTACAGATTACAATGACACTGCTTCTATAGACTTTTTATCATACAGCATAGGGGAACCAAAGATTACACCCCGTGAATGTCTTGAAAAGGGTCTTACTTATGCATCACCTTTTAGGATTAATGTCAAACTCAATATTTTTGAAAAAGATGAAAAAGGAAACAAGATTTATAAGGAATCAAAAGAGCAAGAGGTTTATATAGGTGAATTGCCTATTATGACTGAGACAGGGAGTTTTATAATAAATGGTGTTGAGAGGGTAATTGTTAGTCAGTTACATCGTTCACCAGGAGTATATTTCGCACCAGATAAAGGTAAAACTCATATAAGTGGTCGATTATTATACACAGCTCGTGTTATACCTGTAAGAGGCTCTTGGCTTGATTTTGAGTTTGACTCCAAAGATATATTATTTGTTCGTATAGATAGAAGACGCAAATTGCCTGCAACGGTTGTTTTAAAGGCACTTGGTTATACAAATGAAGAGATATTAAAGACCTTTTATCCTATTGAAAAGGTAGAGCTTGACAGTAATGGTAACTGGACACGACCAATAAGTGAAGTGCTTGTTGGTATAAGAGTTGCAGACAATATAATTACACCTGATGGAAAAGAAATAATTGTCAAAAGTGGCAATAAGATAACAAAATTTGCATTAAGAAAGATGGAAAGTGCAGGTATTAAATCAATACCAATAGGTATTGAAGAAATTATTGGTAGAGTAACTTTACGAGATATTGTTGATTCAAAAACTGGTGAGGTCATTATAGACAGCAATAAGGAAATAACTAAGGAAGTCTTTGAAAAAATACTATCTGTTAAGATAGACACTTTAGAGCTTTTGTTTATTGACAATCTTAATTATCTTCCATCGTTAAGAGAAACTCTTAATACAGATAAAATGTCTTCTCAAGAAGATGCTTTAAAAGAAATCTACAAAAAACTGAGACCTGGAGAACCTGCAACAATTTATTCTTCAAAGGAACTTTTTAATAGTTTGTTTTTTGATCCAAAAAGATATGATCTGTCCCCAGTGGGAAGATTAAAGCTAAATAGAAAATTGGGACTTGATATCCCCATTGATCTTCGTGTATTGACAACTAAAGATGTTGTTGAAATAGTAAGGTATTTACTTAATTTACGGACAGGCAAAGGTGAGGTTGATGATATAGATAATTTAGGAAATAGAAGAGTAAGAGGAATTGGTGAGTTAATGGAAAACCAGCTTAGAATTGGTTTAGTGAGGATGGAGAGAACAATAAGAGAAAAGATGACACTTACGGAGCTTGATACAGCTATGCCACATGATATCATTAATGCCAAACCAGTTATTTCTGCAATTAAGGAATTTTTTGGCTCAAGTCAGTTAAGTCAATTTATGGATCAGACTAATCCATTATCAGAAATAACACATAAGAGAAGATTATCTGCACTCGGTCCTGGTGGTTTAACGAGAGAACGTGCTGGTTTTGAGGTCAGAGATGTCCACACTACTCATTATGGGAGGATTTGTCCAATAGAAACCCCTGAAGGCCCAAATATAGGACTAATAACTTCTCTTGCCACTTATGCAAAAATTAATGATTATGGATTTATTGAATCTCCTTATATAAAGGTGGAAAATGGCAGAATAACAAACAAAATAGAATATTTATCGGCTATAGAAGGTGAGAGCTATGTTATAGCTGAAGCCACAACTACAATTGATAAAGATGGCTTTCTTATAGGTGATGCTGTATCTGCTCGTGTAGGCGGAGACTTTAAGATGGTTCAGCCTAAAGAAGTTCAATATATGGATGTGTCTCCAAGGCAGATTGTAGGTGTATCATCTGCACTAATACCTTTTTTACAAAACGATGATGCAAATAGGGCTTTGATGGGTTCAAATATGCAAAGACAGGCCGTGCCGTTACTCCTTCCTGAAGCCCCTATTGTTGGTACGGGAATGGAAAAGGTAGTTGCTCGCGATTCGGGGTGGCTTATTCTGGCAAAGAGGGCTGGAATAGTAACAAGTGTAGATGCTACAAGAATTGTGGTAAGGGCAAAGGATAGAACCTGTGGAGTTGATATTTATAATCTTGTAAAATTTCAAAGATCAAATCAAGCTACCTGTATGAATCAGAGACCAATAGTCAATGTCGGTGATGAGGTTGAAAAAGATGATGTGTTAGCTGATGGTCCTGCAACTGAATTGGGAGAATTAGCACTCGGAAAAAATGTTCTTGTGGCTTTTATGCCTTGGGGTGGTTATAATTTTGAAGATGCAATACTTATTAGTGAGCGTCTTGTAAAAGATGATATTTATACTTCTATACACATTGAGGAATTTGAGGTAGAGGCAAGGGATACAAAGCTTGGACAAGAGGAGATAACAAGAGACATACCTAATGTTGGAGAAGAAGCATTAAAAAATCTTGATGAAAGTGGGATTGTAAGAATTGGGGCAGAGGTAAAAGTTGGAGATATATTAGTTGGCAAGGTTACACCACAGGGAGAAAAAGTGCTTAGTCCTGAGGAGAAACTACTCAGGGCAATCTTTGGAGATAAGGCAGATGATGTTAAAGAAAGTTGTCTTTATGTGCCACCGGGAATAGAAGGAACTGTTATTGATGTCAAAGTTCTCTCAAGAAAGGGCATAGAAAAGGATGAAAGGACAAAGAATATTGAGTCAAATGAAATAACAAGACTTCAAAGAGATATGTCTGAAGAAATTAAGATATTAAAAGAGATAAAATCTCAAACCATTAGACAATTACTTGTGGGACAGAAGGTTTTAGAAGATGTTAAAGATTCAAAGACAAAAGATATTTTGTGCCCTAAAGGTAAAAAACTGACAGAGACACAAGTTTTAAAGGTGAAAGATGATGCATTAACAAAGATTAAAATAGAAGATATAAACTTGAAGCACAAGATTGAGGAACTCAATAATGACATCACTTCTAAGATTAAATTGCTTGAAACACAATACAATGATATGATTGAAAGGATTAAAAAAGGTGATGAATTACCCCCAGGAGTCAATAAAATAGTAAAGGTTTACATAGCAATGAAAAGAAAGATTCAAGTGGGAGACAAGATGGCGGGTAGGCATGGGAATAAAGGTGTTGTATCTATGATATTACCTGAAGAAGATATGCCTTTTCTTAAAGATGGAAGACCTGTTGATATAGTTCTTAATCCTCTTGGAGTGCCTTCAAGGATGAATATTGGACAGATTTTAGAAACTCATCTTGGTTGGGCTGCAATGAGTTTGAAAAAATATGTCTCCACACCTGTTTTTGAAGGGGCATCAGAGAAGGAAATAAAAGAGCTTTTAAAAGAGGCTAATCAACTCGACGACAAGATACCATTAGGACAGGTTGAACTCTATGATGGAAGGACAGGTGAAAAGTTCCAAAGACCTGTAACCGTAGGTTGTATGTATATGTTGAAACTTCATCATCTTGTTGCAGATAAGATTCATGCAAGGTCAATTGGTCCTTATTCCCTTGTTACCCAACAACCACTTGGTGGGAAGGCACAGTTTGGAGGTCAAAGGCTTGGAGAGATGGAGGTCTGGGCGCTTGAAGCCTACGGTGCAACACATACTCTTCAGGAATTTCTTACTGTAAAGAGTGATGATATTAGCGGAAGGACAAGGATTTATGATGCAATTGTAAAAGGTGATCCTGTATTAGAACCAGGTGTACCTGAATCTTTTCATGTTTTAATCAAAGAACTCCAGAGTCTTTGTCTTGATGTTGAGCTGCTGGAGAAAAAGAGAAAATTGGAGGGAAATAATTGATAGAAGACATCTACCAACTCTTTCAAAAGCCTAAAAATCCAAAAGATTTTGATACGATAAGGATAAAACTCGCCTCACCTGACAGAATTAGAGAATGGAGTCATGGAGAGGTAAAAAAACCAGAAACCATTAATTATCGCACTTTCAAGCCTGAACACGATGGACTTTTCTGTGCAAAGATTTTTGGACCTGTAAAGGACTGGGAATGTCTTTGTGGCAAATACAAAAGGATGAAACATAGGGGTGTAATATGTGATAAATGTGGCGTTGAAGTCATTCAATCAAAGGTTAGAAGAGAAAGAATGGGTCATATTGAACTCGCTACTCCTGTGGCACATGTTTGGTTTCTTAGGGGCATACCGAGTAGGATTGGGACACTCCTTGATCTGACAATGAGAAATCTCGAAAAGGTATTATACTTTGAAGAATACATTGTAATTGACCCTGGGGAAACACCACTGCAAGAAAAGCAATTATTATCAGAAGAAGAATATAAGAAAAAGTTTTTAGAATATGGTAACAAATTCAAAGCAGGCATGGGAGCAGAAGCAATCAGAGAAATCTTGAAAAGGGTTGATTTAATTAAATTAGGCAAGGATCTCAAGGATAAGATAGAAAGCATTTCTTCACTCGGATTGAAGAAAAAACTTTCAAAGAGACTTAAGGTAGTTGAGTCCTTCTTAAAGTCAGATAACAAGCCAGAGTGGATGATACTGGACATAATCCCAGTATTGCCTCCAGATTTAAGACCACTTGTGCCACTTGATGGAGGCAGATTCGCTACTTCTGACTTAAATGATTTATATAGAAGAATATTAAATAGAAACAATAGGCTAAAAAGACTGATTGAATTAAAGGCTCCAAGTGTAATTATTAAAAATGAAAAAAGGATGCTTCAAGAGGCAGTTGATGCACTCTTTGACAATAGCAAGAAGTCAAAAGTCTTGAAAGTTGGTGGTAAAAGGGTATTAAAGTCATTAAGCGATATGATAAAAGGTAAACAAGGAAGGTTTAGACAAAACCTACTTGGAAAGAGAGTTGATTATTCTGGAAGATCAGTTATTGTAGTAGGTCCAGATCTCAATCTTAACCAATGCGGTATCCCAAAGACTATGGCATTAGAACTTTTTAAGCCTTTTGTTTTTAACAAGATTGAGGAAAAGGGTTATGCTACAACAATAAAGCATGCAAAGCGACTTGTTGAAAAAGAGACACCGCAGGTGTGGGATGCACTTGAAGAAGTAATTCAGCAACATCCTGTTTTGTTAAATAGGGCTCCAACTCTTCACAGACTTGGTATTCAAGCATTTGATCCTGTGCTTGTTGAAGGTAAAGCAATAAGGCTACATCCTTTGGTGTGCACAGCCTTTAATGCAGATTTTGATGGTGACCAAATGGCAGTCCATGTTCCCCTTTCCTTAGAGGCACAAATTGAGGCAAGGGTGTTGATGTTGTCTGTCAATAATTTACTCTCTCCTGCAAATGGAAAGCCCATAATTGTGCCAACACAAGACATGGTTTTAGGCATTTATTATTTAACTAAAATGAAAAAAGGAATGCCCGGAGAGAGTAAAATCTTTGCAGATGAAGAAGATGTAAGGATTGCCTACGATGCAGGGGTTGTTCATGAACATAGTGCTATTAAAGTAAGGATACAAGGTGAATTAGTTGATACTACTGTAGGAAGGGTTCTCTTTAGTGAAATATTGAGTGAAGAGGAAGTGATCCCTTGCTCTTCTAAAGAAAAAGAGGGCAAGAAGGTTGATTTATCAAGGGATATTCCCTTCAAAATGATAAATAAAGAATTGACCAAAAAGGAACTTGGAAAACTAATTGAGTATATTCATAAAAAATATGGTAAGAGAAGGACTGTTGTATTCCTAAATAAGCTTGAAAGACTTGGTTTTCACTTTGCAACTCGTTCAGGGATTTCCATATCAATCAGTGATATGCACATACCTACTACAAAAACAGAACTCATCAGCAGTGCTGAAAGAGAGGTAATTGAAGTTCAGAAACAATATGCAGATGGTTTGATTACACAAGGAGAGAGAAATAACAAGGTTATTGATATTTGGGCAAAAGTTACAGATAAAGTTGCAGATGAAATGATGAAAGAACTCGGAGCTGAAGATGGTAAAAAATTCACTGAAGAGGAGTTACAGCAGAGAAGATCCTTTAATAGCATTTTTATGATGGCAGATTCAGGTGCAAGAGGAAGCACAGCTCAGATAAAACAGCTTGCAGGTATGAGAGGACTTATGGCGAAGCCCTCTGGTGAAATCATTGAGACACCAATTACAGCAAATTTTAGAGAAGGACTGACACCTCTTCAATATTTTATATCTACTCATGGAGCAAGGAAGGGACTTGCTGATACTGCATTAAAAACATCTAATGCTGGATATCTTACAAGGAGACTTGTTGATGTTGCTCAAGATGTTATTTTGTCTGAAAAGGATTGTGGTACTTTGGAAGGAATAGTAGTTACATCACTCTTAGAAGGTGGCCAAATAATCCAACCTCTCGAAGAGAGGATTTTCGGAAGAACATTAGCAGAAGATATCAAAGATTCTGTAACAAAAGAAATAGTAGCTAAAAGAAATCAGATAGTTGATGATGAACTTGCCAAGAAAATAGTTGATACAGGAATAACCAGTGTCAAGATCAGATCTGTATTAACTTGTGAATCAAAGGTTGGTGTTTGTGGAAAATGCTATGGAATGGATTTGGCAAGAGGAACTGAAGTGATTGAGGTTGGTGAGGCAATCGGTATTATTTCTGCACAATCAATAGGTGAACCTGGCACACAGCTAACAATGAGGACATTCCATATTGGTGGAGCAGCAACTAAAGTGGTTGAACAAGCTACTATTGAAGCTAAAAATGCAGGTTATGTAAAGTTTGTGAATTTAAATGCAAAAAAGAAAGAAGGTTATCTCGTAGTATTAAATAGAAATGCACTCTTGGTTATTACAGAAAAGACTGCGGACGATCAAATAAGAGAAAAAGAAAAATATAATTTAGTTTATGGTGCCAGAATATTAGTTGATGAAAATCAGAAGATAGAGGCTGGACAGAAATTAGTTGAATGGGATCCATATTCTACTCCGATACTCACAGAAGTAGGTGGTAAGATAGCCTTCGGTGATATAGAAGAAGGTGTAACATTCAAAGAAGAAGTTGATGAGACAACTGGATTAGCTCATAAGGTTGTAATAGAATATCCTGCAAACAAAAGGCCTCGTATATCAATAAAAGATGAAACAGGCAAGACAAAGAAGATACCTGGCACAAATAACCCTGCTCGCTATTTACTCCCTTCTGGTGTTCACATAGTTGTAGATAAGGGTAATATAGTAGCACCTGGTGATGTTCTTGCTAAGATACCAAGAGGCACTACTAAGACAAAAGATATAACTGGTGGTCTGCCAAGGGTTGCTGAACTTTTTGAGGCAAGAAAGCCTAAGGAACAAGCTATTGTTACAGAAATTAATGGAATGGTAGAGTTTAAAAAAGAACCTCACAAGGGTATGAGGGTGGTAGTCATAAAAGGTGGTGAAGAGGAAAGAGAGTACCATATACCTAAAGGTAAGCATGTTACTGTTCATGAAGGAGATTGGGTAAGAGCTGGAGAGCCATTAATGGATGGAGCTGTCAATCCACATAGTATCCTTGATATACTTGGCCCTATGGAATTACAAAGATACCTTGTAGATGAGGTGCAAAAGGTTTACAGGCTTCAAGGTGTTGCGATAAATGATAAACATATTGAAGTAATTGTTAGACAAATGATGAAAAAGATCAAGATTGAAGAGCCGGGTGATACAAGATTTCTCATAGGTGATGAAGTTGATAAAGTAGTTTTTAATGAAGAAAATAATATAGTTATTAATAATGGTGGCAGACCTGCACAAGGGAAACCCTTGCTTCTTGGAATAACAAAGGCCTCTTTGGCGACTGATAGCTGGGTATCAGCTGCCTCTTTCCAAGAGACCACAAGAGTATTAACAGAGGCATCACTTGCTGGAGCTTTTGATGAACTAAAAGGACTTAAGGAAAATGTCATTATGGGTAGGATGATACCAGCAGGGACTGGAATGCCTATTTATAGGGATACATTTATTAAAGGTGACTTCTTGCCAAGAGAAGAAGAAAAGGAAGAATCTTAATAAATAAATAGGGACACATCTATTGATTATTATATAAATGACTAAGATTATAATGATGTGTCCTAACTGATCCTCCCCAAAATCAGCGATAGAACTAAAAAGCTTAATAAAATCAGCAAGTAAGATAGGAAGGGCTGGTGTGGAATTTTTATACGACACCATATAAAA
>Ga0209207_1001339_pt1 | contig 11716 bp, 6 predicted proteins | sample SaghotsprinmetaG_FD_184140 | JGI IMG/M metagenome (GOLD analysis project Ga0209207, IMG submission 184140) | Hot spring microbial communities from South Africa to study Microbial Dark Matter (Phase II) - Sagole hot spring metaG (SPAdes) (version 3) | ecosystem: Environmental > Aquatic > Thermal...
GAGGTGAAAAAGGCAAAATATTTTTTAAAAAATCAAATAAGAGAAAGGGGGAGTTTCGTGAGGGTAAAGAGATCGATAGAAAAGATAAGGTCCATCTTCCAGTTGGAAAATGGACCTTATTTCATGATATTGATTATCAAGATTCTCTCTTTATAGAGTGGCTCCGGCAGTTTCTTCTGTTGCCTTCTCGTCCGTATATCCTTCTACCCAGAGTTCGAACCCTTTGTATTTGGGAAGTCCGGTCCCCGCCGGAATCAGACGCCCCATGATCACGTTCTCTTTTAAACCTTTGAGATGATCAATCTTACCAGCTACTGCGGCCTGGGTCAGGACTTTGGTCGTCTCCTGGAAGGAGGCGGCAGAGATAAAGCTGTCGGTAATCAAAGAAGCCTTGGTAATGCCCAGAAAGAGGGGGTCGCCCACGGCCGGTTTTCCTCCCTCCCCAATCACCCGGGCATTCTCCTCCTCAAAAACAAATTTTTCGACCTGATCATCGACTAAGAAATGGGTATCCCCTACCTCTTTGACACGCACCCTCTTGAGCATCTGACGGACGATCACCTCGATATGTTTGTCATTGATCTTTACACCCTGGAGTTTATAGACCTCCTGAATCTCGTCCACCAGGTAGCGCGCCAGGGCTTTATCGCCCAACACCCTGAGGATGTCATGCGGATTGGCTGGACCGTCCATCAGGGCCTCGCCTGCCCGAACCATATCCCCTTCGTGCACGCTCACATGTTTGCCTTTGGGAATGATGTACTCTTTGGGCTCGCCCACTTCTGGCCGGATGATCACCTTCCTCTTTCCTTTGAGATCCTTTCCAAATTCAACGGTCCCGTCAATGTCACTGATCAGAGCGTACTCCTTCGGTTTTCGCGCCTCGAAGAGTTCAGCGACCCTTGGAAGTCCTCCAGTGATGTCCTTGGTCTTTGTCGTCTCCCTTGGAATTTTGACGATCACATCGCCTGCCTCTACCATATCCCCTTCAGAGACGAAGATATTCGCTCCGACAGGAAGGAGATATCGAGCCTGAGAAGACGATCCCGGAAGGTTCATCGTCCTTCCTTTCTCATCCTTGATCGAAATCCGTGGCCGCAGATCCGGGTCCTTCGTCTCGGTGATCACCTTTCTCGACAGACCGGTGAACTCATCCACCTGCTCCTGCATGGTAACGCCTTCAATGATATCCCCAAACTTCACCCGTCCTGTCACTTCGGTCAGCACTGGGATGGAGTAGGGATCCCATTCGGCAAGCATCTCACCCTCTTTCACCTTCTGCCCATCTTTGACCTTCAATTTCGCACCATAGATGACCGCATAACGGCGGCGTTCTCTTCCGTTTTCATCGAGGATGGCAATTTCACCGTTTCGGTTCATCACGATCAGATGGCCTTCGCGGTTTTTGACCGTTTTGAGGTTGATAAATTTGATCTTCCCATCAATCCGGCTTTCAAGGGTCGTCTGCTCGGCCCGTCGGCTCGCTGCACCACCGATATGGAAGGTCCGCATCGTCAACTGCGTGCCAGGCTCTCCAATCGATTGAGCTGCAATGATACCGATCGCCTCCCCCACATTGACCAACCTTCCTCTTGCCAGATCTCTTCCATAACAGAGGGCACACACGCCCCGTCGCGATTTGCAGGTCAGGACCGAACGGATTTTGACCCGATCAATTCCGGAATCCTCGATGCGCTCGGCAAGGGCCTCGTCAATCTCTTGGTTCCCTTTCACGATCACCTCATCCGTAAAGGGATCACGAATATCCTCTAAGGCCACCCTGCCTAAGATACGATCCCTCATCGATTCGATGATCTCTCCTCCTTCCATGAGGGATTCGACTTCGATCCCATCGAGTGTGCCACAGTCCTGTTCTGCAATCACCACATCCTGGGCCACATCGACCAGCCGCCGCGTGAGATATCCGGCATTGGCGGTCTTCAGGGCCGTATCGGCCAGACCTTTTCGGGCGCCGTGGGTTGAGATGAAATACTGCAACACGGTGAGACCTTCCCTAAAATTTGCCGTAATCGGAGTCTCGATGATTTCGCCAGAGGGTTTTGCCATCAAACCACGCATCCCAGCCAACTGCCTCACCTGCTGGGCACTCCCTCGTGCTCCAGAGTCTGCCATCATATAGATGGGGTTAAAACTGTCGATGATCCTTGTCTCTCCGTCTTTCCCGGCTGTCTTCTCACTGCCAAGCTCCTTCAGCATCACACCGGCGATATTCTCCGTCACCTGAGCCCAAATGTCGATCACCTTATTATATCGTTCACCATCTGTGATCAGCCCTTCGGTATATTGCTCCTGAACCTTCTCAATCTCTTTCTGGGCCTCCTGAAGCAGATCCTTCTTGTTGGAGGGAATGAGCATGTCATCGACAGAGATGGAAAGCCCTGCGGTTGTCGCATAACGGTATCCCAGGCTCTTTAGCCGATCGGCCAAAAGCACAGTGGCCTTATCACCGCAGAACCGGTAACAATAGTCAATCAGATTGGCAATCTCACCCTTCTTCATCACCTTATTGATCATGGAGAAGGGAATCTCTTCGGGCAGGATCTCCCTAAGCAGGATTCTGCCAACGGTTGTCTCAACCAATTCCCCATCCATTCGGACCTTGATTCGAGCATGCAGGTCCAGTTCTTCTCCGTCATAGGCGATACGGACTTCGTCGGGATTCGAAAAGACCTTCCCCTCTCCTTTGACGTAGGGCCGTTCCCGGGTCATATAGTAGATGCCGAGGACGATATCTTGAGTGGGTACGATGATCGGTTTTCCACTGGCTGGAGAGAGGATGTTGTTTGTGGACATCATCAGGATCCGGGCCTCAGACTGAGCCTCCACCGAAAGAGGGACATGGACAGCCATCTGGTCTCCGTCGAAGTCTGCATTGAATGCGGCGCAGACCAGAGGATGAAGCTGGATGGCTTTGCCTTCAATTAAGATCGGCTCAAAAGCCTGAATCCCAAGGCGGTGAAGTGTGGGCGCCCGATTGAGAAGCACGGGATGCTCCCGGATCACCTCGTCCAGAACATCCCAGACCTCTGGCCTCTCCCTTTCGATCATCCGCTTGGCAGCCTTGATCGTTGAGGCCAATCCCTTCGCTTCGAGCCGATGGTAGATAAAAGGTTTGAAAAGTTCGAGTGCCATCTTTTTGGGAAGACCGCATTGATGCAGTTTCAACTCAGGACCGACGACGATCACCGAACGTCCTGAATAGTCCACGCGTTTCCCAAGAAGGTTCTGACGGAAACGGCCCTGCTTTCCTCGAAGCATGTCGCTCAAGGATTTGAGGGGTTTCTTGTTTGCCCCTAAGATCGTCTTGCCCCTTTTGCCGTTATCGAAGAGTGCGTCAACAGCCTCCTGAAGCATCCGCTTCTCGTTTCGGATGATGATCTCCGGCGCATTCAGTTCGAGAAGCCGCTTGAGACGGTTATTCCGGTTAATCACTCTTCGATAGAGGTCGTTCAGGTCGGACGTGGCAAATCGGCCTCCATCCAGAGGAACGAGTGGACGAAGATCCGGAGGAATGACAGGAATCACCTCGAGGATCATCCACTCGGGTTTATTTCCCGATTCGAGAAAGGATTCGATAATCTTGAGCCTCTTGGCCAAACGCTTCTTCTTCGCATCCGAGGAGGTCTCCTTCATCTCGGTTCGGAGTTTTTTCGAAAGCTCCTTCACATTGGTGTTCTTCAATAGCTCCCGAATCGCCTCCGCCCCTTGAGAGACAACGAGATCCTCTCCATATTTCTCTTTGGCTTCACGGTATCGCTCTTCAGAGAGGATCTCTCCCTTCTTGAAAGGGGTCCCCTTTCCATCGAGCACCAGATAGGCTTCAAAATAGAGAATCCGTTCAAGTTCTCTCAGGGTCATATCGGCCAGAATTCCGATCTTGCTCGGGATCGACTTGAGAAACCAGATATGAGCCACAGGCGTGGCCAGACGGATATGGCCCATCCGTTCCCTGCGGACTTTCGACTGGATCACCTCTACCCCGCACTTCTCGCAGACGATCCCACGGTGTTTCATCCGTTTATACTTGCCGCAGTTACACTCATAATCTTTGGTTGGGCCGAAGATCTTCGCACAGAAGAGCCCATCCTTCTCCGGCTTAAAGGTTCGGTAGTTGATCGTCTCCGGCTTCTTCACCTCGCCATGAGACCACGATTCGATCTTCTCTGGAGAGGCGATGGAGATCCGGATGGCATTATAGTTGATCGAGCTCTTTCCTTTCTCGAAGAACGATAAATAATCTTCCAAGGGACTCCTCCTTTTTGAGACAATGAACTGTAAACCAGGAACGATGAACCATAGATTGTCTTTGGTTCATCGTTTTCCGCTCATCGTAATTAAATCTCTTCCCTCTTCTCCTCCAATAATTCGGTGTCCAGGCATAGGCTCTGCAACTCCTTGACCAGAACATTGAAGGACTCTGGAAGCCCAGATTCTAAAGTATGTTCTCCCTTCACAATGGCTTCGTAAACCCGTGTCCTTCCTGGTACATCATCCGACTTCACCGTCAGAAATTCCTGGAGCGAATGGGCCGCTCCATAAGCCTCCAGGGCCCAGACCTCCATCTCTCCCAATCGCTGTCCTCCAAACTGGGCTTTGCCTCCAAGAGGCTGCTGGGTGACCAGCGAATACGGGCCGATGGAGCGGGCATGGATCTTGTCGTCGACAAGGTGATGTAATTTCAGCAGGTACATATAGCCCACGGTCACCTTGTGGTGAAATGGTTCGCCGGTCCTTCCGTCATAAAGGATGGTTTGACCGCTCACGGGAAGTCCGGCTTTGGCTAAGTGTTCCTTGATCTCCTCCTCCGAAGCGCCGTCGAAAACAGGAACTGAGAGATAGATTCCCTTGCCCAACTTCTTAGCCAGTGCCTCCACTTCCTCATCGGTGGCCTGATCCAGATATTCGTTCACCTCTTTCGAAGAGTAAATCTCCTTAATCTTCCTCCGCAGAATTTTGGGGTTGTAACCCGTTTTTAAATACTCCGCAATCTTCCACCCCAACCCTTTGGCCGCCCAGCCAAGGTGGGTCTCCAATATCTGACCCACATTCATTCGGGAAGGCACACCCAATGGATTGAGAACAACATCCACAGGAGTTCCATCTTCGAGGTAGGGCATATCCTCTTCAGGGAGGACACGGGAAATAATCCCTTTGTTTCCATGACGACCGGACATCTTATCGCCCACCGACAACTTCCGTTTCATGGCGATATAGACCTTGACCGACTTGATCACACCAGGAGCCAGCTCATCGCCCTTCTTCAACTTGGCCAGTTTCTCTGCAAAGACCCCTTTGACCACATTAATCTGAAGCTCTGCATGGTCCAGAAATTTATGAACCTCGGGGATGACCCGCTTCCCTTCGATGACATCGATCTCTCTTAAACGGTCAAAGGGGATGGTGAAGAGATGTTCCTCCTTGATCCGTTCTTTGGCTTCGAGGTGGACCCGATTCTTTTTCTCGTCCGCAATCCGATGGGCCGCCTTTTTGTCGATCAGATACTTCCCGATCTTCCTTCGCGTGCTATTCTGGATGATACGGATTTCGTCGGCCTGGTTCTTGAGCAATCGGGCCCTCTCCTGTTCCTCGATCGCTTTCATCCGCTCATCCTTCTCCTGGCCCTTGCGGGAGAAGACTTTGGCATCAATCACAATCCCTTCGATTCCATGAGGAACCCTCAACGAGGTATCCCTGACATCGCCAGCTTTCTCGCCAAAGATGGCCCTGAGAAGTTTCTCCTCTGGAGAGAGCTGAGTCTCTCCTTTTGGCGTTACCTTTCCAACGAGAATGTCGTTCGGTTTAACCTCTGCACCGATTCGGATAATACCGCTCTCATCGAGATTCTTTAAGGCCTCCTCTCCTACATTGGGGATGTCACAGGTGATCTCCTCTTTTCCCAGCTTCGTATCCCTGGCCATACACTCCAGCTCCTCAATGTGAATGGAGGTATAGGTATCTTCCTTTAAAAGCCTTTCGCTGATCAGAATCGAGTCCTCAAAGTTGTATCCACCCCAGGGCATAAAGGCGACCAGGACATTGCGACCCAGAGCCAGCTCACCCATATCGGTAGCTGGCCCATCGGCAATCACCTCACCTTTTTTGACATGATCGCCCACCTGGACAATCGGCCTCTGATTGATGCAGGTATTCTGGTTCGACCGTTTATATTTGATCAGGGTATAGATATCCACGCCAGAGTCATTCACTTTCTGTCCGTCCTCATCGGCACGAATCACGATTCGTGACGCATCGACATCTTCCACAATACCATCCCGTTTGGCCACGATCGCCACACCAGAATCCCTGGCCACAATCCCTTCCATGCCGGTTCCCACGATTGGGGCATCGGTCTTCAGAAGAGGAACGGCTTGCCTCTGCATGTTCGATCCCATCAGGGCCCGGTTGGCATCGTCATTTTCAAGGAAAGGGATGAGCGAGGTCGCTACACTGACCAACTGTTTCGGAGAGACATCCATATAGCGAATCTCTTCGGGTTTAACCATCACAAACTCGCCGCCCCTCCGAGCAGAAACGAGGGGCGTCATAAACCTTCCTTCGCGATCAATAGGGACATTGGCCTGAGCAATGGCCGGTTTCTGTCCATCGATCTCTTCCTCTTCATCGAGGGCAAAGAGGTATCGGATATGGTTGGTCACTTTCCCATTGACGACCTCCCGATAGGGTGTCTCAATAAAACCATAGTCATTGACGCGGGCGTAGGTGCTCAGAGAGGTGATCAGACCGATGTTGGGTCCCTCGGGTGTCTCAATGGGGCAGATTCGCCCATAATGGGTGGGATGGACGTCCCTCACCTCAAAACCTGCCCTCTCCCGGGTGAGCCCTCCAGGACCCAAGGCAGAGAGGCGTCGTTTATGGGTAATCTCGGAGAGAGGATTGGTCTGATCCATAAACTGAGAGAGCTGACTGGAGCCGAAGAACTCCTTGATTACTGCAGACAGGGGCTTGGAGTTGATGAGGTCGTGGGGCATCAGGGTCTCGATGTCCTGCAGACTCATCCGTTCTTTGATGGCCCTCTCAATCCGTACCAGCCCTATATGGTACTGATTCTCTAACAATTCACCGACCGTCCTCACACGTCGGTTTCCCAGATGATCGATGTCATCCACAGAGCCCTGACCGTCTTTCAACCGGATCAGGTACTTGACCACCTCGAGGATGTCCCGTCTTCTTAAGGTCACCTTCTCATCCTCCAAAGCCTTTTGGACCCTTCCCCGCACATCCTCCGTAATGGTTCCATCCTTCAGGAAGGGCATCATTCCGATCGGGTAAAGAATCTTGAATGCCCGCTGGATCTCATCGACCATCTCTGGAGTGGCAATGACTTCATCAAAATCGAGCCATCCACCCAAAATCTGATCGACCAGTTCTTTGCCTCCTGCATAGGTTGCTCCGGCATTCAGGGCCTCTTTTTTCCATTTCTCGGTGAAGACCAGGACTTTGGGAGGATGGGCCTTCAACCCCAGTTTGTGGTTCAACTTCATCCTTCCCACTTTTGAAAGATCGTACCGTTCTGGATTGAAGAAGAGATTGTAAAAAAGATTCATCGCCGTCTCAATGGTGGGAGGATCGCCTGGCCTAAGCCTTTTGTAGATATCGATGAGGGCCTTTTCCGCCTCCTTCTCCCGGATCGATTTTCCGGGTTCATCCCGATACAATTTCTCTTTCTCCTCCTGGCTCAACTCGATCTTGTCGATGACCAGCGTGTCCCTCAACGAAGAGCTGACATTGATGTCGTCAATGAAGAGGATTTCAAACTCTTCAATCTTTCTCTCTTTGACCTGCTCGAGAAATGATTCGGTCACCTCTTCGTTATATTCTGCAACGACCTCTCCGGTCTTCGGATCAACGACATCCTTTGCCAGATACTTGCCCAACAAATCCTCAGGTTCAATCGGAATGGCCGTAATCTTGGTCATCTCCAACCGTTTAAAAGATTCTTCAGTGATCCGGCGATGCTTCTTCAGGATCACTTTCTGAGTCTCTGGATCGACGATATCCGTGGTGGCCTTCTGTCCGACGAGAACGTCTTTCGAGACCTCTTTGGAAAACCTTCCTCTCTGGAATAGGATCTTCTCCTTCCGGTAAAAGTAGTCTAAGAGTTCCTGACCCGTATATTTTAGGGAACGGAGAAAGACGGTGACAGGAATTTTCCGTCGTCGATCGATACGGACATAGAGAAAATCCTTCTGGTCAAATTCAAAATCGATCCAGGATCCCCGATAAGGGATGATGCGGGCATAATAGAGGATCTTTCCTCCAGAATGGGGTTTGGCCTGTTCCTGATCAAAGAAGACACCTGGGGAACGGTGGAGTTGGCTTACGATCACCCGTTCGGTCCCATTGATGATAAAGGTTCCGTTTTCGGTCATGAGGGGAATTTCACCAAAATAGACCTCCTGTTCTTTGACGGCCTTGATGCTCTTGGCCTTCGTCTCTTCATCCACATCCCAGACCACCAGGCGAACCGTCACTTTGATAGGAGCCGCATAGGTCATCCCTCTCAATAGACATTCCTCCATATCATACTTGGGTTCGGTGAATCGATAACTGACAAATTCGAGGGAAGCCGTCTCATAGAAGTCTTTGATCGGAAAGACCGTTTTGAAAACACCCTGAAGCCCCACAGGTTCACGGTTTTCTGGGTCCACGTCGGCTTGGAGAAACTTCTCATAAGACCGTTTCTGAACATCGATGAGATTAGAGATTTCTAAGACCTCTTTGATCTTCGAAAAGTTCCGGCGATACCGACGATAGACAGGAACGATGCTGGCCATAGGCACTCCTTCCTTAAATAAAAAGTCTCCTCCCTTTTGGACTTCCAACTCGATTGATGGAGATGTCCTTCTGGGAAGAGACAATGATGTCCCTCAACAAACAATCCTTTTTCGTAAATCTTTTCCTCAGTCATAGGGCCTGTCAATCAGGTCATCCATTGGATATTGACCGGTCGACGAGGCAATATGACGTCTGTTAAAGGCCGCTTTCGCAAAAAAAACCTAATCAACCTTCTGTTCGCTTCATACAGGTCTGGACCGAAAACCCATTCCATCTCGATAGAAGAATGATCCTTCAATCCGTTGACTATTTGATTTCGACGGTTCCGCCACCCTCTTCCAATTTCTTCTTCATGGCGGCCGCCTCTTCTTTGGTGACACCCTCTTTGACAGGTTTCGGAACACCTTCGACCAGATCTTTGGCCTCTTTCAACCCCAATCCGGTCAGCTCCCTCACGACCTTGATGACCTGAATCTTCTTGTCGCCATAACCGGTCAGGATCACATCAAATTCGGTCTTCTCCTCTTTGGGGGCCGCTTCTACCCCTACTCCGACCCCAGCCGCAGGAATGGCAGCCATCGCCATGGGTGCGGCGGCTTTTACTCCCAACTTCTCTTCCAGGACCTTTACCAGGTCCCTTGCTTCAAGCAAGGTGAGTGTACTGATCTCTTCTGCAATCTTCTGAATATCCGCCATTGAAAAACCCTCCTATCATGAATTGAGATGATGGAAAGTCGAAGGTTGAGCCCAACGATCTTTTCGACATTCCACGTTCTACTCTCTCTTTTCCGACTCAGCCAACTGATCTGCTCTGGCATTAATCAGACCAATAACCTGTTGAAGACCACTCTGAATGACGCCTGCTAACTGCTGTGCCGGCCCCTGTATCGCTCCCAATATCTGCCCCAGTAGCACCTCACGGGAGGGCATGGTGGCCAGCGCCTTGATCTCTTCGGGTAGTGTGACCCGACCCTGAATCAGACCGACTTTAATCTCCATTTGGGGCTGGGTTTTAACGAATTCCGTCAAAATCTTTGCCAAAACCACTGGATCGTGATGAGAAATCGCAATTGCTGTCGGTCCTTGAAAATAATCGTTCAGCTTCTCGAGGTCCGTCCCTTTGGCTGCCAACTTCAACAACGTATTCTTCACGACATGGTAGGAGATTTTCTCCTCTCTGAAGCGTCGCCTCAGGGTATTGATCTGCTCCACATTGAGTCCCCGATAATGGGTCAGGACCGCAGCTTGCAGCCCTTCTATCTTCTTTGAAAATTCGGTAACCACTTCTCTCTTCTCAACTCGGTTCAATGAATTCCACCTCCTCAATGAGGTCGTCTTTATGCTTTATGCTTTTAATGCCCCTCGGATCTGACTGGGATCGATTTTGATCCCGGGTCCCATCGTTGTGGAGAGGGCAATGCTTCGCAAATAGACACCCTTGCTGGTTGGCGGTTTGGCGCGTAGAATCACCTCCAGAAGGGCCTTAATATTTTCCAATAGTCGGTTCTGTCCAAAGGAGACCTTTCCCACAGGGACATGGACGATCCCCGCCTTCTCCACTTTAAACTCGACCTTCCCAGCTTTGATCTCTTTGATGGCCCTCTCGATGTCGAAGGTGACGGTCCCTACTTTCGGATTGGGCATCAGTCCACGAGGGCCTAAGATTTTACCTAACTTGCTGACCGATCCCATGATATCGGGGGTGGCAATGGCCTTATCAAATTCGAGCCACCCTTTTGAAATCTTTTCGATCAGATCTTCGGCCCCCACAAAATCGGCGCCGGCATCGAGAGCCTCTTTCTCCTTCTGGCCTTTGGCGAAGACCAGGACTCTCACCTTCTTTCCGGTCCCGTGGGGAAGTACGACCGTTCCTCGAACCATCTGATCCGCCTTCTTCGGATCCACGCCGAGCCGGATGGCCACATCGACCCCCTCGTCAAACTTAGCAGTGGCCGTCTCCAGAAGGAGTTTTACTCCCTCTTCCAATTCATACCTCTTATTTCGATCAACCTTATTTCTTGCCTCTAAATATCTTTTCCCATGATTTGCCATATTCTCTTCTCTCAAACGATCTCCAGACCCATGCTTCGAGCTGTGCCCTCAACCGTCCGAATCGCCCCTTCCAGGTCGACGGCGTTGAGGTCTTTGAGCTTGAGCTGGGCAATCTCCCTCACCTGCTCTCTGGTCACTTTTCCTACCTTGGTGCGATTTGGTTCGCCAGACCCTTTCACAATCTTGGCCGCTTTTTTCAGCAAGACAGAGGCGGGAGGCGTCTTCGTCACAAAAGTAAAGGAACGATCGGAATAGATGGTGATCACTGCGGGGATGATCATCCCCTCTTGGGACTGTGTCCGGGCATTGAACGCCTTACAAAACTCCATGATGTTTACCCCATGCTGGCCCAAAGCCGGCCCCACAGGAGGAGATGGGTTTGCCTGCCCTGCTGGAATTTGAAGTTTCACCATTCCTACAACCTTCTTCGCCATGCTTCACTCCGTTTAGAATCCCGTCTGTCGTGACGGGAATAGAAAGAAATTCTTCTTATCGATGATGGATCAATTCTTCTCCACTTGGATGAAATCCAACTCAACGGGTGTCGCCCTTCCAAAAATCGAGACCAAAACCTTCAGCTTTCGCTTGTCGGGCTTCACCTCCTCGATCGTTCCAATAAAATTGACAAAGGGGCCGTCAATCACCCGAACGCTATCTCCAACATTAAAGGAAACTTTCGGCTTTGCTTTCGAAACCCCTTCCTTCATCTGGAGAAGGATATCCTCAACCTCTTTATCCGAGAGAGGTATCGGTTTGGTGCTATCCCCTGCAAAACCAGTAATCTTCGGTGTATCTTTCACAATGTGCCAGGTCTCCTCATTCAATTCCATCTGCACCAGAAGATACC
>Ga0209207_1001356_pt1 | contig 11599 bp, 9 predicted proteins | sample SaghotsprinmetaG_FD_184140 | JGI IMG/M metagenome (GOLD analysis project Ga0209207, IMG submission 184140) | Hot spring microbial communities from South Africa to study Microbial Dark Matter (Phase II) - Sagole hot spring metaG (SPAdes) (version 3) | ecosystem: Environmental > Aquatic > Thermal...
CCTGCAGCAGGCTCAGCAGCTCCCGGGATTTCTCGCCGTCATCGAGGGACGCGACGATCTCGAAGGGCTGGGTGACCTTCTCCAGGTAGGCTTTCAACTGGGTCTTGAGATTGGTGTCCAACATGAGCAGCGGTACCCCGTTCGGAATTCAGGAAATAAAACGCCCGGACGGTTCGCGTCCAGGCGTCGGGTCGAAGAAGCGAACAGCAGCTCCCTCGACAGGCAAGCAAGGCAGATAGACGTTAGATCTTGCCGACCAGGTCCAGCGACGGAGCCAGGGTCTTCTCGCCTTCTTTCCACTTGGCCGGGCAGACTTCGCCCGGGTGAGCGGCGGTGTACTGAGCAGCTTTCAGCTTGCGCAGGGTCTCGGACACGTCACGAGCGATCTCGTTGGAGTGGATCTCGACGGTCTTGATCACGCCTTCCGGGTTGATCAGGAAGGTGCCGCGCAGAGCCAGGCCTTCTTCTTCGATGTGCACGCCAAAAGCGCGGGTCAGCTGGTGAGTCGGGTCACCGATCAGCGGGAACTGAGCCTTGCCAACGGCCGGCGAAGTTTCGTGCCAGACCTTGTGCGAGAAGTGGGTGTCGGTAGTGACGATGTACACCTCGGTCTCGGCCTTCTGGAACTCGGCGTAGCTGTTGGCAGCGTCTTCGATTTCGGTCGGGCAGTTGAAGGTGAAGGCAGCCGGCATGAAGATCAGCACGGACCACTTGCCCTTCAGGGACTCTTCGGTGACTTCGATGAACTTGCCATTGTGGAAGGCATTGACTTTAAACGGCTGAACCTGAGTGTTGATCAACGACATGCTAACTCCTCGGGGTTTTGGAAAAGGAATTCAAAAACTTTGACGGCGCCTACGATAGCGCACCCGACAGCATACTGTTAATTGATTAAGGGAATAGCCTTCATTGCTTTTCACTATCAATGAAACATTTCAGTTGCAGTCTTTCAGGCGGCATCGGCAGTGACCCGCGATTGGCTCCGCGGTTCAATCCGGCCAGAACGCGCGGATGGCCGCAATGCCTTGCGCGCCTATCTGCCGAGCCCGTCCCATATCGCCTGCCTGTAGCCCACCGAGCAGGAAAACCGGCCGGTCGAAGCCTGACAGCAAGTCCGCTGCCCGCTGCCAGCCCAGAGTAGGCGCGCCGGGATGAGTCGCCGTGCTCTGCACGGGCGACAAGGTGACGAAATCTACCTCCAATGCAGCTGCCAGTGCCAGCTCTTCTGCCCCATGACAGGACGCTGCCAGCCATCGCTGCGCTTGCACCGGCCGCCCGTTTCCGGCCCGCCGCAGCTGTTCGGCAGTGAGGTGCCAACCCGCGCCGGGAAAGTCCTCGACCCACTCCAGTGGGCCCTTGAGCATCAGTTGGGCACGTCCCGCGCACAGGGCCAGCACACCCTCGGCAAGCGCCCGATAGTCCGCAGGCGGGAGGGACGGCGCACGCAACTGGATGAGCCGAATGCCTCCATCCAGCGCCCGCGCAATTCCTTCGAGCAAACACGGCATGGCAAGGCCGTCGGGGGTGACCAGATAATGCTGCGGGAGACGGGCAGCGGTCACGATCGGCCGATTGGCGGCGGGAAAACTGTAGTCGACAAGCTCCTCCGGGGCGACCCAGGCCAGCGGCTGGCCCTCGGCACCGTGCGGCTCGCCGGCGAACGCCAGCACTTCCCAGACATCCAGCAGGACCTGCTTGTCCGGATAGTCGTGGCGTACCTGTATCAACGGTTGGGCCTGGGTCACCTCGATGCCCAACTCCTCCTGCAGCTCACGGGCCAGCGCCGATTCCACGCGTTCACCGTCCTCGACCTTGCCGCCCGGAAATTCCCACAGACCGCCCTGATGCTTGTCGAGTGGGCGTTTTGCGATCAACACGCTCGATTCCGGCCCGCGGATGACGGCCGCAGCAACATGGATACGCTTCACTTCATCACTTCCTGCACGGCTCGTTCGCGCCAGCGCTGAAAGGCTGGCCATTGGTGGATCGTCTCGACATAAGCCGTCGCGATGGGTGGCAGCTCAACCCGATAGCTACGCAGGCGCGACGCCACCGGCGCGTAGAAGGCATCGGCGACGCCTGGCTGACCGAACAGGTAGGCTCCGCCCTGGCCAAAGCGCCCGCGGCAGTCGGCCCAGATCGCACAGATCCGATCGATGTCCTCCTGCACCGCTTCAGGCAACTGCGCCAGCGCCTGATCACGCGCCATATCCATCGGCAGGTGGCTGCGCAGCGCCTGAAAGCCGCTGTGCATCTCGGCACAGATGCTGCGCGCCAGCGCTCGCGCATAACGCTCTTGTGGCCAAAGCTGCGCCTTGGGCGCAACCTCGGCAAGGTACTCGGCAATGGCCAGCGAGTCCCATACCGGGCCCTCATCGGTCAGCAGCACCGGCACCTTGCCGGTTGGCGAGTAGCTGAGCAGGAGCGCCCGACTCTCGGGTCGATAGAGCGCTACGGGGATATCCGAAAACGGCTGGCCGGACAGATCCAGCACCAGGGCAGCCCGCAGCGACCAGGACGAGTAGTTGCGGTCGCCAATAACCAGTTGCAAAGCCATGATCGATGCGCCTCACGTCGACAGAGGAAGTCAGCGGACGTTAAAGCTCAACGCGTGGAGAAGGCAATTCCCGCTGCACATGGGCCCATGCGCAACGGGAATAGCGAGGGGCGAGACGATCAGGTCCGGTATTCGGCGTTGATCTTCACGTACTCGTGGGACAGGTCGGTGGTCCAGATGGTCTCGCTGCAGCTGCCGCGGCCCAACTCGATGCGAATGCTGATCTCCTCACGGGCCATCACCGCGGCGCCCTGCTCTTCGGTATAGCTGGGCGAGCGGCCACCCTGGCTGGCGATGCAGACCTCGCCGAGGAAGACATCGATCTTGCTCACATCCAGATCCGGCACACCGGCATACCCCACGGCGGCGAGGATGCGCCCCCAGTTCGGGTCGGAGGCGAACAGCGCGGTCTTGATCAGCGGCGAATGGGCCACGGCGTAGGCGACGTCCAGGCATTCCTGATTATTGCCGCCCCCGTTGACCTGCACGGTGACGAACTTGGTCGCCCCCTCGCCATCGCGGACGATGGCCTGGGCCACTTCCATGAACACCTCGAGAACCGCTTGCTTAAGCTTGCCGAACAGCTCGCCGGCGGCGGATGTGATCTCCGGCAATGCAGCCTGGCCGGTGGCGATCAGCATGCAGCAGTCGTTGGTCGAGGTATCGCCATCGATAGTGATGCGATTGAAAGACTTGTTCGCCGCATCGCGCACCAGATCCTGCAGCACGTTGCCGGCCACCTTGGCGTCGGTGGCGATGTAGCCGAGCATGGTGGCCATGTTCGGCCGGATCATCCCGGCGCCCTTGCTGATACCGGTGACGGTGACAGTGACGCCGTCGTGCTGGAACTGTCGGCTGGCGCCCTTGGGCAGGGTGTCGGTGGTCATGATGCCGGTCGCGGCCTCGGCCCAATGATCGGGCGAGAGGTCGTCGAGCGCGGCCTGCAATGCCGACTCGATCTTCTGCACCGGCAGCGGCTCACCGATCACACCGGTGGAAAACGGCAGCACGGCAGTCTCGTCAACTCCGGTCAGCGCTGCCAGCGCGGCGCAGGTGCGACGGGCGTCGGCCAGCCCCTGCGGCCCGGTGCCGGCATTGGCGTTACCGGTGTTGGTCAGCAGGTAGCGCACCGGACCGTGCATGCGTTCGCGGGTGATCAGTACCGGCGCGGCACAGAACGCGTTGGTGGTGGTCACTCCAGCCACTCGCGAACCTTCGGCGCAGCGCATCACCACCACGTCCTTGCGGCCCGGGCGCTTGATGCCGGCGGAGGCGATGCCCAGCTCGAAGCCGGGAACCGGATGCAGTGTAGGTAAAGGACCAAGACCGACAGCCATGGAGCGCTCCTTCAAGACAGTGGTGGCCAACAGGCCAGGTGACGGGGAGAAAAACGCCGCGAGCGGCACAGGCCGGTCGCGGCGTGGATCAACGGGACAAGGTCGGGCTTACTGGACCTGTCCGTGGCAATGCTTGTACTTCTTGCCCGAGCCACATGGGAAAGGCTCGTTGCGACCGATCTTCGGCTCGGTGCGCACCGGCGCCACCGCGACGTCGGGCTGGCCGGCCACCTCGGGCTGTTCTTCGGGCTGATCCAGCGCGGACACCTCGGCGTGCTGGAACTGCATGCGCTTGGCCAGCTCCTCCGCCTCGCGACGCAGACGGGCCTCTTCTTCGGCCGGGTCTTCGCGGCGAACCTGCACGTGGGAAAGCACGCGGATGCTGTCGCGCTTGATGGATTCCAGCAGGTCCTGGAACAGTGCGAAGGACTCGCGCTTGTATTCCTGCTTCGGGTTCTTCTGCGCATAACCGCGCAGGTGAATGCCGTGGCGCAGATGGTCCATGGTCGACAGATGTTCTTTCCACAGGTCGTCCAGCACGCGCAGCACGATCTGCTTCTCGAAGGTGCGCAGCGCCTCGGGGCCGGCCAGCTCTTCCTTCTCCTGGTAGTCCGCCAGCAGCGCCTGCATGATTTTCTCGCGCAGGGTCTCTTCGTAGAGCTTCTCGTCCTCGTCGAGCCACTGCTGAATCGGCAGGCGCGCGCCGAAATCGCTGTAGAGCACCGCTTCCAGACCGGGGATGTCCCACTGCTCGGGCAGCGACTGCGGCGGGATATGCGCGCTGATAGAGGCGTCCAGCACCTCCTGGCGGAACTCGGCGATGGTCTGGCCGATTTCGTCTGCCGCCAGCAGGCTGTTGCGCATGTGGTAGATCACCTTGCGCTGCTCGTTGGCCACGTCGTCGTATTCGAGCAACTGCTTGCGCATGTCGAAGTTGCGCCCTTCGACCTTGCGCTGCGCCTTCTCGATGGCATTGGTGACCATGCGGTGCTCGATGGCCTCGCCGGACTCCATACCCAGCGCCTTCATGAAGTTCTTCACCCGGTCGGAGGCGAAGATGCGCATCAGGCTGTCTTCCAGCGACAGGTAGAAACGGCTGGAGCCTGGGTCCCCCTGGCGACCGGCCCGGCCACGCAGCTGGTTGTCGATACGCCGCGACTCGTGACGCTCGGACGCGATCACGTGCAGACCGCCGGCCTCCAGCACCTGCTGGTGGCGCTTCTGCCAGTCGGCCTTGATCTGCGCGACCTGCTCTTCGGTCGGATTCTCCAGTGCCGCGACTTCCACTTCCCAGTTGCCGCCGAGCAGGATGTCGGTACCGCGACCCGCCATGTTGGTGGCGATGGTCACCGCACCCGGGCGACCGGCCTGGGCGATGATTTCGGCTTCCTTGTCATGGTGCTTGGCATTGAGCACTTTGTGTTCGATGCCTTCCTTCTCCAGCAGACGCGACACGTACTCGGACGTCTCGATGGTCGCGGTGCCGACCAGCACGGGGCGGCCCTGTTCGCGGCACTCCTTGATATCGGCGATGATCGCGGCGAACTTCTCTTCCTGGGTCAGGTAGACCAGGTCATTGAAGTCCTTGCGCGCCAGCGGCTTGTTGGTCGGGATGACCACCACAGGCAAGTTGTAGATCTGCTGGAATTCGAAGGCTTCGGTATCGGCCGTGCCGGTCATGCCGGCGAGCTTCTTGTAGAGGCGGAAGTAGTTCTGGAAGGTGGTGGAAGCGAGGGTCTGGCTTTCCGGCTGGATCTGCAGCCCTTCCTTGGCCTCGATGGCCTGGTGCAGCCCTTCCGAGAGTCGGCGCCCCGGCATGGTCCGGCCGGTGTGCTCGTCGATCAGCAGCACCTGGTTGTTCTGCACGATGTATTCGACGTTGCGGTGGAACAGCTTGTGGGCACGTAGCCCGGCGTACACGTGGGTCAGCAGGCCGAGATTGTGCGCCGAGTAGAGGCTCTCGCCTTCGGCCAGCAGGCCGGCTGCGGTGAGCAGCTCTTCGATGTACTGATGGCCTTGCTCGTTCAGTTCGACCTGACGGGTCTTCTCGTCGATGCTGAAGTGCCCTTCCTGGGTAACGACGCCTTCTTCTTCCTCGATGTGCTGCTTGAGGCGAGGAATCAGCTGGTTGATCTGCTGATAGAGCTTGGAGCTGTCTTCGGCCTGGCCGGAGATGATCAGCGGGGTACGTGCTTCGTCGATCAGGATGGAGTCGACTTCGTCGATGACCGCGAAGTTGAGTTCGCGCTGGTTCTTTTCCTGGAGGCTGAACGCCATGTTGTCGCGCAGGTAGTCGAAGCCGAACTCGTTGTTGGTGCCGTAAGTGATATCGGCGGCATAGGCGGCGCGCTTTTCTTCCGGCGGCTGGAACGGCGTGACGATACCGACGGTGAGGCCGAGGAACTCATACAGCGGACGCATCCAGTTGGCGTCGCGGCGGGCCAGGTAGTCGTTGACGGTGACCACGTGTACACCCTTGCCGGCCAGTGCGTTGAGGTACACCGCCAGGGTTGCCACCAGCGTCTTGCCTTCACCGGTGCGCATTTCGGCGATACGCCCTTCGTGCAGGGTCATGCCGCCGATCAGCTGCACGTCGAAGTGGCGCATGCCCATGACGCGCTTGCCGGCTTCACGGCAGACGGCGAATGCTTCGGGGAGGATCTGGTCGAGGGTTTCGCCTTTCTCGAGACGGGCCTTGAACTCTTCGGTCTTGCTGCGCAGTTGCTCGTCGGAGAGCGACAGCATCTGCTCTTCGAGTGCATTGACGGCTTGCACCGCCTTGAGCATGCGTTTGACTTCACGCTCATTCTTGCTTCCAAAGAGTTTCTTCAATAAAGGCGCAAACATATCGACAAAGACTTCCATGCTGGGGATGGAGGCACGTCCGTGGGGTCACGGCAACGTGCAAAGGGGCCATTCTACTCGGAAACGGCACTGAGGAAAGGTGCCTGACTGCGCAGCACGGCGACCCGCCAATGGCGCTGGCAGGCGACCGTTCGCCGCTCAACATGGGGCTCGTGACGCCTCATTTCAACCACGCGCCTCCCGTACTGGCCGGCTTCGGCCGTGCGGCCTTCTGTTACCATGAATGCCGTCATCACGGATCTTCCGACCATCATGGCCTTTCGCCCATCACCGGCCCGCGCACCCGCCTCACTGTTGCGCGAAGCAAAGCCGCTCCGAGCCTTGTTTGGGGAGGCCCTGCGACTCGAGCGTCTGCAGCGGTTGCTGGAGAGCCAGCTGCAGCCTGCTGCGCGTGAGCATTGCCGCGTGGCCTCCTGGCGTGAGGGTTGTCTGTTGCTGATCGTCACCGATGGCCATTGGGCCACACGCTTGCGTTACCAGCAGCGCCGCCTGCAACGCCAGCTGGAAGCCATGGAAGAGTTCGCCGGACTGCTTCGTATCCAGTTCAAGGTACAGCCACCGCCGCCACCGAGGCACCAGCCTGCCGCTACACCGCCGCTGTCGAGCAACGCCGCTGACAGCATTCAGGCGGCCGCCCAGGGCATTCGTGATCCGGCGCTACGAGCCGCACTCGAGCGCCTGGCCAGCCGAGGCAAAACCAGCGACTGACATCCTGCTACAAATGCGCGCCCCATCCTTGCGCAGCCTCGCCCGGCACGGGTTAGCATGAGCCGGTCAATGCGGAGGTCTTCCATGTCGCTTAGCCGTTTGTCCGCAGGGGCGCGCTCATGCTGATCGGCGCCCTGCTCATCCTCACCTGGCTGGTACTGCTGGTCCGCTACCCGCTGAGAGCGGTGCCGATCTCGCTGGGGGCCGTGCTCGGTCTGGCACTTGTCGCCGGCTGGGTGCTCTGGCAGGAACATCGTGAGGAGCAGCTGCTGTCGCGCCTCGAGATCCGGCTAACCCACGACCCGCAGCGCTGCCCGGGCGCTCAGCCGCTGCATGTGCAACTGGTCAACCACACGGACAGGAAGCTGCAGAGTCTGCAATGGGAGGTGGCCGCCTATTCCCCGGGCTCACGCACCAACCTTGCGCGCCGTGCCTATGACGCTCCCGCCTACCAAGGGCCCGGCGATCTGCAACCGGGCGCGCGCTGGGAGTCCTGCCTGCCGCTGCCGCTGCTGCGTAGCGGATATCGCGCCGCGACTCTGGAGTTTCACGCCGAGCGGCTGCAAGGGCATTTCGCTCACTGACGCAACGGCACGCTACCAATCTTCGCCGCGCCCGCTTATCCTGTACAAATAAACAGTATCAATCTGCCAATGACCGAGGTGGTAAATGGCCGTCGAAGTGGTGTACCGCAGCAGTCGGGACCTGGAGCGTTTGTTCATGGATAAAGCCGAAGCCGATCGTCACGACAAAATGCTTGAGCTGGCCGAGGCGCTCGCGGCCGTACTGCAACAGGCATCGCCCTCGTTGAGTGAGCAGCAGGCCGAAGATATCGGGATCTTCATGGCGCGGCACCGTGAGCTGTTCGCCAAGGCCTTCAAGAGCAGCCCGGAAGCGCTGGCCGAGCTGAGCAGCCAGGCGTAACGCCAAGGAGCATTGCGGCGTTTTGCAGCAGTCAGGACACGCTGCGCCCGGGAAACTTGTCATCGCCTTACCGGGTCCATTGCTGGCAACCCCCTATACAGGTACTTAGGCATGACGAGTCCATTCCAGAAGATCAGTGATGTGTTTCGTCCCCGCTACAACGTCAACTTCAGCATCGAGAAGCCGGACGGCAGCATCCTGCTGACCCTGACCGGCGCCGAGGGCGTCGCGGTGAAGCGTTTCATCAGTGCGGAACAGTGGCGCGATCAGCAACAGCTGCAACGCCTGATCACCAGCCTGCAGGTCAGCCTCGCCATCGAACGCGGCGAGCAGATGCCGCCACGCGCACTTCACGGAGGTCTGCAGCCCGCCCCGCTGTAGCGGCTTCAGCCTGACTGCCTGCAGGTTGCCGCGTTTCCCCCGATCGTCCTCAAAACAACAACAAGAACTCTCTTCCCGCTGCCGATCAACGTATCCGCAGCGTATCGTTGCGCCTGGCGTCTGACCCAGGCGCAACGGTGTTCCCCGGCATCAGAGCCAGGCAAGCGCCTTGGCCTTGGCCACCGCCTGAGTCCTGCGCGCGACCCCCAGCTTGGTGTTGATCCGCCGCGCATGTGTCTTGACCGTATGCAGCGAGATGAATAACTGCTCGGCGATCTCCTGGTTCGAACAGCCCTGAGCGATCAGGCGCAAGACAGTGAGCTCGCGATTGCTGAGAACGGTTTCCTCCGTCGCGGCCTGAGTAGTCTCCGGCTCGCGCTCGTATCTCAACAGACGCTGCCGCAGCGATTCCCCCTTCACCGCAGGCAGCACCCGCGCCAGCCACTGAGGTTGGCGGTGCGCCAGTTCGTACAGCGGCTTGACCAGATGCTGCCGAGCCGCCTCTCCCAGCGCCAGACGCACCTCGGCCTCCGCTTCCACCGCCTGGCCATCGACGTGCAAGGCCTCGGCCAGGCTGAAACGGCACTCGCACGCCAGCCCGAGGCGCTGCGCAGCGAGGTTCTGCTCGATCTGTTCACGCAACGCGGCAATCGCTTTCGCCGGCTGCCCGTCCAGGATGTCGATCACAGCCAGATAGCGGCGCACCCTCGGCAGCAATTCGTAGAAGCCGGACGGCGACAGATAACCGCGACCTTCGTAGAGTTCCAACACCTGGCAGAGTGCACTGCGAGCCTTGCGCAATTCCCCCTGATGTAGCCAGGCCACTCCGTTTATCAGCGGCAGGATGCCGCGGAAACGTGCCTCAGGGACATGGCGCCACTGTGACAGCCGCTCGGCGTCGCGCAGCCAGTGATAAGCGCAGGCGAACTCCTGATTGCGCGCCGCCAGCTCGGCAAGCCCGACGTAACCGAAGAAGCAGTAGGAGTCGCCGCAGGTTTCGGTCTCGGCCTTGCCCAGCTGGTAGGCCTCCTGAGCAGGGTCGTCGAGCCCCTGATAGGCCAATAGGTGACCCTGCAACAGCTGCAGCCGCCCGATCAACGGGCTGTGTCGAACTGACTCGCGCAGGGCCTGCAGTGCCTCGTTCAGCACCCCGACCGCCCGCTCGAACTCGCCGGTCAGCTCCAGCAACTGGATTCGGTCGACGCTGAGCATTACCTCATAGAGCACACTGCCCTTGAGCCGTGCGAGCTTCATGCCCTCGCTGTTGTAGTGCTGGGCAAGCTCCAGCTCGCCTTCGGCCATGGCCTGCTGCGTCAGAACCTGCAAACAGAGGACGCGTTGCGCCCAGGCGTGGTCGGAGAGCACTTCCAGCGCCTGCAGGCAGTGCTGTCGCGCCTCGGGCTCGCCGCGCAGACGCGCCAGAAAGCCCCGTAGCGCCTGCCACTGCGCCAGCAGCTGCGCCTGCCGGCGCGCATCGGGCTGAGGGAAGAACTTAGCGAGCTCGGCCAGGCAGTCATCCACCTCGTCGAGTCGCGCCGAAATGATCAACGCCCAGCCCTGCAACACGATCAATCGCGTAGTACTGGCGAACAGGTCTTGGGGTAGCTCGCTTCGCCATTTAAGGAAGCGCGACACGTTGTCGCCAATCAGTAACTGTTCCTGGCCGTAGCGCTGCAGGTAATTGGCCGCCACTTCCGGCTGCCCGGCCCACAAGGCATGCTCCACTGCTTCGCGCATCTCGCCGCGACTGGCGAACCACTGACAGGCACGCAGATGCGCCTGAGTCGGCGCCGCATTTTCCGCGGAGCGCTGCAGCATCAGGGCCAGGGGCTTCCACAACCTGAACCACTCTCCACAGTTGTCGATCTGCCTGATGAAGAGCTGGCGTGTCTTGAGAACATCGAGGATCTCGCGACCCACACCGTCGAGGACGTGATCGCACAGTTCTGCGGAGAAACGCGGCATGCGCGCCAGGGCCAACAGCGCGCGCCGCACCTCGTCGCTCAGCCCCGCCATCACTTCCCGCTGCACGTAATCCCTGAGCAGCGGCGTGCCGGCCAGCAGCCGCTCGCGCAGGGCCTGTTCGTCGGCATTCAGCAGCATCAGGCAGACGCCGGCTGGCCAGCCCTCCAGGACGCGTTGCAGCTGCTGGAAACTCTCTGGGGAAAGGGCCAAACGATGGACCTTGAGCACCTGTTCAAGCTCATCGGCCGTGAATGCCAGCGCTTCGGCCTCAAGTTCGAACAGGTGCCCCTGCAAGAGCAACCGGGGCAGCTTCCACGCCGGCTGACGCCGACTGGTGACCCACCAGCTGACCGTGGACGGCCCCATGTCCAGCAGCAGATCGAGGCAATCATCGAGTTCGGGACTGGAGTCCCGCGGGTAGTCGTCGAGCATGATCCAGACGGGCTGGCGGATACGACGCAGCAAAGCCAGCAAGTCGTTTTCAGAACCGCCGCCTGCGGGCTCCGCCAAGGCAGCACCGAGCTGCTCATGCAGCGCTTCCACCGTGCAGGCTCGTCCACCGAGGTCCAGCCAGACCAACCGCGTGTCCGCCGGCACCTGCCGAGCGCACTCGCTCATCAGCACCGTCTTGCCGAATCCTGCCGGAGCGCAGATCAAGCGCAGCCGGCAGTCGCTGTCGAGCAGCGCCTGCGTCAATCGAGGCCGCCGGACGTGCAGAGGAGGCAGACGGGGAATAGACGGGAATTGCCCTGCGGGACTTGCCTCTGCACTGAGCGCATCAGGAATGAAGCGTACGGACATGGCAACGGTTCTCTTGTTCTGATCAATCCATTGAAACACAGCGCAGTGCGTGCCAGGCGTT
>Ga0209207_1001360_pt1 | contig 11573 bp, 6 predicted proteins | sample SaghotsprinmetaG_FD_184140 | JGI IMG/M metagenome (GOLD analysis project Ga0209207, IMG submission 184140) | Hot spring microbial communities from South Africa to study Microbial Dark Matter (Phase II) - Sagole hot spring metaG (SPAdes) (version 3) | ecosystem: Environmental > Aquatic > Thermal...
GCCGGGCATCAGCAGGCGGACAGCTGCAGCAGCCGCGCCTGTCGCAGCCCGGCGAGATCGGCCGAGCCGGTACAGAAACAGGCAATGCGCAACTGCTCGATCAGCACTTCGAAATGGCTGACCACCGCCTCGCTGCTGTGCATCGCCGCCTGCAGCACGCCGGCCGCCTGCCCCACCAGATCGGCGCCCAGGCAGATCGCCTTGGCCGCCTCGACGCCCTCGCGGATACCGCCGGAAGCGATCAACGGCGTGTTCGGGCAGGCCTCGCGCACCGCCAGCAGTGCCTGCGCCGTGGGTATGCCCCAATCGGCGAAGGCCTCGGCAATGGCCTGCTGGCTGGCGTCTGCCGCCCGCGCGGCCTCTACCGCAGCCCAACTGGTGCCGCCGGCACCGGCCACATCGATGGCGGCCACCCCGGCATCGACCAGTCGCCGGGCCACCGCCGCGGATATTCCCGCGCCGACTTCCTTGATCACCACCGGCACCGGCAGGCGCGCGGCCAGCGCCTCGATCGCCTGCAGCACGCCGCGCCAGTCCCGATCGCCACCGGTCTGCACGGCCTCCTGCAGCGGGTTGAGGTGCACGATCAGCGCGTCGCCTTCGATCATCTCCACCGCCCGCCGCGCCTCGTCCACGCCATAGCCCCGAACCAGCTGGGCGGCGCCGAAGTTGGCCAGCAGCAGGATGTCCGGCGCCAGCTGGCGCAACTGGCCGGTGAGGCCCTGATCGCCGGCGGTTTCCAGCGCCACCCGCTGCGAACCCACGGCCATCGCAATGCCCAGCTGCTGGGCGGCCTCGGCCAGATGCGCATTGATCGCCGCCGAGCGCGCCGCGCCACCGGTCATGGAGCTGATCAGCAAGGGCGCGCGCAGGCGCCGTCCGAACAGCGCCGTGCGCAGGTCGATCTGGTCCAGGTGCAACTCGGGCAGGGCGCAGTGCTCAAAGCGGAAGGCGCCGAAACCGGTCCCTGTCGCGGCGATGGCGCGGGTGGGGTCGAGGACGATGTCCAGATGATCGTTCTTGCGGCTGACCAGCGACTGCTTGCTCATGGAAATCGGCTCCCGGGAAGACTTCTTTGGACGTGAAGCCCTGAAAAAAGTGCTATACGACGGCACGACTTGTACAACTTTTTGTCAAACCGTCCAATAGTTGTACAACATTATCCGCAACCCTGGTGCTCGGACTGGGGCGCAGCGAGGGCAACGCCATGCAAACGCAGAACTCCAGTCTCCCGCTTCCGCAATGCGACAACCTGCTGCGTCTGCGCCGACAGGTCGACGAGCGACTGGCGCTGCGCCTGCCATTTCCGGAATCGGAGCTGGACACCGTCACCCAGGCCCTGCGCGAAGGCACCCTGGCTCCTGGAAAGCGGCTCAGGCCGTTGCTGCTTCTGCTGGCACTGGGCGATCTGGATGCCGATCCGGCGATCGGTCTGGATCCGGCCTGCGCGCTGGAGATGATCCATGCCGCCTCGCTGTTTCTCGACGACATGCCCTGCATGGACAATGCCAGCCTGCGCCGCGGCCAGCCGACCATCCACCTGCGCTTCGGCGAGGATGTCGCCGTGCTCGCCTCGGTGGCTCTGCTCAGCCATGCCTACGGCATCACCGCCATGGCACCGAGCCTGAGCCCGCGCCAGCGCAACGATGCGGTCGCACTCTTGGCCAGGGCGGTGGGCGCGCAGGGGCTGGTCCGCGGCCAGTTCCGCGACCTGCACGGCACAGGGCAGGCGCAGCAGCTGGATGCGGTAATCGCCACCAATCAACTGAAGACCGGCTCGCTGTTCACCGCCGCACTGGAGCTGGCGGCCTTGCTGGTCGGTGCCGACCGCGTGTTGACCGCGCACCTGCGCGGTTTCGCCAGCGAGCTGGGCATGGCCTTTCAACTGCTCGACGACATCGCCGACGGCCTGAGCCCCGAGCAGACCGGCAAGGACTGCCAGCAGGATCGGGCCAAGGCCACGGTGGTGTCGCTGCTCGGTCCCCAGGCCGCGCGCCAGCAACTGGCAACCCATCGCGAAGCGGCACTGATGCACCTGGAAGCGGCCGGGCTGGCCGAGGGCGAACTCGCCTCGCTGATGCGTCAGTTGCTCGACTAGGAGGAGGTCGCCCGTGTTGACGCTCCATCAGTGCAATGGATGGAGCTAGGCAATGAAAAACGGGCGTCCTTAGACTCGGGCCGATAGAAATGGAGGTTGACCATGACCGAGACCCTGCTCTGCCCGCGCAACCTGGCCTTCGAACTCTACGAGGTGCTGGACGCCGAGGCCCTGACGCGCCGCGAGCGCTTCGCCGATCACAGCCGCGAAACCTTCGATGCCGCCATCGGCACCGCCCGCAGCATCGCCGAGAAATATTTTGCGCCGCACAACCGCAAGTCCGACGAGCACGAGCCGGTCTACCAGAACGGCGAGGCGGTGCTGATCCCGGAAGTCAAACCGGCGGTCGACGCCTTTATCGAGGCGGGTTTCCACAATGCCCAGCGCAGCTTCGACGACGGCGGCATGCAGCTGCCCAACCTGCTGTCGCGTGCCTGCTTCGCCCACTTCCAGTCGGCCAACATCGCCACCAGCTCCTACCCGATGCTGAGCATGGGCGCCTCGCACCTGATCGAGACCTTCGGCTCCGAGGAGCAGAAGCGGCGCTTCCTGCAACCGATGCTCGAGGGCCGTTTCTTCGGCACCATGGCGCTCACCGAGCCGCATGCCGGCTCCTCGCTATCGGACATCCGCACCCGCGCCGAACCGGCCGGCGCCGGTAGCTACCGGCTCAAGGGCAACAAGATCTTCATCTCCGGCGGCGACCACCCGCTGTCGGAAAACATCGTGCACATGGTACTGGCCAAGCTGCCGGACGCACCGCCCGGGGTTAAGGGCATCAGCCTGTTCATCGTGCCGAAGTTCCTGGTCAACGACGACGGCTCGCTGGGCGAACGCAACGACGTGCTGCTGGCCGGCCTGTTCCACAAGATGGGCTGGCGCGGCACCACCAGCACCGCGTTGAACTTCGGCGACAACGGCAACTGCGTCGGCTACCTGGTAGGCGAGCCGCACAAGGGCCTGGCCTACATGTTCCAGATGATGAACGAGGCGCGCATCGGCGTCGGCATGGGCGCGATCATGCTCGGCTACGCCGGCTACCTCTACTCGCTGAACTACGCCCGCGAGCGTCCGCAGGGCCGCCTGCCGGACGGCAAGGACCCGGCGTCGACCCAGGTGCCGATCATCGAGCACACCGACGTCAAGCGCATGCTGCTGACGCAGAAGGCCTATGTCGAGGGCGCCTTCGACCTCGGCCTGTACTCGGCACGCCTGGTGGACGACGAGCACACCGCGGAAAGCGAGGAGGCGCGGCGCAGTGCAGCGGAATTGCTCGACCTGCTCACCCCCATCGTCAAGTCCTGGCCATCGGAGTTCTGCCTGAAGGCCAACGAACTGGCGATCCAGATCCTCGGCGGCCACGGCTACACCCGCGAGTACCCGGTGGAGCAGTACTACCGCGACAACCGCCTCAACCCGATCCATGAAGGCACTCACGGTATCCAGTCGCTGGACCTGCTCGGCCGCAAGCTGATGCAGAACAAGGGCGCCGGCCTGCGCCAGCTGCTCGGGCTGATCCAGGACTGCTGCCAGCGCGCCGCCGAATACGACTCGCTCGGTGCCTTGCGCCAGCCACTGGAACAGCACGTCGCCCGGCTGACCAGCGTGACCCAGGCGCTTCTGGGCGACCTGATGGCAGGGAAGGTCAACCAGGCGCTGGCCAACTCGGCGCTGTATCTGAAGGTGTTCGGCCACGCAGTGATCGGCTGGCGCTGGCTGGAACAGGCACTGCGTGCCGAGCGCGGGTTGGCCGAGGGCAATCCGGCAGATGCCGACTTCTACCGCGGCAAGCTGCAGGCGGCGCGCTATTTCCTGACCTGGGAAGTGCCGGCCTGCGCCCACGAGCTGGCGCTTCTGGAAGCCCGCGACGACACCTGCCTGGGCATGCAGGACGCCTGGTTCTAGCCCACTGGAGATATTGTTACAACGCCCCGCCGATGCGGGGCGTTTTTTTGACAGCCCGTCAAATCATCAGGTTAGAATCGCTGGCATATCCCGTGCATGGGCGCGAGGCGGCTTTCTCTAACGGAGTGTTCATTTGGACGTCGGCAACATCAACCACCTGTTCTTCATCGGTGCCTTGTTGGTGGCTGCAAGCATCCTGATGAGTTCGCTGTCGAATCGCCTCGGCGTACCCATCCTGGTCATCTTCCTTGCCGTCGGCATGCTCGCTGGCGTCGATGGCGTCGGCGGCATCGTCTTCGAGGACTACCGCCTGGCCTTCGTCATCAGCAACCTGGCGCTGGCGGTGATCCTGCTCGACGGCGGCATGCGCACCCGCACCGCCACCTTCCGCGTCGCGCTGAAACCGGCCTTTTCCCTGGCCACCCTCGGGGTCGCCATCACCTCGGGCCTGACCGGCCTGGCCGCCGCCTGGTTGTTCGACCTGCCGCTGCTGCAGGGCCTGCTGATCGGCGCCATCGTCGGCTCCACGGATGCCGCGGTGGTGTTCAACCTGCTCAACGGCAAGGGCCTCAACGAGCGGGTCGGCTCGACCCTGGAAATCGAATCGGGCAGCAACGACCCGATGGCGATGTTCCTGACCGTCGCACTGATCGAGATGCTGCTCGCCGGCCAGTCCACCTTTGGCTGGGATTTCCTGCTCAGCTTGCTGCAGCAGTTCGGCATCGGCACCGTGCTCGGCCTGCTCGGCGGCTGGCTGCTGCTGCAGCTGATCAACCGTCTGTCGGTGGCCGACGGCCTCTATCCGCTGCTGGCGGTGGCCGGCGGCCTGATGATCTTCGCCCTGTCCGGCGCCATCGGCGGCAGCGGCATCCTGGCGATCTATGTCTGCGGCCTGCTGCTGGGCAACCGGCCGATCCGCAACCGCCACGGCATCCTGCACATGTTCGATGGCCTGGCCTGGCTCAGCCAGATCGGCATGTTCCTGGTGCTCGGCCTGCTGCTCACGCCCAGCGAGCTGCTGCCCATTGCCATCCCGGCGCTGCTGCTGTCGCTGTGGATGATCCTCTTCGCCCGGCCGCTGGCGGTGTTCGTCAGCCTGCTGCCGTTTCGCAGCTTCCACCTGCGCGAGCGCCTGTTCATCTCCTGGATCGGCCTGCGCGGCGCGGTGCCGGTGATCCTCGCGGTGTTCCCGCTGATGGCCGGGCTGGAAAATGCCCAGCTGTTCTTCAACGTGGCGTTCTTCATCGTCCTCGTATCGCTGCTGCTGCAGGGCTCGACGCTGGCCTGGGCGGCGAAGAAGGCCAAGGTGGAAGTCCCGCCGTCGCCGATGCCGGTCTCGCGCACCGGCCTGCAGGTGCACACCACCAGCCAGTGGGAGATGTTCGTCTACCGCCTGAGCGCCAGCAAATGGTGCGTCGGCGCCGCGCTGCGGGAACTGAAGATGCCCCCGGGCACGCGCATTGCCGCCCTGTTCCGCGGCAAGGAGCTGCTGCACCCGTCGGGCAGTACCCGCCTGCAGGTGGATGACATCCTCTGCGTGATCGGCCATGACGAAGACCTGCCGGCCCTTGGCAAGCTGTTCAGCCAGGCGCCCACGCGCGGACAGGACCTGCGTTTCTTCGGCGACTTCATCCTCGAAGCCGATGCCCAGCTCAATGCCATCGCCGCGCTCTACGGGCTCAAGCTCGGCGAGGTGGATGGCGAGCAGACCATCGGTGACTTCATGGCCGAGCAGGTCGGCGGCCGGCCGGTGGTCGGCGACCAGGTCGAATGGAACGGCCTGACCTGGACCGTGGCGGCGATGGACGCGGGCGAGGTGCGCAAGGTCGGCCTGAAGTTTCCGGAGGGCGACAAGCCCGGCCCGCAGCTGATGTTCTAGCGTCTGGGGCGGTCCGCCGGCCCCCCGTTTCGCCGGCTAGCGAACCGGCGCCGCGAACCACTGCATTGCTGCGAACCGCCCGGCCAACGAGCCCGTCCGTCGACCCGTTGCACGGTACTCGCGCTCGGCTGGCGCAGCCCGTAGACTTTCGCACTTTCGGTCACCCGCCTGCGTCTGCCTCCATGTCATTTCTGCGCACCCTGCTGCTTTCCACGCTCTGCCTGTTCGTTGCCCCGCTGCACGCCCAATCCCTCGACAGTCTGACCGGCACGCCGCCCGCCGCCGAAGGCGAAGCCAAGCCGGCATTGTCGCTCGGCGAGCAGACCCAGCGTCTGCTCCAGCAAACCGAAACCAGCAACAAGCGCGCCGAGGAACTCAAGGCCCTGCTGGCGCAGGCCCCGAAGGAGATCACCGAGGCCCAGCGCGAGCTGGCCAAGCTCAAGGCCAGCCCCGACGAAGACGCCGCCGAGCGCTACGCCAAGCAGTCGGTGGAGGCGCTCGAGCAGCGCCTGAGCGCGCGGGTCGAGGAACTGTCCGAATGGCAGAAGCAGTTCAGCGCGGCCAACAGCATGATCATCACCGCGCAGACCCGGCCGGAACGGGCCCAGGCGCAGATCGGCACGGCGCAGACACGCATTCAGGAAATCAACAACCTGCTCAAGAACGGCCGCGAGTCGGGCAAGCCGCTGAGCGAGGAACGCCGCGCCCTGCTGGACGCCGAGATCGTCTCGCTCAATGCCCAGATCGAGCTGCGCCGCCAGGAGCTTGCCGGCAACAGCCAGCTGCAGGACCTGGGCAAGGCACGCCGTGACCTGCTGGCCGAACGCATCGCCCGTGCCGAAAAGGAAACCCAGGCACTGCAGGCCCTGATCAACGAGAAGCGCCGCGCCGAATCGGAGCAGACCGTCGCCGAGTTCTCGGCACGGGTGCAGCAGGCCGGCTCGGACAAGCTGCTCGCCGCCGAGAGCGCCGAGAATCTCAAGCTCTCCGACTACCTGCTGCGCGCCACCGAGCGCCTCAACCGTCTCAACCAGCAGAACCTGCAGACCCGCCAGCAGCTCGACACCCTCAACCAGACCGACCAGGCGCTGGAAGAGCAGATCTCGGTGCTCGAGGGCAGCCTGCTGCTGTCGCGCATCCTCTACCAGCAGAAGCAGGCATTGCCGAGCCTGCAGCTGGACAAGAACCTCGCCGACGAGATCGCCGACATCCGCCTGTACCAGTTCGAGCTGAACCAGCGCCGCGAGGCCGCTGGCAATGCCAGCGCCTATGTCGAGCAGCTGCTGGCCCGGCAAAACGAGGAGGATGTGACCCCAGAGCTGCGGCGCACGCTGCTCGACCTGGCGACCACCCGCAGCGAGCTGCTCGACCGCCTCAATCGCGAGCTGGATGCGCTGCTCAACGCCTCGATCACCCTGCAGCTGAACCAGAAGCAGCTGCAGGACACCGCGCGCGCGCTCAGCGATACCCTCGACGAGCAGATGTTCTGGATTCCCAGCAACAAGCCGCTGGATCTCAGCTGGCTGCAGGGCGCCCCCCAGCGCCTCAAGGCCCAGCTGGCGTCGATGCCCTGGCTGTCGGCGCTGCAGGAACTGGGCGCCGGTCTCAAGGAGCGGCCGCTGTTCTTCCTGCCGCTGCTGCTGCTGATCGCCGCCCTGCTCTGGTGGCGCAACAAGATCGACGCCAAGCTCAGCTCGCTGAGCGAGCAGATCGGCCACTTCCGCAACGACAGCCAGCTGCATACACCGCTGGCGCTATTGCTCAACCTCTTGCTGGCCTTGCCTGGCGCATTGTTCCTCGCCCTCTGCGGCTATCTGCTGCAGATGGATGCACGCGGACAGAACTACGTGCTCGGTGCCGCCCTGTTCGAAATGGCCCAGGCCTGGCTGGTGTTCTACAGCGCCTACCGCATGCTCTCGCCGGGGCGTGTCGCCGAGCTGCACTTCGGCTGGTCACGGCCGCAGGTGGCCTTCCTGCGCGACGAGATCCGCCGCCTCGGCCTGATCGTCATGGCCCTGGTGGCGGTGGTCAGCGTCGCCGAGCACCAGCCGGCGCGGTTGGCCGACGACGTGCTCGGCATCCTCGTGGTGCTGACCTGCTTCGCCCTGATGAGCTGGCGTCTCAACCGCCTGCTGCTCAAAGGCCCATCGAGCCAGAATGCGCCACCAGTGAGACTGATGATCGGCCTGCTGTTCAGCGTGCTACCGATCGCGCTGATCGTCGCGGTGGGCTTCGGCTACTACTACACCGCGCTGAAGCTGACCGACCGGCTGATCGACACCCTTTACCTACTGATGATCTGGATCGTCGTCGAGGCCGCGCTGATCCGCGGGCTGACGGTGGCGGCGCGGCGCCTGGCCTACAAGCGCGCACTGGCCAGACGGCAAGCCATGGCCGATGAGCAGAGCGATACGATCGAAGCCCAGGGCGAGCCTGGGCTGGACATCGAGCAGGTCAACCAGCAGTCCCTGCGCCTGACCCGCCTGACCATGTTCGGCGTGTTCCTGGTGGCGCTGTACTGGGTGTGGTCGGACCTGATCTCGGTGGTCTCCTACTTGGACAACATCACCCTCTACGAATACACCACCGGCAGCGGCGAAACGCTGACCACCGCGGCGATCAGCCTGAACAACCTGCTCGGTGCGCTGCTGATCATCGCCATCACCGTGGCCCTGGCACGCAACCTGCCGGGCCTGCTTGAAGTCATGGTGCTGTCCAAGCTGCGCCTGGCCCAGGGCAGCGCCTATGCCACCACCACGCTGCTGTCCTATGCGCTGGCCGGCTTCGGCATCGTCGCCACGCTGTCGACCCTCGGGGTCAGCTGGGACAAGCTGCAATGGCTGGTGGCGGCGCTCTCGGTCGGCCTGGGTTTCGGCCTGCAGGAGATCTTCGCCAACTTCATTTCCGGTCTGATCATCCTCTTCGAGCGCCCGGTGCGCATCGGCGACGTGGTCACCATCGGCAACCTGTCCGGCACGGTCAGCCGGATTCGCATCCGTGCCACCACCATCACCGACTTCGACCGCAAGGACATCATCGTCCCGAACAAGACCTTCATCACCGGCCAGCTGATCAACTGGTCGCTGAGCGACACCGTAACGCGTGTGACGATCAAGGTCGGCGTCGCCTACGGGTCGGACCTGGACAAGGTCAAGGCGCTGCTCTACAAGGCAGCGCAGGACAACCCGCGTGTGCTCAAGGAGCCCGAGCCGCAGGTGTTCTTCCTCAATTTCGGCGAAAGCACGCTGGACCACGAGCTGCGCATCCACGTGCGCGACCTCGGCGACCGCAACCCGGCCACCGACGAGATCAACCGCTTCATCGATCGCGAGTTCAACAAGGCGGGCATCAGCATCGCCTTCCGTCAGGTGGATATCTTCCTCAAGAACTTTGCGGGGCAGCAGCTGCAGCTCAGCGCCGCAACCAAACCGGCCGATGGCAACAAGCCGGCAACCGACGATCGCGCCTGAGGAACGTCCAGGCGTCCGTCGTCCTCCAACGTCCTGAACAGGCTCGGCTCCGGCCGGGCCATGCTTGCCCGCATGCCGCGCCGGAGGCGACTTGAAGACCCTGACCCAGCTCCATTTCGACAATCGCTTCGCCCGTCTCGGCGATACCTTTTCCACCCAGGTATCGCCGCAGCCGCTGGAAGCGCCGCGCCTGGTGGTGGCAAGCGAGGCGGCGATGGCCCTGCTGGATCTCGACCCGGCCGAAGCCGAGCAGCCGCTGTTCGCCGAACTGTTCTCCGGGCACAAGATCTGGTCCACCGCCGAGCCGCGCGCGATGGTCTATTCCGGCCACCAGTTCGGCAGCTACAACCCGCAGCTCGGCGACGGCCGAGGCCTGCTGCTCGGCGAGGTGGTGAACGAGGCCGGCGAGTACTGGGACCTGCACCTCAAGGGCGCCGGCAAGACGCCCTATTCGCGCATGGGCGATGGTCGCGCGGTGCTGCGCTCGTCGATCCGCGAATTCCTCGCCAGCGAGCACCTGCACGCCCTCGGCATCCCCAGTTCCCGCGCGCTGTGCGTCACCGGTTCGGACACGCTGGTCTACCGCGAACGTCCCGAGCGTGGCGCCATGCTGCTGCGCCTGGCGCCGAGCCACGTGCGTTTCGGCCACTTCGAGTTCTTCTACTACACCCGCCAGCACGGCGAACTGAAGCAGCTGCTCGAGCATGTCATCGAGGCGCACTTCGCCGAACTTCTGGAACATCCCGAACCGTTCCACATGTTCTTCCGCACGGTGCTCGAACGCACCGCCGCGCTGATTGCCCGCTGGCAGGCCTACGGCTTCTGCCACGGGGTGATGAATACCGACAACATGTCGATCCTCGGCATCACCTTCGACTTCGGCCCCTACGCCTTCCTCGATGACTTCGATGCCCGCTTCATCTGCAACCACTCCGACGATACCGGCCGCTACTCCTTCGAGAATCAGGTGCCCATCGCCCACTGGAACCTGGCCGCGCTGGCCCAGGCGCTAACGCCCTTCGTCGAGGTCAAGGTGCTGCGCGAAACCATGGAGCTGTTCCTGCCGCTGTACGAGGCCGAATGGCTCGATCTGATGCGCCGCCGGCTGGGTTTCAGCCAGGCCGAGGATGGCGACGCCGAGCTGATCCGCCGCCTGCTGCAGTTGATGCAGGGCAGCGCGGTGGACTACACGCGCTTCTTCCGCGAACTCGGCGAGCGCCCGGCCGAACAGGCCGCGCAGCGGTTGCGCGAGGACTTCATCGACCTGCAGGGCTTCGATGCCTGGGCGGCGGACTATTGCGCGCGCAGCGCCCGCGAGGGCGGCGATCCGGTCGCGCGGCAGGCACGGATGCACGCGGTCAATCCGAAGTACATCCTGCGCAACTACCTGGCGCAGCAAGCGATCGAGGCGGCGGAGAAAGGCGATTACGCGCCGGTGCGCGAGCTGCATGCGGTTCTCAGCCGCCCCTTCGACGAACAGCCCGGGATGGAGCGCTACGCCGAGCGGCCGCCGGAGTGGGGCAAGCATCTGGAAATCAGCTGCTCGTCCTGAGACCGTCGCCCTGGGGCTGCGAGGCTGGCTATTCGCCCAGCGGCAGCAGCACGCGGAACACGGAGCCGCGACCTTCCTCGCTGTGCACCTGGATACGCCCCTGGTGCGCACGCACGATCTGATCGGCGATGAACAGCCCCAGGCCCAGCCCGGCGCTGCTTTCGCTGCCTTCGGCCCGCTCGAACTGGTGAAAGATGCGTTCCAGGCTCTTCGGACTGATGCCGATGCCATGGTCACGCACTTCGATGCAGGCACCTTCGGCACAGGCGGCGACGCTCACCTGCACCGGCCTGCCGGCACCGTAGCGCATGGCGTTGGTGAGCAGGTTGGCCAGTACCTGCTCGATGCGGAAGGCATCCCAGACCCCGACGATGGGTTCGTTGCGCTCCAGCCGCAGCTCGCAGCCGCAGGCTTCCATCTGCGCCGCGAAGCTTTCCACCACGTTGCCCACCAGTGCGGCGAGATCGGTGCGGCTCGGGCGGATCGACAGCTTGCCGGTGCGGATGCGCGAGACATCGAGCATGTCGTCGATCAGCCGGATCAGGCTCTGGATCTGTCGCTCGTCCTTGTCCACCATGCCGCGCAGGCGCTCTTCGCTGAAAGCGGCGAGGTTGTTGCGGCTGAGCTGCAGCTTGCGCAGCTGAACCTCGAGGATCAGGGTATTGAGCG
>Ga0209207_1001363_pt1 | contig 11550 bp, 21 predicted proteins | sample SaghotsprinmetaG_FD_184140 | JGI IMG/M metagenome (GOLD analysis project Ga0209207, IMG submission 184140) | Hot spring microbial communities from South Africa to study Microbial Dark Matter (Phase II) - Sagole hot spring metaG (SPAdes) (version 3) | ecosystem: Environmental > Aquatic > Thermal...
GCGTACATCCATAACCACATCACCATCGTCCATGTAATCAATGCGAGCACTGGTCCAATAAATTGCAATGATGCGGTCATGAGAATCTCCATATTTTTTGAATTTTCCAAAGATGCGCTGCATAACGTTTGGTTAAGGGGCGGGCTTTAGCCCGTCCCAGTGAGCGAAGCGAACGGTTTGAACCAGTTGTTAGGTTCAGATATCTAGCCTTCAGTTGGGATCTTATACTCACGCACCTCATGAACTTTAAGTGGGTAAAGGTGGTCAAGAAGAGATTTCAGCGAGCTAATGATTGTTTGCCCGTCAATACGCAAATAGTTGGTTTCATATTGCGATAGATCATGGTTAAACAAATGAACGAAAAGGACAACAGCTCCGAATTTAGTTTCAAGCAGCGAAGAGTAAATTGCAGTTCTAATCGCTTGGATATCAAAATCTATCAAGTTGTGTGCAATATTTGTTATGTCAATTAGAAGGGCTATTTCTGGTCGATTACTGGCTGTCTTAGCCTTCTTGGTTAAGGCTGACTGAATTTTGTAGGTGAGGTCTGACTTTCCATGCCCCGCGTTCACGCGAGTGCTGGTGCACTCAAGTCCAAGCTTTGATTCGGCGATGAGAAAATCTGGAGTTTCCGATTTAATGAATTGTACGCCACTCCTAATTAGACTTGCAGCTATATAGGCTTCAAACCTAATTCCGTAGTAGGACAATATTTTTCCAGAGCGACGAAACTCTCTGCGGAAGTGTGACAGCAGTTTTGGATCGGCTTCTTCAATTTCCCCTAGGTGCTTGGCAAGATAGGCGAGTTTAATAAGCTCAAACTCACATTCTTCTCGCCGACCAGAATTCCATAGCGGAATCAGTGAAGCAACCTGCTTCCCAATTTGAGTTTCACTGTTGGGGTTGCCTGGCGCGAAGCGAATTGTCAAAAGACGGCTGAGCTCTAACGTTATGTTCCCAAGCCTTAATATGAAATCGAGCATAATGCTAGTGACACCTAACGTTTGGTTAAGGGGCGGGCTTTAGCCCGTCCCAGTGAGCGAAGCGAACGGTTTGAACCAGTTGTTAGGGGGCGATAGTACGAAACGATTCGACAACCTCGGTGACAAGATTAATAAGATGATGCAGTGTTTGAACTACTGCCTTGCCTTCAAATGGGTGCCCTTCGTCGAAGAGAATTGCTATTGCTGGATGGCCGTGATTAGTGATGTGCATTCGGGCACCAGTCTGTATGAGATTCATGATGCGCCCGTGATCTACAGTAACGGTGAGGTTGGTGAAAATGTTGTTATTTTCATCGCGGGCAGAGATACCGCTTAGGCGGGTAACGGCTACAACTGGAATAATAAGTCTATGCTTATTGACATTGTCGAGTTTGCTGAGTGCCCAGATGCCAAAGTTGCCATCTTTGTATGGTTTAATGTTGTTGAGAATAAACTCTGCTACATCAGGTCTTACCTTTTTGATTTCGCTGCGCTGCAGTGCGGCCACTAGATTCTCTTTTGTTTCGTGAATTGGGAGGCTTCCAGCTGCTATGTTGCCTCCTGCCTTTCTAATGAACGCAGAAATAAGAATATCGAGAGCGCTACGAAGATTGTTTGCAGCATCCCCGATGGCGAGAGGAATATCTTCTGGAAGGGGCTTCGATGTAACAATCTTGAGAACGTGACTCCCTGAAGCTTGGTCTTCCTCAACCTCTACTGAACAAGCATCATTGCGAAGAAATGTTTGAATGCATTCTTCAAGCTCAGCTACGTGCCGTTGTGCGCGACGAATCTTTGAACTTGGTCCGATCAGCAGATCATCTGACATGGCAATAGCACCCTAACGTTTGGTTAAGGGGCGGGCTTTAGCCCGTCCCAGCGAGCGAAGCGAGTGATTTGAACCAGTTGTTATATTTCAAACCTCTGGATCATCCCAGTTCAATTGGTCGATGTAGTTTGTTTTTATTATGCGATATTCATTTATGACGTGATTGTCCAGCCAGCCATAGTTTTTGATGATTTTTGGATTTATCCACCCTTGGTGGCTTAAAGCATATATCTCGTTGAGCCAGCCGCGCTTGTAAGAATCTATTGCTATTTCTTTTGATCGGAAAATTCCATTAAGTGCATCTTTTTGGCCAAGCTTGTACCACTCGTCGCCATAACCCTTCTCAAAGTTAAAATCACAGCTTTTTCTCTTCCAATAGCTATTAGCGGCTTCATTTGTGAAGCGCTGCGAATCAAATTCGCCTCCAAAGGCAACGGCCGACTCTATTTGCTTTCTTGCGAGTCTGGCAGCCATGTAGCGAACAATTCTCTGCATGATTGGCTGTGTCACAATTTGACCTTTGAAATATAACGTTTGGTTAAGGGGCGGGCTTTAGCCCGTCCCAGTGAGCGAAGCGAACGGTTTGAACCTATTGTTATGTTTCGTCGCTGCCAAGCTCGGATTCTCGTAATAGCTGATTGCTACGCCGTACTGTCAGAATATCAACCTGATCTTTGACGCTATAAATAACCCGATACGCTCCAAACATTACTTCTCTGATGCGTTGTGCGCCGACCTCAGGAACAATACGCCCACTTTCAGGAAAATCAGCCAAGCGTTCTACTGTGGCAAATAGCTCATCGACCCATTTAACTGCAGCAGCAGGCTTGTCTTCGGCAATGTATTGAGCGATATCTTCTACGCGCTCCAACGCAAGCGGAGACCAGACGATTTTCATCGGGACAGCCTGCTCAGGACCCGGGATTTTGCGTCTTGATGGGAAATACCGGCCCCGCTGGCAATTTGCTCCTCAGCTTTATAGACCTCTTCCAGAACCTCCAGGCGCTCTTGCATCCTCTCGTACTCCTGGACATCAACCAGAACGGCAACACCGCGCCCCCTCTGGGTTAGCACCATGGGGCGGCGGGTTTCATGGATCTGTTTTACAAATGTGGCTACGCCCGCTCTGAACTCAGAGAGGGGGCGTATATCTTCATCTACATGGACTCGTGACATGACGGGCACCTGCGTACGTTTGCTTGTACCGCTGAGCGTACGCCAGAAGCCAGGGGAGGGCAAGGTAAGGGCTGGTAAACATAACGTTTGGTTAAGGGGCGGGCTTTAGCCCGTCCCAGTGAGCGAAGCGAACGGTTTGAACCAGTTGTTAGAGGCTCTGCGCGTTGCGCCTGCGAGCAGCAATGTAGGTGCCTAAGAAGCCTAGCAGTGCATGAGCTAAAAACTGAGTAAAGCCAAGCCACCAGTAAATAGGTTCAGAAAGAGTATAGGCTGTGATGGCGAATAATAATGTAGCCCCTATGCCATGGTAATAAGACAGCTGCTTGGCCTTTAGTGATGCTATGTATCCGACTGACATGGGAATTATTAAGAAATACACTGCATACAATAACATTGAGCCAAGGATGTAGAGGTTTGTGTTGCCAGATGACGAAAGAGCCCAAAGTGTCAGCTGCACCAAAATCAACGGAATCAAGAGCCCGATAGCAAAAGCGAGAGCCAAGGTTTTGATATCGATTAGCTTGAAAGCGTGCGCGGTCTTCAAGTTTGAAAGTGCCTCTAACGTTTGGTTAAGGGGCGGGCTTTAGCCCGTCCCAGTGAGCGAAGCGAACGGTTTGAACCACTTGTTAGGTGTTGGTCGGTAAATTGTGGTTCTTTATTCGTTCTGTAATAGTTGTGATGTTTTTAGGCGCAAGACATAACATGAGTATAAGTGATGTGTGAATAAGTATTGATGGAAGAATGCCTGCTAAAAATACTAGGTAATTAACGCTTTTCCACTGTGCTATGATTTTGAGCGTGCTAATTAAATTCCAAGGCATAGATGTCGACGAAAACAAAAAGCAGACGTAAGCAAAAATTATTGCTAGACAAATTAGATTTATAATTGAGGTTAGGCTTCTTCGGGCATTACAAGTCAGTGCTGAAATCACGAAGGGTGCCGATATAAGGCTGGCCCAAAATAAACTAGTTCCGAGCGTAGACTCGCAATTACGTTGTCCCATACATGACCCAACAGCACCGGCTATACCAAATCCGACAATTAAAGCTGTAAGGCTAAGAATTATGCGAATGGCTATCAGCATGTAAGCACCTAACGTTTGGTTAAGGGGCCGGCTTTAGCCGGTCCCGAGTGAGCGGAGCGAACGGCTTGAACCAATTGTTATATTTCATGGCCATATTGCTTGAAGTAGCTCCGAATCAGGCGCTTTTTCTTGCTGCTTAGGTTATGAATTTTGTTCTCAATCGCGCTTTGACAAGATGTAATTTCAGCTTCGATATCTGCACCAAGCTCTAGTAGCAAAATAACCATTTCGGTATTGCCCATTTGAATTGCTTCGCAGAGCGTGAATGGAGGTATTCTGGAGCCGAGGCTGCGTAATAGGCAAACGCCCTCAGTATGATTTTCTAGCGCAAGCCAACTAAGTACATTTTCTCCTGAGAGATTCTCTGCATCAAGTATCCCTCTATTGTTCACAACGATATCTTTAACTTTATGCGGCTCGTTGAGTACGGCATCCAATAGTAGGTAGAAGTCGTAATTGTGCTCAAATTTCAATGCGATTTTCCGGGCTGCGTCGGACTAATGAAATATAACGATTAAGCTAACGGGCAGACAAAAGCGCAGCTTTTGGCTGTCCAGCGAACGAAGTGAGCGGCAGTTGAGCGCATTGTTAGCAGCCTACTTGGCCTTTGAAAGGGTTATTTCTTGGTCTAGCTTAGTGAAATCCCAGTCGCCAAAGTCAACGTAAAATTTAAATCCATCAAGGTCTTCATTCCACACAAAGTCTGTGTCTGCTCCGCCCCAAAATGCATTGTATGAGAGTGCTGTTCCGCTCTTGTTGCATGAAAGAATTATGGGCTGTCCGTCACTGTATTTTTTTGATGTTTCTATTTTTGTATTTGGATTGCATTTGGTTATGAATTGGACAAGAGTTTCTAACTTGCGGTCGTTTGATTTCCTGGCGTAGACGACATAGCTGCTGTGAGTATTAACCTTGCGGAGCGTGCTTTTTTCTAGCTCTTTGTCATAGTGAATCTGTATTCTTTTATATTCGTCATGCCAGGCCCATGTGTCTTTGGTGGCATACGCAAGCTCTGCATTGTCTCTCTGGTCGGATTCATATCGCTCATATGCAATTAACGCGACAAATGCGATGCTTGCCATGATAATGAAAATTCCGCTGATTTTTATCAGCTTCTTTAGTTTGTTCATTCCCTACGGCTACCTTGCTGCTAACGTTTGGTTAAGGGGCGGGCTTTAGCCCGTCCCGAGTGAGCGAAGCGAACGACTTGAACCAGTAGTTAGGGGAGTCTCCACTTAATATTTAGTGCTGAATTGATTTTGGTGCTTTTGATGTCTGCACATTCGTAAATATTGCCAAAGCATAAAAATCTGTTTTTTCCGGTTAAAAAATAAAGATCATCAGTTTCTGTCGCGTATTGAGCAGGTGGAATTGTTTGCTTTACCTGTTCGGAGCTGAAATTTGCTTGCTGCATGATCTTTGCCGCGTCTTCGAGGCTTATAAGCTGCGGATCGCTGGGTGTTCCATACGACCAGCCACAGAAGCCATTGTGTACGAAGTAGGCAGCCATTTGAGTACCCTAACGTTTGGTTAAGGGGCGGGCTTTAGCCCGTCCCAGTGAGCGAAGCGAGCGGTTTGAACCAGTTGTTAGAGGTTAACCGCACGCTTACCTCTTAATGTTTCAAATATTTTTATTGATACAGGCGCGTTAAATTCTTTTCCACGCAATGAAAATATGAAGAAAAATATAAGGCTTACTAGATAGTAGCCTGCTGATATTAGTATGATTATTGTTTTTGATAGGCCGCTAGATATTATTGGAATAGTAAACTCTCCGTCTCTGGCTACAATTAACAAGGCGGAATTTATTAATCCGAGCGCCAAGATAAGTAATAGTATTGATATTGTAAGATCGAATATTTTTAGGGCGGTGAGGCTTGCGAAGTTAAGTGAGCGTTTTCTGAAGACAAAGTACAGTATTGCTGGGGTGACTAATAGAAGCCATACAGAAATGTAATTCGATGCGAATAAAAAAGCCGGTATTGCAGCCGATATCAGGCGTTCTTTTTTACTGACGATCATAGGTAATTCCGTTTAACCTCTAACGTTTGGTTAAGGGGCGGGCTTTAGCCCGTCCCAGCGAGCATAGCGAGCGATTTGAACCATTTGTTATGCCTCTTGCGCTCTAGGTGAACGTATTATTTCGCCGTATAAAAACGCATAAAGCCAGCCATTATGAACAGATTAATCGTGAGTTTATGGTTATGTACTTTTTACTTCCCCATTACTGCTAACGGTAAAGTTCGTTTCGCAATTTTTTGAGCGTGATTTTTTTGATAGTGGTTCTAATATTTTCCAAGCTGAATCTTTGACAAATTCTTGGGTATCTATAGCTTCATTTAGGAAATCATGTTGCGCTTCACGTAAGCAGATACCATTAGCTCCGCCTTCATAATCGGGGTCTGAGTTTTGCACCAAGTCATCTTCCCAGCCACACAGCTCACAAATATCGAACGTACCTATAGCAGGCTCATACAAAGTTTTATAGCCACAGCAAGGGCAGGTATATCTCAATAGTCTCTCCATGATGCATAACGTTTGGTTAAGGGGCGGGCTTTAGCCCGTCCCAGTGAGCGCAGCGAACGATTTGAACCACTTGTTAGGCAGCGCCTAGCTCGCGGCGCCCCCCAAAGTTGATGACTACGATCTTCTTTCCCATCTCGTCCCACTCCACGAACTTCTGGCACTTCTTGTAGTAGTGCTCATAGCCCATCAGGTCTCCGAATGCCTCCTTGGGTGCCGATGCATCGGATGCACCGAACTCTTGGAGAAACTGTGCGTAGCTTTTGATGTAGCCGAATAGGCGAAGTGATGTCCCATAGAGGGCGAAGCTACGGACGCGCCCATTCTCGAACCCAAAGCTGACCTTCTCAGGAAAGTGCAGAACGCCGCTGTGTTCAGTGGCGTTCGCGATCACATCTGGAAGCGGCAAATCTCGTCCGCTAGCGTCCTGATAGCTAGCACCTAACTCCCTCGACCAGGATGAACTCTTCACGATAGGCGCGAGTGAAACTTCGCAGACTTTGTCGATTGGAAAGCTTTTCGCATCGCATCCGTATGGAACGCCGCATAGGGATAGCTCCTCGATCCGAAGATCCGATGATTTGAGGAGCTGCAGGTTGTCGAAGATATCGGGCATGGTGATCAAGCCGCCTAACGATTAAGCTAAGGGGCGGGCTTTAGCCCGTCCCAGCGAACGAAGTGAGCGATTTGAGCGCATTGTTAGACGGCGACTTACATTTTCCATGCTCTTAGTGCCTCCGCCCACAATTTTGCTTCTACTTCGGCTGGATAGTCTGCAGCGCCATGAGCATTATTTTTTATGAACTGACTGATGCTGCCTGATTTAACGAGGTCGCCTGCTTCCTGCCGAAGTTGCTCTTCAGTATATGACTCATTCTTAATAAATACCTTCCATAGTGCTTCATTTGCTTTTTGATTAGACCATGGAACTTCGTGGTAGTAATCGCTAAGAAGACGTTCAAGTGCTGGGTATTTTGACAACGCGCGGCCCCTCTTCGCTGTCTAACGTTTGGTTAAGGGGCGGGCTTTAGCCCGTCCCAGTGAGCGAAGCGAACGATTTGAACCAGTTGTTATATGCGATATGGCTTGATAATTGCGCTATGATTTTTCCCATTTGAGTCGGTGACATATGCGCGTACTCGCTTCAGCCTATGAATTTCCTTTATCCCAATTTCACTGTAACCGTCGAAATGGAAAACCTTTTTCTCATTTGGCTTAATGCAAAGAGTGGCCATGTCATTAAATATTGTGTGCCAAACACCACCTTTTACAGTGCATTTGATGTCATTAATTATCTCTATTCTCTTTGGTTCTTTAATGCCGAATTTATGAATATAAAAATTAGACTTTCCCTTGTTTAGCAGCACGACAGAAACTGCGTTTTGGGGTTGGCTACCACTGCCGTCTGAACACCCGGTATAAGCTGAAATTTTCAATGTGTCACGTTCAAAAAGAAAACTACGCAACTGCAATATTAAAGCTAAAGCGCCAGAAACTACCCCTATCCAGATGGAAATTTCATTGAGTTCCACGGTTTAAATTCCTGGGTGGCATATAACGATTAAGCTAAGGGGCCGCGGAACGCGGTCCCAGCGAACGGAGTGAGCGCTTTGAGCGCATTGTTAGGTGCCTTTACCACGACTGGCTTCTGAGTTTTAAGATGCACTGCCACACCTCCGGTTGGATAGAGCTTTGCCACACGCCGCCAAGTAATAACCTTAAGTCCGCATTGCATTTGGCTTCATGCTCAATTTGCTCAATTACCTCGCCGCCTTTGTAAACAAGCAGCACTTCAGTAGGGCCTGCGGCTAGTGCCTGAAAAAGACTGCTCTCCGACTTCTTGGGTATTGTAACTAAGATTTCTAGAATTACTTTCAGGGCTTTCTGCGGACTTTTGTAGATAAGCTCATCTAATTCGTAGGCGTTCGCTGAAAGGTTACCTGTTGCCTCATATTCATTATGGCAATTGATCCAGTTCTCAGCGATTTTTTGGATTTCTTCTCGATCCATGAGAGGCACCTAACGTTTGGTTAAGGGGCCGGCTTTAGCCGGTCCCAGTGAGCGAAGCGAACGATTTGAACCAATTGTTATGCGTTTTTAAAGGCCACTTGTTTTTACCCCGGTAAACTCATCCCAGTAGCGACAGAATTTTTTAGATTTTTCCCCTAAATACGGAACATAACTATTTGATTCTATTGTGCAGGGAGTCCGATTCAGAATATTTTCTAGAAAGCATGTGCATGCAGCATTGGCCGGATCTCCGCCAGCAGCTACCACTGATTCTATAAACGAAAACAACTGGGCTCTATTATTCAGAGTTCCAGCTTCGAGCCTTTCTATTACGAGAGTACTAAAATCACGGAATACTCCATAAATTGTTGACTCATTGCCAAAATTAAACAAAGCCTCTCCCGAAAACCAGTGCTCTGAAAACTCTGGAATAAAGACTTTCAATCGTTCTACGTACTCTGATGCTTGGCTCATATGTATTTACGCATAACGTTTGGTTAAGGGGCGGGCTTTAGCCCGTCCCAGTGAGCGAAGCGAACGGTTTGAACCGGTTGTTAGAGGGCAATTGCACGCTTTCCTCTAAGAGATTCAAAGATTTTGAATGACAGAAAAGGTGAAGCGATTGTTTGGCGAAATGAAGATATGATGAAGATTATCAAGTAAACCAAGTAGTAGCCGAGTAGGCTAATTGCGATTATGTATTTTGATAGTCCGCTTGATACTAGTGGAATAGTGAATTCGCCATCGTGAGCGACAATTAATAGCGCCGAATTTAACAAGCCAAGAGCGAATGCTAAGGCTAGCAAGGAAATAGAAAGGTCGAATATTTTTAATGCCGTCAATTGTGCTTGGCTGGCAGCGATTTTTCTATAAATAAAATAAAGAGCTATTGGGGTTATTAACATTGCCCATGGGGCGATGACGCCGGAGGCGAAAATTAAAATCGGGGTTGCTGCGGAAATGTATTTGTCTTTTTTTGGTGCTTCCAAGGTGAACTCCTTTTGACCTCTAACGTTTGGTTAAGGGGCGGGCTTTAGCCCGTCCCAGTGAGCGAAGCGAGCGATTTGAACCAGTTGTTATATTTCCTCAAACACAAAACCTTCTGATTTTATGCATGCGATGAAAATATTATAGTTGTCAAGGAATGCCTGGCCCGCATCAGCTAAAGCGCTTTGCATTTGATAATACCTATTTTCTCTTTCGTCACCGTATCCCTTCCAGTGATAAGGTGGTCGATACATGGGACCTGTTGGGTCTTCTTGCGCGCCTAAAAATTCGGCACATTTCGAATTGTAAGCTTCGAGTGATTGTATTAGTAAAACTTTTTTAGACTCGATTTCTTTGTTATATAAAACAAACGGAGGGGTCAAAAAACGTTCGCAAAATTCGAGATCTGCCGAGAAGTCCTTTCGCAGGCCTACAATGGGCGATTGCTCAACCCAATATATAGTATTTTCATACGGTAGCTTGGAAAGTATGGTTTCGATTATTTTTTTGTCGTGCGGCACTTCAAGTTTTTCTTTTTCTTTTCTTTCTTCAAAGCTCGTGTGCGATTTCTTGAGTTCAATGGCCAAGAATAAAATGTTGTGGAGTGCGCCTAGAGCCATAAGAGTTACGCCAGCTATGTAGGCAGGTGTGTCTGGGACGTCTACAGGGATATCGATATTGAATATTTTTAGTAATATTACTTTTAAAATAAGGTGTTCGATAAGTGGTGCTGCTGATATCGCGGCACCCGTAAAAATTAAAGCTTTCGTAACTTTGTTAGAAAAAGGAGAGTGCAGCCACTTTTGTATGAGTATGTCTAAATACTGATTTTTTGGTATTTTCATGGCTACATAATTTTTCAATGAGGAATATAACGTTTGGTTAAGGGGCCGGCTTTAGCCGGTCCCGAGTGAGCGAAGCGAGCGACTTGAACCAGTAGTTAGGTTTTTATGGTTGCACGGTGCGCGAGCGCCTTACCTCGCTATAGCGCATTTGCAACAGGTTGCCCTGTGACTCAAGGTGCCCTTGCTCAACAAGGTTAGCCACGCGCTGCGAGTAGTAAATATCTGGAATGTCTTTGAATTGACCCTGAGTTTTGCTCATGGTTAGCCCTACAACCATTGCAACTTTTCGCCAGCTACTGCCTGTATTTGCAAGCAGCTCGGTATCAATTTCCTCCACATCCGAGGCAGAGAGTTTACTTACCGCCAACTCCTGGGCTTGATTCAGCGCTGGATCGTTAGGCTCCACTGTGCTTGTTTCACTCATTGATTTTTTCTCAGCGTTATCTTGTTCGGTGTCCAGGCAGCCAGAAATAAAGATGGCAATTACTAGAGGCGCGAAGAGAAGTCTGGCCATAAGAACCTAACGTTTGGTTAAGGGGCCGGCTTTAGCCGGTCCCGCAGTGAGCGAAGCGAACGACTTGAACCACTAGTTAGGGGCATGTTAACTCCATGCCACGAGCCAGTTCTGAGTTATAGCGCTCTGCAAATTTTTGGGCTGCTGGCTGTAGATTAACTATTTCATCGCTGCACAGAACATCGGATGTGCCAGGCATGTGCTTAATTTGTGCTTTTTGATGCAGACAAGCGATTGCATCGTTTGTGAGCCCTGGAGTGCTTACGGAATAGCCATGTACGCCATAGAAAGCGGGCTTTGAAAGCTTTGCCTCTTCTTTTGCTAGCTCCTCAGGATTTAGCTGAAGGAGCGTCTTGAGTGCGGCAAGATCTTTTTCTTGCGGAGGACAATCAACCTCTTCAGCTCCAGCATATGCAGAAAGAAAAGCCAACATCGTGACTAGTGCAATGCGTCCAAGCACAGGTAATGCTCCTAACGTTTGGTTAAGGGGCGGGCTTTAGCCCGTCCCGAGTGAGCGAAGCGAACGACTTGAACCACTAGTTAGAGGCATGGCGCTCGGTGATGCTGCTGTATATAGAGTAGATGACGGCGTACTTGA
>Ga0209207_1001365_pt1 | contig 11545 bp, 11 predicted proteins | sample SaghotsprinmetaG_FD_184140 | JGI IMG/M metagenome (GOLD analysis project Ga0209207, IMG submission 184140) | Hot spring microbial communities from South Africa to study Microbial Dark Matter (Phase II) - Sagole hot spring metaG (SPAdes) (version 3) | ecosystem: Environmental > Aquatic > Thermal...
GCCCGCCATGGGCAACGCCATGCCCTGAGCCTGGGAGCCTGTCACGAACGACCCGCCCGCATGACCCCCGCTGCGTCGGCATGTTCCGCACTACAGGCTTGCGGAGGTTCCGGACGGTGCAGGGCATAGCCCTGGGCATAGTCCACGCCCAGGCCGCGCTGTTCGAGTCGCGTGGCCTCGTCCTCGACGAACTCGGCCACGGTCTTTAGAACGACGGTGTGACCGATGCGGTTGATGGCCTCGACGATGGCCCGATCCATGGGGTCGCGGATGATGTCGCGCACGAAGCCGCCGTCGATCCTGAGGAAGTCCACCGGCAGCGTCTTCAGATAGGCGAATGAACCTAACGGACATGGCGACGGCCACCCCAGAGCATGAATGTCGCCGTGTCCGTTCCCTCTCCCCCCCGCCCCTCCCCCCGAGGGGGAGGGGAGTGTGGTGAGTCGGCTGCGCGACTTTCACGATAACCGTTCATGGCCGCCAACGACGTCTTTCATCGTCAGGGGTGGCCAAGCGGCCATGAACGGTTAGGGAAACGCTGAAGAAAGCAGCGAGCGGGATGAAGCGCAAGGCGCACGGAGCGCAGCGACCGAGACATATCATCAAGTAGATAGGCGAGGGAGCAAGCACCGCGCAACGCAGCGATTCGCCAGCGCAGCAATTTGTTCAGCGTTTCCTTAGGATGATGGTGGACAGACACCCCAGCCGTCCCACCGTGTCCCGATGGCTCGGGATCACCTGGACACCAGGATCGCGCAACGAGAGACGTCGGGGCTTCGCATCCACACCCGGGCGTTCGCGCGCCGAAGCAGCGCTCAAAGCGCTGCTTCGGCGCGTATCGGCAAACTGGACCGTCGGGATGAGCCTCAGTCTGCCAAGCGCCGTTTCAGCAGTGCGTTGACCTGTTGCGGATTGGCCTTGCCGCGGGTGGCCTTCATGACCTGGCCCACCAGGGCATTGAAGGCCTTGTCCCTGCCGGCGCGGTATTCCTCGACGGACTTCGGGTTGGCCGCCAGCACCTCCGCGACGATGCGCTCGAGCTCGCCGGTGTCGGACATCTGCTTGAGCCCCCTGGCCGCGATGATGGCATCGGCCTCGCCTTCGCCCGCCCACATCGCGGCGAAGACCTCCTTAGCCAGCTTGGACGAGAGGGTGCCGTCCTGGATGCGGGCGAGCATCCCCGCCAGGCTGGAGGCGCCGACCCGGCTCTGGCCGATGTCCAGGCCCTCACGGTTGAGGGCGGCGGACAAGTCACCCATCACCCAGTTGGCGACCAGCTTGGCCGCCCGCTCCGCAGTGCCGTCTTGCGCTTCTGGGCCTGGCGGGCCGATCAGGGCGGCGAGGACCGACTCGAAATACTCGGCCGTCGCCCGCGAGGCGGTCAGGGTAGCGGCATCATAGGCGGACAGGCCGTAGTCGGCGCGATAGCGGGCCTGCTTGTGCTGCGGCAGTTCCGGCAGAGCGGCGCGGATGGCGTCGATCCAGTCATCCTCGAGCCGCACCGGCAGCAGGTCCGGGTCCGGGAAGTAGCGGTAATCATGCGCCTCCTCCTTCGTGCGCATCATGCGCGTCTCGCCGGTATCCGGGTCGAACAGCACGGTTGCCTGGCGTATGCTGCGGCCGTCCTCGAGCTCCGCGATCTGCCAGCGCGTCTCGTACTCGATGGCCTGCTCCAGGAAGCGAAAGGAGTTCAGGTTCTTGATCTCGCGCCGGGTGCCGAGGGTGTCGGAGCCCCTGGGGCGCACCGAGACGTTGGCGTCCACGCGGAAGCTGCCCTCCTGCATGTTGCCGTCGCAGATGCCGATCCAGGTCACCAGGGTGTGCAGCGCGCGGGCGTAGGCCACCGCCTCTTGTGCCGAGCGCATGTCGGGCTCGGAGACGATCTCCAGCAGCGGCGTGCCGGCGCGGTTGAGATCGATGCCGGTCATGCCGTGGAAGTCCTCGTGCAGGGACTTTCCGGCATCCTCCTCCAGGTGGGCGCGGGTGATGCGGATCACCTTCGTCTCGTTACCCACTTGGATGGCCAGCCGGCCCGCCTCGACGATGGGCAGATCGTACTGGCTGATCTGATAGCCCTTGGGCAGGTCGGGATAGAAGTAATTCTTGCGCGCGAAGACGTTCACCCGGTTGATTCGGGCGTCGATGGCCAGGCCGAAGCGGATGGCCCGCTCCACCGCGCCGCGGTTCAACACCGGCAACACGCCGGGCAGGGCCAGGTCCACCGCACAGGCCTGGGTGTTGGGCGCGGCGCCGAAGGCGGTGGAGGCGCCGGAAAAGATCTTGGACGCGGTGGTGAGCTGGGTGTGCACCTCCAGCCCGATGACGGTTTCCCACTGCATGATGTGCTTTCTAACCTCTGATACCGGTCAGGGAGATGATGCGCTCCCTGAAATCCTGGAATTCCTCACTTTTGGGATTCGCCAATTGGGACAGTCGATAGAACCTGTCTGTGCTCGGCGATTCCTGGCGTGCCCATGATGCATCCAGGTGGGCTACGTTCACTACGGTCCAGCATTCAGTGAAACCGCTGGCACGCGCTTTCTGGTGGCTTTTCTCTGCCTCACCAAGGCGGTTGTGAATGTTGGAGAAATCCGTCCCGCCCTTGATCTCGATGGCGATGATGTTGCGCAAGCCCTTGGTCATCCGCTCCCGGATAATGATGTCGGGATCAGCGGCGAATTCGATCAATACCGTCCTGCGTGCTGCATTCCGGACCTCGATGTGGTTGGCGGTGGTCGCCTTGACCGCCTTCCTGACGATGTCATGAATGATCTCGAAAACCTTCAGCGTGGCGTCACTGCCCCTGCGGACATTCGCCCCCCCCCGCAATTGGGGTCCGAAAGTCAGCAGCGTCAGATCGTCCAGCAGGTTTCGGCTCACGCGATCCAGGCCGATGCCTTCCACCAGCATGGCAGCAACCAGATTGAGGGCCTTGCAAAATTCGGTCAACTGCTCGCCGGTTCTGGCAGATAAGTACCCTTTCGCCTCCATCGTTTTGAAGGCCGAGGCACCCGTCTTCGTATTGAAGAATTCCTTCTGACTGTATCCCAAGAGAAGGCGGTAGTAGGCCAGCAGGCGCGGGTTTGCCTTGAGCACGATTGGCACAGCGAACACCAGCTCGCCTCGCAGTCCATGCCTCGCCAAGGCTGCGAGGAGTTTCCTTGGCGCCAGCCCGGCGAGTTCTTCGTCGACCAGGGTAATGTCCAGCGTCTCTACAGTCTGTCCCAAGGCGTCTTGGAGATACAGGCTGCGCGCTTGCGCCAGGGCGAAGGAGAACTCAACCTGCTGTGAGGGGGGAGGGAAGGTGAACATCAGGCGGCCTTCAGCCGTACAACCTTGTGCATTAGGGTCTCCAGGCGCCTGGCTGCAAGATCGGCATACGCCGGATTCAGTTCGATCCCCACGAAACGCCGATCGAGTTTTTGGCAGACGAGTCCCACCGTTCCCGAACCGAAAAAGGGATCAAGCACGAAGTCTTCTGGGCGTGTCGAACTCAGGATGCAGGGTTCGATGAGGGCCGGCGGGAAGACGGCGTAGTGGACATGCTCCGTGGCTTGGGTATGGATGCTCCATACGCTGCGGCGGTTGCGCAGGCCGCCGTTTGCCGCGGGCTCCTTCGCGGCCTGGTAGTCGTAAAAATAGCGCCCGGACTTGGTCAGCATGAAAAGGTATTCATGGCAACGGCTTGGACGGTCCTTGACGCTTTCCGGCATGGCATTGGGTTTGTGCCAGACGATATCGCTGCGCAGATACCAGCCGTCTTCCTGGAGCGCGAAGGCCAGCCGCCAGGGGATGCCGAGCAGGTCCTTCGGCTTGAGCCCTTCTGGGGTGTCGGGGCGCACGCTCATTGCGCGTGCAGGATTTTTCTTGTCCGGCGCCCGGTAACCGCGGTTGCCGCTGGTATAGCCGTCGCCGATGTTCAGCCACATAACGCCGTCGTCTTTCAGCACGCGCTTGACCTCGGCGAAGACGGCCACGAGGCGATTGATGAATTGAGACAGGGTTTCCTCTAGCCCGATCTGGCCTTCGATGCCGTAGTCGCGCAGGCCCCAGTAGGGTGGCGATGTCACCACGCACTGCACGGATTGGGATGGCAGGCGATGCAGCACTTGCAGTGCGTCCCCCTCGAAAAGCACCGAGTCCGATAGCTGCGCCCTTTCGGGCAACGGGATGGTTTCGAGTTTCATACCCTGATCCCCCCTCCGGTCGTGCAGCCGGCGGTTCAGCCCTGTTCGAGGATCTGGTCGCGTTGGCGGCGCAGGCCGGCCGGCATTTCGAGGCGCTCGCGGTCCCCGCCCTCGAGCTGGCGCGCCTCATCGAGACAGTCCTCCATGCGCGCGTGAGCCTCTTCGGTGGCGGCGGCGATGTGCTCGTGGACCGCATCGGGGACCGCGCCGCGCTTCAGGCAGCCATGCTGGTAGGCATGAAGCTGGCGCAGCTGCAGGATCTGGCTGGCGACCTGGGCGGGGCAGGCGCATATGTAGATCATGGCCTGGTCGATGATGTGCTTGAGCTGGGTGTCGTCGAAGCGGGTGGGCAGCGGGGCGGACATCGTTTCTCCTACAGGACTGGGGCGCGGGCATGCCAGTCCGTGGCCAGCTGATACTGGTGGGCCACGTTCAACAGCCGCGCCTCGCTGAAGTAGTCGCCGATGATCTGCAGGCCCACGGGGCGGCCGTCCTCGCCGAAGCCGCAGGGCACCGACATGCCCGGCAGGCCGGCCAGGTTGACGGCGATGGTGTAGATGTCGGACAGATACATCTGCACCGGGTCGGCGCGCTTGGCGCCAAGGTCGAAGGCGGTGGTGGGCGCGGTGGGGCCCATGATCACGTCGCAGCGCCTGAATGCCTCGGCGAAGTCCTGCGCGATCAGGCGGCGGAGCTTCTGCGCCTGAAGATAGTAGGCGTCGTAGTAGCCGTGCGACAGGACATAGGTGCCGATCATGATGCGGCGCTTGACCTCGGCACCGAAGCCCTCGGCGCGGGTGCGCTCGTACATGTCGGTGAGATCCGCATACTCGGCGGCGCGGTGGCCATAGCGCACACCGTCGTAGCGCGACAGGTTGGAGGAGGCCTCGGCCGGGGCGAGCACGTAGTAGACCGGCACCGACAGGCGGGTGTTGGGCAGGCTCAGCTCGACCGTCTCGGCTCCCAGGCGGCGGTACTCGGCGATGGCCGCCTCCACCGCACGGCCCACGTCCGCGGCCAACCCCGCGCCGAAATACTCCCGGGGCAGGCCGATCCTGAGGCCGTCGAGGGGCTTGTCCAGATCGCGGCTGTAGTCCTCCGGTTCGCGCTCCAGGCTGGTCGAGTCGCGCGCGTCGAAACCGGCCATGACGTTCATGAGCAGGGCGCAATCCTCGGCCGAGGGGGCCATGGGGCCGCCCTGGTCGAGGGAGGAGGCGAAGGCGATCATGCCGTAGCGGGAGACCAGGCCGTAGCTGGGCTTGAGGCCCGTGATCCCGGTCATGGCCGCCGGCTGGCGGATGGAACCGCCGGTGTCGGTGCCCGTGGCGGCGGGGCACATGCGGGCCGCCACCGCGGCGGCCGAGCCGCCCGAGGAGCCACCGGGCACCGCCCGTTCGTCCCAGGGGTTTTTGACCAGCCCGAAATACGAGGTCTCGTTGCTTGATCCCATGGCGAACTCGTCCATGTTGGTCTTGCCCAGGCAGGGCATGCCCGCCGCCTTGCAGCGTTCGATGACGTGGGCGTCGTAGGGCGAGACGAAGTCGGCCAGCATCCTGGAGCCGCAGGTGGTGCGCCAGCCCTCGGCGCAGAAGATGTCCTTGTGCGCGATGGGTACGCCCAGCAGGGGGCCGGTCTCGCCGGCGGCGCGGCGCGCGTCGGCGGCACGGGCCTCGGCCAGGGTGCGTGCCCGGTCGACGCTGATGAAGGCGTTCAGATGCGGATTCAGACGCTCGATGCGCTCCAGGTAGTCCTGGCACAGCTCCACACTGGAGGCCTTGCCATCGGCGAGCAGGGTGGCGAGTCGTTTGAGGGAGGCGTGCTGCATGTCGCTTACTCGATGACCTTGGGCACCAGGTACAGGCCCGCTTCCGCCTGCGGGGCCACCGCCTGGAAGGCCTCTCGTCGGTCGGTCTCGGTTACCGTGTCCTCACGCAGGCGCTGCTGGACGTCGCAGGCGTGCGCCATGGGTTCGATGCCCGCGGTGTCGACCGCCTGCATCTGTTCGATCAGGCCGAGAATGCCGTTCAGTTGCGCCTGATAGCGGGCGGCCTCCTCCGCGTCGACCCGGATGCGCGCCAGGTGCGCGATGCGCTTGACGTCGTCTATCGAAAGCGACATGGTTTCAACGCCTTATTTCGTCAGGCCGCCTAGGTTATCATAGCGAGCTTGATTTTCTGACCCGCAGTTCACTCCCTAAAGCACACCCATACCATGTTCGGATTCCTACGCGGTTATTTCTCCACCGACCTGGCCATCGACTTGGGCACGGCCAACACCCTGATCTATGTGCGCGGCCGCGGCATCGTGCTGGACGAGCCCTCGGTGGTGGCCATCCGCCACGAGGGCCCCACCGGCAAGAAGACCATCCAGGCGGTGGGCAACGAGGCCAAGCGGATGCTGGGCCGCACGCCCGGCAACATCCAGGCCATCCGGCCGATGAAGGACGGTGTCATCGCCGACTTCAACATCACCGAGCAGATGCTCAAGTATTTCATCAAGAAGGTGCACGACACGCGGCTGTTCCATCCCAGCCCGCGCATCATCATCTGCGTGCCCTCCGGGGCGACCCAGGTGGAGCGGCGTGCCATCCGCGAGTCGGCCATCGGCGCCGGCGCGCGCCAGGTGTACCTGATCGAGGAGCCCATGGCGGCGGCCATCGGTGCCGGCCTGCCGGTGGCCGAGGCCACCGGCTCCATGGTGGTGGACATCGGCGGCGGCACGACCGAGGTGGGCATCATCTCCCTGGGCGGTGTCGTCTATACCGCCTCGGTCCGGGTCGGAGGCGACAAGTTCGACGAGGCCATCATCAACTACATCCGCCGCAACTACGGCATGCTGATCGGCGAGTCCACCGCCGAGGCGATCAAGAAGGAGATGGGCAGCGCCTTCCCCGGCTCCGAGGTGCGCGAGATGGAGGTCAAGGGGCGCAACCTGGCCGAGGGCATCCCGCGCAGCTTCACCGTCACCTCCAACGAGATCCTGGAGGCCTTGACCGAGCCTTTGAACACCATCGTCTCGGCGGTGAAGTCGGCCCTGGAGCAGACCCCGCCCGAGCTGGCGGCGGACATCGCCGAGAAGGGCATGGTGCTCACCGGCGGCGGCGCGCTGCTCAGGGACATCGACCGCCTGCTCATGGAGGAGACGGGCTTGCCGGTGATCGTCGCCGACGATCCCCTTACCTGCGTGGTGCGCGGCTCCGGACGCGCGCTGGAGGAGATGGGCCGGCTCTCGACGGTGTTCACCAACGACTGACGCGACAGGTGCAACCGTTCATGGCCGCATGGCCGCCCCCTACCGATGAAAGACGCAGTAGATGGCCATGAACGGTCCCTCTCCCCCGGCCCCTCCCCCCGAGGGGGAGGGGAGATGTGCCCCTTCCCCCGGCCCCTCCCCCCGAGGGGGAGGGGCGTCGTGAGTCGGCTACGCGACTTTCACGGTAACGTATGAGGTGCAAGGTGCGTAGGGGAGGTGTCTTTCCCCCTGAACCCGCTCTCGTCGAGCTTGCTGTCTGACCCCCATGGCGACCTCCGCCCAGGCCCCCATGTTCATGCGGGTGATGGGCCTGCCCATGCGTCTCGCGCTCTACGTCCTGGCCAGTCTGGTCCTCATGGGGGTGGATGCGCGCTACGACACGCTCGGCCTGCTGCGCTCGGGCGTCGCCTCTATCCTGCATCCGGTGCAGACCGGTCTCGCCCGCCCGTTCCACTATCTGCAGGATGCCCTCGACTTTTTCCAGGCACACGGCCAGCTGGTGCGTGACAACCACAGGTTGCAGCAGACGCAGCGGGCGCTCATGCAGCAGCTGCACGACCGCAGCCTGCTGCATGCCGAGAACGTCCATTTGCGCAACCTGCTCGGCCTCGCGCTCCCTCCGGGCTATGTCGGTCACGGCGTGGAGATCGTGCAGGCCATGAGCAACCCGTTCTCGCGCAAGGTGGTCGTCGATCGCGGCAGCCTGCAGGGCCTTTCCACGGGCTGGCCGGCGGTCGACGACATGGGCCTGGTCGGCCAGGTGACGCGGGTCTTTCCGACCAGCAGCGAGGTCACCCTGATCACCTCGCGCGACCAGGACATCCCGGTCCAGGTCCTGCGCAACGGGTTGCGGCTGATCGTCTCCGGCACGGGTCTGGACCGTCTGCTGGAGGTGCGTTTCCTCGACATGCATGCCGATCTCCAACCGAACGACATCCTGGTGACCTCCGGTCTGGACGGGGTCTATCCCGCCGGCCTCCCGGTGGCGCGCGTCGTCGCCGTCGAGCCGCCCCGTCACACGCCGTTCGCGCGCGCGGTCTGCGCGCCCCTGGCCGGCGTTGGGCGGCATCGTCAGATGCTCATCCTGCAGCGGCAGGCGCAAGGCGCGGCGCCCCTCCCGGCCGGCCCGGCGGCGCAGAGGGTTGCGCCGCGCGAACAGGGGCGGTCGCCATGAGCATGCCGCCCTCCCCAGAGGAGGGCGGGCCGCGCATGGCCCGCATCCGGGCACGCGCCTTGAGCCCGCGCGGCCCGCAACTGGTCACGCCGGCCAGCGCACGTCTGGTCTATGGCAGCCTGGTCCTGGCCTACCTGCTGGGCCTGCTGCCCTGGCCCGAGGGTTGGCGCTGGCTGGTGCCGGATTTCACCTTCCTCGTGCTGCTGTACTGGAACATCCACTCCCCGCACCGGGCCGGCCTGGGGCTGGCCTTCGTCCTGGGCCTGCTCACCGACGCGGCCCGCGGCATGCTGTTCGGCATGCACGCCCTGGTGTACGTTGCGGCGGCCTTCGTCGCCCTCTCCGTGCGCCGCCGGCTGGAAAACTTCCTGCCGCCGGGACAGGCGCTGCAGCTCGCCCCCCTGTTCCTGGGCAAGGAGCTGGCGGTGCTGCTGCTGGGGCTGGCCATCGGTCAGACGGTCACCGACTGGTGGAGTCTTGCGGCCGGACCCATGGCGGCCCTGCTCTGGCTGCCGACATGTCTGCTGCTGCACGGGCTGGGCGGCCGTCCGCCGGCCGGCCCGGCCGCCACGGCCCCGGACAAATAGGCCGGTAGCATGCCGCGGCTGCGTTACATCACGCACGAAGAAGCCTTTCGGCATTACCGGCGCCGCCTGGAGGTCGCCGGCTATGTGGCCGTCCTCCTGTTCCTGCTGCTGGCCGGCCGTTTCGTCTGGCTGCAGGTCATCCACTACGACCACTATCACGCCCTGGCCGAGAACAATCGCATCGCGCTGGTGCCCGCGCCGCCGCCGCGGGGGGCGATCTATGACCGCAACGGCGTCGTGTTGGCCCGGAACGACACCGCCTTCACCCTGGAGATCACGCCCCATCAGGCTGGCGACGTGGACCAGGTCTTGGAACAGTTGGCGGCGCTCGTCGAGATCACGCCGGGGGACATCAGGCGTTTCAGGCGCCAGATGGCGGAGAGCAAGGGCTTCGAGAGCGTGGTCCTGCGCTCGCGCCTTACGGAGGAGGAGGTGGCGCGCTTCGCCGTCAACCGCTACCGCTTTCCCGGCGTCGAGGTGCAGGCGCGCCAGTTCCGTCAGTATCCCTATGCCGATGTCATGGCCCATGTGGTCGGCTATATCGGCCGCATCAACGCGACCGACAAGGCGCGGCTTGACAAGGAGGGCCGGGCCTCCAACTACCGCGGCACGGAGCACATCGGCAAGGCCGGGGTGGAGGCCAGCTACGAGCGCTGGCTGCATGGCCGCACCGGGGTGGAAAAGGTGGAGATCGATTCGGGCGGACGCGCGGTGCGCATCCTCTCGCGCACTCCGCCCGTCGAAGGGCACGCCATCCACCTGCACCTGGACGCCAGGCTGCAGCAGCTCGCCTCCGAGGTGTTCGGCGACTTCCGCGGCGCCCTGGTGGCGCTGGACCCCACCAACGGCGGCGTGCTTGCCCTGGTCTCCCGCCCCGGCTTCGATCCCAACCTGTTCATCGACAGCATCGATCAGGCCACATGGGCGAAGCTGAACCATCCCATGGAGCGGCCGCTGATCAACCGGGCTCTGCGCGGCGTCTACCCGCCCGGCTCGACGATCAAGCCCTTCATGGCCCTGGCCGGACTGGAGCTGGGGCTGCGCACTCCCGCCGACAGCATCGTCGACCCCGGCTATTTCTCTTTGCCGGGCAGCGCTCACCGTTTCCGGGACTGGAAAAAGGATGGCCACGGCGTGGTGGACCTGAAGCGCTCGGTGGTCGTCTCCTGCGACACCTACTATTACCGCCTTGCGCATCAGATGGGCATCGACAACATGCACCGCTTTCTGACCCAGTTCGGCTTCGGCCAGAAGACCGGTGTGGACCTGGACGGGGAACTGGCCGGCCTGATGCCCAGCCCGGAATGGAAACGCCGCCGCTTCAACCAGCCCTGGTGGCCCGGCGAGACGATCATCGCCGGCATCGGCCAGGGCTACACCCTGGCTACGCCCATGCAGCTCGCCGTGGCCACTATGGCCCTGGCCAACGACGGCGTGGTCTATGCCCCCCAGCTGCTGCGCGCCTGGCAGGACCCCGACACCGGCCGCATGCACTACGCCGCGCCGCGTATCGTCGGCCGCATCCCGCTCAAGGTCCAGAACCTGAAGGTGGTCAAGCAGGCCATGGTCGAGGTCACCCTGCCGGGCGGGACGGCAGCGCTGGCGGGCGCCGATGCTTCTTACGCCTTCGCCGGCAAGACCGGCACCGCCCAGGTCATCGGCATCAAGCAGGGGGCCCGCTACGACGAAAAGCGCATCGCCGCCCATCATCGCGACCATGCCCTGTTCATCGCCTTCGCCCCGGCCGACGCGCCGCGCATCGCGGTGGCGGTGATGGTGGAAAACGGTGGCAGCGGCAGCAGCACGGCGGCGCCCATGGCGCGCAAGGTCATCGACTACTGGCTGCTGGGCAAATGGCCGGACCGGCCAGCGCCCGAGCAGCCGACGGCGGTGGCACCCGCCGAGGTAGGGGCGGAGCGCGAGGACAGCGCCCCGGCGCTCGAGTCGGCAGACCCGCCGCCCACGACCGGGGAAGGCAGCCATGTGGGTTGAGCACTTCATCCGGCGCCTGACGGCCCACCTCGACCTGCCCCTGGTGGGCCTGCTGGGGCTGCTGCTGCTGGTGAGCGTGGGCACCGTCTACAGCGCCGCGGAGGACAACCCCGCCCGGTTCATCGCGCACCTGGTCAACATCACACTGGCCCTGGCGGCGATGTTCCTCGCCAGCCATATCCCCCCGCAGCGCCTGATGCAGTTCACGCCGCTGGCCTATGTCGCAGGGCTCATGCTGCTGGTGGCCGTGGCCCTGTTCGGCGAGGTGGTCAACGGCGCCCGGCGTTGGCTGGACCTCGGCGTGACCCGCATCCAACCCTCGGAGCTGATGCGCCTGGCCGTGCCCCTGATGA
>Ga0209207_1001366_pt1 | contig 11539 bp, 11 predicted proteins | sample SaghotsprinmetaG_FD_184140 | JGI IMG/M metagenome (GOLD analysis project Ga0209207, IMG submission 184140) | Hot spring microbial communities from South Africa to study Microbial Dark Matter (Phase II) - Sagole hot spring metaG (SPAdes) (version 3) | ecosystem: Environmental > Aquatic > Thermal...
ACAGGCCATACCATTTGCCGCTCTGGAAACCGATGCGGGTGCGGATGGTCTGGGCGTTGGCATTGTTCAGGGCGTTGTCCTGGTCGACATGCTCATAGCGGTAGCGCGCATCGAGGATCGGCTTGCCTTCGCTGAACAGCTTGCTGAAGGCCTCCTCGGCAAGGGCGGCGTGGCTAAAGGTGGCGCTGGCAACGGCGAGCGACAGCAGGGTCAGTTTCATCATGCGCATAGTGGTCATTCCTAATAGGCCATAGGGGCTGCTGCCGCCTCGCACGAGCGGCATCACAACGGCAACAGATCCTGAAAACGCAAAAAAAACGTCACGGCGCCCGGGGCTCAAGGAGAGCGGGGTGCGGTGACGTCGTTGTCGGATGTGTGGCAGACACGCCGTTGTGCTGACCGGGGTGTGCCTTAGCAGGCCCCGTGCCAAGAATCACAAGTAGCTGATTTTGTTTGGCTTATAGGTTTTGTAAGACGATTTTGCGATAACTTTATGCACCGTGGCAGATCGCTCTGCCTTGCCAAGGTGCATGGCTGTACGGCTGTAATACAGGCTGGCTGTAGCGGGCATGGTGCTTGCCGGCGCGGCATGCTCTGGAGCCGTAAACAAGGAGATACGTCCCTATGCAGCTTGAGTTCTATCAGGTCGATGCCTTTGCCGACCGCCCCTTTAGCGGTAACCCGGCCATGGTCTATCGCCTGGATGCCTGGCTGGACGAGGCCCTGATGCAGTGCATCGCCGCCGAGCACAACCTGGCGGAGACCGCCTTTGTGGTGAAGGAGGGCGCCGGCTGGCATATCCGCTGGTTTACCCCGACTGCCGAGGTGCCGCTCTGTGGTCATGCCACCCTGGCCAGCGCCCATGTGCTGCTGGAGTGCTATGGCGAACGCGCGCAGGTGCTGGAGTTTACCTGCCTGTCCGGGGCGCTGCGGGTCAGCCGTGAGGGTTCGTTCTTGGTGCTGGATTTTCCCCAGCGCCAAACCCGGCCTTGCGACCTGCAAGCGGCGGTCGAGCAGGCCATGGGCCGGGCGGTGACCGAGGTGCGCCTGCTGCCGGGGCTTGATGGCGTGCAGGAGCTGATGGTGGTGCTGGAGTCTGAGGCTGATGTACGCGACTTTCAGCCCGATCTGGCCGCCCTCGCGGCGTTGCCTGGTCTGGGCGTGCTGGTCACGGCGCCGGGAGAGCGGCATGACTTCGTCTCGCGCTATTTTGCGCCGTCCATCGGCATCAACGAGGACCCGGTTACCGGTTCGACCCACTGCATGCTGGTGCCCTATTGGGCCGAGCGTCTGGGTAAGCCTGAGCTGAGCGCCTTCCAGTGTTCAGCTCGCGGGGGCGAGTTGCACTGCCGGTTGGAGGGTGAGCGGGTAAAGATCGCCGGGCAAGCGGTGCTGGTGGCCAGCGGTCGACTGAATTTGCCACCGGTTTGAGGGGCGCCCGGGCTTACCCGGGGTGCTGATGCTATTCAGTCGTCGCTGCTATAGCGGCGCACCCCAGACTCGCCCAGGCTGACCTGGGCGGCGATGCTGCCCGGGGCGGGGAACATCACCAGGTGATCGGCGGCCACGCGGATGCCCACCTGCTCGCCGGGCAGGTGGTCGGCGTGGCTGGGGAAAATCGATTCCAGCTGGCTGCCAGTGGGCAGCTGCAGGCGATACAGGGTGGCGGCGCCGAGGAAGGTCTTGCCGACGATCTGCGCCTTTTGCGCGCTGTCCGGGGCGTAGACGATATCGTCCGGGCGTAGCAGCACGTCCACCGCGCTGCCGGTGGGCCAGGTATAGGCCCGGTTGCCGTGGATCAGGCCCAGCTCGGTCTGCACCGAGTCGGGGCTGAGCAACTGGCCGCGAATAAAATAGCCCTGGCCGATAAAGCTGGCGACAAAGGGGGTCAGCGGCTCGTGATAGAGGTTGAAGGGGGTGTCCCACTGCTCCAGGCGACCATGGTTGAAGACCCCGACATGGTCGCTCACCGCGAAGGCTTCTTCCTGGTCGTGGGTGACCAGAATGGCGCTGGTGCCGCGGGCCTTGAGGATATCGCGGACCTCGTGGCTGAGGCGTCGGCGAAGCTCGCCATCAAGGTTGGAGAAGGGCTCGTCGAGCAGCAGCAACTGCGGTTCGGTGGCCAGGGCGCGGGCCAGGGCCACGCGTTGCTGCTGACCACCGGACAGCTCGTGGGGGTAGCGCTTGCCCAGATGGGCGAGCTTGACCAGCTCCAGCAGCTCATGGGTGATGCGCTCGCAGTTGGCCTGCTTGCGGATACCGAAGCCGACATTTTCCGCCACGCTCAGGTGGGGAAACAGGGCGTAGTCCTGAAACACCATGCCGATGCGGCGTTTTTCCGGGGCCAGGGTGAAACCGGCCTTGGAGATGACCTGCTCGGCCAGCTGGATCTCGCCTTCCAGCACCGGCTCGAAACCGGCGATGGCACGCAGGGTGGTGGTCTTGCCGCAGCCGGAGGGGCCGAGCAGGCAGCCGATATCGCCAGCGTTGAGGTGCAGATTGAGGTTCTGCACCACCCGGTGCTCATTGAAGCCGCAACTGAGATTGCGCAGGTTCAGCAGCAGGGACTGGCTCATGCGTGGTGGTAGGCCGGTTCGACCAGAAACTCCAGCAGCGCCTTCTGCACATGCAGACGGTTTTCCGCCTGGTCCCAGGCGCCAGAGCGCGGGTCTTCCAGCAGGTCCTCGCTGATTTCCTCGCCGCGGTGGGCCGGCAGGCAGTGCAGGAACAGCACGTCGGCTGCGGCGGCATCGAGCAGGGCACGGTTGACCTGATAGGGCTGAAATAATTTGAGGCGCTCTGCGGTCTCGTCTTCCTGGCCCATGGAGGCCCACACGTCGGTGCTTACCAGATGGGCGCCGGCCACCGCTTCACGCGGGTCGCGCAGAATCTGTACGCGCTCGCCGGCCTGGGCCAGCAGGGTGGCGCTGGGCTCATAGCCGGCGGGGCAGGCCACACGCAGCTGGAAGTCGAACTGCATGGCCGCTTCTATATAGGAATTGCACATGTTGTTGCCATCGCCGACCCAGGCCACGGTCTTGCCCTTGATGCTGCCGCGCAGCTCCTGATAGGTCTGCATGTCGGCCAGCAACTGGCAGGGATGCAGGTCATCGGATAGGCCGTTGATCACCGGCACCCGGGAGTTGGTAGCGAACTCGGTGAGGGTGCTGTGGGCGAAGGTGCGGATCATCACCGCATCGAGCATGCGCGACATGACGATGGCCGCATCGCCGATCGGCTCGCCGCGGCCCAGCTGGGTGTCACGCGGCGAGAGGAAGATGGCCTGGCCGCCGAGCTGGATCATGCCGGCTTCGAAGGACAGGCGGGTACGGGTCGAGGCCTTCTCGAAGATCATGCCCAGTACGCGGTTTTTCAGCGGCTCGAACAGTACGCCGCGGTTGCGCAAGTCCTTCAGCTCCATGCCGCGGCGGATCAGGCCCACCAGTTCATCCGGTGTGCAATCCATCAGCGAGAGAAAGTGTCTTGCGCTCATCGTTAACTACCTTTTGACAGCAGGGGCGCAGGTTCAAGGGCCAGACAGAATAATGAAAACGGCGGAACCTACGGCTTGGGGCCGCACCATGCGACGAAACGGGGAAGGCGCGATCTTATAAGGAAATGACGAGCAGGCGCAAACCACTCGCGATTACACCAGTCTCTGGCGCTTTGTAAGCCTTGGCCTATATCCCTGTGAGAGATGTCATAAAAATGACATCTGTGGTTGAAGCCCGTATGGCGGCCACTTAGGATGCCGGCGCCTTTTCGAGGCAATGCATTGCCCCGCAATGGGGTATCCATGGAATGTTATGAAACGGAGTTTCATATGAAATACCTTGCTTCTATCGCCGCTATCTCCACTTTCGCCCTGCTGACTGGCTGTGCCAGCCAGAACATCAGCCAGCCGGCTGTACCGCTCAACGGTACTGTGGGCACCAACCTGAAGGCGGATGTGAAAGTCGGCGAGACCATCTCCGGTGAGTCTTCGGTGAACATCCTGTTCAATGTGTTCAAGCTGGGTGGTGATACCCAGTTCGCCGATGGCGTCACCTATGGTGGTGGCGAAGGTGGCTTTGCCCTGGGTCTGGACCCGGTGGCTTCCGCCAAATCCGCAGCCGCATACAAGGCCGTCAAGGCTTCGGGTGCCGACGTGATCGTCGCCCCGCGTTACGAAGTGAATGTGCAGGACTACTTCGTATACAAGACCGTCAACGTCAAAGTAACCGGTAACAAGGGTACCGTTACTGCGATCCGCTAAGGTCTGCGCTGCGATGAATCGGCGGGCATGATGCCTGCCGATTCATAAGGCAAAGCCTGCTGGTGTCCCGCTCAGGCCCGCGCCATAGTTCAGATTCCACGACCCGACCGGTCGTCTCGAATCAGAACAAGAGGCCAGGCCATGACCAAGTCCCTCCATCACCGTGCGTGCCATCTCTGCGAAGCCATCTGCGGCCTGACCATTGAAACCGAGGTTCAGGGCGACGGCTCCACGCAGATCCGTTCGATCAAGGGCGACGCCCAGGACAGTTTCAGTCGCGGTCATATCTGCCCCAAGGCGGTGGCCCTGCAGGATATCCAGAACGATCCCGACCGTATTCGCCAGCCCATGCGCCGTATCGGCAGTCAGTGGCAGGCCATTGCCTGGGAGGAGGCCTTCGAACTGGTGGCCGAGCGCCTGAGCACGATCCAGGCCGAGCACGGCAAGAACGCCGTGGCGGTCTACCAGGGCAACCCCAGCGTGCACAACTACGGGCTGATGACCCACAGCAACTACTTTCTCGGCTTGCTGAAAACCCGCAACCGCTACTCCGCCACCTCGGTGGACCAGTTGCCTCATCACCTGACCAGCCACCTGATGTATGGCCACGGTCTGTTGATCCCGATTCCGGACATTGACCAAACCGACTTTATGCTGATCCTGGGCGGCAACCCCCTGGCGTCCAACGGCAGCATCATGACCGTGCCGGATGTGGAAAAGCGCCTCAAGGCCATCCAGAAACGCGGTGGCAAGCTGGTGGTGGTGGACCCGCGCCGCAGCGAAACCGCAGCGATTGCCGACCAGCATCTGTTTATCCGTCCGGGGCAGGACGCTGCGCTGCTGCTGGGCGTGCTCAACACTCTGTTCGAGGAAGGCCTGAGCCGCGCCAGTCATCTGCCGGTGGCTGGTCTGGATCAGGTGCGTGAAGCCATTGCCGGCTTTGGCGTCGAGGCCATGAGCGCGCGCTGCGGCGTGCCGGCCGCGCAGATCCGTCAGCTGGCCCGGGATTTTGCCGCGGCCGACAAGGCGGTGTGCTACGGGCGCATGGGGGTTTCCACCCAGGCCTTCGGCACCCTCTGCCAGTGGCTGGTGCAGCTGATCAACCTGGTCACCGGCAACCTGGACCGCGTCGGTGGCGTGCTCTGCACCACCCCAGCGGTGGATCTGGTGGCGTCCACCTCAGGCGGGCACTTCAATGTCTGGCAGAGCCGGGTATCCGGCCTGCCGGAGTACGGCGGCGAACTGCCGGTGTCGGCCCTGGCCGAGGAAATGCTGACGCCGGGGGAGGGGCAGATCCGCGCCCTGGTGACGGTGGCCGGTAACCCGGTGCTGTCCACCCCCAACGGCAGGCAGCTGGAGCAGGCCCTGGACGGCCTGGACTTCATGCTCTCGGTGGATTTCTATATCAACGAAACCACCCGTTACGCCGACCTGATCTTGCCGCCCACGGCGCCGCTGGAGCATGACCATTACGACACCACCTTCAATATGTTTGCCGTACGCAATGTCACCCGCTTCAACGAGGCGGTGCTGGCCAGGCCGGACGGGGCCCTGCATGACTGGGAAATTTTCGTCGGCCTGGCCAAGGCCTTTGCCGCCAGGGCCGGGGTGGAGCTGAAGCCGACCATGGCCCCCGAACAGATGATCGACATGGGCCTGCGCTTCGGCCCCTACGGCGACAAGAGCGAACACAAACTCAGCCTGACGGTGCTGCGCGATCAGCCCCATGGCATGGATCTGGGCCCCTTGACGCCGAATCTGGCGGGACGCCTGAAAACCGACGGCAAACAGATTCAGGCGGCGCCGCAGTTGCTGCTGGATGATCTGGCGCGTTTTGCCGCGCAGCCCTTGCCGGGTGAGAACGAGCTGCTGCTGATCGGCCGTCGTCATGTGCGCAGCAACAACTCCTGGATGCACAACTATCATCGCCTGGTCAAAGGCAAGCCGCGTCATCAGCTGCTGATGCATCCGCAGGACTTGGCGCAACGCGGTCTGGTCGATGGTCAGTCGGTGCGGGTGCAGTCGCGGGTTGGCAGTGTCGAAGTGGAGGTGGCGGCCAGCGACGAGATGATGCCCGGGGTGGTCAGCCTGCCCCATGGCTGGGGGCACGGGCGCGCCGGGGTGCAGATGGCCATTGCCAGCGCACAACCGGGCGCCAGTGCCAATGACCTGACCGATGAGCGTCAGCTCGACAGCCTGTCCGGCAATGCGGCGCTTAATGGCGTGCCAGTGCGGGTCGAGGCGGCCTGAGAACCCGTCTACGAGCTGCTACGCGTCGGCCCTGCTGCGTTAAAAACAGGCTCGGAAGCCGCTTGCGGCTAACGCGCTTTAGCGCGACCCGAAGGGCGAGTAAAATGAGTCATGCTCATTTACAGCTCGTAAACTCCGCTTCCTCGCCTGTTTTTGCCTTGCATGGCTCTAGCTCGCGAGCTCGTAAACAGGTTCTAAATGGCAAGACCTAATGCGCGGGAAGTGGCTGGCAAGGCCGAGCATTGCGCTCGGCTTTTGGTTACAATGGCGCCACCGTGCCGACCCGTGGTCGGGTAGTTAAGTCCTGAGGTGCCCAGTGGATATCATCGAAACCATCAAAGAGCAGATCGCCAACAACACCGTTCTGCTGTACATGAAAGGCTCGCCCAACGCGCCGCAGTGCGGCTTTTCCGCCAAGGCCGCACAAGTGGTCATGGGCTGTGGCGAGAAGTTCGCCTATGTGGACATCCTGCAGAACCCGGATATCCGCGCCAACCTGCCCAAGTACGCCAACTGGCCGACCTTCCCCCAGCTGTGGGTGGGTGGTGAGCTGGTCGGCGGCAGCGATATCCTGGTCGAGATGTACGAGAAGGGCGAGCTGCAGACCCTGATCAAGAACGCGGTGCAGAAGACAGACGCTTAAGTCGACTGCCCCAAACAACAAACCCCGCCGAGTGCGGGGTTTGTTGTTTATAACACTTGGTTTGGTGCTTATTCGTCCATCTGCGACTGCAGATAGTTCTGCAGGCCAACCTTGTCGATCAGCCCCAGCTGGGTTTCCAGCCAGTCGATATGGTCTTCCTCGGAGCAGAGAATCTCTTCCAGCAGTTCGCGGCTGGCGTAGTCGCCGATGCTCTCGCAGTAGGCGATGGCTGCTTTCAGATCGATGTGGGCCTTGTGCTCGATCTTCAGGTCGCACTCAAGCATTTCCTGGGTGTTTTCGCCGATCAGGATCTTGCCCAGGTCCTGCAGGTTGGGCAGGCCTTCGAGAAAGAGGATGCGCTTGATCAGCTTGTCGGCATGCTTCATCTCGTCGATGGACTCATGGTACTCGTGCTCGCCAAGCTTCTTCAGGCCCCAGTCCTCGTACATGCGCGCATGCAGGAAGTACTGGTTGATCGCGACCAGCTCGTTACCGAGGATCTTGTTCAGATGCTGGATGACTTTCTTGTCGCCTTTCATGCTGCCTGTCCTTATGTAGGGAGTAACGGCCTATCAGTCTGGGCTGGCCTGGGGCCGCTGTCAAAGCGTAAGCCCATGAAAGTTAAGCGCAAAGTAATAAGAATAAGAACGCTTTGTCGATGCATTCCGAGGCGGGCTAAGTGCTTGAAAACAGGCACAAAAAAGCCGGACTCAAAGATCCGGCTTTTGGCAGGGAAGGGCGGGGTTAAGCGGCGACAAAGTTGCCGGAGCAGACCATGGCGGCCTGGGCGCTTTGCACCTCGCTCAGGGTCTCGCGTACCACCTGCTTGGCCAGGCAGGCGCATTTGCCGCATTGGCTGGCAACGCCCAGGCTGGCACGTACATCACGGTAGCTGCAGCAGCCTTCGTAGATCGCGTCGCGGATCTGACCGTCGGTGACACCTTCGCAGAGACAGACGTACATGGCGGAACACTCATCGCAGTAAGTTCGATAAGGCGATACTAATGTTAGTGAGAATGAGTGTCAAATACCTGCGTGCATGATTTACAGCCGCTGGACGAGTGGTATGCACCAAGCTGTTCGCCGCGGGCACACAACTGCATGGCCCGCATAAAAAAGGCTATGTACCAATTAAGCGTTGCCTAGGTGCTTGGAAGAGAGCGGCACTCTTTGCAAAGGCCGCAATCTGTAGGGTGCGCTGTGCGCACCAAGTCAGGCGGCAAATTGCTGGTGCGCACGGCGCACCCTACGGTCTCAGGCGCTCTCACGCTCAGTGGCTGAACGCAACACAGGATTGGGACATAGCCATAAAAAATGCCGCGGATCCTGTACGGATCGGCGGCATTGGCTGTCGCGCAATGGCGCGATGTCAGTCGTCGAACTCCATCCAGCCGCCCATTTCCTTCCAGCGGTTGACGATGCCGCAGAACAGCTCGGCCGTTTTCTCGGTGTCGTAGCGCGCCGAGTGCGCCTCTTTGCCATCGAAGTCGATACCGGCGGCCTGGCAGGCCTTGGCCAGTACGGTCTGGCCATAGGCGAGGCCGGCCAGGGTGGCGGTGTCGAAGCTGGAGAAGGGGTGGAAGGGGTTGCGCTTGATCTCGCAGCGGGCCACTGCGGCATTGAGGAAACCCAGGTCGAAGCTGCTGTTGTGGCCCACCAGAATTGCGCGCTTGCAGCCGCTGGCTTTCAGCGATTTGCGCAGGCTGCGGAAGATTTCCGTCAGGGCGTGTTCTTCGCTGACCGCCATGCGCAGGGGGTGATCCAGCTTGATCCCGGTAAAGTCCAGGGCCGCCTGCTCGATATTGGCCCCGGCAAAGGGTTCGATGCGGAAGAAGTGGGTGTGGTCCGGGTAGAGGAAGCCGCCCTCGTCCATGGCGATGGTGGTGGCGGCGATTTCCAGCAGGGCATCGGTGGCGCAGTTGAAGCCGCCGGTTTCCACATCCACCACCACCGGCAGATAGCCGCGAAAGCGCGCCGCCATGGGATGGCGCGAGCCGGATGGGCTGTGCTGTTCCTGCTCGTCGTCGTACAGGTCTTCGCTCACGCCTGTGCCTCCAGTACCCGCCAGCGCAAGGTTTCGCCGGCGCGCAGGGGCACCACCTGCTGGTCGCCCAGGGGCAGGCTGGCAGGGGCGGTCCAGTCTTCACGGATCAGGGTGATGCGGTCCTGGTTGCGTGGCAGGCCATAGAAGTCCGGGCCATGGCAGCTGGCGAAGCCTTCCAGCTTGTCCAGGGCGCCGCGCTGCTCAAAGGCTTCGGCATACAGTTCGATGGCCGCATAGGCGGTGTAGCAGCCGGCGCAGCCGCAGGCGGCTTCCTTGGCATGCTTGGCGTGCGGCGCCGAGTCGGTGCCAAGGAAGAACTTAGCGTTGCCGCTGGTGGCGGCATCCAGCAGGGCTTCCTGATGCACGTTGCGCTTGAGGATCGGCAGGCAGTAGAAATGCGGGCGAATGCCGCCGACCAGCATATGGTTGCGGTTGTACAGCAGGTGGTGTGCGGTGATGGTGGCGCCGACATGGGCCGAGGCGGCCTCGACGAACTGCACCGCGTCACGGGTGGTGATATGTTCGAAGACCACCTTGAGCGTCGGGAAACGCTCGACCACGCGGGTCAGGTGTTCATCGATAAAGGCCTTTTCGCGGTCGAACACGTCGATTTCGGCGCGGGTCACCTCACCGTGCACCAGCAGCAGCATGCCGACTTCGGCCATGGCCTCCAGGGCCGGGAAAATCTTGTCGATGCTGGTCACGCCCGAGTCGGAGTTGGTGGTGGCGCCGGCCGGATAAAGTTTGGCCGCGTAGACAAAACCGCTGGCCTTGGCTGCGCGCACATCTTCGGGGCTGGTGTTGTCGGTGAGGTAGAGCACCATCAGCGGTTCGAACGCGTTGCCGGCCGGTCGCGCGGCCAGGATGCGCTGGCGATAGGCGTCGGCTTCAGCAGCGTTGCGTACCGGCGGTACCAGATTGGGCATGATGATGGCGCGGCCGAAGGTGCGCGCGGCATCGGCGACGGTATGCGCCAGGACGGCGCCATCGCGCAGGTGGATATGCCAGTCATCGGGGCGCAGCAGGGTCAGGCGGTCGGACATGGGGGCTTCCAGGCGGGCAAAAACGTGGTCCGAATGCTACCGGAAAAGCCCGCCCAGGGCACGCCGCGGATTACCAGGCGCGTACTGCAGTGCTGCCTCTGGTTTGGGTAAAAAGGCTTAAGTTTTTGCCACAGGCACCGATACCCCGAGAGAACGCCGTAATTCCCCTTTGGAGCTTGCCGTGCGCCAGCCGTCTCTGATTTTTCTCAGCCTGCTTCTCTGCGTGCCGCTAACGCCCGCAGCCTGGGCCATCAGTTTCCAGACTCGTCTGGAAAAGGTGGAGTGGCAGGTGGAAGGGGATCAGTTCGAGTGCCGCCTGTCGCAGCCGGTGAGCAATTTCGGCGTGGGTGAGTTTGTCCGGCGTGCCGGTGAGCAGGTGACCTTCCGCCTGCAATCGCGCGAGCGCTGGCTGGACACTGGTTCGGCCACTCTGCTGGCTGCCGCCGCGCCCTGGCAGCCGGGGCGGGGGGATATCAACCTGGGGGTGGTGCCGGTCAGTGCCGCGCCGGTGGCTCTCAACAGCACCCAGGAGCAGGGCGCGCGTCTGCTCACCAGCATGCTGGAAGGGCGCAGCCCATTGGTGCGCCACCGTACGGCCCAGGGGCGCGATAAGGTCGAGGTACGCCTGCTGCCGGTGAAGTTTCAGAAGGCTTATGAAGACTATCTGGAGTGCACGGCCGGGCTATTGCCGGTCAACTTCGATCAGGTGCGCCAGAGCCAGGTCGGTTTTCCCGGTGGTGGCGTCGCTCTGGACCCTCTGGGCCAGGCCAAGCTGGATATCATCCTGAGCTTTCTGCGCGCCGACCCCAGCGTCAACCGTATCCAGCTCGACGGCCATGCCGACAACAGTGGCAACCGCCTGACCAATCGCGACCTGTCGCGTCGCCGCGCCCTGGCGGTGATGGAGTACCTGGTGGCCCAGGGGGTGCCGGCCGAGCAGATCACCGTGCGCTTTCATGGTGAACGTTACCCCCTGGTGCCGAACAACAGCGAGGCCAACCGGGCGAAGAACCGCCGGGTGACCCTGCTGCTCGATCGTGTACCGGCCAGCGAAGTGCCGACAGCCCAGGCAGCCCCCGAGTCCATCAACCCGGATTGATAGGCTGACCGCAGGGTCGCTTGGTCGATCTCTCTTGTCGCACCCCTGTAAAAGATCAGGCGCGCCCAGTAGAATCACGGGTTTTCCCGCACAACCCCGTGGAGTTGATGGCATGGCCGACGTAAACAAGGTAGTCCTGGCATATTCCGGTGGCCTGGACACTTCCGTGATCCTCAAGTGGCTGCAAGATACCTATAACTGCGAA
>Ga0209207_1001370_pt1 | contig 11511 bp, 11 predicted proteins | sample SaghotsprinmetaG_FD_184140 | JGI IMG/M metagenome (GOLD analysis project Ga0209207, IMG submission 184140) | Hot spring microbial communities from South Africa to study Microbial Dark Matter (Phase II) - Sagole hot spring metaG (SPAdes) (version 3) | ecosystem: Environmental > Aquatic > Thermal...
CTCGGTATCCAGCAGCCGACCCTGTCCCAGCAGCTGGCGGTATTGCGCCGCGAGGGGCTGGTGGAAACCCGCCGCGAGGGTAAGCAGATCTACTACCGCATCTGCAGCCCCGCGGCCCTGGCGGTGATCAATACCCTCTATCAACTGTTCTGTGAGGGCAGCACAACATGACGATCGACTGGCTCAACTTCACCCCCTGGCCGGCCCTGGCCGGCGGCGCCCTGATCGGCCTGGCGGCCAGCCTGTTCGTGCTCGGCAATGGCCGTATCGCCGGCATCAGCGGCCTGCTGGGCAGCGTGCTGGAGGGCGGCGAGGGGCGTGGCGAGAAGGCCCTGTTTCTGCTGGGCCTGCTCCTGGCGCCGCTGCTCTGGGGGCTGTTCGCCGCGTTGCCGACTATCGAATTCCAGAGCGACTGGCTGGGCCTGGTGCTGGCTGGCCTGCTGGTGGGCATCGGCACCCGCTATGGCGCCGGCTGCACCAGTGGGCATGGCGTGTGTGGCATCTCGCGCCTGTCGCCGCGCTCGCTGGTGGCGACCCTGGTGTTTATGGCCGCGGGCTTTGCCACTGTGTACATCGTTCGCCATCTGCTGGGGGGCTGAATATGCGCAGGCTCAGTGCGTTTCTCGCCGGGCTGATCTTCGGTATCGGCCTGCTGCTGGCCGGCATGGCCAACCCGGCCAAGGTGCTGGCCTTTCTCGACCTGGCCGGTGCCTGGGACCCGTCTTTGGCTCTGGTCATGGCTGGCGCCATTGCGGTGGCCGCCGGGCCGCTGAACTGGGCGCGCACGCGCACCACCTCGCTGCTCGGCGCACCCATGCAGTTGCCGGTCAAGCGTGAGCTGGACCGTCGCCTGATCGGTGGCAGCCTGCTGTTCGGTATCGGCTGGGGCATTGCCGGTATCTGCCCGGGCCCGGCGCTGGCCATCCTGCTCACCGGGCACTGGCAGATCATCGTCTTTATGCTGGCCCTGCTGACCGGCATGGGACTATTCCGTGCGCTGGAGTCCCGGCGCGCCCTTTGATCGGGAGATCATCATGAAAAGCAATGTGGGCACTCTTGACCGTAGTTTGCGTATTGCCGCCGGCCTGGTACTGATCGGCCTGAGCCTGTCCGGGGTGATCGGCCTGTGGGGCTGGATCGGCGTGGTGCCGCTGGTCACCGGGATCTTCCGCTTCTGCCCGGCCTATCCGCTGCTGGGCATCAATACCTGCAAGAAGTCCTGATGGTGTAGCCGGCGCCCCGGGTGGGCGCCGGCCTAGCCTTGTTGGCCGTTGAAAAACGTAGGCGAGGCAGCCAGTGCAAGGCGCTACGTTAGTAACAGCCTTCGGCTGGTCAAAACAGGCGAAGAAGCGGAGTTTACGAGCTGTAAATGAGCATTACTCGCTTCGCTCGCTCCTTCGGGGCCGCACTGAAGTGCGTTAGCCGCAAGCGGCTTTCTGAACCTGTTTTTAACGTAGCAATGGCAACGCAGGTAGTTTTTCAACAGCGCTGTTGCGGCGCCGGTTGCTGCTGGGTAATGCAATGGATATTGCCGCCGCCCAGGAGAATCTCCCGGCCCGGCACCATCACCACCCGGTGCGCGGGGAAGATGCGCTTGAGGATGGCTTCGGCCTCGGCATCCTTCGGGTCGTCGAACCTGGGCGCGATAATGCCGCCGTTGACGATCAGAAAGTTGACGTAGGAGCCGGCCAGGCGAATCGACGGATCACGCTCCTGGGTGCTGTCCACCAGATCGACTCCGGCGCACTCTTCGTCGCTGGCGTAGATCGGCCCGGGGATCGGCATCTTGTGCACGGTGAGCTGACGGCCCTTGGCGTCCCGGGCGCTTTCCAGCACGCGCATGGCGGCCTGGCAGCGCGGGTAGTTGGGGTCGCTGGGGTCGTCGGTCCAGGCCAGCAGCACCTCGCCGGGGCGTACGTAGCAGCAGAAGTTGTCGACGTGGCCGTCGGTTTCGTCGTTGTACAGGCCGTCCGGCAGCCAGATGACGGTGTCCACCGCCAGATGGCTGCGTAGCACGGCCTCGATGTCCTCACGGCTCATCTGCGGGTTGCGGTTGCGGTTGAGCAGGCATTCCTCGGTGGTGATCAGGGTGCCTTCGCCATCCACATGGATGGAGCCGCCTTCCAGCACGAAGCCTTCGGTGCGGTAGCGCTGGCAGCGCTCGATCTCCAGCACCTTGCGCGCCACCTGATCGTCGCGCTGCCAGGGCCAGTACAGGCCGCCGTCGAAGCCGCCCCAGGCGTTGAAGGTCCAGTCCACCCCACGCACTTCGCTGCTGCCATTGGTGACGAAGGTGGGGCCGGTGTCGCGCACCCAGGCGTCATCGGTGCTGATCTCCACCAGGCGGATACGTTCGCCATCCAGGCGCGCGCGGGCATTTTCGTACTGGCCGGCACTGACGCAGACCGTCACCGGTTCGAACTCGGCAATGGCATGGGCCACCGCGGCAAAGGCCGCTTGGGCCGGCTTGCCGCCCAGGCGCCAGTTGTCCGGACGCTCGGGCCAGACCATCCAGGTCTGGCTATGGGGTTCCCATTCGGCCGGCATGCGAAAGCCATCGGCCCGTGGTGTGGTGGTCAGGGTGGTCATAGTGGGCACCGGGTCTGTGGTTGGGGCCTGCTCTGTGCGACGGGCAAGAGGCATGGCGGGTTGTTTAAAACTAGTCGCCGCGACGGGACTGCGCTATGCAGCCTGGCTTTTGCAGATTTATATCCGATAAATATCGGTAATGGAAGGTGTTGTTCTGCTTTTAAACGATATATATCGGATTTTTATCGAATAAAAATCGGCGAGCTGGTGCCGCGGTGGACAAGGCTGCGCCATGTCCACCCTACGGATCCATGGGCTGCTGGGCTGGCGAGTCGCACAAGGTCCGGGTCGTGCGTAGGGCGGACATGCCAAAGGCTTGCCCGCCTGCCCGATGCTCGATAAATGCAGGTGGGTTGCTTAGAGCGGCTGGTCGCGCTTGGGCAGATAGGGCGGCAGATACAGGCCCAGGTAGGCATCGAACACGCGCATGCCTTCCTCGGCCAGGCGCGGGGTGATATGGCCGTGCAGTTGCACCGAGCGGGCGTAGACGCGATCGCCCAGCTCCATGGCCAGGGCAAAGACATCGATATCCGCCGGCAGGGGCGGCAGGGCGAAGTGGCGCTCGAACAGTTGCTGCATCAGGCGGCCCAGCTCCAGGTCGTGCTGGCGGTCGGCCTGGGTCACTTCGGCCAGGCCGTGCTGGGCCAGGATCAGCTGGCGGGCGGCGCTGTCGGCGGCGTAGATGGCCAGCATGCGCTGCTCGACGATACGCGACAGGTCACGCCAGTCATGCAGCTCGGCATGGGCGACGGGGTGTTCCAGGCTGGCGCGAAAGGCGCCGTGGATATCCGCGGTAAGGGCTTCGAGCAGGGCCGGCACGCTGGCGAAGAAGTGGTAGACCGAAGACGGTGGAATCGCCGCCCGTTCGGCCACGGCGTAGATCGACAGGTTGCCCACCCCCTGTTCGGCCAGCAGCTCGCGGGCGGCGGCAAGAATCCCGGCGATGCGGGTCTGGCTGCTGGCGCGGGGTTTGCGGGCGGTGGCAGGGCGGCTCATAGGGACTCTCTTGGCAGGCGAAGGGGCTATTGGACGCCAGGGCCATTGATCATGGCAAGCCTGCAGCGCCGGCTTGGCCGCAGAGTCCGGGGTCAACGCCATCTGCCCCCTCTCCCGCTGGTGGGAGAGGGTTGGGGTGAGGGGGAGCTCTACAGCGTGCCGATAAAGGCGCTCCATACGCTTTCCACCGCGGCGCTGTGCTTTTCCGGCAGCGGATCGGTGGCGTACAGGCGGCGCTTGGTTTCCCGATCCGGGTAGAGGCCCGGCTGGTTGCGCAGCGCCTCGTCGAGGAATTCGGCGGAATCGGCATTGGCGTTGGGGAACAGCGTCTCGGTGGTGATCAGGGCGGCCACCTCCGGCTGCAGCAGGAAGTTGATGAACTGGTGGGCCAGGTCCGGGCGCGCGGCATTGGCCGGGATCACCAGGTTGTCGATAAAGATCACCGAGCCTTCATCCGGCACCAGGAAACGCACCGGCTGGCCGGCATCGGCGGCGGCCAGGGCGTCGCCGACCCAGGCCATGGCCACGCACAGGCGGCCATGGCTGAGGTCGTCGATATAGCGTTCGCTGTCCACATAGCGCAGGTTGGGGCGCAGTTCGCCGAGCAGCTCACCGGCGCGCTGGATGCGGCTGGGGGCACTGCGTACCAGGCTGCGGCCCTGGTAGTTGAGCAGCAGCGACAGGGTCTCGCTGGAGGCATCCAGCACACTGATGCCGCAGCTGGCCAGGCGCGCGCTGTGTTCGGCGTCGAACAGCAGGCTCCAGCTGTCCGGCAGCGGTCCGCCGAAGGCTGCTTCGGCCAGGGGTGTGTTGATCGCCAGGCCCACGGCGCCCCAGAGGTAGGGCACGGCATGGCGGTTATTGGGGTCGTGGGCGGCCAGGGTGCTGAGCAACTGCTTGTCCAGGTGCTGGCGATTGGGCAACTGGGCGAAGTCCAGGGCCTGCAGCTTGTCGTTTCTCAGCAGCGCCGGCAGGGCGTCGTGGGACGGCACGGCGATGTCCATGACCTCGCCGCTGGCGAACAGGGCATCCAGCTCCTCGGCGGTGGCATAGGTGCGGTATTCCACGCGCACGCCGGTCTCCTGCTCGAAACGCTTGAGCACCTGGGGGGCGATATAGTCGTTCCAGTTGTGCACGCGCAGGACATCTTCGGCCTGGCTCGACCATGGCAGCAGCAGTGGGGTCAGGGCCAGGAGGGCGGTGAGTAGGCGACGCATGGGCTTCTCCCTGTATGCAGAAGGCTGGGACTGTCCGAACAGCGGGCAAGCCGGGGGCCTGTCGCGGGCCTTGGCCGACAACCTGAAGGTCGGGGTGGGTCGGATAAAACAACGCCGGCGCAAGGGCCGGCGTTGGGTATGGCGTCAGACGGTGTGCAGGTACCAGTTGTACTCAAGGTCGGAAATGGTGGTTTCGAACTCTTGCAGCTCGGCTTCCTTGCAGGCGACGAAGATGTCGATGTATTTCGGATCGATGTACTTGTTCAGCACTTCGCTGTCGTCCAGCTCGCGCAGGGCATCGCGCAGGTTGTTCGGCAGGCTCTGCTCCAGCTGCTCGTAGGAGTTGCCTTCGATGGGCTCGCCCGGATCAATCTGGTTGGTCAGACCGTGGTGGATACCGGCGAGGATCGAGGCCAGCATCAGGTAGGGGTTGGCGTCGGCGCCGGCCACACGGTGCTCGATGCGCACGGCATCGGCGCTGCCGGTGGGTACGCGTACCGCCACGGTGCGGTTGTCCAGGGCCCAGCTCGGCGCATTGGGTACGTAGAACTGCGCGCCGAAACGGCGGTAGGAGTTCACGTTGGGGCAGAGGAAGGCCATGGTCGCCGACATGGTGTCGAGGATGCCACCGATGGCGTGACGCAGCGGCTGGTTCTGCAGCGGGTCGTCGGCGGCGAAGATGTTCTTGCCGGTCTTCTTGTCCAGCAGCGAGATATGCACATGCAGCCCGTTACCGGCCTGGCCCGGGTAGGGCTTGGCCATAAAGGTTGAGTCCATCTCGTGGTCGTAGGCGATATTCTTGATCAGGCGCTTGAGCAGCAGGGCGTAGTCGCAGGCCTTGATCGCGTCTTCGACGTGATGCAGGTTGACTTCGAACTGTGCCGGGGCGCTTTCCTTGACGATGGCGTCGGCCGGGATGCCCTGTTCCTTGGCGGCTTCGAGGATATCCTGCAGGCAGTCGACATATTCGTCCAGATCGTCGATCAGGTAGACCTGGGTCGAATGCGGGCGCTTGCCCGACATCGGCGAGCGCGGCGGCTGCGGGCGGCCGTTCACGTTCTCCTGGTCGATCAGGTAGAACTCCAGTTCGAAGGCGGCGCAGATCTTCAGGCCCATGTCATCGAACTTCTGCACGATCTGGCGCAGCACTTCCCGCGGGTCGGCGAAGAAGGGGGTGCCATCCAGTTCGTGCATGGTCATCAGCAGCTGCGCGGTGGGGCGCTTCTGCCAGGGCTCGTTGCACAGGGTATTGGGGATGGGGAAGCAGATGCGGTCGGCATCGCCGATATCCAGGCCCAGGCCGGTGCTTTCCACGGTGGCGCCATTGATATCCAGGGCAAACAGCGAGGCGGGCAGGTTGATGCCCTTCTCATAGACTTTGTGCAGGGCGTTACGGTCGATGCGCTTGCCGCGCACCACACCATTCATATCTGCGATAAGAAGGTCGACGAACTGGACCTCAGGATGTTCCTTAAGGAACGCGTTCGCTTCATTAAGCTGAACGGCACGCGGGGGTACCGACATGATGCAACACCTTTCTTGTTAAAAATATCAATCATGCAACTGCATGGGTATGAGTCAATCTTAAACACTGGTGACTGTCAAGAGACGCCTATTGTGCCCTAAAAGGGGGCGCTTCGACCAGTTTCAGGGCATTGCAGCGGGTGGGTACCCGGCCTGAGCCCTTGCCTGTCGCGCTGCTCAGTGGCCTGTGTTCGATTTTTTACATGGCTATTGTGAAAAAAAATGAACAAGGCTAAGCTCGGCTCAAACCCACTAACAGCAATAAAACGGGTGCCTCATGTCTCGCCAGCCGATTATCGGCGTCAGTGCCTGCACCAAGCAGATCGGGCACAACACCTATCACACCGCAGGTGACAAGTACCTGCAGGCCGTCGTGCACGCCGCCGGCGGCATGCCGATCATCATCCCGGCCCTGGGCGATGCCCTCGATCAGGAGCGCCTGCTGGACATGCTCGACGGCCTGGTCTTTCCCGGTTCGCCGTCCAATGTCGAACCCCATCACTACAGCGGCCCGGCCAGCGAGCCCGGTACCCTGCACGATGCGGCCCGCGACAGCACCACCCTTCCCTTGATTAAAGCAGCAATTGCCCGGGGCATCCCGTTGCTCGGTATCTGCCGCGGCTTTCAGGAAATGAACGTGGCCTTTGGCGGCACCCTGCACCAGAAGGTGCAGGAGGTCGAAGGCTATATGGATCACCGCGAGCCCGAAGGGCTGCCGGCGGATCAGCAATACGGCCTGCGTCACCTGCTGCATGTGCAGCCGGGCGGGCTGCTCGCCGGCATCGGCTTGCCGAGCGAGTTTCTTATCAATTCCATTCATGGCCAGGGCGTACAGCGTCTGGCGCCGGGCCTTCGCGTAGAAGCACTGGCGCCTGACGGGTTGATCGAAGCCTTCTCCGTCGAGGGTGCCAAAAGCTTTGCCTTGGGGGTGCAATGGCACCCCGAATGGCAGGTACGATCCAACCCGAATTATCTCGCCATCTTCCAGGCCTTTGGTGAGGCTTGCAGGAAGAGGGCGGGGCAACGCTGAGCCATCTATAAATAGGATGGCTCTCACCAACCCTGAGGTCTCTATGAGTACCAAGTTAGACCAGCTGTCCAGCTGGCTGAAAGAACGCAAAATCACCGAAGTTGAATGCCTGATCAGCGATCTTACCGGCATTGCCCGTGGCAAGATTTCGCCGACCAACAAGTTCCTCGACGAGAAGGGCATGCGCCTCCCCGAGAGTGTGCTGCTGCAGACCGTGACCGGCGACTATGTCGAGGACGACATCTATTACGACCTGCTCGACGAGGCGGACATCGACATGTTCTGCCGCCCCGACGAGAACGCCGTATTTATGGTGCCCTGGGCCCTGGAGCCCACTGCCATGGTGATCCATGACACCTTCGACAAGCAGGGCAACCCCATCGAGCTGTCGCCGCGCAACATTCTCAAGAGTGTGCTCAAGCTCTATGCCGACAAGGGCTGGAAGCCGATCGTCGCGCCGGAAATGGAGTTCTACCTGACCAAGCGCAACAGCGACCCGGACTTCCCCCTGGTGGCGCCCATGGGTCGCTCCGGGCGTCCGGAAGTGGGCCGTCAGTCGTTCTCCATCGACGCCGCCAACGAATTCGATCCGCTGTTCGAAGACGTCTACGACTGGTGTGAAATCCAGGGCCTGGACCTGGACACGCTGATCCACGAAGACGGCCCGGCGCAGATGGAAATCAACTTCCGTCACGGCGATGCCCTGCACCTGGCCGACCAGATCACCGTGTTCAAGCGCACCATGCGTGAGGCGGCGCTCAAGCACGACGTGGCTGCCACCTTTATGGCCAAGCCGATCACCGATCAGCCCGGCAGCGCCATGCATATCCACCAGAGCGTGGTGGACATCAAGACCGGCAAGAACCTGTTCTCCAATGCCGATGGCGGCATGAGCCAGCTGTTCCTCAACCATATCGGCGGCCTGCAGAAGTACATCCCCGAACTGCTGCCGCTGTTCGCCCCCAACGTCAACTCGTTCCGCCGCTTCCTGCCCGATACCTCGGCGCCGGTGAACGTCGAGTGGGGCGAGGAGAACCGTACCGTGGGCCTGCGCGTACCGGAAGCCGGGCCGCAGAACCGCCGCGTGGAAAACCGCCTGGCCGGCGCCGATGCCAACCCCTACCTGGTCCTGGCGGCATCCCTGCTGTGCGGCTACATGGGCATGGTCGGCGACCTCAAGCCCAGCGCGCCGGTCAAGGGCCGTGGTTACGAGCGGCGCAACCTGCGCCTGCCGATCACCATCGAGCACGCCCTGGAGCGCATGGAAGCCTGCAAGGACGCGGAAAAGTACCTGGGCGAGAAATTTATCCGCGGCTATGTCGCGGTGAAGCGCGCCGAGCACGAGAACTACAAGCGGGTCATCAGCTCCTGGGAGCGTGAATTCCTGCTGCTGTCGGTGTAAGACCCCGGTCGCGCGCCACGGGTGATCCCCGCGGCGCGCACCACGAATATCGGGGGCCTGCGAAGGGCGGGCCCTTTATTGAGTAGGTGTTGAAATGAGCAAACCCGTGACCAATCCGCAAACCCTCCAGTGGCAGGCCATGAGCCGCGCGCACCACCTGGCGCCGTTCAGCGATTACCAGCAACTGGCCGAGGCCGGCCCGCGCATCATCATCCGCGCCAATGGCGTCTACCTCTGGGACAGCGAAGGTCACAAGATTCTCGACGGCATGGCCGGCCTGTGGTGCGTGGCCCTGGGCTACGGCCGTGAGGAACTGGTACAGGCCGCCAGCAAGCAGATGCGCGAGCTGGCCTTCTACAACACCTTCTTCCAGACCGCCCACCCGCCGGCCCTGGAGCTGGCCAAGGCGATTGCCGAGGTGGCGCCCAAGGGCATGAACCATGTGTTCTTCACCGGTTCGGGTTCGGAAGGCAACGACACCATGCTGCGCCTGGTGCGCCATTACTGGGCGTGCAAGGGCCAGCCGAGCAAGAAGATCATTATCAGCCGCCACAACGGCTACCACGGCTCCACCGTGGCCGGTGCCAGCCTCGGCGGCATGAAGTTCATGCACGAGCAGGGCGACCTGCCGATTCCGGGCATCGAACATATCGCCCAGCCCTACTGGTTCGGCGAGGGTGGCGACAAGAGCCCGGAAGAATTCGGCATCTGGGCCGCCGACCAGCTGGAGAAGAAGATCCGCGATATCGGCGTGGACAATGTCGCCGCCTTTATCGCCGAGCCGATCCAGGGCGCCGGCGGCGTGATCATCCCGCCGGACAGCTACTGGCCGCGGATCAAGGAGATCCTCGCCAAGTACGACATTCTGTTTGTCGCCGACGAAGTGATCTGCGGTTTCGGCCGCACCGGCGAATGGTTCGGCAGTGACTACTACGGCCTTAAACCCGACCTGATGACCATCGCCAAGGGCCTGACCTCGGGCTATGTGCCCATGGGCGGGCTGGTCGTCAGCGACAAGGTGTTCGATGTGATCAATGCCGGCGGCGACTTCAACCACGGCTTCACCTACTCCGGCCACCCGGTGGCGGCGGCGGTGGGCCTGGAAAACCTGCGCATCCTGCGCGATGAAAAAATTATTCAGCAGGTCAAGGAAGAAACGGCACCTTACTTGCAAAAGCGTTTGCGTGAACTGGCGGATCACCCGCTGGTGGGCGAAGTGCGCGGCGTCGGCATGCTCGGTGCCATCGAGCTGGTGAAGAACAAGGCGACCCGCGAGCGCTTCCCGGGCGAAGTCGGCGTGGGCATGGTCTGCCGCGGCCACTGCTTCGCCAATGGCCTGATCATGCGCGCCGTGGGCGACACCATGATCATCGCCCCGCCACTGGTGATCAGCAAAACCGAGATCGACGAGCTGGTTGAAAAGGCGCGCTTGTGCCTGGATCTGACCGCCGCGCAGGTGCTGGGCTGATGCCGCTACGGGCGTTATTGCAACCAGCTGTGAGCAAGGGTTGGAAAAACGCCCGCGTCCTTGCCAGACTGCGCCAGTGCGACGGCCTGGCCCGGCGTGAGAGCGTGCAACCAGGCTGCGTCATCCACAGGAATACCACCATGACAACAGGAGCAGTACGCATGAAAACATTCGGCAAAACCCTCCTCGCCTTGTCCCTTGCCGGGGCTGTAGTGAGCACCGCGCAGGCGAACAACAAGGTTCTGCATGTCTACAACTGGTCGGACTATATCGCCGAAGACACCCTGGCCAACTTCCAGGACGCTACCGGCATCAAGGTGGTCTACGACGTCTTCGATTCCAACGAAACCCTGGAAGCCAAACTGCTCTCCGGCCGCAGCGGCTATGACGTGGTGGTGCCGTCCAACCAGTTCCTGGCCAAGCAGATCAAGGCTGGCGTGTTCCAGAAGCTGGACAAGTCCAAGCTGCCCAACTGGGAAAACCTCTATCCCAACCTGATGCAGAAGCTGGAAGCCGCCGATCCGGGCAACCAGTACGCCTTCCCCTACCTGTGGGGCACCACCGGCATCGGTTACAACCCGGACAAGGTCAAGGCCGTGCTCGGCGACGTGCCGCTCGATTCCTGGGACCTGCTGTTCAAACCGGAAAACATCGAGAAGCTGAAATCCTGCGGCGTCGCCTTCCTCGACGCACCGGACGAGGTGTATGCCGCCGCGCTGCACTATCAGGGCCTGAACCCCAACCCCACCAGCGTGGAAGACGTGGCCAAGGCCGAAGAGCTGCTGCTCAAAGTGCGCCCGCATATCACCTATTTCCACAGCTCCAAGTACATCTCGGACCTCGCCAACGGTGACATCTGCGTGGCCCTGGGCTGGTCCGGCGACGTGTTCCAGGCCCGTGACCGCGCCAACGAGGCCGGCAACAACGTGACCGTGGACTACTTCATTCCCAAGGAAGGCGCCGCCGCCTTCTTCGACATGATGGCCATCCCGGCCGACGCCAAGAACGTCGACGCCGCGCACGCCTTCCTCAACTACATCCTGACCCCGGAAGTGATCGCACCGATCACCGACTACGTGGCCTTCCCCAACGGCAACGCCAAGGCCACTGAACTGGTGGACGAGGAAATCCGCAACAACCCGGCCATCTACCCGAGCGAAGAAGTGGAAGCCAAGCTCTACACCTTCTCCGAGCTGAGCCCCTCGGTGCAGCGTGCGGTGACCCGCAGCTGGACCAAGGTCAAGTCGGGCCGCTAAACGCATCCGCAGTGCCCTGGCTGCGGCGG
>Ga0209207_1001373_pt1 | contig 11499 bp, 8 predicted proteins | sample SaghotsprinmetaG_FD_184140 | JGI IMG/M metagenome (GOLD analysis project Ga0209207, IMG submission 184140) | Hot spring microbial communities from South Africa to study Microbial Dark Matter (Phase II) - Sagole hot spring metaG (SPAdes) (version 3) | ecosystem: Environmental > Aquatic > Thermal...
ACGGGTGCCACTGGGGGAGTGACCCAACTCCTTCACAGCACCAAAATCAATCAGAACCACTTGGTTATCGCGAGAGCGCACCAAGAGGTTACTGGGTTTAAGGTCGCGGTGGATGACTGGCGGATCTTGGTTGTGGAGATAGTCCAGCACGCCACAGGTTTGGATCATCCATTGAATGGCCTGCGGCACTGGCACGGTACCGTTGCGCAGTACCCAGCGCTCTAAATCCAAACCATGGATTAACTCCATCACCAAATAACTTTTGCCCTCTTCAATAAAAAAGTCATAAAACCGCGGAATACCCGCATGATCGAGCATTTGGAGGATACGCCCCTCCCGCTCAAAGAGTTCTTGTGCTTTCGCATTCTCGACCATGTCTGCCTTTAGTTCCTTGAGCACCCGCACTTCGGGTACCTTTGTGCCAAACCCACCGGCGGGTCGTGCCTCACAGGCCAGATAGGTTGTACCAATACCCCCTTGCCCCAATAGCCGTAAGATGTGGTAGTTGCGAACGGTACGCTGAATATTCAGCGGCTCACCACAGTGAATACAGAATAAATTCCCCGGCACATTGCCCGCATGGGTACACTCACTGAGGGTGGGCGTACTGCGGCGAAAACTTTGTTCACGAAACTCTAAAATGGGTCCTGTCGGCCCCAGTTGAATCAGACTGCCGGTCGCCAGTTTACTCTCATCGACCAAGCGACCATCCACAAAGGTACCGATCGCCCCCAAACTTTTCAGGTACCAGCGCCCTAAATTTTCGGCATCGCGGTAGCAGCCAAGCTCTGCATGGTAACGGCTGATCAGAATATCGTTGAGAATCACATCGTTGTCTGCGGCACGGCCAATCCGAATCGTTGTTTTGATGGGAAATCGCCACGTTTTAACAGGGGTTCGCTTCCACGGATCAAGGAGATTTAAGATGATCACTGTACAACCGCAGCCACAAACACTGATTTGAATTTTATCTATTCTAAGAAGCGCAATTCCTATTTGTCATACTCTGCAACGCCCCATCAACCCTCAACCAGATAAGGTGGAGAGGTACGCCTGCAACCGCTGCCAAAACCGCTCATTTTCTGCTGGAGTGCCAATGGAAACGCGAATACCGTTGGCGATGGGGCGCACGAGGGTTCCTTCCTGTTCGAGGGCCTGGCACAGGGGTTGGGTGTGAGCCGTCTCTTCGAGGCGGAAAAAGAGAAAATTGGCCACGCTCGGCCAGACTCGCAGGTGGGGACAGGTTTGCAGTTGAGCGTACAGCCACTCACGCTCGGCAATGACCTGGGGAATATCTGCCAGTAGCTCTTGCCGATGCTCAAGAGCCATACAGGCCGCCAGTTGGGACACACTGGGTAAGTTGTAGGGCAGGCGTAGCTTTTCTAGGGCGGCAATGACCGTTGGCTGGGCGATCGCGTAGCCCACCCGATGTGCCGCCAACCGTAGAGCCTTAGAAAATGTGCGTAAAATGAGCCAGTTGGGGTGTGCTGTTAGCTCCGGCAGTAGGGTTTTGCCCGAAAATTCAAAGTAGGCCTCATCAATGACCACCAACAGGTCTGGGGGTAATTGCCGTAACCAAGCCACTTCTGCCGAGGTTAAGGCATTACCCGTGGGGGAATTAGGCTGGAGCATGAAGACAAGTCGCACGGGGGGATCCGCCTTAGCGACTAGCGCCTCAGCGCTATCAATGTCAACTGCAAATGTCTCGGGATGCCGTGGGGCGCGGTGGACGGGGATCCCTAAGCTTTGGGCAAGAATACCGTAGATCGAGAAGGTGGGGTCGGCCACTAGGATGGAGCCGTGTCCCCCCAGCGCGGTAGCCAAGAGCAATGAACGAATCAGTTCGTCAGAGCCATTGCCCACGGCAATTTGGGCGGGAGTCATCGGTTCGCTACTGTGCTCGCTGACGTAGGTGGCGATCGCCTGCTTCAGGTGCCAGTGACTACTGTCGGGATAGCGGTTGGTGGCGAGGGCCTCGACGTACTGCTGGGCTAGCTTTGCCTTGAGGGGGGCCGGTAAATCGAGGGGAAACTCGTTAGTGTCGAGGTAATCAACCTGAGGGGGCAGGGTGCCACTACTGGCTTCGGGAGGAGTCGCGTAGGCCCTAATGCCGTCTAAGTCTGGGCGCAAAAACGTCGCCATGCCGCTGGAGACCCGATGAAGTGATTCAACTATAATAGCACTGAGCGTTTTATCTCTCGGGGTGGTGCTCCTAACCCCACCCTATCCTATGGCAACTATATTGCAGAGGCGCACTCTCCCATGGCTCGTACCGACTTCAAAGACTACTATCAAGTTTTAGGGGTCAGCAAAACGGCCACGGATGCCGAAATTCGGCAAGCCTTCCGCCGCCTTGCCCGCAAATACCACCCTGACTTAAACCTGGGAGACAAGGACGCGGAAGCCCGGTTCAAAGAAATTAACGAAGCCCACGAAGTTCTCTCGGATCCGGAAAAACGGCGCAAGTATGACCAGTTTGGCCAGTACTGGCAGCAGGCAGCAGGCAGTACCAGTGGTTTTAACGTGAATGTCGGCGGTTTTGACGGCGACTTTAGCCAATTTGCCAACTTTGAAGAGTTTATTAATGAACTGCTAGGACGGGTTTCCGGTGCAGCAGGCGCAAGTGGCTGGTCGGGGGGCTTTGATCCGTCTGGCTTTGGCAGCACTAGCGCCGATACCGAAGCAGAGGTGCAAATTAGTTTCCAAGAGGCGGCCCAAGGCTGCGAAAAAACCTTTCAAATTGGTGCCGAAAAAGTCACGGTTACGATTCCGGCTGGTATTAAACCGGGCACAAAGCTACGGCTGCGGGGCAAAGGCAAAAGTAACCCCTACACATCGCAGCGCGGCGATCTCTATTTAACAGTGCAGGTGGCACCCCATCCCCTCTTTCGCTTTGAAGAGAATCAACTAGTGCTGGACTTGCCCCTAGCCCCCGATGAGGCGGCCTTGGGGACGCAACTGACGGTGCCTACCCCTAGCGGCAATGTGGTGCTGAATATTCCTGCCGGTACCCGCTCAGGACAGTCGCTACGCTTGCGGGGCAAAGGCTGGCGCAGCCCGAATGGCACCCCGGGAGACCTCTTAGCCAAGGTACAAATTGTGCCCCCCAAATCCCTCAGTGGCGCTGAAAAAGACCTCTACGAAACGTTGCGATCGCTACGCACGTTTAACCCGCGTGCCCACTGGCCGAGCACATGACCTAGACAAACACTTAGACCCAAAAACTTGACAAATCGATAAAAAAGAGGGGCTTGAGTGATCAACAAGCCCCCCTTAGGGATCTGACCTCAGGATGGGTGCTTAGGGAATGGCGGCCATTTTCACATCATTGCGATCCAAGATGCTTTGGAGTTCCTCGGCATCAATGGTCTCTTTTTCAATGAGCACTTGGGCAATTTGATCTAAGACGTGACGGTTGTTCACCAGCACCTCTTTGGCGCGCCGATAGGCTTGCTCCACTAAGTTGCGCACCTCATCGTCAATGGTGGCGGCGGTCTCTTCCGAGAAGTCCCGCTCTGCCATGATGTCACGGCCTAGGAACACATTCCCCGATTGCCGCCCCAAGGCCACCGGCCCGAGGCGATCGCTCATGCCAAAGCGCGTTACCATCTGCCGTGCCACCCGTGCCACTTGCTGCAAATCGTTGGAAGCGCCAGTGGTCACTTCCTCTTCACCAAAGATAATTTCTTCGGCAATCCGACCGCCCAAGGCGACCGCCATCTGGTTTTGCAGGTAAGCACGGCTGTAGAGGCCAGAATCCATCTGATCTTCGTTGGGGGTAAACCACGTTAAGCCACCGGCTCGACCGCGGGGAATAATGCTCACCTTTTGCACCGGATCGTAGTCCGGCATCAGCGCCCCCACAAGGGCATGACCCGCTTCGTGGTAGGCCACAAGGGTTTTGCGCCGCTCGCTCATGACGCGGTCTTTCTTCTCGGGGCCGGCCAGCACGCGGTCAATGGCATCGTTAATCTCATCCATGGAAATTTCGGTGAGATTGCGACGGGCAGCAAGGATCGCCGCTTCGTTGAGCAGGTTCGACAGATCAGCACCGGTAAAGCCGGGGGTACGGCGAGCAATTTTATCGAGATCCACATCCTTGGCTAAGGTTTTTCCACGGGCATGAACCTTGAGAATATCTAGCCGCCCTTTATAGTCGGGCCGATCCACCACCACTTGGCGATCGAAGCGACCCGGGCGCAGCAGAGCCGCATCCAAGACATCGGGACGGTTGGTGGCGGCAATAATGATAATGCCGGTATTGCCCTCGAACCCATCCATTTCCGTCAGTAGTTGGTTGAGGGTTTGTTCCCGCTCGTCGTTGCCACCCCCAAGACCTGCGCCCCGCTGACGACCTACGGCATCAATTTCATCAATAAAGACAATGCAAGGGGCGTTCGCCTTGGCTTGCTCAAAGAGATCCCGCACCCGCGAGGCACCCACGCCAACAAACATTTCCACAAATTCAGAGCCAGAGATTGAGAAGAAGGGCACCCCCGCCTCGCCAGCAACCGCCCGCGCCAGTAGGGTTTTACCGGTTCCGGGCGGCCCCACCAACAGCACCCCTTTGGGAATTTTGGCACCCACTTCCGTGAAGCGATCGGCATACTTGAGGAATTCCACCACTTCGCCGAGTTCTAGCTTGGCTTGGTCAATACCTGCCACGTCATTAAAGGTGACTTGGGTTTGGGGTTCCATTTGTACCCGTGCCCGCGACTTACCAAAGTTCATGGCTTGGTTGCCGGGGCCGGCTTGGGCACGCCGCAGTAGGAAAAACAGCAGTACCAGCAAACCAATGGGCACCAGCAGGCTACTTAGGGCGCGGAACCAAAACCCATCATTACTTTGGGGCAGCACCGAAATATCCACATTATTACTGGCGAGGATGTCCAGCAACTGCGGATCGTTGGGCAAATTCACTAATACCCGCGTGCCGTCTTGGGTAATGGCCTGGGCTTGGGCGCGATCGGGGCTAATACTAATTTTGCTAACTTGCTTGTTCTCGACTTCTTGGATAAGCTGGCTGTAGGCCCATGTCTGCTTGGTGGCGGGCTGGCGATCAAAAAAGGCGGTGGCCAACGCCAACACAACAATTGTTAAAAGAACGTACAAACCTGCATTACGCCATTGCTTACTCACGGATCGCCATCCTCCGATGCAAAATTATGAAGAGTTTTTACATAAGTTAATATTAGCGCATTCTTTCTCAACCCAAGGGGGGCGACCCCACCGCTAGAATTGTCACTATCCATGATAGGCCGTCGTAAGGATGCTCGATATAGAGACATGTTACCGGGTACTGGAGCTAGAACCGGGGGCAACCCTAGAGGACGTGAACCGTGCTTATCGGGATCTCGTGTTCATTTGGCATCCGGATCGCATCCCCAAGGATAACGTGCGCTTGGTGGAAAAAGCCCAAGAAAAAATTAAGCAGATTAACGACGCTCGCGATCAACTGCGGCAGCACATTTACAAGTACGGTAGCCAAGCAACGGCGCGACCAAATCAGCGGCAGAGTTATCGCCAAGCAAGCACCGCCACCACAGCCAACCCACCGCGGGAGCATCGCAGTAGTTACCATTACCAGTCTAATCCCTACGCCTACCGCAGCTACCACACCTCCCACGAGCAACAGCACAGTAGTGGTTATAGCAGCAGCAACTACTCGCAGCGGCACAACCACACCTATGGCACCTACACTCGCCAACGAACCGCCGCCCCGCCCCCACCGGAACCGCCCCGCACCACCCCGCCCCACAAGGATATGTCGGGGGTCAACCTCCAGGGGGCGAACCTGAGTGAAAAAGATTTTGAAGGCCGCAACCTCAGCCACGCCAACCTGAGCTACGCCGACCTGAGTGATGCCTTTTTGCACCGGGTGATATTACACCGTGCTAATTTGCGCCATGCCAATCTCTTTCGGGCAAATTTATTACAGGCGGACCTCAGCTACGCGGACTTGCAGGAGGCCAACCTGATTGGCGCTGATCTCAGCGGTGCGGATCTGCGCGGTGCAGATCTGCGGGGCGCTAAAATGAGTCAGGGGAATCGACTGCTGGTGAAACTCACCGGTGCCCGCCTTAGCGGTGCCATTATGCCCGATGGCCATGTGCACGCCTAGAACCGGTCTAGGTGGGCGGGGGTTGGCTCAGGCGGCTGGCCAAGGTTTCTGGATGCAGGGCAGACAGAACAATGGTGGCGTTGTCTAACATCAGTACGGCTCGTGTGCGCCGTCCATGGGTGACATCAATGAGGTGCTGCTGCTGCCGCGCTTCCAGAATTAGGCGTTTAATGGGCGCGGAGTCGGGGCTGACGATCGCCAACACCCGACTGGGCGCTACATAGTTACCAAACCCAACATTGAGCATTAGGCAGAGTGATAGTCTTGCAGGGCACGCACGCTCAGTTCTGAGGTTTGCAGGGTTTTGATCGCCGCTGCGGTTGCTTTGGCACCGGCAATGGTGGTCACAATGGGGATTTTGTAGGCCAAAGCGGTGCGGCGGATGAGGCGACCATCGGCGCGGGCTTCTTCGCCAGAGGGAGTATTGAGAATGAGATCAATCTGCTCATTCTTAATGGCATCAAGAACATTGGGTCGCCCTTCGTGCAGTTTCAGAATCAGCTCAATCCCCTCTAGGCCCGCCTCCATCAGGGCATTGCGGGTGCCTTCGGTGGCAATGATCCGAAAACCAAGGGACTGTAATTCTTGGACTACGGGTACAATGGCGGCCTTGTCGCGATCGCTCATGGAGACAAACACGGTGCCGCTGAGGGGCAGCTTTTGATTCGCTGAGAACTGGGACTTGGCAAAGGCGGTGCCAAAATCCAAGTCAATGCCCATGGCCTCACCGGTAGAGCGCATTTCCGGGCCGAGCACGGTATCGGTACCGGCAAATTTTTCAAAGGGGAGTACCGCTTCCTTAACCGCCACGTGGTTCGGGATGGTTTCGCTCAGGAAATTTAGCTCTGCCAAGGTTTTACCGGACATGAGGCGAGCGGCCATTTTGGCTAAGGGAATACCAATGGCCTTGGAGACAAAGGGCACCGTGCGTGAGGCGCGGGGGTTCGCTTCAAGGATATAGACCTGATCGCCCTGAACCGCCAACTGTAAGTTCATTAGGCCAACCACCTTGAGGGCCTTGGCAAGGGCAATACTCCAGGTGCGGATGGTCTCTAACACTTGGGGGCTAAGGGACTGGCAGGGCAAGCTACAGGCGGAGTCGCCGGAGTGAATCCCCGCTTGTTCGATGTGCTCCATGATGCCGCCAATGACTACGGCTCCGGTGGCATCAGCAATGGCATCCACATCCACTTCAATGGCATTTTCGAGGTATTTATCAATGAGGATGGGGCGATCCGGTTCCACCTGGACGGCTTCGGTCATGTAGCGTTCAAGTTCGGCATCGGAATAGACAATTTCCATGGCTCGCCCGCCCAAGACGTAGCTGGGGCGCACCACGACCGGATAGCAAATGCGCTGGGCAATGGTGAGGGCTTCGCTGTAGCTGCGGGCCGTGCCGTTGGGGGGCTGGGGAATATCGAGATGCCGCAGAATTTTTTCAAAGCGTTCCCGGTCTTCGGCAATATCGATGGAGTCCGGGGAGGTGCCCCAAATTTTGGTGCCTAGGGCTTCGCCGTGCTCGCTCAGGTAGGTTTGCAGCGGTAGGGCCAACTTGAGGGGGGTTTGGCCGCCAAATTGGATAATGATCCCGACGGGGCGCTCTACCTCAATGATGTTGAGCACATCCTCTTTGGTGAGGGGTTCAAAGTACAGGCGATCGCTCGTGTCGTAGTCGGTAGAAACCGTTTCCGGGTTCGAGTTGACCATGATGGTTTCGTAGCCATCCGCTTGCAGGGCGTAGGAGGCATGGCAGCAGCAATAGTCAAATTCAATCCCTTGACCAATGCGGTTGGGCCCTGACCCCAGAATCATCACCCGTGGCTTTTTGGGGGGGAGCACTTCCGACTCGGGGGGCTGTACCTCCAGTTCGCCCGTATCCAAGTTAATGCGCTCGGTGGGTTGTTCGTAGGCGGAGTAGTAGTAGGGGGTATAGGCTTCAAACTCGGCGGCACAAGTATCAACGGTTTTATAGACGGGCACCACCCCCAAGGATTGACGGTAGGCACGCACCTGATCGTCGGTGGTTTTGGTGGCGTAGGCAATTTGGGCATCGCTAAAGCCCTGCTGCTTGATTTGCCACAGATCCGCAGCGGTTAACTGCTCGAGCTTGGTACGCTTGAGAAACCTTTCGGTCTCGAGTAGCCCCTGCATCTGGCGCAGAAACCACGGATCAATGGCGGTGAGTTCGTAGATTTCCTCGACGCTCATCCCCAGCAGAAAGGCATGGCGGATAGCAAAGATACGCTCGGGATTGGGTGTCCGCAGTTTGCCCCGCAGTTGCTCTAGGCTCGGCAGTTTCTCGGGGCGATCGCACCCCCAACCGGCTCGACCCGTTTCCAAGGAACGCAAGGCTTTTTGTAACGACTCTTGAAACGTGCGGCCAATGGCCATCGCCTCACCAACAGATTTCATTTGCGTGGTTAAGACCGGCTGCGATCCCGGAAACTTTTCAAAGGCAAAGCGAGGAATTTTAGTGACCACGTAGTCAATGGTGGGTTCAAAGCTGGCCGGGGTTTTCTTCGTGATGTCGTTGGGGATCTCCGGCAGCGTGTAGCCTACCGCTAACTTGGCGGCCATTTTGGCGATCGGAAACCCAGTGGCTTTTGAGGCCAGCGCCGACGAGCGCGAGACCCGTGGGTTCATTTCAATCACAATCACCTCACCCGTTTCCGGGTTGACGGCAAACTGAATGTTGGATCCCCCCGTTTCCACGCCAATTTCGCGAATGATTTTAATCGAGGCATCCCGCAGCCGCTGGTACTCCTTATCCGTGAGGGTCTGGGCAGGCGCAACGGTAATGGAGTCGCCCGTGTGCACCCCCATCGGATCAAGGTTTTCAATCGAGCAGATGATCACCACGTTGTCCGCCATGTCCCGCATCACTTCTAGCTCGTACTCTTTCCAGCCAATGAGGGACTGCTCAATTAAAATTTGCGACACGGGGCTAGCATCGAGACCCGCCATGGCAATCTCTTCAAATTCCTCTTGGTTGTAGGCGATCCCGCCACCCGTGCCACCGAGGGTAAAGGCGGGGCGAATAATGAGCGGATAGACGCCAATTTGTTGGGCGATCGCCCGTGCCTCTTCGAGGGTATTGGCCAAACCGGAAGGACACACCCCCACGCCAATACGCTGCATCGCCTCCTTAAAGAGCTTGCGATCCTCCGCCATTTCAATGGCCGGGAGCTTAGCACCAATTAACTCCACACCGTAGCGCTCCAGAACCCCCGACTTGGCCAACGTTACCGCCAAGTTCAACGCCGTTTGGCCGCCCATGGTCGGCAGCAGGGCATCGGGTCGCTCGACAGCAATCACCTTTTCCACGATCTCAGGGGTGAGCGGCTCAATATACGTGCGATCCGCAGTTTCCGGATCCGTCATGATCGTTGCCGGATTGGAGTTAATTAAAACCACCTCATACCCTTCCTCCCGCAGCGCCTTACAGGCTTGGGTACCGGAATAGTCAAACTCACAGGCTTGACCAATGACAATCGGACCAGAACCAATAATCAGGATTTTAGAAATATCTGTACGACGGGGCATACCGCAGCCAATCTGTGTAGAGTAACGCCTTCCCCATCCTACACTCACCCCCCCGTGCACCGCAGCAGCCAAACTTTAATAAGTCTTTAGCATTCCTGCAATGACTAACCCTCATACATTGTCAAAGTCAAGGGATTTTAACAAACAAACCATTTGTATCAATCAATACTTGACGGTGACCATTTGCAGCACTTATAACAAAAACATAAATATTGCATCACGCAGTTAGGCCATTAATGGCTTCGTTTAACATCTGGTTTAGTTATTTTTGTGTTTCTGCCGATTTGACTGCCTCAGAGTATGAGTGCTTGTAGTGTGAGGTCTATCTTAGGGTTAGCCCAAGGAAGGCTTACTTATTTATTACATAACTAAACTTATTTATTACATAACTAAAAAGTAATTAACTCTTGATTGATTCTTATTGGTTAGTCAACCCAGCAAACTTTATAATATCTTAAGAATCTTAAAACCATGTCTTGGAACTGTCTGATAGAGAGGCTTCTAGGTCTCTTCTCTCTTTTAGTGTGTATGTGTGTTTCGATGAGGTGTCGTGCCCTATGAATGTGTCCCCTGCAACCCGCTATTATGTGCGTCGCTTGCTGGCAGCGCACCCAACAGTTCAAGCTCATCTACGGGATCATCACCAACCTTGGCTGGGATCACCGGAGGATCAGGTAGAGCGTTATATAAAGCTAGATTATTTAACCTATCCTCAACTCAATGAATTAGAATTTCTGATTGAGTTACATCGGAAAATCAAACTTAATGCGCCGCAACAAACTCACTACTTAAAAACGATTGAACAGAAAATTTTTCGCTTAGTTGCCCATGACTTACCCCTTGCTACTGATGCGGTGACTCAGTCAACCGCAATTTTTAGTGACGGTGAAGACCCCCCTAGTCTGACAACGGTAGCCTCGACTACGCCCATCACGTTGCGGCAGTATGCCCAGTACATTCACGAGATTACGAAAGTCACGGAGCGCTACCTCGGCAAGATGATTGTGCGCAACTACTGGTTACTGACCCGCCCCAAGGACGGTTGGTTAAGCCAAATCCGGCTAGAGCAGTGCTCTGCAGATACGGATCTGGGTCAGTGTTTATCGCCCATGTACGCCGATCGCCCCCTAAGTGAAAGGCAGATAGAGACCCTGCAACGGTGGATTCACGAGTTTATTCGCCACGCCTGTCGGGTGTTGCCCACCTTACCACGGCTGTTGTTAGCCGCCGGAATTCCCTCGGAGTTGCTCTACGATTTGGTGCGGGAGGTCGCCTAAACCGAATCTGATAGTACTTGACTGCTCTTGGTGTTTGCTGTGTAGGATCAGACCTAGGGAGCACACTATGGACATGCCAATCGTCGAAGCGGTCATTGAACAATTGAGGGGAATGCCTCAGCATTTGCAGTGGCAAGTACTTGAATTTGCGCGAGCCTTAGCGAAAGAACAGGTACGAGGTACACCAGGACAGCAGTTATTACATTTTGCTGGCTCAATTCCTGCTGATGATCTTCAGTGGATGGGTAAAGCTATTGAAGAAGGTTGTGAGCAGCCAAATTTGGATGAGTGGTAGGTTTTTGCTCGATACCAACATCGTTATTGCTCTGTTTGCCGATGATGTGACAGTCAAAGATCATCTTGCTCAAGCCAGTGAGGTTTTTATTCCAAGCATTGTGATTGGTGAGCTATACTACGGTGCCAGAAAATCAGGCCGAGTTAGTGCCAACTTAGCCAGAGTGGATGAACTCGTTGCCGCCAGTGCAATACTAGTGTGCGATACCGGCACCGCCCAGCACTATGGCGAAGTCAAAAATAGGTTGAACAAAATCCGCGCCG
>Ga0209207_1001378_pt1 | contig 11422 bp, 8 predicted proteins | sample SaghotsprinmetaG_FD_184140 | JGI IMG/M metagenome (GOLD analysis project Ga0209207, IMG submission 184140) | Hot spring microbial communities from South Africa to study Microbial Dark Matter (Phase II) - Sagole hot spring metaG (SPAdes) (version 3) | ecosystem: Environmental > Aquatic > Thermal...
CCCACCCACAGCGACGGCCCGTCGGCCAGCGTCGGCCGGCGACCGCCATAGACGTCGTCGTGATAAGGCAGCGGGGCAACACCCAGCTCGACCCCGCGCGCATCCTGGAAATCGGCATGCTCGCGGGAATCGGTGGTGATAATCGCGCACTGACCGTCGCGGAAACGCTGGCTGGCTTCGTTGCCATGACCGAACTGGCGGAAATAGCGGGCCTTGCTCCAGGTCGCCATCATCGCCACATGCTTGACCTGCGGCAGGGCGTTGAACCGCAGTCCGCCCTTGGCGTCGGTGGCCGGCACCCCGGAAACGGCGCTGACATTGTCGATATGCACCCAGACCGGCCACGACGAGGTGTACGGACAGTCGTAACCGGCGGATTGCAGCTTGTCGAGATAGCCTTGCATTTCGAACCAGGTCCGGGGCGCCACATCGGGATTCAGACCGGCCTTGCGGAAGGCGTTCTTGTTATAGAACAGCACCGGCGTCGAATAAAGCACCGGCAAGGCCACCAGCCGGCCGCGGGCATCGGTGACGCCCGGCTTGAGCACTTCGGACAGGCTCAGCGACAGCGGCACGCCGGCCCGGCTCATCATCGAGTGCAGCGGCACGAAATCCTTCGGCTGACTGAGCACATCGCTCATCTGGTAGCGACTGAGCAGGTTCAAGGTCGCCGGCTTGTCGCCTTTCTCGATCCGGACCAGGCGAATCGAGTTGCCGGTTTCCTTGCGATAACGCTCGACGATCTCAGTCAGACGGGCTTCGTTGGCGGCATCGAGATTATGTGCCAACGTCGGTTCAACGGCCGGGGCCTTGGCCGGTGCTTTGGCGGCATGGCCCGGCACAGCCAGCAGCAGGGAGGAAACAATCAACAAGGGACGAACAACACGCAGCATGTGCAACACCTAACAAAAAACGTCGTCGCATTATAACGCCTAGCCGGGCGGTCAGATTTCGACAGATTGGTGACAGATATGCGAGAATCCCCCGCATGATCAAGCACGCCCTCATCCTCAGCCTGACCGCCATGGTGCTGGCCGGTTGCGACCAGGTGACCGCCAAGCTCGGCATCGAGAACCCGGCGCTCAAGGAAGCCAAGATCGACGCCGAAGGCAAGGCTGTCGGCAGCGCCTGCCGGCATTCCGGGCGGGCCATCGAGGACTGCTACGCAATCTACAGCTGGCTGCCCAAGGCCAGCGTGTATACCGGCTGGCGGGAAATGGACGAATACATGCGGGAAAACCAGCTGGAAACCATAGCCCCGCAGCTCCCGCCTCCGGAACCGCCCGGCGTGAAGCGCCGACGCCCGGCGACGACGACCGAAACGGAAGCCGGCAGCGCCGCCGTCACACCGGCCGCCCCGGCCGCCGACCCAGCACCGCCAGCCAGCGCAGAGAACAAGTAAGCCCGGCCTGACCACAACCGCGCCCGCCAAGAGACATACATGAAGAACCGGCTGCCGAAATTTCTGCACGGAATCCGCGGCAAGCTGATCGTCATCTTCGTCCTGATCAAGGTTGTGCCGCTGCTCCTGCTGGCCTGGTTCGCCTGGTACACGGCGCAGGGCCTGGGCGATGCCGTGTCGCAAAAGGCGGCGGACATGGCCGACACCTCGCTGCAGACCATCCAGGAAATCGGCAAGACGGTCACCGCGGACTCGATCAAGGCACTCGACGAGCGTTCGCGTGAGGCAATCGAGACCCTGACCACCGACGCTGCCCGCAACATCGCCCGTTTCCTTTATGCCCGCGACGCCGACATCCTGCAGGCGGCCGACAGCGACCTCAGCGAAGCCGCCTTCCGGCGCTTCCTGGCACAGCGCAAGCGCACACTGTACCGGCACGGCCCCTGGCGGCTCGCCCCCGATACCAAATCATGGGAACCGGTCGAGTCGGTCACCCAGGAAACCAAGCTGACACGGCCCATCCTGCCCGACAACGCACGCGACTTCCACCTGCGGCCGCCGGAATACCTGGGCGAACCCGAAGTCACGCCGCTGTTCGTCGAAATGACTTACGTCGATCTGGCGGGCAACGAAAAAATCAAGGTCACTCAGGGCGACCTGACCGACCGGACCTTGAGGAACGTCAGCGAACGCCGCAACACCTTCGTTCGCGCCGAAACCTACTTCGCCGAGCTGAAAAAGCTCAAGCCCGGCGAAATCTACGTTTCCGACGTCATCGGCGCCTACGTCCGCACCGACCTGATCGGCCCCTATATCCCGGAACGACTGGAAAAGATCGGCCTGCCCTTCGCCCCGGAGAAGGCCGCCTACGCCGGCACCGAAAATCCCGTCGGCAAGCGTTTCCGCGGCATCGTCCGCTGGGCCACGCCGGTGGTGCGCAACGGCCAGATCACCGGCTACGTCACGCTGGCACTCGATCACGACCACATCCGCCAGTTCACCGACCGGCTGATGCCGACAGCCGAGCGCTACACACCGATCATCGACGCGATCAAGGGCAACTACGCCTTCATCTGGGACCACAAAAGCCGCTCGATTTCCCACCCACGCGACTACATGATCGTCGGCTACGACCCGGAGACCGGCCACCCGGTCACCCCGTGGCTGGACACCGAGCTCTACGCCGAATGGCAGGCCAGCGGCAAGCCCTCACATGAATTCCTGGCCGACGTTCCCCCCTTCCGCGACCAGCGCCTGACCCGCAAGCCGGCGCCCGAGCAGATCAAGGCCGGCACCCTCGGCCTGGACTGCCGCTACCTCAACTTCTCGCCCCAATGCGACGGCTGGAATGCACTGACCGAACACGGCGGTTCGGGCTCCTTCGTGATCTTCTTCTCCGGCCTGTGGAAATTGACCACGGCGGCCGCGATTCCCTATTACACCGGCCAGTACGGCAAGACGCCGCAGGGTTTCGGATTCGTCACCATCGGCGCCAATGTCGATGATTTCCACAAGGCCGCGACCGACACGGCCGAAAAGATCAATACCCTGGTCGGCGAAAAGGACCGCCAGTTCAAGGCCCAACGCAGCGACCTGCTGGACGGCATCGAACAGAGCCTGACCACCACCGCGATCGGCCTGTGGGGATCGACCGTGGCCATGGTCGTCGTGGTCATTTTCATCGCCATCTGGATGGCCAACCTGCTGACCGCCCGCATCACCTCGATGATCGACGGCATCCGCGCCTTCCGCGACGGCGACCTGCGCCGCCGCCTGGACGACTCGGCGAGGGACGAAATGGGCGAACTCGCCCACTCCTTCAACGCCATGGCCGACTCCGTCGAGGAGTCGTTCAAGCGCCTCGAAGAAGCCCGGGAGAAAGCCGAACAGGCGAGCCGCGCCAAGTCCGCCTTCCTGGCGACCGTCTCGCACGAGTTGCGGACACCGCTGAACGGCATTCTCGGTTTTGCCGACCTGCTGCGCAGCGACCTGCAATCGCCGGAGCATCTCGAATACGCCAAGATCATCCACCAGAGCGGCGAACACCTGCTCACCCTGGTCAGCGAAATCCTCGACCTGGCCAAGATCGAAGCCGGCGAGATGCAGTTCCAGCAGAACGAGGTTCCCCTGCACGGTTTCCTGGAAAACACGCTGGCCGTGCATCGCAGCAGCGCGGAAGCCAAGGGCCTGGCCATCTCGCTGCACCTCGCCGCCGACCTGCCCGACTATCTGCAGACCGACGCAACCCGCCTGCGCCAGATCATCAACAACCTGCTCAGCAACGCCATCAAATTCACCCAGCAAGGCAGCGTCGTGCTCGGCGCCCGCGACGAGAAGGAATGGATCGCCATCTACGTGCGCGACACCGGCCCGGGGATCGCCCGCGAGGACCAGGAAGTGATCTTCGAGAAATTCAAGCAACTGGAAAACTTCCTCACCCGCGAACACGGCGGCACCGGCCTCGGACTGGCGCTGGTCAGGCAACTCGTCACCCACATGGACGGCCAGGTCAGCGTCGAATCCGAACCGGGCCGAGGGGCGACCTTCACCGTATTGATGCCGAAGAAAGCAAAGGATGAGTGAGCACCTGGCCCTGATCGTCGACGACCACCCGACCAACCGCCTGATTGCCACGACCCTGCTGCGCAAGATGGGCTGGCAGACGCACGAGGCCGACAACGGCGACAGCGCCCTAGAACTTGCTGCCCGCCATGACTTCCGGCTGGTTCTGCTCGACATCAGCATGCCCGGCCTCAGCGGCGAGAAAACCTGCGAACGCTTGCGCCAGCAATATGTCGGGCGCGACATCCGGATCATTGCCTACACCGCCCACGCCTTTCCTGAGGAGCGTGCGCGTTTCCTCGCCGTCGGCTTCGACGATATCCTGGTCAAACCGATCAATCGCGAGCAACTGCAGGCGATGGCGCAGATTTCCTGAAGCGAACGCCGGCCTTGCGCAAACTCGCCCGATATGCAAGCGCCTTCGCGGGTATAATTCTGGCCCATGTCTGAAATCAATACGTTAGCTGACAACACGGTCAGCCCCCCGCCTGCGGAAGCAGTCCCAGAAATCACCTTCGCCGACCTCGGCCTCGCGCCCGAATTGCTGCGCGCCCTCAACGACATGGGCTACAGCAAGCCGACGCCGATCCAGGCCAAGGCCATCCCGCTCGTCATCAGCGGCAAGGACATCATGGGCGGCGCCCAGACCGGCACCGGCAAGACCGCCGCCTTCACGCTGCCGATCCTGCAGCGCATCCTGCCGTTTGCCAGCAGCAGCCCGTCGCCGGCCAAGCACCCGGTGCGCGCGCTGATCCTGGCACCGACGCGAGAACTGGCGCTGCAGGTGTTCGAATCGGTCAAGGCCTACAGCAAGCACACGCCGATCCGCGCCATGTGCGCCTTCGGCGGTGTCGACATCAAGCCGCAAATTGCCGAACTGAAGAAGGGCGTCGAAGTCCTCGTCGCCACGCCGGGTCGGCTGCTCGACCACGTCGAATCGAAGAGCGTCAGCTTCAACTCCGTACAGGCACTGGTCCTCGACGAAGCCGACCGCATGCTCGACATGGGCTTCATCCCGGACGTCACCCGCATCCTCAACATGCTGCCGGCGCAACGTCAGAGCCTGCTGTTCTCGGCCACCTTTTCGGAAGAGATCAAGAAGCTCGCCGACACCATGCTGCAGTCGCCGGTACTGGTCGAAGTCGCCCGCCGCAATCAGGTTTCCGACACCATCACCCACCGCGTGCATCCGGTGTCCGAATACGGCAAGCGCGGCCTGCTGACCAAGTTGCTCAAGTCCGGCGAAATCCGCCAGTGCATCGTCTTCATGCGCACCAAGCAGGGCTGTTCGCGCCTGACCCGCGAACTGCAGCGCGCCGGCATCAAGGCCGACGCCATTCACGGCGACAAGAGCCAGCTCGACCGGATCAAGGCGCTCGACGCCTTCAAGGCCGGCGAAACGCACGCGCTGATCGCCACCGACGTCGCTGCCCGCGGCCTCGACGTGGACGACCTGCCCTACGTCATCAATTACGAACTGCCGCACACGCCGGAAGACTATGTGCACCGCATCGGACGCACGGGCCGCGCCGGCAAGACGGGTAATGCCATCTCGCTAGTCAGCGCACACGAAGTCGTGTACCTGATGGATATCGAGAAGCTGATCAAGCGCCCGATCGAACAGGTTGAAGTGGCCGGCTTCGAACCGGAACCGGAATACGAATACCCGCCGGGAAACAAGAAGAAGCGTACACCGCCCCTCAAGGCACCGCTGGCCACCCGGCCGGAGCGCAGCGAACGTAGCGAACGCCGGGACCGTCCGGACCGCCCCCGGCGCAATCCGATGATCGCCGCCGACGGCTTCGATTTCAGCAAACCCTACGAAGCCTCACCCCAGCCGCACGGCGAAGTGCCGGATTCGCCCAATGCCCCGGCCAAGGCCGACCCGCACAAGCCGAAACGGGTGGTGGCGGCACTGCTCGGCGGCCTCGGCCGAAAAGGCTGAGCCTCCCCGGAATGAAAAAAGCGGCCTGCTGGCCGCTTTTTCGTTAACTCGCCGTACGCGGCACGAAGCCGGCCGGCGGCCGATTTTTCGGCACCTCGATCTCCAGCAGGCGGATGACGGCCAGGGAGAGGTTGTCGCCGCTGCCGGCGGCCCGCTGACGCGCCAGTTCGATGATCTTCTCGCAGGCCATGCGCGCTGAATTCTGCTTGATCAGGGCGCCCATCTCGACCTCGTCGAAGTAGGCCCAGATGCCATCCGAACACAGCATGAAACTGTCGCCTGCGCGCAGGTCGTCGGTTTCGCCAAAGTCGAAGCGCGGTTCGTCCTGGCCGCCCAGCGAGGTCATCAGCACATTCCGGTTGGGATGGGTTTCCGCCTGCTCCGGCGTGATCTTGCCAATGGCCACCAGGTGCTCGACGAAAGAGTGATCGACGGTACGCCCGAGTAAGCGACCATCGCGGAAGCGATACAGACGACTGTCGCCGCAATGCCCCCAGGTCACCCGCCCCGGCTGCAGCAACAACATCACCGCCGTGCTGTGCGGATCCTTTTCGTTCATGAAACGGGAAGCCTTGATCATCGTGTGCGCCTCGCGCATGCTGTTTTCCAGCAGCCAGCGCGCACTTTCCTCGGCCGGCGCGAAATGATCGAGATTGTTCTTGGTGGTGTGGATCACCTGCTCGGCCGCCAATGCGCCACCGGTATGACCGCCCATGCCGTCGGCCACGACCGCCAGCGCGACGCCCTTGCTGCGCGCGTGCGGCAGGATGGCAACACGATCCTGCTGCTCCTTGCGATCCCCCTGGTGCTGGGCTGCGCATGCATCAACGGCGATGGACATCACTCCTCCTCTGAGCCGTCAAGATTAGCATGAAAGTCATACAGCAGCCGTCATGCCATAGCGTTCCAGAATGACATCGACGAACTCGGGCAGGGCATCCTCGCTCAGGCCGAGTTCCGGCAGGACCTGGGCCTTGACCAGATCCCAGTCGGGATTGGGAACGCGCTGGTCGCGCGCATGAATGTCGATCGCCAGTTGCAGGATGGCGACCATGCTGCGCGCTTCGTGATCGCCCAGCTCGAGCATCGCGTGCTGGTGACGAATGGCGTTGCAGATGAAGTCTGGCAGGCACCAGTGGCGAGCGACCAGGTAGCCGACCACGGCGTGATCGGTATTGAACTTGCGGTCCTCTTCCTGCCAGTTGGTCCAGTGCCCAGGCGTCCCCAGCCGCAGTTCCCGGCAATAACTGGGAAAACGCTGCAGCAGCAGCGGCACGCCGCAAGCGTGGAAGATGCCGGCCAGATAAGCCTGATCGGGAAACAGGTTGCAGACGGCAATACGTTCGTCGGCGATCAGCATCGCCAGTTCGCCAATTGCCTGCGAACGCGCCCAGAATGCCTCATAGACACGCTTGTCCGCAGCCATGCCGACGTTGCGTAGGGCAATCGCCTGGATCAGGTTGCAGGTCTGCTCGACACCGACCGCATGCAGTATCTGTTCGACCGAATCGAACGGTTGATGCTTGCGGTAAGCGGCATTGCCAACCACCTTGAACAGCATCGCCGTCAGCCCCGGGTCCTGGTTGATGGTCCTGGCCAGCGGGCGAACATCGAGTTCCTGGCGGGCGATCAGTTTGCGCAACTCGTTCAGGACGCGGGGTTGCGCCGGAATGCGGACACCGCCGTCCAGGACGCGCTTGACCCTGGCCGCATCCTGCTCGCCGAGGCCGGCGCTGATTTCCCTGATTGTCGGTTGCCTGTTCATCCGATTGCCTCATCCATCAATTCGATCCAGTGCCGCACGGGCAGCGACGCCCCTGCCTGCAAGTGTGTCAGACAGCCGATATTCGCGGTCGCGATAACGGCCGGTGCGCCCGCATTGAGCGCAGTCAGTTTGTTGTTGCGCAGCTTGCCCGCGATTTCCGGCTGCAGGACCGCATAGGTGCCGGCCGAACCGCAACAGAGATGCCCGTCGGCAACCGCTGTCAGGCAATAGCCGGCGGTCGTCAGCAAGCCTTCGACCACCCCTCTGATCTTCAGCCCGTGCTGGAGTGTACAAGGAGAATGGAAGGCCAGCCGGCCGCGTTCGGCCGGCATCAGCAGACTGGCCAACTGCGCGGCTTCGCCGGCCACCACTTCCGACGGGTCGCGGCACAGCGCGCCGATCGTCGCCGCTTTTTCCGCGTAGGCCGGATCGTCGGCCAGCAGGTGGCCGTAGTCGCGCACCTGGACGCCGCAGCCGGTAGCCGTGACGACAATGGCTTCCACGCCAGCCTCGACATGCGGCCACCAGGCGTCGATGTTGCGCCGGATGTCGGCTTTGGCCGCTGCCTGGTCGTTGAGGTGATGACGCACGGCGCCGCAGCAGCCGGCCTTCTGCGCTTCGAACAGCTCGATGCCGAGGCGGTCGAGCACGCGCGCCGTCGCCGCGTTGATGTTCGGCGCCAGCGCCGGCTGGACGCAGCCGGCCAGCGCCAGCATGCGCCGCGGATGCCGGCCCTTGGCCGGCCACGGCCTGGCCTCGGCCGGCATCGGCGGCAGCTTGTCGGCCAGCGCCGACGGCAGCAGCGGCTTGAGCACACGGCCGAGCGCCACGGCCGGCCCGAACAGCGCCGGCTCGGGCAGCACGGCTTTCAGCAGTGCACGCGGCGCAGCCTCACGGATCGGCCGTTGCAGCTTGTCCTCGACGATCTGGCGGCCGATGTCGAGCAGGTGGCCGTACTCGACGCCGGACGGGCAGGTCGACTCGCAGGAACGGCAAGTCAGGCAACGGTCGAGGTGAAGCCGGGTCTTTTCGCTGACCGGCTGGCCTTCGAGCACCTGCTTGATCAGGTAGATGCGGCCGCGCGGCCCGTCGAGTTCGTCGCCGAGCAGCTGGTAGGTCGGGCAGGTGGCGGTGCAGAAACCGCAATGCACGCACTTGCGCAGGATTTCGCCGGCCACCCGGCCGGCGTGCGTGTCGCGGAATTCGTCGGCGATCCGGCAGTCCATCAGAACTCCGCGTAAAGTCGGCCGGGGTTGAGGATGCCGGCCGGGTCGAAGACCTTCTTCAGCCGCCGGTGCAGCGCGAGCAGCGCCGGCGCCAGCGGCGTGAACGGATCGACGCGGCAGCGCAGCGATTCCGGCGCCCGGTACAGCGTCGCGTGGCCGCCGGCGGCGACAGCCGCCGCGCGGATCGCCGCAGCATCCACCTCACCGGCGCACCAGCGCAACGCACCGCCCCATTCAATTGCGCGCAGGCCGTCGAGCGCCAGAGCCGGCGCGGTGGACGGCAGGGCGACGCGCCACAGCACCGGCGCCACGAAAGCGGCGTGGCGCTGCTCGCGAATGTCTTCCCAGATACGCCCGGCATCCGCCAGGGTCTTGCCGCCCAGCTTGCGTGCTGCCGCGTCGACCGCCGCCGCCGCGCCGGACAGGCGCAGCCACAGCCGCCCCTCATGCCAGAACGAGGCGGACACCGGTAGCGGCTGCGCGCCCCAGTCGTTCAGCCGGCGCACCGCCTCGTCGGCGCCGCAGGCGAATTCCAGCGTCGTCTCGGCAACCGGCTTGGGCAGCACCTTCAGCGTCGCCTCGGCGACCACGCCGAGCGTGCCCAGGCTGCCGGCGATCAGCCGCGAGACGTCGTAGCCGGCGACGTTCTTCATCACCTGGCCGCCAAAATTCAGCACCTGACCGCGCCCGTCGACCAATTTCACGCCGAGCACGAAGTCGCGCACTGCACCCACCTGCATGCGGCGCGGGCCGGACAAGCCGGCTGCAATGCAGCCGCCGAGCGTCGCCCCGGCGAAACGCGGCGGCTCGAAGGCCAGCATCTGGCCACGTTCGGCCAGCGCCGCCTCGATCTCGGCGAGCGGCGTACCGCATTTCGCGGTGACATAGAGCTCGGTCGGCTCGTAATCGACGATGCCACGATGGCCGCTCAGATCGAGCACCTCGCCGGCCAGCAGGCCGCCGTAGAAATCCTTGCTGCCGGCGCCGCGCAGGCGCAGCGGCGTGTGCCCGGCGTGGGCAGCGCGGACGGCCGCGACGATTTCGTCCAGCGTCATCAGAAGCGCTCCAGGTCGGGGAATTTCAGTTCGCCGCGATGCACGTGCATGCGCCCATATTCGGCGCAGCGGTGCAGGCTGGGCACGGCCTTTTCCGGGTTGAGCAGGCGTTTGTCGTCGAACGCCGCCTTGACCGCGTGGAAGGTTTCCAGCTCGGGCGTCGCGTACTGCACGCACATCTGGTTGATCTTCTCGATGCCGACGCCATGCTCGCCGGTGATCGAACCGCCGAGCGCCACCGACAGTTCCAGGATTTCGGCGCCGAAGGCCTCGGCCTTCTCCCACTCACCGGGCAGCGACATGTCGTACATGATCAGCGGATGCAGGTTGCCGTCGCCGGCATGGAAGACGTTGGCGCAGCGCAGGCCGTACTTCGTTTCCATGGCGGCGATGGCCGCCAGCATCTCGGCCAGGCGCTTCCTCGGAATCGTGCCGTCCATGCAGTAATAGTCCGGCGTGATCCGGCCGACCGCCGGAAACGCCGCCTTGCGCCCGGCCCAGAAGCGCAGGCGCTCGGCTTCCGACTGCGAGACGCGCAGATCGCGGGCGCCGCAGCCGGTGAGCACGGCGCGCACGCGGGCGATCTCCTCGGCGACTTCTTCCGGCGTGCCGTCCGACTCGCACAACAGGATGGCCGCTGCGTCGAGGTCGTAGCCGGCCTTGACGAAGGGCTCGACGGCGGCAGTCGCCGGTTTGTCCATCATCTCCAGCCCGGCCGGGATGATGCCGGCGGCGATGATCGCGGCGACCGCATCACCAGCCTGGGCGACGTCGTCGAACGAGGCCATCACCACCTGGGCGAGTTCCGGCTTGGGCACCAGCTTCACCGTCACTTCGGTGACCACACCGAGCAGGCCTTCCGAACCGATGAGCAGGGCGAGCAGGTCGTAGCCGGGCGCATCCGGCGCATCGCTGCCGATCTCGAAGATTTCGCCCTCGATGCTGACCATGCGGATGCGCAGCACGTTGTGCACGGTCAGGCCGTATTTCAGGCAATGCACGCCGCCCGAGTTCTCGGCGACGTTGCCGCCGAGCGTGCAGGCGATCTGCGACGAGGGATCGGGCGCGTAGTAGAGCCCGAACGGCGCCGCCGCTTCCGACACCGCCAGGTTGCGCACGCCGGGCTGGACGACGGCGGTACGGCTGTCGCGGTCGACCTTGAGGATGCGGTTGAAACGCGCCAGCGACAGCACGACGCCCTCGGCATGCGGCATCGCGCCGCCGGACAGGCCGGTGCCGGCGCCGCGGGCGACCACCGGCACGCCGAGCTGGTGGCAGGTGCGCAGCACATCGACCACCTGACCTTCGTTCTCCGGCAGACAGACCGCCAGCGGCATTTCGCGGTAGGCAGTGAGGCCGTCGCATTCGTAGGGCCGAAGATCCTCATCCTCGACCAGCAGGCAATGGACGGGCAGGATGTTCTTCAGACGTCGAACCAGGGTGGCTCGATCCGTCTGCAAACCGGCG
>Ga0209207_1001383_pt1 | contig 11400 bp, 10 predicted proteins | sample SaghotsprinmetaG_FD_184140 | JGI IMG/M metagenome (GOLD analysis project Ga0209207, IMG submission 184140) | Hot spring microbial communities from South Africa to study Microbial Dark Matter (Phase II) - Sagole hot spring metaG (SPAdes) (version 3) | ecosystem: Environmental > Aquatic > Thermal...
CCAAAAGGTTGATGAATTAGAAGTAAATCAACATAATCCATACCTAATCTTTCAAGTGATTTTAAAATAGAACCTTTCGCTTTCTCATACCCTGCTTCTGATATCCATATCTTCGTCGTAATGAAAAATTCTTCTCTTGGAATTCCGCATTTCTTTATAGCAGATCCAAGTCCTCTTTCATTACCATATCCTTGAGCAGTATCGAACAAACGATATCCAACATCAATCGCATCTAATACAATTCGTTCCGTATCTTCTTTTGGAATTTGAAATACCCCAAATCCTAACATAGGCATCTTTATTCCATTATTTAATGATGTATATTCCATTTATTGCTCCTTTATTTGTATACTAACACTATACAACCTTGTAGTTACTACAGGTCAAGTGAATGGAGATTAAAAATGTATACCATGAAATATAAAAAAACTACTGAAGAATAGAATAAAATGCTCTTTAATTGATTTAAACATTTTTATCAAAAATACAAGTTTTTTATACTATACTTTATAATTCAGATTTAAACGTCTATTTGTTTCGGACGATTTATAAATACAGTTTGTGAATATTCTTTAATTGATTTCTCATTCTCAACTTTATGTAGAGAAAACAATGCTGTAAAAAGACTATCCAAAATAAAATGCTTAATAACTCGTGACGAAATTGGCGCAATTTTCTGATGTGATTCGAAATGCTCAAAAAATATCGAACAAGTCGCTCTCTTTAAATTAATGCTTTTACTATTTCCATGTATCAATACTACTGGTATATGATTATCAATTAGATAACTAAAAATATTATTTATATCACTTGAGTTTACATATTGAGAAAGGATAATTGCACACTCCTTTATATTATCATTGTATTTGAATGGTCTACTTAATCCATTAATTGACTCACATACACTTCTTTTTCCTATTCAATTTAAATCTGCACCAAAGCTTTTCAAAGGAAGTAAAGATTCTCCACGTCCATAAAGATAAACTATATCATGTCGGTCTATAATTTCAGCAGCTTTCCATATTGAATCAATATCAAGCGAACTGTATGTATCTGTTAGAGCTTGATATTGTAAATTCAATACATCTTGAATAATAGTTTTTCGATCATTTATCTCAGTGAATGGCATATCTGGGTCTAAGCGTTTATCTATTAAAGAAAATGAGTTCATTTCAGAAGCTAATTTGAGTTTTAGCTCCGAAAATCCTAAAACACCTGTTTTTTTACACACTCTAACAATTGAAGCTGTTGAAGAGTAAGTTCTTAGTGAGAGTTCACCAATATTAAGTTTAACTACTTCTTGTGCATGATGTAGAATATAATCTACTATGTTCATCTCAGCCTTCGTAAACAATTCTTTTCGTTTAAGTTGTTCAATTAGTAACATCTTATGCTCCTTTATATATGTACTATGAGTTTAATTTAAATATTTTTCATTTCGATTTATTTGAACAATATTAAAGTATCTTTATTTATTCATATTATACGCTACACAGGCATTTCAAGCATCTTGTTATTTATAATGTAATATTGATAAACTAAAATTTTATACTTTCAGATTATAATCACTAAAAGAAAAATCCTTCGATTCAACTTTACTTATAAGCAAAGACTACTATGAAGGATTTTTTATCTATAAATCTATTCTAAATTTACTTAACTGATTCAACTTTTTGGTCATTCAAGAATTTAACAAATGGTAAATAAATCAGAATTGAAACGATAATTCCAGCAAATTGGGTAATTACTGCTCCAATACTACCAGCTGTACTTATATAAGCATTAATCAATGGTGGAACTGTGAAAGGTACAGTCATAATAGCCGCTTGTGCAAATCCAATGGATGTAGCAAAGTAACCCATTGCAGCAGTTACAACTGGTGCAAGTATAAATGGAATAGCTAATAATGGATTAAATACAATTGGAACACCGAAAATCATAGGCTCATTTATTCCAAATATTGCAGGTACTGTGGACAATTTAGCAATTGATTTATGATCAGCTCGCTTAGAAAGTAAGAATATTGCAACAATTAAACCAATTGTATTACCTGATCCACCGATTGTTCCATAGGTGTTCCAGAAAGAGAATGTGAATATATTAGGAAGAGCTAAACCAGCTTCGTATGCAGCTAGATTTTGGGCAATAGCTGCAAGTCCAATTGTTGTTCTCACTGGACTTATCATTTGTGCGCCATGAATTCCAAACATCCAGAATATTTGTGCAACCATTACCAACACAATCACGCCTGCTGGGTGTTGCATAATTGCTTCCATAGGAGTTTGTAGCGTTTTTGTTATAAAATCAGGTAATACTGAACCAGTAAACTTAGTGAAAAGGAAACCTAATAGACCAAAAGCGAAAATTGTAATCATTGAAGGAAATAACACTGAGAAAGAACGACTTACACCAGTTGGTACACTTTCTGGCATTTTAATGTTAAATTTCCCGCTCTTAATTAATAGATTAAAGATTTCAATTGAAAGAATACCTATTATGATTGCAAGAAACATCCCTTGAGCATTTGTATACTTTGAAGCTAGTACATTAGCAATATTTACAATTTCCGCAGTTGCTGATTTTCCTGATACTACTGTAGGTAGTAACGATACAAAGCTTGCAAGTGCTACAAACCCTGCCAAGATAGGAGCAATCTGTCTAACTTCTGCCATTTTATGTGCAATTCGATATACTAAGAAAATCGCAATGAAATTCATAGTCGCATAATTAATAGCATTAAATATTGGTGAGAATTGTGTTAAGAATTCAAAACCAGCGTATTGTGCAATTCCGTTTGTTGGACTACACAATACATTATTAATTAGAACTGCAAATGATCCGGTAATGATTAGCGGCAATAAATCTGTAAACGCATCTCGAATAACAGCTAAATAAGTCCAACTTGCCATTCTTAGGCCAAATTCTTCTAAGTTGGCCAATACTTTTTTAAACATCTCTTTCATACTTTTGCCTTTCTGGATATTAATCCAAGTCTTTGCCGTTAGAAGCAATGACTTTACCAAACCAATCGTAACTATCTTTTTTAATACGTTTGAGAGTCCCCTTCCCTTCGTTATCTTTATCTACATAAATGAATCCATATCTTTTTCTCATTTCACCTGTACCGGCAGAAACAATATCAAGTGGTCCCCAATATGTATAACCAAATATCTTAACTCCATCCTTTAAGGCTTCTTCTATTGCTCGAATGTGTTCACGAACATATTCGATTCGATTAGTATCATGTATCTTCCCATCATCTGAAATGAAATCTTCTTGCCCTAATCCGTTTTCCGCAATAAGTAGTGGAACTTGATATCGATCATACAGTTCATTTAAAGTGAATCTTAACCCAATTGGATCAATTTGCCATCCCCATGCAGTTGTCTCTAAGTAAGGGTTTGGTGTCCCTTGATCACCACCAGTGTCTCCTACAAATGGAGATCCAAATCTATGCGTTGTTGATCGATAATAACTAAATGCCAAATAATCATTTGTATATCGTTTTATTAACTCTAAATCATTACTTTCAATGCTTAGTTTTACATTATTTTCCTCAAAGAACCGATTCATATAAGTTGGATAACAACCTCGGATCATCACGTCACTATAGAACAGGGAAGATCTTCGAAGTTGCATTGTTTCAAATACATCTTTTGGATTGCATGTATTTGGATAAACATTGCTTAACGAAAGCATTGTACCAATTTTCGCTTCTGGAATTAAATCGCGAGCTAGCTTTACAGTTAATGCATTAGCTACAAACATATTGTGGCTTGCTTGATAGATTGCTTGTTTTAATCTATTTTTGTCTTTTTCAAATACAGCACCAGCGCTTCTTGGTAATCGACGAACATTATTGATTTCATTAAAGGTCATCCAGTATTTGACATCTACACCATATCTTTCAAAGATTGTTTTACAAAATTTAACAAATAAATCAATCAACTCACGATTTTCCCATCCACCTTTATCAATCGCTAAATACTTTGGTGTTTCATAATGAGATATTGTGATAATAGGTTCCATACCGCGCCTTTTAATTGCTTTGATCAAATTATCATAGAAGACAAGACCAGCTTCGTTAGGCTTTTCTTCAATTCCACTTGGGTAAATTCTTGTCCAAGATATAGAGGTTCTAAAAGCCTTGAAATTCATACCCTGCATTAAATCGAGATCCTCTTCATATCGATGAAAGAAATCAACTGCTTCATGAAATGGATAATATATTCCATCTAAAGGCTCTACATCATAGACACCCCTCATACCATTACGTAATCCATCTGCTATGCTTATTCCTTTTCCATTTTCAAGAAATGCACCTTCTGCTTGATGAGCAGAAATGGCTCCCCCCCAAAGAAAGTCATCTGGAAATATGTTCATTTGTAACCTCTTTCTTTCTCAATCCCATTCTATGAATTCTTTTTTTGTTAATCAATTAAATGTCATACTTCTGTTTACCATGTTCAGAAAAGTTTAAGATAACTTCATAACCTTGAAAATTTGGTTCACTTTATCTTTAATTTAAGTTCACATAAATTAAAGTCGCTATAATCTAATTAAATCTAAAAGTCGTTAGACTAGGAGGAAATGATGTCAATTTACAATCTTTCATTAAACCAACATGCAGAATGGAAAGGAAAAATTGAAATCAAGTTAAAATCTCCACTTGAAAGTAGAGAGGAATTAAGTATTGCATATACCCCTGGAGTTGCTCAACCTTGTATTGAAATTTCAAAGAATCCTGAAGCAGTCTATAAATACACATGGAAAGGTAATTCTGTTGCAGTAGTAACAGATGGAACAGCTGTTCTTGGTTTAGGTAATATTGGACCAGAAGCTGCTTTACCCGTTATGGAAGGAAAATGTGCTTTGTTTAAAGCTTTTGCAAATATCGATGCAGTACCAATTTGTCTTAACACAACTGATACAAATGAAATCATAAAAATCGTTAAAGCAATTGCCCCAGGATTTGGAGGTATTAATTTGGAAGATATTAGCGCGCCACGTTGTGTTGAAATTGAAAAAACTCTCATAAATGAACTTAATATACCCGTCTTTCATGATGACCAACATGGAACTGCTGTGGTAGTTCTTGCTGCACTAATTAATTCTTGTAAGTTTATAAATAAGCGATTTGAAACACTTAAAGTCATAATATCAGGAACAGGAGCCGCTGGTAGTTCAATCATCAAATTACTTTATTCAGTAGGCATCCAGAATATAATCGCTTTTAATGTGAATGGTGTATTAATTAAAGATGATTTAGAAAAATATAACTATCTTGATAAAGAACTATGCAAAATAGTTAATCCTCATAATATAAGAGTAACTTTAAATGAAGCTATGTCAGAAGCGGATGTATTCATTGGCGTTTCTGCCCCAAACTTATTGAATGTAAATGACATAAAAAAAATGGCGAGTGATGCCATTGTGTTTGCATTAGCAAATCCCGAACCAGAGATTTCTTATCTGGATGCAAAATTAGGTAATGCACGGATAGTATGTACAGGACGTTCAGACTACCCGAATCAAGTAAACAATGTATTAATATTTCCTGGTCTTTTCAAAGGAGCATTACAATCTAAATCGAGTAAAATTACTGAAGAGATGAAGATTTCTGCTGCATACGCTATTGCTTCTTTAGTCGCTATGGATGAATTAACCGAGGATTATATAATTCCTTCAGTATTCGACACAAGAGTTGTTTCCACCGTTGCTGACGCTGTAGAGAAAGCAGCAAAAATTCACATCTGATTAAACAAGATTTAAATTGGAAGCTTATATATGAATGATACATTTATTTGCTTATTTTCTTTATGACATAATAAATCTATTTCAGATTGTTTTAGTAATTTGATAATATATAAAAATGTTTAAAGAATACATATATGCAGATCTCTTTATCATTATCTAAGCAATTAGATTCAACTTTTCATATCTTTTTAGTATACTAACACTATACAACCTTGTAGTTACTACAGGTCAAGTGAATGGAGATTAAAAATGTATACCATGAAAGATGTTTGTGATAAAACACATTTAAACTATGAAACATTACGCTATTATTGTAATCTTGGACTCGTTCCAAACGTTAAACGAGACAAGAATAATTACAGATTATTTGATGATCGTGATATTGCTTGGATCAATGGCCTACAATGCCTAAGAAAATGTGGGTTAAGCATTAAAGAACTACAAGAATATATGGAACTTGCAAAAAAAGGACAAAGTACGATTTTACATAGAAAAGCTATTCTTAATTCAAAATTATTAGATTTATTAGATATAAAATCAGAAATTGATCTAAGTATTAATTATATTCATGAAAAGAATTCGTATTATGACAAAGTACTATCTGGTGAAATAGAGTATACAAGTAACATTACACAAGTTGACTAATTAATTTTTAATATGCATATACATTGTTAATATAAATCGTTCAATGATAGAATTCGATTATCAAATAATATTCACTAAAAGGAGTAACATATGAGTACACATCGTATTTATAAAATGAGTTTTGCGAGTGTTTATCCACTCTATATAACTAAGGCACAAAACAAAGGTCGTACTAAAGAAGAAGTAGATGAAATCATTGAATGGTTAACAGGATATGATCATAGTGCACTTACAATAGTAATTGATCAAGAAATTAATTTTGAGGAGTTCTTTAATCAAGCTCCGAAGTTAAATCCAAGTCGTTCCCTAATTAAAGGTGTTATTTGTGGAGTAAGGTTAGAAGAAATTGAAGATGATTTAATGCGAGAAATACGTTACTTAGATAAACTGATTGATGAGCTCGCTAAAGGAAAATCGATGGAAAAGATTTTACGAAAATCTTAAGAGACACATATGAGTAATGAAAAAGAGCGATTTTTACATCGAATTGAATTATCTGCAAACACAACTTTTGAAAGTATTACGAAGCTCGTAGATGGAAGTAAACTTGTTAAACATAGTAAAATCCGTTCTTTTTTGAGTGAAGAACTCGGTTTAACGTATGGTGATGCGAATACACTTACTCACTATGTCCTAAAATCTGATGGCGTTAGTTTAGCAGAAGGAAAATCACATGATCAAATAGTATCTGAAATATACTGTGATAAGAAGAGTGACTTATTACCTATTCACGAAGCTATTATGAATCAAGTTGAGTTGTTTGGAGACTTTGAAATTATTCCTAAAAAAGGTTATCTAAGTTTGAAGCAGAAAAGACAATTTATGATGATTGGACCCAAATCAAGTACAAGAATAGAGATTGGGATTAATCTTAAGGATCTTATTAATAATGATCGATTTATTCCTCAACAAAAAGGAAGTATGTGTCAATATATTGTAAAAGTATCTGATATAAGTGAAGTGAATAATGAGCTTATGGATGTGCTTAGAAAAGCATTTGATCAATCCATATAATCAAATAAAATGCATGTCTATAGCATGCATTTTTTGTTCAATTACTTAGTTTATCTGATAATGTTTTAACACTTTGATATACAAGTTCTACAAATGTTTCACGGTTACTCTTCATTCCAAACAGCACATTAGGCTTACGTTGTGTCACATTATATAGATCTACGATAGTTTGTCCTCGACTGTATTTACCATCTAAATCCATTACGACATTATACTCTTCCATTGTGAAGATATCTGGATTAATGAGATAGGCGACAGCACAGGAATCATGTGAAGGATCACCTTTGAACCCAAGTTCATTCTTATAGAATTGATAATGGAAACGATTAAAGTCCGCAATTGTTTTGGCAAATGTTCCACCAATGGATTCAATACGATTCATATCTTCAGGATAAATCTGAGTCGCATAAGTTAGATGTAGACCAAACATCGCAATAGGTACACCACAGCTTAGAATGATATGGGTTGCCTCTGGATCATTTCCTGCATTCGCTTCTGTTGCGGCACCGATATTACCTACATTGAGTGATCCACCCATCATCGAAATAAGTTCTATTTTTTCAATGATTTCTGGGTAGAGCGTTATAGCCAACGCAATGTTAGTTAATGGCCCAGTGGCGATAATCGTAATTTTTTCATCACTTTCCATGAGTAATTTTCGTATTAAATCATGTGCACGTAATGAATGTTCCTGTGCAGGTGATGACTTTAGTTCAACACTTCCAATACCCCGCTTCCCATGTACATGAGCTCCCATACTAAAATTACCCAATAAGGGATTAGCGTTTCCACGCGATACAGGGATATCTGATCTTCCATAGAAATAAAGCAAATCAAGCGCATTCTGTGTCGTATTCTCAATCGTCGTGTTCCCCGCAATGGTTGTGACAGCTAGAATGTCTAACTCATCACTCGCTAGAGCGAGAAGTAATGCTAATGCATCATCTAAACCAGGATCACAATCAAATATGACTTTTCTTTTATTATTATTCATATAACTCCTTTTAATTTAATTGTACCTCAAGAATGAAAGTATATTTATAAACCTTGACAGTTATAAACTTAGGACTATAATAAACTTATGTCAACATAAATGACATTTGTTTATGGAGATTGAGAATGAACAGAACACAAGAACGAATACTAGATGAAATCCGTAAGAATCCGTATATTTCTCAACAAGCTCTAGCTGATTTAATTGGACTATCTCGTTCAGCTATCGCTAATTTAATCAAAGGCTTAACAGATGAAGGGTATATCACGGGTCGTGCTTATATTTTGAACGAAGAACGAGGTCATTTAATTATTTGTGTAGGTGGTGCAAATTTAGATACTAAGTTGATCTTATCGGAAGATTTACAACTTGGTACATCCAATCCTGCTCAATCAAAACACTCTTTAGGAGGTGTAGTAAGAAATGTGGCAGAGAACTTAGGTCGTTTAAGTCAATCTGTAACGCTTTTAACTCTCGTAGGGAATGATATGGCTGGACGTCAAATTCTAGAAGAGTGTCATCCCTTAATGGATGTCTCCAGAGTTCAAACTCTAGATGGTTATTCAACTGGATCATATCTTGCCGTTCTTAGTCCAAACGGTGAAATGAGTTTAGGTTTAGCTGATATGAATATTATTGAAAAAATGGATCCTGAATGGATGATATCCAATCAATCGGTGATTGCTGGAGCACATTTTATTGTGGCGGATAATAATCTTCGTAAAGATACGATGGAGAAACTCTTCAATCAATGTTTACTCTTAAATAAGAAACTTATCTTAATTGGAGTTTCTGCACCTAAGACTAAACGATTACCAGAAAGATTAGATGGAGTTTTCTTAACCATATTTAATTTAGATGAATCACAAGCTTACTTCCATTCTACTGAGAAAGATCCATTATACTTTACGAAACGTTGGATTGAATCAGGAACGAAACATGCGATTGTGACAAATGGCGCTAATAGTGTTGCCTATTCTAGTTATGATCAAGAACCACGATTGAAACAAGTTAAACCTGCAAAGTACATTGTGGACGCGACTGGAGCGGGTGATGCGTTCTCGAGTGGTGTGATTTATGCATTAAATCAGAATATGAGTTTAGAAGATGCTTTAGATTATGGATTAGCAAATGCAAATCAAACAATACAATCTATACATTCAGTTCGGAAAGAATTGAATGAAGCCCAATTACAACAAGACAAGGAGGATTATATCCAATGAGTACAAATGAATTTCTAAGTTTTTCTAAAGAAGTTACTGATGCAATGAAAGCTGGTAAGCCAATTGTCGCATTAGAGTCTACTATTATTTCACATGGTATGCCTTATCCACAGAATGTGGAAATGGCAAACACTGTAGAACAAATCATTCGTGAAGAAGGTGCAGTTCCAGCAACCATCGCAATCATGGATGGCAAGATAAAGATAGGATTAGAACCTGAAGAATTAGAGCTACTAGCTAAAACAGGACAAGATGTACTTAAAGTATCTCGACGTGATTTAGCAACCTGTTTATCCCTCAAAAAGATTGGCGCGACAACCGTCGCAGCTACTATGATCTGTGCAGAAATGGCTGGTATTCGTTTCTTCGTTACAGGTGGTATCGGTGGTGTTCACCGTGGATTTGAAGAAGATATGGATGTATCTGCTGACTTAGATGAAATGGCACAAACACGTGTGACTGTTATCTGTGCTGGTGCTAAATCAATTCTCGATTTACCAAGAACACTTGAATACTTAGAAACGAAAGGTGTTCCTGTTATTGGTTATCAAACAGATGAACTTCCTGCATTCTTTACGCGTACAAGTGGTTATAAGTTAGAACAACGTATGGATACTCCAGCTGAAATTGCACACTTCGTTTACACAAAAGATTTACTCAATTTAAAAGGTGGAGAATTAATCACGAATCCTATCCCAAAAGAATATGAACTTGATCGAGCTTATATCGATGAAATCATCGCAGCATCTGTTCAAGAGGCAAAAGAAAAAGGGATCAGTGGTAAACGTGCTACTCCATTCCTATTAGGAAATATTGTTAAGCGTTCAGAAGGCAAGAGTTTAGCGGCAAATATCCAACTCGTTTATAACAACGCTCGTCTTGGCGCACAAATCGCAAAATCCTATAATCAATACAAGGTGTAATAAAAAGTCGTTCAATCTAGAACGACTTTTTTACTATAGTGTATTTAACACATACTGATATAAATAACGTCCTGCCCCATCTTGATCACAATCATACTCAGTAATCACATCCGCAATCGCTAAAGTATCAGGTGTCCCATTCTTTAAACAAACACCTAAGCCTGCCACTTTTAACATATCATTATCGTTACTTGCGTCGCCAATTGCGATAACTTCGGACAACTCTATTCCATTCTTTTTACAATATTCAATCAACGCAACCCCTTTATTGACTCTAGGGTCTTGGAATTCTAACATTTTAGGTCCTGATAAGAATGATTGATAATAAGGTCTAGGATGCGCAGACGCAAATTCCACAATCTTCTTAACTTCTTCAGGATTGGGAGGAAGTCTAAATAATAGTTTCGCATTATCTGTCTCCCATAATTCAGATTCTTCTTTACATGGAATAGCTGGTTCATGATTACGAACTGCAGATGCCTTCATTTCTTCATCTAATCGACCACTTAACATATATCCTTCTTTATAAACAAATGGATTCAGATTTAAAGGTCTCATCATATCAATAATTTCATGAATATACTCTGATTTTAATTTAAAAAACTCTTCATATGAATCATTTCTAACATCTAAGAGTTGTCCACCATTCATTCCAATGATAACGTCAAATTGAAAATCCAATCCCCACTTAGCCGCATTCGCCTTTAGTTGATCTCCTACAGGCCTTCCAGATGCGATACCTAATAATACTCCTTTTTCATGTAAATCAATTAATGCTTGGCGTGTAAGTGGCATGATATCTTTGCCATAATTCACTAGAGTTCCATCAATATCTGCAATAACT
>Ga0209207_1001398_pt1 | contig 11309 bp, 10 predicted proteins | sample SaghotsprinmetaG_FD_184140 | JGI IMG/M metagenome (GOLD analysis project Ga0209207, IMG submission 184140) | Hot spring microbial communities from South Africa to study Microbial Dark Matter (Phase II) - Sagole hot spring metaG (SPAdes) (version 3) | ecosystem: Environmental > Aquatic > Thermal...
CTATAATTGTGATAAGTCTTTCGTTGCCAGTATGGACAAGACTGTCAACAGAGTTTTCTAATCGCTGCCCGGCTACCCCCGCCAGGAGAGGAGCCAGACGCCTCCCCCCGGGGGGGACAATACCAGAAAACTTCGTTTACAGACAATTGCCTGCCAACGAGTACCTAACGCATCCGGTAACGTGCCGAGCAGGAGGGCCACACCGTCGCGGAAACCCTCTTTCCCGGCTCTGAGGCTCCGGATGAAGCAGTAAGGAGATATAGCAATGTTCTTTTTTGACCCACTCTATTTCGTATTTGCCCTGCCCGCCTTGCTCCTGGCAATGTGGGCGCAGTTTCGTGTCCAGTCGGCCTATCGCAAATGGTCGCAGGTGCCCAACGCCAGGGGCCTGAACGGTTTCGATGTCGCCCGCACGCTGATGCAGAACGAAAACCTCTCCCACGTGCAGGTGGAGCGGATCGGCGGAATGCTCACCGATCACTACGATCCCCGCGGGGCGGTGATGCGCCTCTCTGAAGGCTCATTGCAGCCCTCAGTGGCTGCTATGGCCATCGTGGCCCATGAACTCGGGCATGCCGCCCAGGATCAGGAGGGCTACTTCTGGCTGCGCGCGCGCGCCGGTATCGTCGGGATCGCCAACATCGGTTCCAGCCTGGGCACCATCCTGTTCTTCATTGGATTAATGCTGACCGCCTTCGCCAGTGGCACCTTTGGCTACACGATCGCGACGGTCGGGCTGATCCTCTTCTCCGCTGCTGTCGCGTTTACCCTGGTCACCCTCCCGGTCGAGTTCAACGCCAGCGCCCGGGCCAGGCAGATGCTGCAGCGCAATGGCCTGGTCACCGCTCAGGAGATGAATGGAGTTAACGCCGTGCTCAACGCCGCCGCTCTGACCTATGTGGCCGCGGCTGCTCAGGCGATCGCGCAACTGCTCTACTTCGCCACCTTGCTTGCAGGACGACGGGAGGACTAAATGGACGAAGATCTGCGTCGCCGGCTGATCTACGGGTTGCTCAACTTGCTGCTCGGTCTTGCCGCAGCCTGGCTGGCAACCTACCTGACCAACAAGATCCTTGGCGCGATGGACTCGCAGAAGAAACTCGAAGCCTGACACGTATGCAGTGAAGCCGCAGGATGAACCTGCGGCTTCGTTTTTTTCCCTGGCGTCCTGAGAGTTTAAGTGCGGACAGAACATACGAGCCAACGTGGCGTGTACCGCATTGGAACGCCCCCGCGCGCGGCTCTGGTCTCCCCGCTTCGACGGGCTCAGCACAGGCTCTCCAGTCATCTATGCGGCTGCGCCGCACAACGCCAGAATGAAAATATTATTGTTCTTGGGAGGGCGCAGCCCTCCCAAACCCTCCCGCGGGCGGGCTATGTTCACCTCAGCGAAGCTGGAGCGGGGCCGGGGGTGAGGACCAGCAGCGCATCAGGACGCCATCTGCCAAAAACTCCACACCTGAAAGCCGGGAGGGTCACAGTGCGACAGGCTCGCCGCAGCCCGGTTTCCAGATCTGGCCTCGTGTCTTCGTAGCGCCGGATCAGCGAGCTACCCTCCCACTGCCCGCTCGATGCCCCACTCCATCAGACCAGCTTCCAGGATCTCGGCCATAGCCCGGGCATCAATCTCCAGCACGACGCGCGCGTTCCGCGGCGCGCGGGCGCTCGCCTGACGCAGCGCCTCTTCATAATCAAAATCAGGTGCAGTCACGTTCTTCGCCAGGTGCTCAACGCCGTGCGTTCCGAGAACCAGCGCCGCCTGATGCTGCTCACTCAGGGCCACAATCGTCTGCCCGCGGGTTAACTCGCCCTCAGTAACAACCCGCACGGTCGCGGGGACGGCCAGGCCCAGGTCGGGGTGCAGCGCGTAGATCGCTGCCGCGGCATCGGGCACGGCGATTGGCGCCATCTGGCGACTCACGGCGTCGGCGTAGCTCGCCAGCACTCGACCAAGGAATCGGCCGGCTTCGCCGCCTTCGCGCTCCAACTGCCGGGCGAACGCGCGATCCAGTTCCAGGGTCTGGAAGGCGTCACGGGTAACCAGTTCGACCTGCAGAGAGCTTTCGAGGACCAGCGCCAGGGCGTGGGGATCGGCAAAGGCGTTGAACTCCGCAGCGGGCGTAATCGAGCCGGCGCCGTGGGCGCCGGCCAGCGCCACCAGGCGCACTCCGACCAGATCTTCGGGGTAGGCTTGTACGGCGCGCGCGATGTTTGTGAGCGGCCCGAGGGCGATGATAGTCAGGCCGGGATGCGCCCGTGCCGCCGCAGCGATCGCTCCCGGCGCGCCCGCAGGCAAGCCGTCAAGATCGTGAGGGCGCTGCGCCCCCCACAGGCCGTCGGGGCCGTGGGTCAGAGCGCCGGCGCTGGTTCGAGGATAGACCATCGGCGCCGAGGCGCCGATCGTCACCGGCACCTCGCGGCGGAGCACACCGAGGAGCGTGAGCAGGTTCGCGGTAGTGTTCTGCACGCTACTGTTGCCAAAGACGCTGCTCATCCCCACAACCCGGGCCTCAGGACGGCGCAGCAGCCAGGCAATGGCCAGGGCGTCATCACAGCCGACATCGGTGTCGATGAACACGGGCATTGGATTCGTCGCGCTGTGTGGTTCCTGCCTCATTCGGCTTTCCTCCGTATCGCTATACCGCAATGGGATAGGATGACAACAGTGTACCGGACAGCGATGGGAGGCCGCTGACCATGAACGGCGCCCTGGATAACGGTTCCGTCATCCGCCAACGGCGCGGGCCATCTCACCGGCCAGCACCGCGCGGGTGCGCCTGGCCATTGTCAATGGCATTTCTCCCAGCATGCTGGTCAGAGCCTCCAGATCCGCCAGATCGCTAACCCCGAACCAGCCGGGGAGGACGGCGACAGGAAGCTCAAGGCCGTGGGCAGCGCAGACCAGCGCCTCGGGGTTCTCGCCACGCGCGGGTAGCGTGCGCAGCAGCAGCGGCTCCGCGCGGGCCAACCCCAGCAGGTACCACCCCTGGCGATCGCTCGGGCCGTACACCACCCCTGCTCCGGCGGCCAGGTGGGTCAGCGCATCACGCAGGCGCCAGGGTGGGAGATGGGGCAGATCGCCGCCCATCACCACCGCCGGGCCGCCGTTGGCCAGCGCCTTGCTCAGCAGCGTGGCAATGCCCTGTGGCTTTGTGCAGGCCAGTGGACGTAACGTCACATCATTGAGGGCCAGGTCAACCGCCACCCGCGGATCGTGGGCCACCACCACGCGCCCGCCGGTAATCTCTCGCGCGATATCAACCGTGTCGCTCACCAGGGCCTGAAGCAGCGCCACCGCAGCAGGGCCAAACGAACGAGCCAGATCCTCATCGCTCAACACATTGGCGAGAACTATTAGCGTTGGTGTCATAGACTGCTCCCTATGTAGTCTGATGCCAGTGACGAGTGATGAGTGACGAGCGGCGCGATCCGCGTTACGCTGCGGAGCAGAGCCGACCCGCATGCACAACGCTGCATATGAGTGCGGCACCCATCTGGCTCCGCCGTGCGCCCTTGCGACAAAAGACAGCCGGCTCAGGAGGGCCTGGCCTGCTTCCACCTCCAGCAGGGGCGGAGCATACGTGTTGCTCTACCCGCGCCTGTCGAACTGTAGCGCGACCCCTGACGTGAGCATAGCCTGCGCGCCGAGGGTTTTGGAAGAGCTGTGCCCTCCCGGGAACACCTCCTTGCATCGAGTCATCGCGCGGCAGGGCCGCATAGGCGTCTATGCTTATGGTACCTGCCGCTCGACCTTCCTGAGGCGGAGGGGATGAGCGAATTGTCACTCCTGTGCAGGGCAGTATAACACATTGCGTTATGTTTGGTTGTGGATCAACGGTACGCACAGGTATGGGGCCGCCTGGTTGCCCCTGCGCTCGCCCACACCCTCCCCGCTGGATGGAAGGGCAGACAGAACATTCGCGCCAACATGGCTTGTGCCACATTGGAACACCCCCGCGCACGGCTCTGATCTCCCCGCTTCGACAGGCTCAGCGCAGGCTCTCCAGCTTCGCTGGAGCGGCCCGCCCCTTCGGGCTGAGCCTCAGGGCGAAGCCTGAGCCTGTCGAAGGGGCCGGGGGTGAGGACCACCCAGCGCATCCCGACGCCCGTCGGCGTCCCTAGGTTCTGTCTGCCCCTGAACCCCGCTGGGGGGTATTTCCTGGAAGGGCTGCGCCCGCCCAAACCCATCCCTGCCGGACGGGGAAGAAAGCGGGTTCCTTACGCTCAATTCAGGAGTGCAGGAGCCGACCAGTAGACCTATTGTTGCACACGCCACATTCGATAGGGGGAAAAGAGATCGTCACCAAAGGTTGCACGGCCTTTACCTCGTGCAAGGCGGCGCAAATCCTATACTAGCCTTGTTACGATGTGTGCGGCCCGATACTCTCAGCAGAGGAGGCATCCTCATGGATGTACGTCCGGATCTGGAAAGCGCAACTGGCATTGCCGAACCAATTCCACAGATCACCATTGACGGCAATGAAGCCGCAGCAAATGTGGCATATATGTTGAGTGAGGTGGTGGCGATTTACCCTATCACCCCCTCTACGCCAATGGGCGAGTCGGCGGACGCCTTCGCAGCGGCGGGGAAACCAAACCTCTGGGGCACCGTGCCAACGGTCTACGAAATGCAGTCCGAGGGTGGCGCTGCGGGCGCCCTGCACGGCGCGATGCAGACCGGCGCGCTGACCACGACCTTCACCGCTTCGCAGGGTCTGCTCTTGATGATTCCGAATATGTACAAGATCGCCGGTGAGCTGACCCCGACGGTCTTTCACGTTGCCGCGCGGTCGCTCGCCGCGCAGGGGCTGTCGATTTTCGGCGATCACTCCGACGTGATGGCGGTGCGCGCCACGGGGTGGGCGTTGCTCTCCTCCGGCTCGGTGCAGGAGGCCCAGGATCTGGCCCTGATTGCCCACAGCGCCACTCTACAGTCCCGGGTCCCCTTCGTCCATTTCTTCGACGGGTTCCGCACTTCCCACGAGGTCAACAAGATCACCCCGCTCGATGTCAGCATCATCCGCGCGATGATTGATGATGAACTGGTACGGGCGCACCGGGCGCGGGCCCTCTCGCCGGAGCATCCGGTGCTGCGTGGCACGGCGCAGAACCCCGATGTCTACTTCCAGGCGCGCGAGAGTGTGAACCCCTTCTATATCGCCTGCCCCGGGGTGGTCCAGCAGGCGATGGACCAGTTCTTCGCCCTGACCGGGCGCCGCTATAACCTCTTCGACTATGCCGGCGCGCCTGATGCCGAGCGCGTTATCGTGATTATGGGTTCCGGCGGCGAGGTCACCGAAGAGGTGGCCCGCTTCCTCGCCGCTCAGGGTGAGAAGGTGGGCGTTGTGCGGGTGCGGCTCTACCGGCCCTTTGCCGCCGAGGCTTTTGTGGCTGCGTTGCCACCCACCACTCGCGCCATTGCTGTCCTCGACCGCACCAAGGAACCCGGCAGCGCTGGCGAGCCGCTCTTCCTCGATGTGGTCTCGGCGGTCTATAGCTATGGCAGCGGCCATTTCCACGACGGCGCCGCCGCACACCGCCCCTTCCCCACGATCATCGGTGGGCGCTACGGCCTCTCCTCCAAGGAGTTCACGCCGGGTATGGTCAAGGCCGTCTTTGATGAACTGGCTGCTCCCCATCCGCGCGACCGCTTTACCATCGGCATCGCCGATGACCTGACCGGCACCAGCCTGCCCTACGACAGCAGTTTCGATGTGGAGCCGGAGCGTACCGTGCGCTGCGTCTTCTGGGGCCTCGGGTCCGATGGTACGGTAGGGGCGAACAAGAACAGCATCAAGATTATCGGCGAGGAGACTGAGTACGAGGCCCAGGGCTACTTCGTGTACGACTCGAAGAAGTCCGGCTCGGTGACGATCTCGCACCTGCGCTTCGGTCCCGAGCCGATCCGCGCCCCCTACCTGATCGGCGACGGTCAGGCCCACTTCGTCGCTTGCCACCAGTTCAGCTTCCTGGAACGCTTCGAGGTGCTGCGCTACGCCCGCCCCGGCGGCGTCTTTCTGCTCAACAGCCCCTATGGCCCCGACGAGGTCTGGTCGAAACTGCCGGTTGAGGTGCGCAAGGCGATCCGCGAGAAGAACCTGCACTTCTGGGTGATTGACGCCACCGCAGTCGCTGCGGCCACGGGGATGCGCGGGCGCATCAATACGGTGATGCAGACCTGCTTCTTCGCCATCAGCGGCGTGCTCCCCCGCGACGAGGCGATCGCCCAGATCAAGCGCAGCATCAAGAAGACCTATGGCCGGCGTGGCGATGCGGTGGTCAAGCAGAACTACATGGCCGTCGATCAGACCATTGATCGGCTCTACGAGGTGCCTATCCCCGCGGTCGAGCCGGAGCAGAATGGCTACCATATGCGCCCACCGGTCACCCCTGGCGCGCCGCCCTTTGTGCGCGAGGTGCTCGGAGCGATGATCAGTCTGCACGGCGACGATCTGCCCGTCAGCAAGCTGCCCTTCGATGGCACCTATCCAACCGGCACCTCGCGCTGGGAGAAGCGCAATATCGCCATCGAAATCCCGGTCTGGGAGCCGGATATCTGCATCCAGTGCAACAAGTGCGCCTTCGTCTGCCCCCATGCGGTGATCCGCCCCAAGATCTACGCTCCCGAGGCCCTCGCCGGTGCGCCGCCAACCTTCAAGAGCACCGATGCACGCTTCAAGGAGTTTCCGGGCTACAAGTTTACCCTGCAAGTCGCGCCCGAAGATTGCACCGGCTGCGCCCTGTGCGTCGAGGCATGCCCGGTGAAAGATAAGCGCCAGACCGGGCGCAAGGCGATCAATATGGCGCCCCAGGCGCCTCTGCGCGAGAGCGAGGCCGCGAACTGGGACTTTTTCCTCGACATTCCGGAAGTGGACCGGACCCAGCTTCACCTCAATACGGTGAAGAACTCGCAGTTGCTGCTCCCGCTCTTCGAGTTCTCCGGCGCCTGCGCCGGTTGTGGCGAAACGCCTTACGTTAAGCTGGTTAGCCAGCTCTTCGGTGATCGTTCGGTGATAGCCAACGCTACCGGATGTTCGTCAATCTACGGCGGGAACCTGCCCACCACTCCCTGGACGGTGAACCGCGAAGGGCGCGGCCCGGCCTGGTCCAACTCGCTCTTCGAGGATAATGCCGAGTTCGGCCTGGGTATGCGCCTGACGATCGACAAGCAGCGCGAATACGCCTGTGAGTTGCTCCCACGCCTGGCCGGTCGCCTCGGCCCCGATCTGGTCGAGGAACTGCTGAACGCCGATCAGCACGATGAGGCCGGCATTCGCGCCCAGCGCGAGCGCGTGGCGCTGCTGAAGCAGCGCATCGCCGCCGAGCTGGCGGGCAAACCCGACGCCGATACGCCGCTGCTTCGCGATCTGGACTCGCTGGCCGAGGTGCTGGTGCGCCGCTCGGTCTGGATCATCGGCGGTGACGGCTGGGCCTACGACATTGGCTACGGCGGTCTGGATCACGTGCTGGCCTCCGGGCGCAATGTCAACATCCTCGTCCTCGATACCGAGGTATACTCCAACACCGGCGGGCAGGCCAGCAAGGCAACCCCCCTCGGCGCCGTGGCGAAGTTCGCCGCCAAGGGCAAGAGTACCCCCAAGAAGGACCTGGGGTTGCTGGCCCTGGCCTACGGCAATGTGTACGTTGCGCGGGTGGCGATGGGCTACGACGATGTGCAGACCCTGCGCGCGATCCTGGAGGCCGATGCCTACGACGGCCCATCGCTGGTCATTGCCTACAGCCACTGCATCGCCCACGGCATTGATATGCGCCGTGGCCTCGACCAGCAGAAGCTGGCCGTGCAGTCGGGGATGTGGACCCTCTACCGCTACAATCCCCTCCTGGCGCGCGAGGGGAAGAACCCGCTTACCATCGACTCCAAGGCGCCCTCGGTTTCGATTGAACAGTACATCTCCGGCGAGGGTCGCTTCCAGATCCTCCAGCGCAGCGACCCGCACCGCGCCGAGGAACTGATTGCCGAAGCAATGCGCACGAACGCCGAACACTATCACCGCCTCGAGCAAATGCTGGAGAAGGACGCGTAGGACAAGTCGGAGAGCCTGGAAGACCAGGAGCCAGGGGGATCAGGGAACCAGGGGCGTAACCGGCTGGCGCCGGCGCTCCTGGTCTCCCGCACTCGCCTGGTCCTGGTCATCCGGATTCTCCTATCCAGGAGCTATTGCGATGGTTGACCTGAGCACGCAGTACCTCGGCCTGCACCTGAAAAGCCCGATCGTCGTCGCGTCCTCGCCCCTTTCGCACCGTGTGGAGACGGTGCAGCGCCTGGAAGAGGCCGGCGCCTCGGCCGTGGTGATGTATTCGCTCTTCGAGGAGCAGATCATCCACGCCAGTCTGGAGATTGACTACCTGCTCAGCCACGGGGCCGAGAGTTTCGCCGAGGCGCTGAGCTATCTTCCCGATGCCGGGCGCTACAGCATCGGGCCAGAGCAGTACCTTGAGCAACTCAGCCGCTTGAAGCGCTCTGTGGGCATTCCGGTCATCGGCAGCCTCAACGGCGTCTCGAAGGGTGGCTGGGTCCACTACGCCAAGCTGATCGAAGAGGCCGGCGCCGATGCCCTCGAACTCAACATCTACTACATTCCCACAGACCCCGACCTGACCAGCGTCCAGCTCGAGCAGACCTACATTGAGCTGGTGCAGGCCGTGCGGAGCGAGGTGCGCATTCCGCTGGCGGTGAAAATCAGCCCCTACTTCACTGCCCTGCCCAACGTTGCCCGGCGCCTGGTCGAGGCCGGCGCCGATGGTCTGGTGCTCTTCAACCGCTTCTACCAGCCCGATTTTGATCTGGAAAACCTGGTTGTGGTGCCCAATCTGCGCCTCAGCACTTCCGAGGATCTGCGTCTGCCGCTGCGTGAGGTTGCCATCCTCCACGGGCGCGTGCATACGGACTTCGCCATCTCGGGCGGTGTGCATACGGCCTTTGATGTGCTCAAGGCGATGATGGCGGGCGCGAAGGTAGCGATGATGGCCTCGGCGCTGCTACGGGGCAACTACCAGGAGCGTGTGCGTAGTGTGATCGCCGATCTGGAAGCGTGGATGGTTGAGCACGAATACGACTCGATCAGCATGATGCAGGGCAGTATGTCGCAACTTGCCGTAGCCGAGCCGGCGGCGTTCGAGCGGGCTAACTATATGAAGGTGCTTGGCTCGTTCCGCTTCAGCGAGGGTTCTTCGGCCCATTCCACCCTCACCAGCGGTATGCTCTACCCCTTCCTCGATACGCCTGTGGAGGAGTAGTGGTCTGCCACGATAATTGTGATGAACGTGGCGGGAGGGCGAAGCCCTCCCCGCAAAAAACTATCCATCACAACCTGGTTGACAAACCAGTAGGCGGTCATGCGCATGGCGTGGCGCACAACGCCGGAATGAACAGATATTATTCCTGGGAGGGCTATGCCCTCCCAAACCCTCCCCGTCGGCGGGCTGGTTCCTGGGAGGCCTTACCCCACATGTGGACACGTACCTCTTTGCGGCCCGTCGTTGTGCGGTAAAGCCGCGTGGGTATCCAATCGCGCATCCGCGCGTGCATAACCTTCACCCGGAGGGGCCACAGGCCCCTCTGGCTTTGCTATGCCTTGCCATACACCGGCACGTGAGCCCCGCTGATAATCTGCGCGTCGGGACCGATCAGGAAGAGGATCACGCGGGCGATGGCCTCGGGTGGCACCCAGCGACTATGGTTGGCCTGGGGGGCGGCCTGGCGATTGGCGGGCGTATCAATGGTGCTGGGCAGAATCGAGTTGACGGTGATATTGTGGTCGCGCAACTCGGCAGCCAGCGCCTCGGTCAGTTGCAGCACCGCCCGCTTCGAGGCGGCGTAGGCAGCCAGGTTGGCCCCCGCCTGCGTCGCGGTGCGGGTGCTCACGTTGACAATCGCCCCACCGCCGCGACGGATCAGGTGCGGCACCGCCGCCGCACAGGAGATGACGGCGGTCTTCAGGTTGATATCGAGCTGTTGTTGCCAGATCGCCCAACCCGTCTCGTGCACCGGTTTGCCCCCATCGAAGCCGCCGGCCACATTCACCAGGATGTCCAGCCCTCCCGCCGTCGCCGCCACCTGATCGTAGTATGCGCGCACGCCCTGCTCGTCCGTCAGGTCTACCTGGGCGCCCGACAACGCCGCGTCATCGGCGCGACCCAGGCGCTCGCGGAGGGCCTCCAGATCACCGGCGTGGCGATAGGGCACGGCCACGGCGGCTCCGGCGCTCAACAGCGCATCAACCACGGCGCCGCCCAGCGCCCCGGTTCCACCCGTCACGATTGCTACCTTACCGCTCAGACTCATTCCTTCGCTCCGGGAAACTCACGGCGGGCGCCACAAGCCCGACAGTTTCACTGCACAACGACCACGGGCGGCACCTTGCTCCAGAGCCGTTCCAGGCGGTAGTACTCGCGCTGCGCCGGGCTGAACACGTGAACGACCACATCATCGTAATCCAGAACGATCCAGCCGGTCTCGGGCGTGCCCTCGCGGCGCGGATTCAGCCCGAACTCCTGGTGCACTTTTTCATCAATGTGCTCCACAATCGCCCGGATCTGGCGGTCGCTTTCTCCGGAGCAAATCACAAAGTAATCGGCGATGACACTTTGCGGGCGAATGTCGAGCAGCACAATCTCGTTGGCCTGCTTGTCTTCGGCCAGCTCGACGACGCGACGGGCGATGGTTCCGGTCTCGATGGTCAGGCTCCTTTCTACGTAACTGTTCCCGGGAGAGCGCAGCTCTCCCAAACCCTCCCGCCAGGGCAGGGGGCAGGGCCACCCCCCTACTCCACGTCCCCTGCCCGGCGGACAGATCCGGCAGGGTCTTATCTGCAACCGGCTATGTGACCGGCATGGGGCGCGGCTCCGCCGCATGACCGTTCCTGCGTCTTGTTATTCGTTATACAGGATCGAAAAGGGTTTGGCAAGCCTCAGCGCTGCCGGTGCAAAAGGATCGCCCCGGCCACAATCAGCAAGGCGGGAAAGAGGAACGACGTGTCAATACCGAACTGATCCAGCATCACCAGGCCGCCGATGCCGATGAGGATCAGCCCCAGGGTGTGCCCGCGCCTCGCGCCTCGGGCGGGCGCAGCCGGTGTTTCCACCACCGGCTCCGGCTCTCCGCTGTGGTCAGCGAGGCCCTCCGTTGCCCGTGGCTGGCCGGTGAGCGGCTCACCACCCTTCCCCGGCGCCTCATCCACGGCGCTGGCGGGGGCTGTCTGCCCCGGGTGTTCAACAGGCTCCTGGCGATCCGCGCGGGCGAAGGATGCAACGGCCGGCTGGCCCGTCTCCTCTGCCGCCAGGCCAAT
>Ga0209207_1001400_pt1 | contig 11302 bp, 12 predicted proteins | sample SaghotsprinmetaG_FD_184140 | JGI IMG/M metagenome (GOLD analysis project Ga0209207, IMG submission 184140) | Hot spring microbial communities from South Africa to study Microbial Dark Matter (Phase II) - Sagole hot spring metaG (SPAdes) (version 3) | ecosystem: Environmental > Aquatic > Thermal...
AACGTATCGCATTCTAAAAGGGTTTGGGGCATCTCTGCCTCCCTTGTGAAATAGGGTGAATCGCTCAATTTAGGCAATAATCAATTTCCCAAACATGATTTCGTTTGGTTATTTGAATTTGAAAATTGGTAATTATTGGGTCATTGATGATTGGTTATTGGTAATTTCTTGGGCTTCTAATACCCCAGTATCGTCCTCCGTCCATTATATCGCTCAATATCATACTGCGTCTTCACATCTACAACATTCAACTTACCTACAGCCTCCTCAAGAGGGACCGCTGTAATCTTTCCATTTCGATAACTCACCATCTTTCCGAAATCTTCCTTGGCAATCAAATCAACCGCTGCAATACCGAAATACCTTCCCATCCTCCGGTCATAGGCACAGGGAGCGCCCCCCCTCTGGAGATGGCTCAGGGTAACACTTCTTGTCTCGATCTTCGTCGCCTTTGTAATCTGATCAGCTAAAAATTCTCCGATCCCCCCCAGGGCTTTATGACCGAAACTATCCACCCCATTCTCTTTAATAATCTCCGTGCCTCCAATCGGTTTGGCACCCTCGGCCACAACGATGATCTCGTAACGCGTTCCTTTGCGGCGGCCTTCAACCAGCAACTCATTAACTTTGTTCATATCGAAATCACACTCAGGGATGAGGATAATATAGGCGCCGCTCGATTCGCCTCCCTCCAAAGCCAGCCAGCCTGCGTGCCTTCCCATGGTCTCCACAACAAAAATCCTCCGGTGAGAACCTGCCGTCGTTCGAAGGCGGTCAATCTCTTCGGTGATGACATTGAGGGCAGTCTCAAATCCAAGGGTATAATCGGTTCCCGAGAGGTCCTTATCAATCGTCTTGGGAATGCCGACAACTTTCACTCCCTTGAGATGGAGTTTGTTTGCCACGCCGAGGGTATCCTCTCCCCCTATGGCAATTAAATAATCGATGCGAAACCGCTCCAAATTTTCGAGAACGGCCGATGAACGGTCTTTCTTGGGGTCATAGGGATTGGTTCTCGATGTCCCGAGATTCGTCCCTCCATAGCGATCCCATGTTCTAACCATCTCCTCCGTTAGGGTAAAGAGGCGAGACACGCTCTCCCCCTCTGGTTCCACCAACCCTTTCCAGCCATCCCGGATACCAATCACTTCATGTTCAACCTTCCGGGTTCGCCGTAATCTGTCATCGAGTGCCGTTTTGACTACCCATTTAATCGCCGGATTTAATCCCGCACAATCCCCTCCGCCCGTAAGTACACCAATTCTCTTCTTTTCCATATCCCCTCCACACATTCATTTTTAAGGTGTCATTCCTCCGAAAGCAGGAATCCAGTTTGGAAAGACTGGATTCCAGGTCAAGCCCGGAATCACAATCAAAGGAAAGGGATTTATGACGCATCACACTAACAGTCGCAAACGATGGATTTGGTCACGTTATCCTCTTACAATAGGTGATCCGGTCATTTCCCTCCCAATAATAATCGGTAATTCTTGCCACCTCCTGAAATCCCTTTTTGAGATAAAACCGATTCGCTTTCTCATAGGGAGGAATCGAAGAGGTATCGGCAAGGATCAGTCTCCCTTTTAACTGCCTGACCTCCTCGACCAAATAATCCAGAAGGTTCGTCCCAATCTTTTGCCCTTGAACAATCGGATCCGTCACAATCCAATAGAGGTCGAAAGCTCCCTCGGTCATCGGGATAGGACCATAACAGATATACCCGATCGGTTCGTCTTGTTCATTAACTGCACAGACAATCTTATAATCCTTCTGTTTTTTATCTCCAAGGACAATGTCAATCAACTCCAAGGCCACGTCCACTTCTTCATCAGTAAAGACACTGGTCCCAATGATCATCTGGCGAAGCTTTTCCCGATCTCCAGAAATCAGTGGCCGAATCCTCATCGCCCCCTCTCAATCACCTTAATCAGGCTGTTTGCTTGTATGATCTGACTCGCAACCCCACCATTGACCAGCAGGTTCTCCTTAACTCGGTCCCCTAAGATCCCGAGAGACCGGATCGTATTTTCAATTGTATCGGTTGTCCTTGCGGTATGGATTCGGATTCGATCAGGTCTTACATTGATCTTTTTAGAATCGGTCAGCTCCCTAAATTGGCGCATGGTGTTTTCAAAGGTTCCTATAAAATTTGAAAACCGCTCAACCGAAGTGATCCCATGAAAGAGGCACACCCTCCCATCCTTTTCAATAAAGTAGGAGAGCACCCGAAAGGTCCCCTTTTGCCCCTGAACCTCCGTGATAAGCCTTCGGGTCGGAAAACCATTGATCACGGTGGTGTCTGTGCTGATGCCCCGTACACCGGTTTGAGATAGAAATCTTCTTACGGCCTCGTGTGAAGAGGATTCGTTCGTCAGGATGAACAAGATCAAGGCCTCCTCTTTTTCACTGACCATCTGGACCTGTTTGGGCCGGTTATTGAACTTCCATCTCAATGGCACGGGGAATTGGAAACGAAGAACAGGATGATAAAAAACATCGTTCTCCACATATCCCTGGAGAGGATCCTCTCCGTAAACCATTCCATCAATCACCCTTAAATACTGTTCCCGGTGGACCTTTGGCTCTTTCAAATTCAACCTGTTCTGCCACTCCTTTGCCCTCTGCCTGACCGCCTGGACTCGATCTTCCGGACTGGGATGGGTCGAGAACCATCCTGGCAAACCACTCCGGTCAGAACCGGGGTTGATCTTCTCCAGGGTCTCAAAGAATTGCGCCAAAGCCGTGGCATCGTATCCCGCCTTGCTCGAATACTCCACACCTAAATCGTCCGCCTCTCTCTCATTGTCCCTGCTAAATCTTAAAAAGAGCATCCCCACCCCAAGTTGGGCTACGCTCGTCAGAACAGGGGAGTCGATCAAAATGGAGCCAACGCCTAAACCGATCTGGGCAAGCTGGGCCTTGCTGTATTGTTGGGCAGAATGGCGTGCGGCAATGTGACCGATCTCGTGTGCCATAACCCCTGCAAGTTCAGCCTCACTGTTCATCACAGACAAAATCCCACGGGTAAAATAGACATACCCTCCAGGCACGGCAAAGGCATTGATGACCGAGGCGTCCAGAATTTTAAGCTGGTAATTCAATTGTGGCCGATGTGAAACTTTGGCTATCCTTTGACACATCTCATTTAAATAGGTGTTCAGCCTCCGGTCATCGTAGATACCATACTGTTTAACAATATCTGCATCGGTCTCCTGCCCAAGGCTTATTTCGTCCCGCTCGCTCAGAAGCATCAGCTCCTGCTTGCCTGTGACTGGATTCACCGCACAAGAAGAGATGAAAAAAAGCAAACCGAAGATGAATAACGGGATGACCCTATGCCTTATCGCCTTTTCTACCATAGCACCCTCCTTTCGAAAGACAATTATACACCAAAACAACCACTCTGGTAAACTACAACTCATTTAAGTATAATGGTTTATTGATGATGACTCACAGAGCCAGTGGCATTCTCCTTCACATAACCTCCCTTCCTTCGCCTTTTGGAATCGGCGATCTTGGACCAGGAGCCTATCAGTTTGCCAATTTCTTAACCCAGACAAAACAGAGTTACTGGCAGGTTCTCCCTCTCAATCCCACGGACCAGGCTTGCGGAAATTCTCCTTATAGCAGCCCATCGGCCTTTGCAGGCAATCCGCTCCTCATCAGCCCTGAGCTTCTTGCCGAATCAGCCCTTCTCAACAAAAGCCAAATTGAAGAGATTCCTCCTTTTCCTGCTGGCCGATGTGACTATTCATGCGTAACTTCTTATAAATCCACCCTGCTCCGCCGCGCTTGTGAAACTTTTCAAATCCATGAAAAAGAAAAGGGGCCTTTTGAAAGATTCGTCCAAGAGCATCAAAGCTGGTTAAAAGATTTTGCGCTATTTTCTGCTATTAAAAAGCATCTTCAGGGAAAAAACTGGATCGAGTGGGAAAGCGGTTTAAGAGACAGAGATCCAAAGTCTCTTGAGGGGATTCAAAAAAGGTTGAAAGACCAAATCGAGCAGGAGATGTTCTTCCAGTATCTCTTCTTTAAGCAATGGTTCGCCCTGAAGAGTTACTGTAACCAGAGAGGAATAAAATTCATTGGTGATGTCCCCATCTACGTCAATCATGACAGCGCTGATGTCTGGGCACACCCGGACATTTTCAATCTTAACAAAGAAGGAAAACCCGCAGGAGTGGCGGGCGTCCCTCCGGATTACTTCAGCAAGACCGGCCAGCTCTGGGGCAATCCGACGTTTTGCTGGGAAATCCTACGTAAAACAGACTACCGATGGTGGATGAACCGGGTGGCTCATAATCTTCAGCTCTTCGACATCCTGCGACTCGATCATTTCAGGGGGTTTGTCGCCTTCTGGGAAGTTCCTGCCACAGAGACAACCGCGATCAACGGCAAATGGGTTGAGGCCCCTGCAAATGATTTCTTCACAGCCCTCCTGAAGAGATTTCCATCCAACGCCTTTATCGCAGAGGACCTTGGGATCATCACTCCTGACGTGAAAGAGGTGATGGATCGGTTCGGTTTTCCTGGGATGCGGGTCCTTCAATTTGCCTTCGGGGAAGACCAGCCCAAACACCCCTATCTCCCCCATAACTTCGTTCCCAATACAGTCGTCTATACTGGAACCCACGACAATAACACCGTGAGGGGATGGTTTGAGAATGAAACGACTGTACAGGACAAAAAGAGAATTTTTCAGTATCTGGGAAAAGAAATGTCTTCTGAACAGGTGCCCATCGAACTCATCCGGCTTGCGATGATGTCTGTGGCAAATACAGTCATCACCCCAGTTCAAGACCTGTTGGGGCTTGGAGAAGAGGCAAGGATGAACCGTCCTTCCACCCCAAGTGGAAATTGGGAGTGGCGACTACTGCCGGGCCAGTTGACTTCTACTCATGTGGAAACGTTTCTTGAACTGACCGAAACCTACGGAAGATCCCACGAAAATATCTGATTCTTTACCTAATCCTACAGCGACTTTTTTCGTCATTCCCGTGAAAACAGGAATCCAGGATTCTTTGGACCTTTAATAAAGCACTGGATACCTGCTTTCACAGAAGGTATGACGTCCAGCGGTGGAAATAATTTTTGCTGGTCATACGAGGTTATTTCCATAAGTGTCATTGTAGTACTAATTTTTTTCTATGAAGGAGAATTTTCGTTCATTGTTCATCGTTTATTGTTCATCGTATATCGTCTCCCGTCCCATTTTCCCTTTCTCCATATACTCCTTCAGAGTCATCTTTCTGTAACTTTCTGAAGCGATATATTTGAGAATGGTCAGAAAGAGTTTTGGATTGACATAGCCGGGAATGTTGTTGATCTTCGATCCGTCGGCCTCAAGAAAACACGAAGTGGGAAGACTTCTGACATAATAACTGGAGGCAATTTTTCTCTTTTTATCAATATTGATTCGAATGAGAATGAAGTTAGAGATCAGGAACTTGCCGATTTCGGGTTGGATGAAGGACTCCTCCTCCATCTTCTCACCGTAAGTTCACCAGTCCGCATGAAAATTGAGGAAGACCTTCTTGTTCTCCGCCTTCGCCCGCTTCAACCCCTCCTGATAGGACTGCCACCGGATCGGTTCAGCCTGAATTAAACCGGGGGTAATGAAAATAAAAAAAGGAAAGAAGAAGCAATCTTTTCATTTGTTTGAAATGTTCCATTCGCTATGCCGCTACTCTCTCCTTTATTATGGTAAGATCGATCAAATCAAGCGGCCCTTTGGTTGTCCGTTTCCCCGCATCCAAAATTTCAATTCCAACAATCCTTCTATCTTCTGAGTAGTCAATAATCACCCCATCAATGTCTACTGAATCAGCAATGGGCTCTTCCGGAATAAACTCAATATTCAGCAAATCATGGACTGGATCATATTCTATTTTCATCTTTTTTCCTCCTTCCAATAACGCTTAACTTGTGAAGTCAAATAGGCTGTTAAAACGATTTGTATTCCCTCACTCTCTTCATAAACGATTCGTAACAAATATTCTTTCTCGTGAATCAGATATTTCTTCTGGGCAACCCTGCGGTCTCCATATCCATCCACAATTTGATCGGGACTGTTTATGGTCGCCTCTACCCACTCCTGGGGTATTCCTCTCCGTTCCAATTTTTTCTTAGCAATAGGTATGATTTCAAACTTCTTCATTCTCCTTTATCCTAAAAGAGAACATGTTTTCATTCGCCACATATCATTGATGGAGCCGGCGCGGGGATTTGAACCCCGGACCTACTGATTACGAATCAGTTGCTCTACCGCTGAGCTACGCCGGCTTTCATGATGTAGAAAACAGAACTGAATAACACGAATTATTCCGAATGACACGAATACAGAACCATTCGTTACCATTCATGAAATTCGTCATTTTCATCATTCGTGGGTATCGTCTTGGGAAGTTCTATTGATTCTTATGTATCATTTTTTTAAATAACCGTCAATCTCCGCAAACAGTTAAATTTTTAGAGTTGACCATGCATCGAAATCGTGCTAATGTTCGAGCCATAGATTAAAAGAGAGAGGGACGGAATATGGAGCCTATTACCAAAAAAGACCTGACCGATGCTCTTGAGGAATTTCATAAAAAAACGATCGAACCAAGGTTTGACCGAATCGAATCGAATATCCAAGGCCAGATTGCACCCCGGTTTGACCGAATCGAATCGTATATCCAAGACCAGATTGTACCCCGGTTTGACCGAATCGAATCGTATATCCAAGACCAGATTGTACCCCGGTTTGACCGAATTGAATCGTATATCCTTAACCGAATCGAACCTCGATTCGATAAAATTGAGAAAAAGTTGGAAGAACACGACAAGAAATTCGTTGATCTCTTAGACCACTTTGACCAGATATATCACAGGCTGGATCGACTCGAAACAGAATATCATACAATTACAATCTCTCTTCAAAGAATAGAAGAGCGGCTGGACCGGGTGGAAGCACAATTGGGCGGAATGAAAGTGAAACAGGATAAAGAAATTGCTCTCAGAGAGCATCTTGAGAAAGAAATCGTGGATTTAAAGCAAAGGGTCTTTGTCCTTCAGGGCCGTATCGAAGAGTTGGAAAAACATCTTAAGGCTCTATCTTAAAGAGGGAACCACCAATCACTTTGCTAAAAAGATATCTCCTCCCTTTTTTTATCACAATCGGATTACTCTTCATCCTTTTTGCTCAGATCTCGGTCCAGGACCTCTATCGCCTTTTAAGAAATCTTAATCCATTCTAGGCCTTTGTCGGATCCATCACCTATCTTTTGGCCATCTTCCTCAGGGCGTTGAGATTCAAATGGCTCCTCCACTCCAAGGAAATCAACCTTTCCGAACTGTTCCATATTTCAGTCTTTTACCACTTGTCATTAATGGTTCTTCCCTCCAAATTGGGGGAACTCTCCTACCCCTATTTTCTAAATAGATTGAGTGGTTTGGGCATGACTGAAGGTCTTGCTTCCTTGATCGCCTCAAGGGCCTATGACTTCTTTATCATTCTAATCATCCTTCTATTTACGGTCATCGGATTTCAGAGCCTTCTCCAGATCAATCTACCTCTCACCATCCTCCTCTTCATGCTCCTCACCTTATCAGTCTTATTCGCATTTTTCCATATGAGCACCTTCTTAAGCTGGCTCTCATTTTTTTTGGTAAGGATGAGTTCTTCTGCGGGATTAAAAAATAGTAAAACCCTCCATTGGGTCCTAAGAAAGATTCATGAGATGGCAGAGGATTTCTATGCGATTAAAGCGAGAAAAACTTACCTCTCAGTAAGTCTGGCAAGCCTGGGATCGTGGGTGATGATCTTCTCTGTCTTTTACGCTTTCATGAGAGGATTTGGAATTGAAATCTCGCATCTAAAACTTGTGTTCGGATCAACGATTGCGGTCATTGCCAATGCCCTGCCAATCAGTGGAATTGGAAACTGGGGGACACTTGAAGCAGGATGGGCGGCTGGATTTTTAATTGTGGGCTTATCGAAGGAAGAAGCCATAGCCAGTGGTTTTGGAGTTCACATCCTAATCTTCCTTCTCTGTTCCTTCATGGGCCTCATCTGCTGGATCTCTCTCAACCTCTCCAGGCAGAGGCAGAAACAAAAATGCCCTCCCCCTTGTTAATCTAACAAGGAAAAGGAGGGCTTTCCGAACATGACCACATCAAGCGCTTAGATTCAAACCCTCTGACTCATATTTCTTTTGGATGCCTTCAAAGGATTCAGCTTGAAGGTGTCTTCCTTCACTTCCTTCTTGATGTGGGTGGCGAAGTTGCAGGTTCCTTTTGTCCATTTCAGGCTGGGCTCGCAGTAGGTCTTGCAATAAGAACCTGTTTCATAAGTCACCACTCGGTCACATCCTTTGCAGGCATCCACGATGGGATAACATCTCCCACCGTTGTAGGAACAGCCGTTCTTCTTCATGAAGATGCATTCTGTTCCCGGCTTGATGGTCTGACAAACCATGGCGATCTACCCCCTTTCATGATGTATTATTTTTTAAATCTATTGAAAATAAAGAAGATTTTAAAATCCCTCGCAAAACCCAAAAAAAAGAGTTACCATTTAGGGGTAACTCGTTTTGGTACAAAACCAACCGAGATAATTTTAAACTAATACATAAAATTCTTTTTGTCAAGCATGTTTTTAATTTTTTAGTTCATCCGGGTATTGAGTGGGTAATCTCCCCTTAAGATAAGGGGAGGTGTGGAGGGGTTATCTTCCCGCAGGTTTACTCAGATGCCTCTCTCCACCTCAGCCTGACCCCTACTCGACGGCCGACGATTTTGATTTCATGCTGAATCATCCCGAATGAATTTCACAACTCTCTTAACCCCCCTTCATTTAAGGGGGGAATGGAGAAGGGTATCGTTCAGAGGAAAACAAAACCAATACAAAAGAAAGAACCTTTTTTAAACTCCTATACCGGTAATTTAAACCGATTACTCAGATAAATATTTTCAGTTAGGGTTAGGGTAAGGATGCCAGTTTGCTCTCTAGGTAAACCCCGTTAGAAGAGTTTCGCCCTTCTAACGGGAAGGTTCACCCCCCAATAGAAGTTAAGTTTTGCACGGGGCAAACAGCGAGGGTTTCTAACGGGGCAAGAGTAAGGGTATAAACCATTAGCCCTAAACAATTGCCCTTCTACCAAACCGGCTTCATCACCTTAACCTGTTAACGTTGCTCAAAGCATCATTTTCAATGGATAGGTGGATCACAACTTTGAAATATTCCTCAGAGATGAAATCCAATTTGGCATTGATTCCACTCTCAATCCTTATCCTCCTTTCCCTCACAATTCTACAAGGAAACTTCGATCCAGTCCATGCTGTTTCAAAACAGATGGAAAGCCCTATTTTCTGGATCAATAAAATTAAGAATCCGGATCGTCCTCTCTTAACTCCCTCTGAGATTGAGAAGATGAACGAAGAGAATCTGAAAAGACAGGATCTCCTCCTTTGCAGGGTGGAAGATCTGAAGGAAGAGTGGAGCAAGGAAGAGATTCTCTCCTTTTTAAAGGAAGATTGGGGAGGGTTTGGAAAGAAAGACCAGGTCCGATATGGTAAGCAGAGAACCCATCTGGATGATGTTTTCTGGAATGAATTAAAAGAAAATATCAACCAAGACGCATTGAAAGAGGCAAACCGTCTTCTCTTCGGTTTCACGCTAAAAAGGACGGATGTCCGCGTCTTTCCAACTGAAGAAGCTTCCATGAAGACTCCAGCCGGTGATGCATTCGACCTGTTTCAGCACTCAGCCATTGCTCCGGGAGTTCTCGTGGGAATCTATCACTTCAGTCGCGACAAGACCTGGGCCTATTCGCAAACCCCTTTTATTCGTGGTTGGCTCCGAGCAAAAGACATCGCCATCGCCCATGACAGAAATGAAGCCTCGGTTGGAGGAAGCGGAAAGGCGCCTCTGGTCGTCACAGGGAACTTCGTCAAAGCATTTGCTGACCCTCAATTCAAACAACCCCTCTTCTCAGCACAGATGGGAACCACCTTCCCGATTCTCGGATTTCCAGATCAGAATCAAGCGATGAATCCATACTACATCATCCGATTGCCCAAAAGAGATAACGACGGCCGTTTGACCTTTCGGAATGGATACATCCCTTCCCGGGCAGATGTCCATTACGGTTTTCTCCCTTATACCCAGAGAAATCTGGCAAAGCAGGCCTTCAAGATGCTTCACCAGCCTTATGGCTGGGGAGAGCTCTCCGGCGGAAGAGACTGTTCGCGGTTCATCATGGATCTCTTCAATAGCTTTGGAATTTTGATGCCGAGAAATTCCTATCTCCAGGCAAAAATGGGAATCTCTCTTGGACCCCTTGAAGGAAAGACGATAGAGGAGAAGAAGAGAATCTTAGACCGTGCCATTCCTCTGGCGACCCTGCTCCGCATGCCCGGCCACATCATGCTCTACCTTGGCAAACATGACGGAGTCCACTACGCTATCCACAGCATCTGGGGAATTCAGAAAAAAGGGGGGGCCAAGCCTGTCTATCAGAAAATCGGCAAAGTGGCTGTCACGGATCTTAGCCTTGGCCAAGATGGCCCCAATGGGCCCCTACTCCAACGCCTCACCGAAATCCAGCTCATCGGCCCGGATTTATGAAGTTCTTTCAATCAGGTCAGTAAGTTTCTGGATTTCTTCCCGGTCAAGCAGAAAAGGATTTAAACCTAATGCCGTTTTAAAATGATAGAGGGCTTTCGCTCTATTGTGAAAGATGAACCAGTAGATCTGCCCTAAGTTCACATGGGTGTGGCTATTGGCCGGATTGATTTGCAACTCCTTTTCGAATGCCTGAAGGGCTTTTTGGTACTCTTTTTGGGTGGAAAAAACAATGCCTAACAGATGGTGGGCGTCCGGATAGAGAGGCTTCGCCCTGATAAATTCCTTAAAAGCCTCCTCAGACTCCTTATACTGCCCGTTTTCGAAATAAGCCCCTCCCAGGGCAAAATAAGACTTATCGAGATTGGGATCGAATTCCAGCGACTTTTTCAGCATAAGAATCGCCTGGCGCACATCCCCACGGCGTTGATAAATGATCCCGAGGTTATGGTAGGCAGTGGCATACTTTGGATTGATCCGGATGGCCTCTTGGGTCATCTCAAGGGCTTTGTCATACTGGGAGGCTTCAAGATAGGCAAAGCCCAGATTCAGATGGCAGCGGTCTTTCCCCGGCGATTTTTTCAGGCAATCGGTCCACAATGCAATCTCATCCTTCCATAAATTGTTCCTCACATAGGTCCCAATGAGAAGAGTCAATGTAACGAAAAAAAATAAGATGATTTCAATCGGGTGAAT
>Ga0209207_1001401_pt1 | contig 11298 bp, 6 predicted proteins | sample SaghotsprinmetaG_FD_184140 | JGI IMG/M metagenome (GOLD analysis project Ga0209207, IMG submission 184140) | Hot spring microbial communities from South Africa to study Microbial Dark Matter (Phase II) - Sagole hot spring metaG (SPAdes) (version 3) | ecosystem: Environmental > Aquatic > Thermal...
CGCGATGGGCCGCCTCTCTCGCCAGCGCCGCAGGTCGGAAAGAAACGCCTCGACACTGCCATAACGCCCGCCCGGATCCTTGCGCAGTGCGGTGGCAAGGATCGCATCCAAGTCACCGCGCAATCGTCGATGGTCGATAGCCGGGGCGAGCGCGTTGATTGCTCCGTCACGCGCAATCTGCCGAGCGGCATCCGACGCGCGCGGCGGCTCCTTGTGCAGGATGGCATGCTCCAGCGCAACGCGGGTGGGCCTGCTGGGCTGATGCGGCTGGCGTCCCGTCAAGACGTGAAAGGTCAGCGCCGCCAGCGAATAAACGTCGACAGAGACTGCCGCCGATTCGCCGGCAATCAGCTCGGGTGCTGCGTACTCGAGCGTCATACCGCGCCCTGCCAGTTGGGTCGCCGACTCGCTCCGGTCGGCACCGGTATCGTCGAGAAGCAGACCGGCCACGCCGAAGTCCAGCAGTTTGATACGACCGTCGGACGTGACGAGGACATTCGATGGTTTGACGTCGCGATGCACGACCAACTGGCGATGCGCATAAGCGAGCGCATCGGCGATCTGCTCGATGAGCCCGAGGCGCGAGTCGATATCGGGGAAGCGTGCAGCCACGGCCTCAAGTAGAGGCATACCGTCGACGAATTCGAGGACGATCCACGGCACGCCGTCGGACTGGCCGGCGTCCAGCAGCCGGGCGATGTTCCGGTGGTCGAGCCGCGCAAGAACGGCCCGTTCCTGACGGAAACGCACAGCGAAACGGCGGTGATCCACACCTTCATGCAGGAACTTGATCGCCACCCGGGCTGCGAACATGCCATCGGCCCGCTCTGCCTCCCAGACTTCGCCCATGCCGCCGCTGCCAATACGACGCCTGAGCCGCCAGGGCCCGCAGCGCTCGCCAGAGTGCCGATCGGATGCTGCGGTCGGGTCCGCCCTTGAACCGAGCGCGTCCCCGAGCAGACGCTCGAAGGCTTCCTGGCGGGACCCACCGAGCACTTCACGCAGCTCCGTTGTCGATCCGCCTTCCGCGCTGCGCCCGTCGGGCGTGTCTGCGGAACCGTCAAGTCGATTCAACAGCCGTCGGACTTCTGCCGCAATGGCTGGCGCCTGCACGTGCAGGCGCTCGAGTAACAGCTCGCGCTCGGCTTCTGCGGCGTCCAATACTTCATCGAGGGCAGCGTTGACGCCTTGCCAGAACACCAGATCTTCCCCATGGACGGCCGGACGCCGCTGGTGGCGGTCTTGCAGGCGTTCCGCGTCGCCACCGGGCTGCGACGCGGCGTGAGCGAACTTCGGGGCAGCAACCTTCATCGACAATCACGCAGCCTGCAGCCGCCTTGGGTCACAGTGTCATCGTCCGGGTTGCACGTCCAGCCATTCCGCGAGTAGTGCCCGCGCCTTCAGAATCTCGCGATTGATCGTGCGAGTCGAGACGCCGCGCTCGGCGGCGGTCTCGTCGATGGTCATGCCGCAGAAGAAGTGCAGCTCGGCCGTCTGGTACATGCCGCGGTCGACCGCTTCGAGGCGCTTCAGCGCGGCATCGAGCGCGATCACGTCCACCGCTGGCAGCAGTGCGTCGGCACTTGCCTCGGCGTGCGAAAGCGTCAGCAGCGTCGCACCGCCACCACGCTTTTCCGCATCGCGCGCGCGGACGAAGTCGATGACGATCGAGCGCAGCACGCGACCGACATAGGCGAAGAACTGAACGCGCGATTCTCCGCGCAGTCCCTCGCGCTCCGCCATGCGCATGAAGCCCTCGTGGACGAGCGCGGTCGCGTTCAGACCCGTGACGCCGCCAGCCTGGGCCAGTCGCGCGCGTGCCACCCGCTTGATTTCGGGGTAGAGATTGGCGAACAACTGTCCCATGGCGTCGGGATCACCGCTCGACGCGCGCTGGATCAATTGCTCGGTCAGGCCGACGGACTGGGACATCGGTAGAGAGGCTCTTCCCGAGAGAAAACAGCGACACTCAGATCGCGATGCAGCATCGGCCCCCAAGCGCGACGTGCGGCGAGGCAAGAGTTTATGCGCTGTCGTGCTCGGATCGCTGTGGCGCGCCGGAAAACCGCATCGATCCGAAGCGATGCACCTGCTTTGTCAGCCGTGATGTCGCGCGTCGCCGGATAGATTGACTCAGGACTGCAGCGTCGTGAACATCCGCCGGCGCGGGAACGTGGCGACCGCCTATGTAGGCGGGATTTGCATTCAACCTAGGGAAACGCTGAAGAAATTGCTGCGCAGGCGAATCGCTTCGTTGCGCGGTGTTGGCTCCGGCCGCTTCGCTTCACATCGGCCTCAACGATGTGAGCCTTCGCCGAAACTTCGTTTTGGCTTTCGCCGCAACTGCGTTGTCGCTCCCTCGCTTAACTCATTGTTATGTCCCGCTCGCTGCGCTTCGGCGCGCCTTGCGCTTCATCCCGCTCGCTGCTTTCTTCAGCGGGCCCTAGAACCCGACCGCGGCGCCATCGGCGCGCGGTTCGCTGCCTGCGATGTATCCGGCGGCGGTGCGCCAGACGATCTGTCCGGAGCCAAAGCTCGCCCGACGGTAAGGCTGGTCGACGATCGCGTGGCCGCGTTCGACGAGGCTGGCTCGGACATTCGCCGGAACCGTGGGCTCGAGATCGACCGCGAGGCCGGTTTCGACGCGAAAGCGTGGCCCATCCAGCGAAGCCTGTGGGTTCTCGCCAAAGTCGAGCATCCGCACCACGGTCTGCAGATGCCCCTGCGCTTGCATGTGGCCGCCCATCACGCCGAAGGCAGCGAGCGGCAGGCCATCCTTCAGGATGAAGCCGGGAATGATGGTATGAAACGGCCGTTTCCCACCCGCCACACAGTTCGGATGTCCAACGATGGTGTTGAAGCCGTGTCCGCGGTTTTGCAGGGAAACGCCATCGACCACGATGCCGGAGCCGAATCCATGGAAATTGGATTGGATCAACGACACCATCGTGCCGTTCGAGTCGGCAGCGCAAAGGTAGACGGTGCCGCCGGAGAGTTCGGCCGAAGGCGAGAAATCCTGCGCGAGCGAGGGATGGATCAGAGCTCGTCGGCGGGCGAGAAATCCCTCGTCCAACATGGCCGCAGGGCTCGCCTGCATCCACGCCGGGTCGCTGACCTGCGCATGAACGTCGCGGAAGGCGAGCTTCATCGCCTCGATTGCCGTGTGCCAGTAGTCCGGATGTTCCGGCCCCCAGCGGGCGACGTCGTACCCGGAGAGAATTCCGAGTGCCATCAGTGCTGCGATGCCTTGCCCGTTTGGAGGCAACTCGCAGATCGTGTGTCCGCGATAGTCGATGCGAAGCGGTTCGACCCAATCTGGTTGATGGGCAGCGAGGTCGATTCCAGTCAGCAGGCCGCCATTCGCCTTGGCATGGGCGACGATACGGTTGGCGAGCACGCCGCGGTAGAGCGCCTCACCGTCGCTTTCGGCGATCAGGCGAAGCGCCTCGGCCTGCGCGGGGTTATGGAATCGCTCGCCGGCGCGGGGGGCTCGTCCCGCGGGCAGGAAGTGGGCGGCGAAACCAGGCTGTTCAGCTAGCTCGGGTGCGGCGCGCTGCCATAGTTCGGCAATGAATGGCGTAACCATGAAGCCGTGTTCTGCCAGTTCGATCGCCGGGGCCAGCAATTCGGCGAAGGGCAGCCGGCCGAGTCGGCGTGAGAGCGCAACCCAGCCCGATACGGCACCTGGTACCGTAACGGCACCCCAGCCGCGCAGTGGCATCCCGTCGGGGAATCGATCCAGGCTCCACGCCTGCGGTGACCGCCCGGAGGCATTGAGTCCGAGCAGCGCGTTCTCCGCTGGAGACCATACGAGCGCGAAGAGGTCGCTGCCAAGGCCGTTGCTGCACGGCTCGACGACTGTCAGGGCTGCCGCGGTCGCAATGGCGGCATCGACGGCATTGCCGCCGGCGCGCAGCATGGCAAGGCCGGCCTGAGCGGCGAGCGGCTGGGTGGTGGCGACCACATTGGAGGCCATCAGCGGAGAACGCCCGGAAGCGTAAGGCCGCGAGAAGTCGAATTGCATCGGATACGGCCCGGATCGGGCCTGAGAATCTTCGAAGGCCCGATTGTCGTCGAGGCGCGCGCCGACCCGGCGCTCAGCCGCGCGGCTTTTGCGTTGCCGACCGGAAGGCGAGGCGGTGATCGACCGCGGTGTCGAACGTCCAGCGGCAGGCGCGGCGTGCAAAGCGTTCCATCGATGCGGCGACCCGTGCGAACAGGGGGTTTTGCGCCGCGCGGCGCGCAACTACGGTCTCCCATGCCTTCAACTGGGCCTCGAGGATCGATTCCGGGGTGCGCAGAAACTGCACGCCGGCGTCGCGCATCGCGTCATAGTCCTTCGAGTAGCGTTCGATTGCTTTCCAGCTCATTTCGGCCGAGCAGGCGCGAACGGCCCCTTCGAGAACCGCCTTGAGATCCGCTGGAAGCGTGCGAAAACGCGCGCCATGGACGAGCACCTCGAACTGTTCGGAGGTCTGGTGAAACGAACCGAGCAGGCAATAGCGCGCCACTTCCGGGAAACCCAGCGCCCGATCCGAGGTCGCATTGTTGAACTCGGCCGCGTCGAGTTGTCCGCGGTCGATCGCGGTGACGATCTCGGTGGCGGGCAGGCTGTTCACCCGCATGCCCAGTTCGCTCAACATCTCGCCGGCCAGGCCGACGGTTCGGAAGCGCAGCCCTTTCAGATCATCGACACTTTGGATCGGCTTTCTGAACCAGCCGAGCGGCTGTGGTGGCATGGGCCCGTAGAGAAAGGACTGCACATCCATTTCGAGCCCCTTGTAGATTTCTCCCAGTAGTTCACGGCCGCCGCCGTGCTCGTGCCAGGCGAGGACCGTGTTTGCGTCCATGCCGAACGCAGGGCCGGAGCCCCACAGTCCGAAGGCCGCGTTTTTGGCCGTCCAGTACGACAGGGTGCCGTGTCCCATGTCGACGACGCCGCGCGAGACGGCATCAAGGACGTCGAACGCCTTGACCACCGTGCCGGCTGGGAGGATGTCGATGTGCAGACGCCCGCCTGACATCGCGGCGACCTTGGCCGCCAAGTCGCGCGCGAATTCGTGAAAGATGTCGCGCGCCGGCCAGGCGGTCTGCATCCGCAGCCGGATGGCGCTGCGCTGTGCGAAGACGGCTGGCGCTCCAGCGACCCCTGCCACGGCGGCCGACGCTGCCCCGATCCAGCGGCGACGGGATGAACTCGAATCGTGCCCAGTCGCTGGGGTGGCAGTCGCGTCGGCGGTCGGGGGCGGATCGGCCGGTCTCATGCTGCGGGCGAACGCGTTCATTCGTATCGAACGATTCTGGGCAGGGGCCCCTCGGCACGCTAGAGGGGTTGCCCGGCGAGGGCGAATGAACGTCTTCCGTTGCGTTTCACACGCGCCGGGTTTGCGGGCGGGCGATCCTGTCAGCGGAAGTCGTGCGATGCGACTGCAAGCTGGCCGAGCAAATCGGAGGCGTCTTCCAGATGCTCGGCGATCAGGTGTGTGATCGGTCCCTGATGTTCGAGACGACCGTGCACGAGCATCAGCCGTGCCGCCAGCAGCGCGCGGCGTTCGTGCAGGCTGTCGGCCAGCGCCCGCCAGACGATGACATTGATGTTGCCGGTTTCATCTTCGAGGGTGACGAAGGTCACGCCGCTTGCCGTGCCCGGTCGCTGGCGGCATGTCACCAGCCCGGCGACGCGGATGCGGTGTCCGCTCCTGACAGCGGGCAGATCGGAGGCGCGCAGGATGCTCGGTAGGCGTGGACGCAGCAGGGCGAGCGGATGGGCGCGTAGCGAAAGCCCGAGTGCGCGGTAGTCGGCCACGACCTCCTGCGCTTTGCCAAGCGGTGTCAGGCCCACCGAAACGCTGACGGCTTCGCTGGTCCGGTCGGTCTGCGGTGTTGGCGCAATCGGCAGCGGCGGCAGGCGTACTGCGGCTTCCCAGCGCTGAGCGATGCGATGCCCGGCCAGCGCTCGGAAGGCGTCGGCAGCGGCCAGTGCGCGCAGATCGCCACGGTCGAGGGATGCGCGTGCGACGGCTTCGGCCAGAGAGCGAAACGGGCCGTCGCGCTCGCGTACGGCAACGAGTGCCCGCCCGGCGCGTTCGCTCAGCCCTTGCACGAGCCTGAAGCCGAGTCGCAGTGTGCGTCCGCATGAGGTCGTCTCCCAGCGGCTGGTGTTGACATCGACCGGCAGCACGGTGACGCCATTGCGGCGCGCGTCCTGTACGAGCTGCGAGGGGGCGTAGAAACCCATCGGCTGCGCGTTGAGGAGGGCTGCGCAGAACTGCGCCGGGTAGTGGCATTTGATCCATGCCGAGGCGTAGACGAGCAATGCGAAGCTCGCCGCATGCGATTCGGGAAAACCGTAGGTGCCAAAGCCCTTGATCTGCGCGTAGATCGATTGCGCGAACTCGAGCGAGTAGCCGTTTGCGAGCATCCCCTGGATGAGCTTGTGTTCGAGGTGCCCGAGGCCGCCCTTGCGCTTCCATGCGGCCATCGCGCGCCGGAGCTGGTCGGCTTCGCCGGCGCTGAAGCCGGCGGCCACCATGGCGAGCTGCATGACCTGCTCCTGAAAGATCGGAATGCCGAGCGTGCGTGAGAGCACGGCCTCGACCGCAGGCGACGGATAACGCACCGGTTCCCGCCCCTGCCGACGGCGCAGATAGGGGTGCACCATGCCACCCTGGATTGGGCCCGGCCGCACGATCGCCACCTCGATCACCAGATCGAAATAGTTGCGTGGCTTGAGCCGCGGCAGCATGTTCATTTGCGCGCGTGATTCGACCTGGAACACGCCCATGCTCTCACCGCGGCAGAGCATGTCGTACACCGCCGGGTCCTCGGCCGGGATGTCGGCCAGCGTGAAGGGGCGTTGCAGCTCGCATGCCACCATGCCGAGCGCATCGCGCAGCGCGCTCAGCATGCCGAGGCCGAGTACGTCCACTTTCATCAGCCCGAGCGCCTCGATGTCGTCCTTGTCCCACTGGATCACGGTGCGGCCGGGCATCGCCGCGTTCTCGATCGGCACCAGACGGTCGAGCCGGTCGCGCGCGATGACGAACCCGCCGGTGTGCTGCGACAGATGCCGCGCGAAGCCGGCAAGCGTGTGCGTATGTGCGACCAGCTGTGCGATCGTCCGATCCTCGGGATCGAAGCCTGCTTCGGCGAGCCGCTGTGCGAGCTCGCTTTGGCGATCCCACCAGGCGAGGTGGCGGCTGATCGCCGCCAGCGCGTCCTGCCGCAGCCCGAGCGCACGGCCGACGTCGCGCAAGGCGCCTTTCGTGCGATAGGTGCTCACGGCGGCGCAGAGTGCGGCGCGGTGACGGCCGTACTTGTCGTAGAGGTACTGGATCACCTCCTCCCGGCGCTGATGTTCGAAATCGACATCGATGTCCGGCGGCTCGTTGCGTTCTTTCGAGATGAAGCGCTCGAACAGCATGGCCATGCGCGCCGGATCGACCTCGGTGATGCCCAGGCAATAACACACCGCGGAATTGGCGGCCGAGCCGCGGCCCTGGCAGAGGATGCCGCGACTGCGCGCGAACTGCACGATGTCGTAGACGGTCAGGAAATAGGCCTCGTAGCCGAGTTCGGCGATCAATGCCAGCTCCTTCTCGATCAGTGCTCGCGCCGCCTCGGGCAGCTGGTCGCCGTAGCGTCGCCGTGCGCCGAGGTAAGTTTGCTCGCGCAGATAGCTCGCCGGCGTGTGCCCTGGCGGCACGATTTCCTCTGGATACTCGTAGCGCAGTTCGTCGAGACGGAACCGGCATTCGTCGGCGATCAGCACGCTCTGCATCAGAAGTTCCGGCGGATACAGCGCCGCCAGGGCCGACAGCGGCCGCAGCACGCGTTCAGCGTTCGGCTGCGCATGCGCGCCGAGGTCGGCCACCGTCGTGCCCAGCCGGATTGCGGTCAGCACATCGGCGAGCGCAAGTCGCGGCCGGTCGTGCATCAGCACTTGACCGACCGCAGCGAGCGGCAGGCCGTGCCGGGTCGACAGCGTGCGGGCAACAGCGAAGCGCTCGGCGTCGTCACCGGTGAGCAGGCGCGAAAAGCCCAGGGCAGTGGGCAAATGCGAAAGCGCCGCAAGCAACTCATCCATGGCAGCCGTCGTCGCCGAGGCGGGCGCGACGATCGCATGACACTCGCTCACCGGAGCGAGATCGCCGATTTCCAGCCGGTAGCGGCCCTTCTCGCAGCGACCCCGGCAGCGCGTGATCAGTTGTGACAGATCGCCGTAGCCGCGCCGTGTGCGGGCGAGCAGCACCAGAGTGACGCCGCCCTCGAGCCGGAACAGACTGCCGATCAGAAGACGGAACGGGGGTGCTGTCGCTGGCTGCGCGGCGGCTTCCAGATGAGCGCGTACGACGCCGGCCAATGAGCATTCATCGGTCAGCGCGAGCGCCCGGTAGCCGAGCGCCTGCGCTTGCCGTACCAGCTCTTCGGGATGCGAAGCGCCGGCCAGGAAGCTGTAGCACGACTGGGCGCAAAGCTCGGCATAGACGGGCAGCACGATGCGATGCCTCCCGCTGCGCTCATGGTGAGCAGCGCTGCGCCGGTGAAATGCGCATGCCGTGGAGCGAACTGCGAGCGGCGCGTCGCCGCCATTGCTTCCTGACGACGATCATGGCGGCAACGAGGCAGGTGCCGGATGGAGCTGAAGGTCAGGCAGCTTCATGCGAAGACCCCCTGTACGAACCATTCGCGGGCGCCGTGGTCGCGGAAGATCCAAAGTGTTTGTTGATTGGCCAGACGGGCGATGTAGTAGTCGCGTCGGAGTGTCGTCGACGGGTCAGCGGATAGGGTGTCGCCGGCTGCCGAGGTCTCGATGCGTTCGGGCAGCGCGCGCCGGATGCGAGTGAGGATCTGGGCGCGTTCGACAGCGCCGAGCCGACGCGGCGGGTCGATCAGCAGTAGCGGCCGTGCGCCGGCAACGGCAGCGAACTCCACCTTGGTCTCCGCGCTGGGCACCGTATCGGTGCTTTCCGGCAGTGGCGTGCGTTGCCGGCGCGGTGAACGCACGCACTCGCTGCCGAGCCGCAGGCGGAGCAGCGCGAGTATCTCGCTCCAATGGCGTTGCTGTTCGTGCCGGCGCGTGAAGAGATCGAGCGGTTCGAACCGGCGCGGTTCAAGTAGGTCGCAATCGAGCTCGATGCGCGACAACTCATGCCCGATGGCGGCACGGCTCAGTGCAGCGTCGATCAGTCGCAGCCAGACCTCGTTCTCGCAGGTGGGCGAAGCGGCTGCGACTTCAAGCCGGCTTTGCTGCCGGCTGCCGTTTCTGAAAGTGAGCCTGATCGCACGGGCAGCGAGTGCACGCGAGTCCAGAAAAGCCACGAACTGCCCAGTGAGCGCCACCACCCCGGGAAACCAATGCGCCGCTTCGCGGGCAGGGTCGAGGAAATCCACATGCGCCGAGAAGCGCGTCGCCGGCTGCCACCAGCGCAGCGCTGCCTCGCTGCGGCCATGGGCGATGTCGAGCGACTGCACGAGTGCAGTGCCGAAACGTGCCGCCAGTTCTGCATGCGGCAGGCGATCGACTTCGCCGACGGTATGGAGATTCAGCGCTGCCAATTCGTCGATGAGTACCGGCGTCCAGTCGGTACAGGCAAGTGGCAGGGTCGACAGCCAGTCGGCGGGCGCGCCTTCGGCGATCAGATGGCGGTGGGCCCGGCTCAGCCAGTCGGCAGCAAGATGGGTGGCTGCGGCTACCAGGTGGATGCGCGCGGCCATCGGTTCGAGCGCCTCAGACAGGTCGTGGCAGAGCGCCTCGCCGCCGCCGTGGAGCCGTAACGAGCGGCTGACATCGAGCAGCAGGCTTGCACGCTCGGCGGCCAGATGTACCTGTGGCGTGAATGCGGCACAGACGCTGGCCAGGCGTTCGAGCAGTGCCGCTTCTCGCCGGAAATCGCGTGCCAGCACGAGCAGAGGCTCGGCGAGCGCATGCGCCTCGGCAAGCGTCTGACCAGTCTCGATGCCGGCGCGTGCTGCAAGCCGGTTGCGGGCAACGACCAGTGTGCGGCGCGCCTGCCGTTCGACGACCACCAGCGGCGCGGTGTCGGCAAGGCTGCAGGTGGGGCCTGCGGCGCCTGTGCAGGCATGGGACTGCAGCGGCAGCGCCGGCACATGCACACAAACGAAGCGCAGAGACGCACGAACACTGGTAGGCCCGTCCACGGCGTGGGCCCCCGTTCAATGTGCTTGCTGAGTGAGCGGCAGGCCGCTGTGCAGGTCGACCGGGTGGCTGAGCCTGGGCGCGGCTGGCAGACCGTCCTCCAGCGCACGTGCCAGTAACCGCTCTGCGTTCAGACGTGTCGCCAGCCTCGCCTGCACGGCGGCTCGGTCGAGCGTTACCAGCGGTCGGGCCAGCAGCCGACCGCGGCACTTCAGTACCTGCAGCCGGATCTGCTCCTCATTCGCCGAGAAGCCAAAGCGCAACCAGGCCGGCGAAGGCAACGCCGTGCAGGAGGCGGCGCGGTAGTGAATGAATGTCGTCTCCTGTCCGAGGCAGGCCAGATGCAGCCGTCGCAGCGCCTCCGGCGACATTGCGCTCCGATGCGGAGAGGTCGGTACGCTCCAGAGAACGACCAGCGCCGCCGCGCCCGATTTCAGGATCTGTTCGCTTGACCATAGAAGCTCCTTCGCGTCATGTGTCCGGGCGGAGGGGAGGATTTGGGTGACCTGCTGCGGGTCCACGTTTGCCTGTGCGAGGGCAGGGGCGAACAGCTCATGCGGCAGGCCGATCATTGCAATCGGACGCTTTTCGGAGGCCAGACGCGACATCGCCGGCAACAGCAGCGACAGCTCGCCTGCGCCAAAGGCATCGGTCATCACCTCGGTCATCGCTCCTACCGGCCAGCCACCCCAGGGCAGGAAGGCGTCCAGCACGGCAAACCCGGTGGCCACCCCGGTGCGTTCAGGCCTCTGGTCGGTCTCGTTGCCTGGGTGCACCCAGCGAGCGAGCGCGGAGTCCTGTGCCGCCATTGCCTGCAGCGCAACGGCGATGGCTTGACCGGACCGGGCGAAGAAGTGGGCTTGCATGGCGGCCTTGCAGCATGTGGCGAGAACGGGGGTGGAGAAGAATACTGTAAATAAAAACAGTATTCAACCGTTATTCCTCCTGCTGCGCTCCGTGCGCCTTTCTCGCTGCTTTCATCGGTGTTGCCCCAAGGGAAACGCTGAATAAATTGCTGCGCGGGCGAATCGCTGCGTTGCGCGGTGTTGGCTCCGGCCGCTTCGCTTCACATCGGCCTCAACGATGTGAGCCTTCGCCGAAACTTCGTTTTGGCTTGCGCCGCAACTGCGTTGTCGCTC
>Ga0209207_1001406_pt1 | contig 11272 bp, 10 predicted proteins | sample SaghotsprinmetaG_FD_184140 | JGI IMG/M metagenome (GOLD analysis project Ga0209207, IMG submission 184140) | Hot spring microbial communities from South Africa to study Microbial Dark Matter (Phase II) - Sagole hot spring metaG (SPAdes) (version 3) | ecosystem: Environmental > Aquatic > Thermal...
TCTGGTCAATGAGCGTGGCTCCTTTCTCGAGATAGGCCTTCACTTCTGATTCCACATCCTCTACTTCAAAACAGATGTGATGGATTCCCTGGCCTTTTGTCTCAAGGAATTTTACCAATGGAGAATCCGGTTCGGCAGGCTGGACCAGCTCAATATTTGACTCTCCGATTTTGAAAAATCCCACTTTCGTTTTCTGGGCGGTCACCACCTCTACGCCTGAAAGGGTGAGGCCCATCACCTCCTGATAAAATTTGGCAGCCTCTTCGAGATTGTTTACAGCAATGGCGATGTGGTCAATCTTTTTGAGCATTCTATCATCCTCCTCAAAATAAAATCCCAATGGAGCACAAGGCAAGCAGTCATGGAATGATGGAATGTTGGAATAATGGAATATTGGGTTTTTAAAAAACGTTTTTTCTCCATCATTCCAACTTTCCACTTTTCCATTATTCCAATTGGATGTTCTCTTTTATATAGTTGATGATGTCTTCGGTAGAGGCGCCCGGTTGAAAGATTTCTCGGATTCCAGCCTCTTTTAATTTGGGGATGTCATCAACCGGTATGATGCCTCCTCCAAAAACCAGAATGTCATCGGCTCCCTTTTCCTTAAGGATCTGGACTACCTTTGGGAAAAGACTCATGTGGGCTCCGGAGAGGCTGGAGAGTCCTACAATGTCCACAGCCTCCTGAATGGCTGCCTGAGCGATCTGCTCGGGGGTCTGTCGAATGCCTGTATAGATCACCTCCATCCCAGCATCTCTCAATGCACGGGCGATTACCTTAGCCCCTCGATCGTGGCCATCTAATCCTGGCTTTGCGACAAGTACTCTTATTTTTCGAGGCATTTTCACTCCCATTTCAGATTGCAGATTTCAAATTTCAGATTGAATTTCTGTTACGAATTTTTCAATTTGCGATCTGCAATTTGCAATTTGAAATTATCTTTCTCGATATTCACCAAAGACTTCTCTCAATGTATCTGAGATTTCGCCCAGGGTAGCGTAAACTTTGACTGCTTCTAAAATGGGCGGAACCACATTGTCTTTGCCTTGGGCAGCTTTTTTCAGAGCGGCTAATGTATCTTTCACTTTTATGTTGTCCCTCTCTTTTTTGACCCTTGCCAGTTTTTCCTTCTGGTATTGTTCTACCTCCGGTTTAATACGAAGGATATCTCTCAGGGGCTCCTCTTCAATCTGGAATTGGTTCAATCCAACGATAATCCGTTTCTTGGTTTCAATCTCCTTTTGATACTGATAGGCGCTCTCCCCGATTTCTCCCTGGATGTACCCGGATTCTATGGCCTTGATTGCTCCTCCCATGGATTCGATCTTCTCAATATATTGTATGGCCTTTTTTTCAATTTCGTCTGTCAGCGCTTCGACAGCATAGGAACCCCCAAGGGGATCGATCATGTCCGAAACCCCGATCTCGTAGGCTATAATCTGCTGCGTTCTCAAGGCAAGCCTGACCGAATCTTCTGTAGGCAAGGCATAAGCTTCATCCCTCGAATTGGTGTGGAGCGATTGTGTTCCACCCAATACTGCCGCCAAAGCCTGGAAAGCGACTCTCACGACATTGTTATCAGGCTGCTGGGCTGTGAGTGAGCAGCCAGCCGTCTGAGTATGGAACCGCAACATGCACGACTCGTCCTTTTTGGCCTTAAACCTTTCCTTCATGATCTTTGCCCAGAGCCTTCGGGCTGCCCTGAATTTGGCAACCTCCTCGATGAAGTTGTTATGGCAACAGAAGAAGAAAGCAAGTCTGGAAGCAAACGAGTCCACATCCAGGCCGGCTCGGATGGCCGCTTCGACGTAGGCGATCCCATCCGCAAGGGTGAAGGCGACCTCCTGCACGGCCGTGCAACCTGCCTCACGCATGTGGTAACCGCTGATGCTAATTGTATTCCATCGGGGCACACGGTCTTTGCAAAAGGCAAAAATATCTGTGACGATTCGCATGGATTCCAGCGGTGGGAAGATGTAAGTTCCCCTTGCCGCATATTCTTTTAAAATGTCGTTCTGGATCGTTCCCTGAAGTACCTCCGATTTTACCCCTTGCTTTTCGGCCACAGCAATATACATCGCCAGAAGAATGGCAGCAGTCGAATTGATCGTCATTGAAGTGGAGACCTTGTCGAGTGGAATGCCGTCAAAGAGGATTTCGACATCTTTCAGGGAATCAATGGCAACGCCCACTTTTCCAACCTCCCCGTCTGCTAAGGGGTGATCGGAGTCATAACCGATTTGTGTGGGAAGGTCGAAAGCGACGCTTAGACCCGTTTGCCCATGTTCCAGAAGATATTTGTATCGTTTATTCGTCTCCTCAGGGGTGGCGAACCCTGCATATTGACGCATGGTCCAGAAACGGCCCCGATACATGGTGGGTTGGACTCCCCGAGTAAATGGGAATTCTCCTGGAAACCCCAGATCCTCACAATAATCCAGGTCAGTCATGTCGAGAGGAGTGAAGAGCCGCTTGAGTTCAATGTGGGATGTTGTTTTGAAAGAAGGTTCCCTTTCTGGCGATTTGGAGAGGACTTTATTCAAAGTCGTCTTTTCCCATCGCTCCATCTCTTCACGAACATTCTTAGCCATGTTTTACTCCATTTAATGAAAGGGTTCGAGGATTCGAGGGTTCATGGGTTCGAGTGTCTTTTTTTCAAGGATTTAACTTGACCCCTTGAACCCTGGACCGCTTGAATCCTTTTTTCAGAGCGGTATATTTCCATGCTTTCGCCAGGGGTTAGTATCCACTTTTGTTTTGAGAATCTCCAGGGCCTGGATGATTTTTGGACGGGTTTCCTCAGGCTCGATGATTTCGTCCACATATCCCAACTCCGCGGCCTTATAAGGACTTGCGAATTTCATCTGGTATTCTGATACCAATCGCTCACGGGTCTCCTTTGGGTCTTCTGCCTCTTTGATTTCGTTTCGGAAGATGATGTTGACTGCTCCCTCGGCTCCCATGACAGCAATTTCAGCGGTAGGATAGCAGTAGTTCATATCTCCCCGGATATGTTTGGATGACATCACATCGTAAGCCCCACCGTACCCTTTACGGGTGATGATTGTGATTTTGGGCACTGTGGCTTCACAGAAGGCGTAGAGAAGTTTGGCTCCATGCCGGATGATCCCTCTTGCTTCCATATCGATTCCTGGGAGAAATCCGGGAACATCCACAAAGGTTACGAGAGGAATGTTGAAACAATCACAGAAGCGGACAAAGCGGCCAGCCTTGACGGAAGAGTCCGGATCAAGAGAGCCTGCGAGCCAGTTGGGTTGGTTCGCTACAATGCCTACGGACATCCCGTTGAAGCGGGCAAATCCCACAATAATATTTTTAGCCCAATCCTTCTGCACTTCCAGGAAATATCCATGGTCAACCACTCCAAGAATGATCTTCTTCATATCGTAAGCTTTTTTCGAATCCTCCGGGACGACCGTTTTTAAAGATTCGTCCATCCGGTTAGGGTCGTCGGAACAGGGGATCACCGGTGGTTTCTCTCGGTTGTTTTGAGGGAAAAAGCTGAGGAGTTCTTTGATGAGACGAATCGTGTCTTCGTCATTTTCCCCTGCAAAATGGGCTACTCCACTCTTTTCCATATGGACTTTGGAGCCCCCTAACGATTCTGAGGTGATGGGTTTTCCATCGGGTGTTTCTGTCTTTCCTAATGCAGCACGGATGACATCTGGGCCTGTGATATGGAGGTAACTCGTTTTCTGTGTCATTAGGATGAAATCGGTCATGGCAGGAGAGTAGACCGCTCCACCGGCGCAGGGTCCCATGATGGCAGAGATCTGAGGAATTACACCAGAAGCAAGGACATTTCTTAAAAAGATATAGGCATAACCGGCAAGGCTTTCCACCCCTTCCTGAATTCTTGCTCCACCGGAATCATTCAGCCCAATAACTGGGGCGCCAGTCTTCATGGCGAGGTCCATGATCTTGCAGATCTTTTCCGCAAAAGCCATTCCAAGTGCTCCACCAAATACAGTGAAATCCTGCGAAAAGACGTAGACAAGACGGCCGTTCACTTTCCCATATCCTGTCACCACGCCATCTCCCCAGAATTTCTTATTTTCCATTCCGAAATCATGACAGCGGTGTGTCACAAACTTGTCCAGTTCAACAAAGGTTCCGGGATCGAGCAGAAGATCGATCCGCTCACGGGCTGTCAATTTCCCATCCTTGTGCTGTTTATCAATTCTTTCCTGGCCGCCTCCAAGCAATGCTTCTGCTCTTCGCTTTTCCAGTTCCTTACGAATTGCTTCAATCGATCTCATGGGTGATTACCCCTCCTCTGTGAGTGATAAATTCGAAGCACGAAATCCGAAACCGTTTCAAGTCTAAATCCAAAACACTAAATCCTAAATAAACTCACAACTCAAAATCGAAATGTTCGAAAACCCAGTTTTTCATTTACAGTCTTGAACTTTGAGTTTGTTTAGAGTTTAGGGTTTCGAGTTTAGGATTGAACATCTTTGTTTCGATATTCGAATTTCGGATTTAATCCTCTCTTAATTCTTCTGCCATGACCTTTTCTGCAAGAGAATAGGGATCCCTTCGACGGTTGATTAGATCATCAAGGATATTATCCCACTGGCCCTCTCGCTCGATCTTCTGGATAAATCGAGACATCACCTCTGATTCAAGAACCTCAAGAAAAGTGGCTTTTGCCCTTTCTTTCAATTTTTGTTGAAAAGATTGGCTCTGTTCAAGGGTTTGCTTATGGCGATAGATGCCATAGATCAGTTCGAAAATACCTTTTCCTAAGATTGCTTCGGTCTTAAAGATAGGAGGTTCCCATCCGTTTTCTCTCTTACGACTCATGTCGAGGACCATCTTTAAATCCCGTTCCATCTTCTCAGAACCTTCACGCTCACATTTATTAATGACAAAAAGATCCCCGATTTCAATGATTCCTGCCTTGATCGCTTGAATATCATCTCCCAGGCCCGGGATAAGAACGACGATGGAGGTATGTGCGGTATTGACGATTTCGACTTCATCCTGGCCAACGCCAACGGTCTCCACCAGGATGATATCTTTTCCCATGGCATCCATTACGTTGATGATGTCCTGAGTGGATCGGGAAAGTCCTCCGAGGCATCCTCGTGTAGCAAGGGAACGGATAAAGACCCCTTCATCCGTGGCATGACGCTGCATTCGGATCCGATCACCCAGAATGGCTCCACCCGTAAAAGGGCTGGTAGGATCGACCGCTACGATCCCGACCGTCTTTCCTTCCTTCCGGAAGATGTCCACCATCTTATCTACGAGGGTTGACTTTCCAGAGCCGGGTGGTCCAGTGATTCCAATGATATAGGCTTTTCCGGTTTTGGGATAGAGTTCTTTCAGGGCACCCATCGCTGAGGGGATCCGATCATCGATATCCCTCATCAATCGGGAGGCTGCCCGAATATCTCCTTCTAAAATCCGTTTAGCCAAATTCATTGATGACATAAATAACAGAATCGAAAAGAAGAGGCAATTGATTATTTAAATCCGTGAACTATTAATTTTTTTAACCATTGAATATGGTGATAGCTATTGAACATAGAGATGGTTTAAAGCGCTCGTCCGGGGACGCCGATATGGCGGGCGATGACGATCCTCTGAATTTCAGAAGTTCCTTCTCCAATGTCGAGGAGTTTCTGATTCCGGTAATGGCGTTCCACCGCATATTCCTTCATCAATCCATATCCCCCATGGAGCTGGACAGCTTGATAGGCAACCCGATGGTACATCTCCGAGCAGAACATCTTAGCCATGGCCGATTCCTTGGAGAAAGGCCGATGTTGTTCACGAAGCCAGCAGGCTTTATAAAGCAGTAATCTTGCCAGTTCAATCTCGGTGGCCATGTCAGCTAATTTAAAAGAGTTGACCTGAAATGAGCCAATCGGTCTTCCAAACTGCTCTCTCTCTTTAGAGTATTTGAGGGCTAATTCAAAAGCACCCTGGGCCCCTCCCAATCCCATTGCCGCAATGCTCAGCCTTCCGCCATCGAGGGTGGCCAGCATCTGGTGAAAGCCATCTCCACGGCGACCAAGAAGATTCTCTTTTGGGACCTTGCAATCGGTGAAGTAGAGCTCTCCTGTATTGGAAGCTCTCCAGACCATCTTCCCATGCATGGGTTTAGCTGTAAAGCCCGGGGTACCATTGGGGACAAGAATACAGGAAGTCTCATTTTTCCCGTCCACCCTTTTGCCAGTAACTGCTTGGACCACGCAGACTTTGCTGATATCGGTGGTGGAGTTGGTGATAAAGATTTTGGAGCCATTGATTACCCAGTAGTCCCCTTCAAGAACTGCAGTTGTTCTGGAGGCCCCGGCATCGGAGCCTGCATTGGGCTCGGTCAGGCCGAAAGAGGAGAGGGCATTCCCACTGCAGAGGTCCGGAAGCCATTTCTGTTTCTGCTCTTCATTTCCATAATACCAGATTGGCGAAATCCCGAGGGAATTCCCTGCAGCCAAAGTTGCTGCCTGTGACCCATCAATTCGAGCAATCTCTTCTACGGAGATGATGTAAGAGATATAACCCACATTGCTTCCGCCATAATCTTCGCTCACAAAGGGCCCAAACAAGCCTAGGTCTCCCATTCTTTTGGTCAATGTATAAGAGAACTCCTCCTTGTCATCGAGTTCCTGCGCAATAGGGGCAATCTCCTTTTCAGCGAAGTTGCGGACCATCTTGCGAAGCATCTGTTGTTCTTCAGTCAAATCAAAATCGAGGGCCATACAAACCTCCAAAGGAAATCCGAAATTCGAATATCGAAATCCGAAACAAATCTTCTGTTTTGTTCATTTGGATTTTGAAAATTCGTGTTTGTTTCGAATTTCGTGCTTCGAATTTTGAGTTTAATTCCTACAAACCTTTAACCCACTCGGTTGCAAAGGGCGAGCATCCCCGCCCTCCGCAACAACCCTGTAAACTATTTAACGGGTTTAAAATACTTAATGTCGAGAATGCTTCCTTCTCTATCCTTTTTGGGTTTAAAGACTGCTCTACAGGCATCCCGATAGAGACCTTTTCAAAATCAACTTCTCCGAGCCAGTGAACCAGCCCGCCATCGGTTCCATCAATACGGATCACAGCAACAATGGAAGGTTCTTTTTTCTTTATGGCGTCAAAGGTCTCATAACATTGGGTAAAGGTATGGACGGTTCCCTTTGTTCCTACTTCCACGTAGCTATCTTCCAATCGGGCAAAACATTTTTCACAATAGGTCCGTGGCGGAACATAGGTGATTTTACAGGAGTCACATCTTGCGCCGAAAAGCTTGCCAGCGATAATTTCCCTGAAAAACTTTTCACCAGCCCTTCCTACGGTATAGATATAGTTCATTGGGATTTGACCTTCCCAATAGCCAACGTCCGTTGTCTTCTGAAATCGTTCGATTAATGCCATGTTCTCACCTCCTAAATTAGGAAATCCGAAATTCGAATATCGAAATCCGAAACAAATCCGAATGTTCAAAGACCCAATGCCCTAATCCTTGAGATGGTTTCGAATTTCGTGCTTCGAGATTCGAATTTGATCTTTATTGAATGGGTTTGAAATATTTAATGTCTGTAATGGATCCGGTTCGCTCCTCAGGTGGTTTCCAGACCGCTTTTACTTTCATGCCACGATAGATCTTCCATGGATCCACCTCGCCGAGATGGTGAAGAATTCCCATTCCCTTTGAAGCGCCATCAATTTCAATGATGGATAGGGTGATGGGTCGAGTACCTCCTTTAATGTCAAGACGAGTGGCCTTCCAGTCCACATGCCCTATGATCCAGGTATTGACAATGCCTGTATCCTGAACGTAAACCCATTCGCCTGTCGGAACCCAGCAGAGTTCACAGAACATTCTTGGGGGAAGCAAGATACGATGGCATTTGTCACATTTCTTCCCAATGATCTTTCCATTTTTCAGTTCTGCCAGGTAACGGCCGATGGCAGGGCCATTGTCCCAAGCATATTTCAATTTGGGTTCCCACTTTACAGAAAGTACCTTACCTTCTAATATCTCCTCTGCACTCAGTTTCGTTGCAGTTCCTTCAACCATTTTTTCTGTAATCTCCATAGATTCACCTCCTTCTTACTTTCTTAATACGACAACGGTTCCAACCTGCATCAGGTCACCCCAGGCATTGGCCACGCCACAGGTCGGATTTCCAGGAACCTGTCGTTTCCCTGCAGCTCCTTTTAATTGTAAGTAAACCTCCATGATCTTCATCAAACCTGCAGCGGAAATGGGATTTCCAACTCCAAGGAGTCCGCCCGATGGAGAACAGGGGAGGTTTCCATCCCTATTGAAGTGACCGTTTACCAGCATCTCAACCGATTTTCCCCGGGGAGCAAGCAAGAGTCCTTCAATGTGATGGAGTTCTTTGTAAGTGAAAGGATCATATGGCTCTGCCACATGGATCTCTTTATGAGGCTCTTTAATACCAGCCATTTTGTAAGCTTGACGTGCTGCCACTTCAAGGTAATCTGGATAGTAGAGGTCCCTTGTGCACCAGTAGGCTGTATCGAGGCACCAGCCGACCCCATCGATCCAGACCGGTTTTTCATCCACACGGCGAGCCACATGTTCTGCAGCCAGAACCATAGCGCACGCTCCGTCGCTGGTGGGGCTGATGTCGAGGCGATTCACAGGGTATGCCATGATCTCTGAATTGAGAACATCCTGGACCGTGATTTCTCCGGGCAACTGAGCAGAGGGATGATCCATGGCATTCTTCTTGTTTTTCACAGCGACCAATGCAATATCCTCTTTCCTGTAGCCCCACGTCGTCATAAACCGCATCATCTCAATAGCAAAGATATAGATGAGGGTAGGGTAAAGGGGTTGCTCTGTCGTGTGGTCGAAGATCGTGAGAAATGCTCCTGCCGGATGGGGATAGGCACAAGACATCTTCTCTTCTGTCACAACGAGGCAGGTATCAAACATGCCGGAAGCAACATGAAACCAGCCATGAGCGGGTGAGAGAACGCCTGTTCCTCCACCCACAAAATGCCTCATATAGGGTTTCCGAAAGGCTCCCGCCCCATCCGAAAGATATTCACCTTTCATATGAACACCATCAAATGCATCAGGCGCAGAACCCACCACAACACAATCAATATCCGAAAGTTTCATTCCACAGGAATCCAGCGCCATTTTGGCAGCTTCATAAGCTAATTCTTTTGGAGTCTCTTGGGCATTGCGGTAAAATTTTGTGATGCCTGCTCCAATAATTGCTACTTTTCTCATTCTGTCACCTCCTCTTTAATTGCTTAGGATCGCCACTGTTCCAGTGGTCGTTGGTATTCCTCTCCAGCTCTGAGCCAGTCCAGTGGTCACATTTTTAAGCTGATTCTTCCCTGCCTCTCCGCGCAACTGCCGAACCACTTCCAGAACCGTATGCCCGCCGTTGAGTTCAAAGAGGTTTCCCACACCAAGACATCCTCCCGAAGGGTTGACAGGAAATTCACCGGAGATTTCGGTCCCTCCGATTTCCGTAAGAGGACCGGCTTCTCCTTTTTTGCAGATTCTCATGGCCTCAAGGTGCTGGAGTTCTTTATAGGAGAATTCATCGTTGATTTCAGCGAAATGAATCTCTTTCCGAGGATAACGAATCCCTGCCATCTTATAAGCCATTTCAGCGGCAATCTTTGCATAAATGGCTTCTCCCCAATTTCGCGTTTCGAGACCAGGTGTATCGGAACACCATCCGATTCCTCTCACCCAGATAGGTTTGTCAGAGAGAGTTTTTGCAGTTTCCTCATCTGCCAGAACCATGACCACAGCTCCATCGGAGTGAGGAGCTATGTCCATCTGAGTCAGAGGATAGGCAACGACCTCTGAATTTAGCACATAATCTAAGTTGATTGGAGCTCCATGAGCAGCAAGGTCATTGGCCAGGGCATTCCTCTTATTCTTGACAACGACCTTTGCACACTGTTCTCGTGTTGTCCCGGTTTCATACATGAACCTTGCCATTTCCATGCCGGCTACAGCATGAGGACTCTCTTTGAGAGGCCGGTTATAGATGGGATCCATGGCAAAAGTGACCATATCGGAGAGGGTTAGCATATTGGATGCTTTCGACATTCCCTGAACCACCATGATCTTTCCAACTCCCGAAAGAATCATCATATAGGCCGAGGCCAGAGAATGGATCACATCTCCTGTAATCGAATAGATAGGTCGCAGGACAGCGCCTAACTGATCGGGGCAATATTCATCAGCAATGCTATAGCCTTCCAAAAAGTCCTCAGAGGTGGCTACAAAGGCATCCACATCTTTCGGCTCAATACCGGCTTCAAGGTAAGCTTTGGTAGCCGCCTCATAGGTCAGTTCCCGGTAGGAGACATCAGGTGTGGTGGCACGAAATCCCGTTGTCCCTATCCCAACAATTGCAACACGTTTTGACATCGTAGGTTTTCCTCCTTTCTTATTTTAAATGGTGAACTTCGCATAACAGATTTGAAAAAACCACCCCCTTTCATATAGGTTTTTATTGGTACAAATCAAGGAATGCTTAATTGGCCCAAACCTATTTCCACCCCCTGAGGTTGCTCCATTATACAACAAAAGCCACTTAACGTAAACTGTAAAGTTGAATTTAAAATAAACAGACTATTTTTCGAAACTTAACTTAATTTCTTTGATTTTAAAGGCTATTTTCTGGGACTGATGTTATTTTTTACCCAATTGATAGATTCTTCAATTGAAGTACCAGGTGTAAAAATGGCCTTCACTCCGCTCGCTTTAAGAGCAGGGATGTCTTCTTCAGGAATAATCCCTCCTCCAAAAACCGTGATATCCTGTGCTCCTTTTTCTTTTAGTAGTTGGATGACCTGCGGAAAGATGTAGTCGTGGGCTCCAGAGAGGATGGAGAGTCCAATTGCATCTACGTCCTCCTGGATGGCAGCCGCCACAATCTGCTCTGGTGTTTGATGGAGCCCAGTGTAGATCACTTCAAAGCCCGCATCACGAAATCCTCTGGCAATTACTTTGGCCCCTCGATCGTGGCCATCGAGCCCCGGTTTGGCAATAAGGATTCGAACCTTACGCTCCATGCTTTCCTCCGTCAAACAGTTTGGAGTAATGAGTTTGTAGTTCGGAGTGTTTACGTCTAAAAAATTATAGGCAATTCACTCCGAACTTCTGACTCCGAACTAAAAGTACCCAGGATCCGTATATCTCCCAAAGACATCGCGCCACACATCACAGATCTCCTGGATCGTGGCATATTCCCTGACCGCATTGATGATATGGGGCATCAGATTCTCTCCA
>Ga0209207_1001410_pt1 | contig 11241 bp, 8 predicted proteins | sample SaghotsprinmetaG_FD_184140 | JGI IMG/M metagenome (GOLD analysis project Ga0209207, IMG submission 184140) | Hot spring microbial communities from South Africa to study Microbial Dark Matter (Phase II) - Sagole hot spring metaG (SPAdes) (version 3) | ecosystem: Environmental > Aquatic > Thermal...
ACCTTGGCTTCGTTCTTGAGCTTGTCGACCAGGGTGGCGATGTCGGGCACCTTGATGCCGGCGCCGCGCTTGGCGGGCTCTGCCACCTTGAGGGTCTTGAGGCGCGGGGCCACGTCAACGCCGAGGTCTTCGGGCTTGACGGTGTCGAGCTGCTTCTTCTTGGCCTTCATGATGTTGGGCAGGGTGACGTAGCGCGGTTCGTTCAGGCGCAGGTCGGTGGTCACCACGGCGGGGAGCGTGAGGCTCAGGGTTTCCAGGCCGCCGTCCACTTCGCGGGTGACGTTGACCTTCTCACCGACCACTTCGACCTTGGAGGCGAAGGTGGCCTGGGGCAGGTCTGCCAGGGCGGCGAGCATCTGGCCGGTCTGGTTGGCGTCGTCGTCGATGGCTTGCTTGCCCAGGATGATCAGGCCGGGTTGCTCTTTGTCCACCAGGGCCTTGAGCAGCTTGGCCACGGCCAGGGGCTGCAGTTCGGCGTCGGTCTCGACCAGGATGCCGCGGTCGGCGCCAATGGCCATGGCGGTGCGCAGGGTTTCCTGGCACTGGGCCACGCCGCAGGAGACGGCGATGACTTCGGTCACCACGCCCTTTTCTTTCAGGCGCACGGCCTCTTCGACGGCGATTTCGTCAAAGGGGTTCATGCTCATCTTCACGTTGGCGATGTCCACGCCCGTGCCGTCCGATTTCACGCGGACCTTCACGTTGTAGTCCACCACGCGCTTCACGGGGACAAGAATCTTCATGGGTGTCTTTCGGGAATTCAGGTTGAAAGTTGCTGGTGCAGCTCGCGCAGTTCGCGCTTGAGCACCTTGCCGATCGCGCTGCGCGGCAGTTCATCGACCAGGTGCAGCGCGGCCAGGCGCTGCGTCTTGCCCGCGCGGGCGTTGAACCAGGCCATGATCTCGGCTGCCTCGTCGGTGGCGCCGGGTGGGCGCCGCACGAAGGCCACCGGCGTCTCGCCCCACTGTTCGGAGGGGACGCCCGTCACGGCCACGTCCTCGACCGCCGGGTGCTTGCGCAGCTCGGCTTCGAGGTCGCTGGGATAGATGTTGAAGCCGCCGCTGATGATCATGTCCTTGCGGCGGTCCAGCAGGGTCAGGAAGCCCTGTTCGTCAAACCGGCCCACGTCGCCGGTGCGGATGAAGCGCTTGCCCGTGGCGTCGAACCATTCGGCCTCGCGCGTCTTCTCGGGCTGGTGGTGGTAGCCGGTCATCATGCCGGGCGAGTGGCCCACCACCTCGCCGGTGGCGCCGTGCGGCAGTTCGTTGCCGTCTTCGTCGATCAGGCGGATGTCGCTGGTGGCGGCGGGCTGGCCCACGGTGTGCAGCTTGTCGGGGTGCTCGTGCGCGGCCAGGATGCAGGTGCCGCCGCCTTCGGTCATGCCATAAAACTCATACAGCGCGCCCGGCCAGCGCGCCAGCACGTCGGCCTTGAGCTCGGCGCGGAACGGCGCGCTGGTGCAGAACTTGGCGCGGAACGAGGACAGGTCGAAATCACCGAACTGCGGCAGCGCCATGATGCGCTGGTACTGCACCGGCACCAGCATGCTGTGCGTGGCGCGGATCTGCTGCGCGATCTGCAGGTAGCGCAGCGCGTCGAACTTCGGCATGAGCCGCACGCTGCCGCCGCCGCACAGACCGGGAAAGAACGACACCAGCGTGGTGTTGGAGTACAGCGGCGTGGCCAGCAGCGTCACGCTGTCGGGGCCATAGCCCTGCGCCATGCCGCGCACGATGTGCGCCCAGCGCATGCCGTGCGACTGCACGATGCCCTTGGGCGTGCCCGTGGTGCCCGACGAGTAGATGATGTTGAAGGGGTGCTCGGGCGCCACCTCCACGGGCTGCGGGGTGGCACCCTCGGGCGCCAGCCACTCGTGCCAGCGGGGCGCCGGGCCGTCGTCGTCCAGGGCCACGGGCACGGGGGCATCTGGTGTGGCAGGCGGCAGCACCGCCCTGCCCTGCGCATCGACGAACAGCAGACGCGCCTCGGCGTCGCGCAGCATGGACTGCATGGCGTCGGGCGTGACCGAGGGCGCCAGCGGCGCCACCACTACGCCGCAGCGCAAGGCGCCCAGGTACACGGCGGCATAGCGCACCGACGCGGCAGCGCACACGGCCACCACATCGCCCTTTTGCAGGCCCGCGCGCTGCAGCGAGGCCGCCACGCGGTCCACCAGCGCGTCGAGCCGGGCCCAGTCCAGCGCGGTATCGTCATCGGCCAGCGCGCTGGCCCGGGGGCGCAACCGCGCGTTCTCGCGCAGCAAGTCAGAGACCGTGCGAAACGGCGGAAAGGCGGGCGAGGTGGGCGTGCTCATGGGCGCATCACTCGAAGGAGATGCCCTTGTCGCGGATCACCTGGCCCCACTTGGTGTAGTCGCCGGTCACGCGCTTGGCCATCTGGTCGGGCGCCTGGTAGTTGGCGATGGCGCCGGCGTTCAGCAGCTTGTCCTGCACTTCCTTCTCGGCCAGGATGGCTTTCACTTCGGTGCTGATGCGCTCGACCACGTCCTTGGGCGTGCCGGGGGGCGCCATCAGGCCGCCCCAGGACACGGCGTCAAAGCCCTTGAAGCCCTGCTCGGCGATGGTGGGCACGTTCGGGATCACGCCCACGCGCTGAGGCGAGCCCACGGCGATGGCGCGCAGCCGGCCGGTCTGGATGTGGGGCAGCGCCGCCACGAGGTCGGCATACATCATGGGCACCTGGCCGCCCAGGGTGTCGGTGATGGCGGGCACGCCGCCCTTGTAGGGCACATGCTCCATCTCGAATTGGCCCAGCTGCTTGAGCAGTTCCATGCTCAGGTGGCCGAAACTGCCCACGCCAGAGCTGGTGTAGTTGAGCTGGCCCGGCCGCGCCTTGGCGTGCGTGATGAGGCGCTGCAGGTCGGTCACCGTGGGCATCAGCGTGGGGTTGACCACCACCACGATGGGGAGGTCGTACACGGTGGCCACCGGCACGAAATCCTTGGTGGTGTCGTAGCCTGCCTTCTTGTAGAGGTGCGGCGCCAGCAGCGTGGGCGTGGCCAGCATCATCAGGGTGTAGCCGTCACCCGGCGTCTTGAGCAACTGCTGCGCGGCAATGGAACCGGAGGCGCCGGCCTTGTTCTCCACCACCACGGGCTGCTTCAGGCGCTCGGCCAGCTTCTGGCCGACGATGCGCGAGGCCGTGTCGGTGGGGCCGCCCGGCGGGAACGGCACGACCAGCTTCAGGGGCTTGGAAGGCCAGGCCTGGGCGAAGGCGGTGCCGATCAGCAGGGGGGCGGCGGCCAGGGCCAGCAGGGTGCGGCGGGTCACTTGCGAGAATTTCATGGCAATTTCCTTTGTTAATAAAAAATGGCTGTAGCGCTTATGCAGAAAGCGCAAGCAGCTATCATTTTTGAATCATTCAATCCTGCGGCAGCGTCAGCACGCCCTTGTCCCGCAGGTCCTGCAGATCCGCGTCCGACAGCCGCAGCAACTGCTGCAGCACCTCGCGCGTGCCCTCGCCCAGCGTGGGCGGCGCGTTGCGAATCGGCAGGCGCTGGCCGTCCAGGCGGTAAGGCGGCGCAAACACATGCGTGCTGCCCGCCACCGGGTGGGGCATTTCCTGCAACAAACCACCCCGGCGGGTGCGTTCGCTGGTCAGGGCCTCGTGCAGGCCCGCCACCCGGCCGCAGGGGATGCCGGCGGCGCCCAGGCGCTCCAGCAGCACGTCGCGCGGGAAGCTGGCGATCAGCTCCTTCATCACGGGCAGCAGGGTCAGGCGGTTCTTGGCGCGTTCGACATTGGTGGCAAAGCGCGGGTCCTCCACGATGTCCGGGCGCATCACCACCTGGCGGCAGAACTTGTCGAACTGGCTGTTGTTGCCCACGGCGATGATGAGCGGGCCGTCCTGCGCCTCGAACATGCCGTAGGGCACGATGGACGGGTGGGCGTTGCCGTAGCGCTGCGGGTCGTGGCCCAGCAGCATGGCGTCCAGGCCGTAGTAGCCAGTGATCATCAGGCCGCAGTCGTACAGCGCCATCTCGATGTGGCGGCCCTGGCCGGTGCGTTCGCGGCGGAACAGCGCCGCCAGCACGGCCTGCGCGGCGTACATGCCGGTCATCATGTCCACGGCGGCCACGCCGAACTTGAGCGGTGGCTGGCTCGCCTCGCCGTTGAGGGCCATCAGGCCCGCCTCGCCCTGGATCACCAGGTCGTAGCCTGGGCGCTTGGCCTCGGGGCCGGAGCTGTCGTAACCCGCCACCGAGCAGTAGATCAGGCCGGGCTTAAGGGCCTTGAGCTGCTCGTAGCCCAGGCCCAGCTTCTCGGCGCCGCCGGTCTTGAAGTTCTGGATCACCACGTCGCACTGGGGCAGCAGGTCGTGGATGATCTTGACGCCCTCGGGCGTCTGCAGATCGACGGTGATGGACCGCTTGTTGCGGTTCATGCTGTTGTAGTAGGTCGTCTCGGTCTTCCCGATGCGCATGCCCCAGTCGCGCGTGTCGTCGCCCCGGCCGGGGTGCTCCACTTTGATGACCTCGGCGCCGAAGTCGGCCAGCACCATGCCGCACAGCGGCCCGGCGAACACGCGCGAGAGGTCGAGCACGCGCACGCCTGCGAGCGGAAAGTCCATGCCGCCGGGCGTGGCCGTGGGGGTTGTCGTTGTCGTGGTCATGTGTTGTCTTTGTCCTGCAAGGTTCAAGCCGGGCGTGTGCGCAGTGGCGCGAAATCGGCCGGGCGCTTTTCCAGAAAGGCGCCCATGCCTTCACGGGATTCTTCCGTTTCCTGCGACTGGACCATGAACTGCGCCTCCAGTTCCAGCTGGTCTTCCAGCGTATTCGCATGGGCGTGGCGGCACAGGGTCTTGATGCGGGCCATGGCCAGCTCCGGTCCCGCCGCCACCTGGGCCGCCAGCACCAAGGCCTGCGCCAGGGCCTGGCCCGGCTCGGCCAGGCGGTTGACGGCGCCCAGCGCGTACAGGCGCTCGCCTGCAATGCGCTCGCCCGTGAGGCACAGTTCGGTCAGCACCTGGCGCGAGACGAACTCGGCCAGGAAGGCCGTGGCGCCGCCGTCGGGCGTGAGGCCGACCTTCACATAGGCCACCGAGAACACCGCGTTTTTTGCGGCCACGAGCATGTCGCAGGCCAGGGCCAGCGACAGGCCCGCACCGGCGGCCGCGCCTTCGACGGCGGCGATCACCGGCTTGCGGCAGTCGCGCACGGCGCGGATGAGGTCGTGCAGGCCTTCGAGCTTGGCGCGGCGCTCTTCGACTGGCAGTTCACGGCGCTTGGCGAGCTGGCGCAGGTCGCCGCCCGCGCAGAAATGCCCGCCCTCGCCCGTCAGCACGATGGCGCCCACGGCCGGGTCGGCCTCGGCCTGGGCGAGCGCCTGGGTCAGGGCCGCATAGAAGGCCGGCGACAGCGCGTTGCGCGCCGCCGGGTTGTTGTTGGAGAGCACCAGCACGGCGCCGTCGCGCCGCTGCAGCAGGGGCTGATCCATGGACTCAGTTCCGGCCCAGCGCGATGAAGCGCGCCAGGTGGTGGTCCTCGTCGCCGAACTGGTGGTCCACCATGACCAGGCGCTTGGCGTAGTGCGACAGGGGCAGTTCCCAAGTCATGCCGATGCCGCCGTGCAGCTGGATGCTCTCCTCGGCCACCAGGGCTCCGATGCGGCCGATGGTGACCTTGGCGGCCGACAGCGCGCGTTCGCGCTCGGTGCGGTCCGTGCTGTCGATGGCCGCCGCCGCGTTGATGACCGCCGAGCGCGACTGCTCCACTTCCAGCAGCAGGTCGGCCATGCGGTGCTGCAGGGCCTGGAAGCTGCCGATCGGCACGCCGAACTGTTTGCGCGTTTGCAGGTATTCGAGCGTGTTCGCCTTGGCCACTTCCATGGCGCCCAGGGCCTCGGCGCACACGGCCAGAATGCCGTAGCCCACTGCCTGCTCCAGCGTGGCATAGCCCTGGCCCTCGGCACCCAGCAGGGCCTCGGGGCCGACCTGCACATTGGTCAGGGTGATCTCGGCGGCATGGCCGCCGTCGATGCGGCCATAGCCCCGGCGCACCAGGCGCGCGGCGTCACCGGGCACGAGGAACAGCGAGATGCCGTCCTCGCTGTCCACGGCGCCCGAGGTGCGGGCCGACACCAGCAGCAGCTGGGCGTTGCCGCCCTGCACCACGACGGCCTTCTGGCCCGTGAGCAGCCAGCCCTCGCCGTTGCGCACGGCGCGGGTCTCCACCCGCGAGAGCGCATAGTGCGAGCCGGGTTCATCGTGCGCCAGCGCGGCCACGGTGCTGCCGTCGATCAGGCCGGCGATGCGCTCCTTCTGCGCGGCGGTGCCCACGGCGCCCAGCGCCCGGCCCACCACCAGCGCGCCCAGGAAGGGCTCGACCACCAGGCCGCGGCCCAGGGCTTCGAAAACGACCGCGATGTCGAAGCCCGCGCCGCCAAAGCCACCATCGGCTTCAGGGAACAGCGCGCCAATGGCGCCCAGTTCGGCGAACTGCGCCCACAGCGCGGCGTCCATGCCGTTGTCGCCGTAGGCGATGCGGTTGCGGGTTTCGATGCCGACCTGTTCGGCCACGAAACGGTTCAGGGTGTCCGCCAGCATGCGGCGGTCTTCGGTGTGTTCAAAGTTCATCGCTGCAACCTCACAGGCCCAAGATCATTTTCGAAATGATGTTTTTCTGGATTTCATTGGAGCCGCCGAAGATCGACAGCTTGCGGTAGTTGAAGTAGTTGGCCGCGGCCGTGGCGGCCTCGGCCGGGCCCACGGGCGCCTCGGCATAGCCGGCGTACTGCGCCTCCTCGATGAAGGGCAGCGCATAGGGGCCCATGGCGCGGCGGATCAGCGAGAGGATTTCCTGGCGGATCTCGGTGCCACGGATCTTGAGCATGGAGCTTTCCGCGCCCGGCACGCCACCACCGGCCACGGCGGCGATCACGCGCAGGTTGGTGGTCTTCATGTTCTCCAGGTCGATCTCGACCTGGGCCATGCGCGCGGCGAACAGCGGATCCTGGTCCAGCGGCTTGCCGTTCTTGTGCACCTTGGCGGCGATCACCTTGAGCTTGGCCAGCGCCGCCACGCAGAAGCCCACGCCGGCGATGCCGGTGCGCTCATAGGTCAGCAGGTACTTGGCGTAGGTCCAGCCCTTGTTCTCCTCGCCCACCAGGTTCTCCACGGGCACCTTCACGTCGGTGAAGAACACCTCGTTGACTTCCTTGTCGCCGTCCAGCGTGCGGATGGGGCGAATCTCGACGCCGGGCGTCGTCATGTCCACCAGCAGGAAGCTGATGCCCGACTGCGCCTTGGCCTCGCGGTCGGTGCGCACCAGACAGAAGATCATGTTGGCGTGCTGGCCCTGGGTGGTCCAGGTCTTCTGGCCGTTGACGATGTAGTGGTCGCCCTGGCGCACCGCCGTGGTCTTGACCGAGGCCAGGTCCGAGCCCGCGCCGGGTTCGGAATAGCCCTGGCACCACCAGTCCTGGCCGCTCAGGATGCGCGGCAGCCAGTAGCTCTTTTGCGCCGCGTTGCCAAACTTGATCAGCACCGGGCCGAGCATGTTCACGCCGAAGGGCACGATGCGCGGGCCGCCGGCCAGCGCGCACTCGTTGTCGAAGATGAATTTCTGCACGGCGCCCCAGCCCGGGCCGCCGTATTCCTGGGGCCAGTGGTTGGCGAGCCAGCCGCGCTCGTTGAGGATGGCGTGCCATTCCTCCTGGTCGGCTTTGGACAGGCGTTGCCCGGCCTTGACCTTGTCGGAAATGTGCTTGGGCAGCTTGTCTTTCAGGAAGGTCTGGACTTCCTCGCGGAAGGCCTGCTCTTCGGGGGTGAATTGGAGATCCATGCGTGGGTGCCTCGTGTCAGTGCTTTATTTTTGATAGCTGGTGGCGCTTGAATCCATTGATTTTCAGAATGTTTTCATGCTGAAACCAATGCCAATCAAGCGCCGCCAGCTCCTGTTTTTGAATCAGGCGGCCTTGTTCAGGCTGTCGAAATTGCGCCCTTCGGCCACCAGTTTTTCCAGCAGCGGCGCGGGCTTCCAGAACAGCGGGTCTTCCTGGGCGAACTCCCGCAGGTCGGCCAGCACCTGGGGCAGGCCCACCATGTCGGCGTACTTCATCGGGCCGCCCCGGTGGCGCGGGAAGCCATAGCCCGACAGGAAGGTCACGTCCACGTCGAGCGGGCGCAGGGCGATGCCCTCTTCCACCACCTTGGCGCCTTCGTTGACCATGGCGGCCATGTAGCGGCGCATGATTTCCTCGGGCGTGAACTTGCGCGGCGTGACGCCCTTCTTCGCGCGCTCAGCCTGAACGATGGCCAGCACCTCGGGGTCGGGCATGCCGGTGCGCGCGCCGTTGGCGTACAGGTAGAAGCCCCGTCCGGTCTTCTGGCCGAACCAGCCGCGCTCGCAAATGCGGTCGGCCACCTCGACATAGCGCGCCTTCGGGGCGCCCGATGCAAGTAGCGCGGCCCGGCGCCGTTTGCGCGTAGCCCAGCCGATGTCGCCACCGGCCAGGTCCGTCACCTGGAACGGCCCCATGGGGTAGCCGAAACCGCGCACGGCCTCGTCGATCTCGTAGGGGCTGGCGCCGTCTTCCATGATGTAGTCGGCGGCCTGCTTGTACACGGCCAGGATGCGGTTGCCGATGAAGCCGTCGCACACGCCGGCGCGCACGGGGACCTTCTTCATGCGCTTGGCCAGCTCGAAGGCCGTGGCCACCACGTCCGCGCTCACCTTGGCAGGCACCACGATCTCCAGCAGCTTCATGATGTTGGCCGGGCTGAAGAAGTGCAGGCCGATCACGTCCTGCGGGCGGCCCGTGACGGCGGCGATGGCGTCGATGTCGAGGTAGGAGGTGTTGGTGGCCAGCACGGCGCCCGGCTTGCACACGCGGTCGAGCTCCTTGAACACGGCCTTCTTGACCTCGATGTCCTCGAACACGGCCTCGATCACCAGGTCCACGTGGGCGATGTCATCGTACGAGGTGCTGGGGGTGTAGCGCGCCATCGTGGCGGCCTTGGCCTCGGGGGTCATGCGGCCCTTGGCGATCAGGCCGTCAAAGACCTTCTCGACATTCTTCTGGCCGCGCGCGATGGATTCCGCATCGCGCTCGATCATGGTCACCTGCAGGCCCGCATCCAGCGCCGACACGGTGATGCCCGCGCCCATGGTGCCGCCGCCGATCACGGCGATGGCGGCAAAGGGGCGCGGCGCTGCGGCCTTGGCCTCGGGGATCTTGGCGGCTTCGCGCTCGGCGAAGAAGGCGTGGATCAGGCCCTGGCGCTGCGGGCTTTCCAGGCATTGCACGAACAGCGCGCGCTCGCGGGCCAGGCCTTCGTCGAACGGCAGTTCCACAGCGGCGCGCACGCATTCAACAATCTTGCCGGGCGAGAACAGGCCGCGCGTTTTCTTGGCCGTATCAGCTGCCAGGGCATCCAGCTCGGCCAGGGCGGCCGCCTTGTCGGCGATGGCGAGGTCGCGCGTGCGGCGCACGGGGGCGTTCGCCGCGAGCAGTTCCTCGGCGTACTGCAGGCCCGCCGCCACGGGGTCGGTGCCTTGCGCCACACGGTCCACCAGACCGGCGTCGAACGCGGCATGGGCGCCCAGGTGCTGGCCGCTGAGCATCAACCCAGCGGCGGCCTTCGCGCCCATCAGGCGCGGGGCACGCTGCGTGCCACCCGCGCCAGGCAGCAGGCCCAGGTTCACCTCGGGCAGGCCCAGCTTGGCGGCGGGCAGGGCCACGCGGTAATGCGCGGCCATGGCCACCTCCAGCCCGCCACCGAGCGCGGGGCCATGGATGGCGGCGACGACGATCTTGCCGCAGGCTTCGATGCGGTTGCAGACCTCGGGCAGCGAAGGCGGCCGGGCGGGCTGGCCGAATTCGCGGATGTCGGCGCCAGCGATGAAGGCCTTGCCTTCACCAACAATCAACACCGCCTGGACGGCGGCGTCGGCCTCGGCCTGCTCCACGGCGGCCAGCAGGCCCTGGCGCACGGCCACGCCCAGGGCGTTGACGGGGGGGTTGTCGATGGTCACCACCAGCACGCCACCCTGGCGTGCGGTGCGGACCACGGAAGCCTTGGCTTCGATGCTCATGCAGGGTTCTCCTTGAAGAGCACCGATTGTTCTACCGACAAACAATCTTGACAATTACATGAATGATTGACAGACTGTCAAATACTTTTATACAAATACCATGGATCTCACCTCCCTGACGCTGCTGGTGGAAATCATCGACGCCGGCAACCTGAGCCAGGCCGCGCGCAAGCTCAAGATGACGCGCGCCAACGTGAGCTACCACCTCAACCAGTTGGAAAAGTCCGTGGGCGTGCAGCTGGTGCGCCGCACCACGCGCCAGGTGGAACCCACCGAGGTGGGCCTGCGGCTGTACGAGCATGGCCGCAACATCCAGAACGAGGTGCTCGCCGCACGCGAGACCATCACCACCCTGGGCCAGGGCCTGCAGGGCCGCGTGGGGCTGAGCGTACCCAGCGGCTATGGGCAGATGGTGATGTCGGACTGGCTGATCGAGTTCAAGCGCCTCTACCCCGGCATCGTGCTCGACGTGCTGTTCGAGAACCGCGCCGACAACCTGCGCGACGAGGTGGACATCGCCATCCGCGTCATGCCCGAACCGCCCCTCGCGCTGGTGGCGCGCGAGCTGGGCCCGGTGCGCTACCTGGCCTGCGCCTCGCGGGCCTTCGTGGAACAGCACGGCCTGCCCCAGTCGCTGGAGCAGCTGCGCACCACGCCGCTGATCACCTCGGGCGTGGTCGGCAAGCAGCTGCGCCTGCGTGCCTACCGGGGCGAGGAACGGCAGGAGGTGATGCTGGAGCCCACGCTGATCTCCGAGCACTTCCCGTTCCTGCGCCAGGGCATCCTGGCCGGGCTGGGCCTGGGGCTGGTGCCCGACTACGTGGTGATGGACGCCATTGCCTCGGGCGAGGTGCTGACCACGCTGGACGACTGGCGGCTGAGCATCTTCGGCACGCGCATGTACCTGCTCTACATGCCCAACCGCTACCAGACGCACGCCGTGCGCACCTGCATCGACTTTTTGCTCGACAAGGCCCGGGCGCCGAACGCTGCCCAAGACGCGGCACACGCCTGACCCGGCAGCACGCAGGGCCGGGGGAGACACCCGGTGCGCTCTGCCGCGCCGTGTCAGGCAAATTCCTACAAGCCCCGTGTGACAACCAGACACGGCGCACAGCCACCCCCCGACTTAATTTTTGATTGGCCCGAATTCACAATCCATTTCAACGGATCGCGAAAACATGCAT
>Ga0209207_1001411_pt1 | contig 11232 bp, 8 predicted proteins | sample SaghotsprinmetaG_FD_184140 | JGI IMG/M metagenome (GOLD analysis project Ga0209207, IMG submission 184140) | Hot spring microbial communities from South Africa to study Microbial Dark Matter (Phase II) - Sagole hot spring metaG (SPAdes) (version 3) | ecosystem: Environmental > Aquatic > Thermal...
CGCGGTGTTGGCTCCGGCCGCTTCGCTTCACATCGGCCTCAACGATGTGAGCCTTCGCCGAAACTTCGTTTTGGCTTTCGCCGCAACTGCGTTGTCGCTCCCTCGCCTATCTATCTGATACGTCTTCGGTCGCTGCGCTCCGTGGGCCTCGCATCTGGCCCTCCTCGCTACGTTTTTTCAACAGCCTGCTAGTGGGGCAAGTGCGCGCTTGCGTCCCCGGCACACGCATCAAACCGCCATGGTTTTCCATCGTCCACGTGTGAACAGCCATAGCGTGAATAAGCCGACAGCCGTTTCCGAGACAAACACACCCCAGAACACACCGGAGTGTGCCCAGCCCATCGGCAACGCGAGTACCCAGGCCAGTGGGATCTGGATCAACCAGAAGAACACGAGGTTGATCCAGGTCGGCGTCATCGTATCGCCCGCACCGTTGAAGGCTTGTACCGCCACCATCCACCAGCCGTACACGAAGTAAGAATAGGCCAGGATGGAGAGCCATTCACCGCCGATGGCAATAACCGCCGGATCGCCCGTGAATAGACCGATGATCGCGTCGTGCCAGACGAAGAAGGCCACCGAGACCGCCAGCGTGAAACCCATGTTCATCCAGCCGATGCGCCACACTGCCGCCTCAGCCCGACCCGGCTGCCTGGCGCCCAGGTTCTGCCCCACCAGCGTCGCGGCGGCGTTCGACAGGCCCCAGGCGGGCATGAGCGTAAACATCATGACGCGCATAGCGATGGTGGCCCCGGCCACCGCCTCGGTGGACACGCTGGCCAGGATGCGCATCAGGAAGATCCACGCGGTCATCGCCACGATCATCTGCCCAATACCGCCCAGAGACGTGCGGGCGATCAGCAGAACGGTCGCGCCATGCCATCGCACCTGGGCGCGCGCGATGCGCAGGTGTTCGCTGCCGCGCGCAAGGATCCACAGCTGCATCAGCACCCCCGCGCCGCGGCCGATGTTGGTGGCAATGGCCGCTCCCTCGATGCCCATGGCAGGAATCGGACCCAGGCCGAAGATGAGGATGGGGTCCAGCACGATGTTGAGAGCATTGGCTACCCAAAGCACCCGCATCGCCGCCGCAGCATCGCCCGCGCCGCGGAAGATCGCATTGATGACGAAGAGCAGCAGGATCACTGCATTACCGCCCAGCATCCATTGGGTGTAGCGGTAGCCGTGCTCGACGGCCCAGGCGTCCGCACCCATGATGCCCAAGAGATCTTTGGCCCAGACGATGCCAGCAACCGCGAAGGGCAGCGACACCAGCACCGCGAGCAGGATGGCCTGCACCGCCGACAAGGCCGCGTCCTCACCCCGGGATTCGCCGATGCGTCGCGCCACGATGGCGGTGACGGCCATCGCCAAGCCCATCGCGATCGAATAGAGGAGGAAGAGGTAGGTCTCGGTCAGGCCGACCGTCGCCACCGCCGAAGCACCCAACTGGGCGACGAAAAAGATGTCCACCACCGCGAAGGTGGATTCGAGCACCAACTCGAGCATCATCGGGACGGCCAGCAGGAACACGGCGCGCTTGAGCGGAATGCGCGTGTAGTCGGCGTTGGTGCCACGCAGCGCGGCACGCAGGTCAGCCCATAGTGAGGCGGGTGATGTAAGGGGGGGCTCGGCCGTTTGCATGCTGTCCTCGATTCGCGCCTGTGGTTGGGTTCCCGCGGACTCGGCCGCGGCGACCTACGGAGAGGCGCCTCCCCTCAGCGCCTGCGAATGGGCCACGACTCAGCCCAAGACCTGGAACGCACGCCACGCCCAAAATTGGCGCGAAACGTTAAGGAAACGCTGAATGAATGGCTGCGCGGGCGAATCGCTGCGTTGCGCGGTGTTGGCTCCGGCCGCTTTGCTTCACATCGGCCTCAACGATGTGAGCCTTCGCCGAAACTTCGTTTTGGCTTGCGCCGCAACTGCGTTGTCGCTCCCTCGCCTAATTTATTGTTATGTATCGGTCGCTGCGCTTCGGTGCGCCTTGCGCTTCATCCCGCTCGCTGCTTTCTTCAGCGTTTCCGTAAGCGGTGTTTCGTACAGCTTCCACCGAAAGTTGCCCGCCGATTTCGTGCGCGTTTGCCTTTGGTTGCAGCAGAATACCAGAAGTGTGACGAACGCCCGACATGGTGGCCGCGTCGTACGGAAACCGACAATGACGATGAAGGTGGCATATATCCATCCTTGGAAGGGTCGCCTCTACGGCGGCGCGGCGGCGCAGTGAGCTCATCCAGGGGGTCGCCGAACGATCCACTCGGGCATTCGCTCAGGCACGATAGCGAGAGCTTTCGCAAACAGTTGCGCGCACTGCAGAGCCGCAGTGTGGTGGAATCCGTCTCGTCTCGCAGCGTGATTTCGCGTTCCGACCGGGCGCCAAGACGAAAGTCACGTGGCCATTCGACGCCGCCCACGGCGCCCGAAGGGTTCGACCGCGAAGCCCGCAGCAGCAGCCTGGGCGTCAGTGCCCGGGATCGGATGATCCGGCGCAGCATCGGGCTCCTCGTCGCCATGCTGGCCATCGTCTGGGCTTCCGATTTTCTCGACGCTCCAGCTTTCCGAGCTTTCCTTGACTCGTTGCTTTTCAGCCAGCCTAGCGCCAGCGCGCAGTCATCGAAGACATTCTCATCCATTGACGTTCTCGACCCGCGGAGGATCGAATCCATGCTCAGCAGCCTCTTTTCGTCTCTCGTGCCGCTCGCGATCTTTGTCGCTGGCATCATCTTCGTCATCAAATCGATCCGGGTCGTTCCGCAGCAGCGGGCGTTCGTGGTGGAACGGTTGGGTCGCTTCCATGCCGTGCTCGAGCCGGGCTTGCGCTTCACCATCCCTTTCATCGACCGCATCTCGGCACGGCATGACCTGCGGGAAGTGCCGCTAGACGTGCCGAGCCAGGTATGCATCACCCGCGATAACACGCAGCTTCAGGTCGACGGCATTCTGTATTACCAGGTCACCGACCCGAAGCTCGCCACTTACGGCTCGTCCAACTACATCATGGCGATCACCCAACTCGCCCAGACCACGTTGCGCAGTGTTGTCGGCCGTCTGGAACTCGACAAGACGTTCGAGGAGCGCGAGATGATCAACCATGCGGTCGTGAGCGCGCTCGACGAGGCGGCGATGAACTGGGGCGTCAAGGTGTTGCGCTATGAGATCAAGGACTTGACGCCTCCAAAAGAGATCCTGCACGCGATGCAACAGCAGATCACCGCCGAGCGCGAGAAGCGCGCATTGATCGCCGCCTCCGAGGGACGCAAGCAGGAGCAGATCAACATCGCAATGGGTCAGAAGGAAGCGGCGATCGCGAAATCCGAGGGCGACAAGATCTCCGAGATCAACCAGGCCCAGGGTGAGGCGGCGGCCATTCTCGCAAAGGCCGAGGCAAGCGCCGAGGCGATCCGCAAGATCGCAGCCGCCATCGAATCGCAGGGCGGGCTGCAGGCCGTCAACCTGAAGGTCGCCGAGCAATACGTGGCTGCCTTCAGCGCGATTGCCAAGCAGGGCAACACGATCGTCGTGCCGCAGAATTTGACCGACATTGCCGCGCTGGTGACCGCCGCAACGTCTGTCCTCAAAGCACAGAAGTAAGGAAACTGTTGAAGGAAACGCTTAAGAAGGCAGTGAGCGGGATGAAGCGCAAGCTGCACGGAGCGCAGCGACCGAGAAAACGAGCGAAGCGAGTTTCAGCGAAGGCTAACCTTCAGGTTATGCCGGAGCTACATAACAATGAGTTAGGCGAGGGAGCGACAACGCAGTTGCGGCGCAAGCCAAAACGAAGTTTCGGCGAAGGCTCATATCGTTGAGGCCGATGTGAAGCGAAGCGGCCGGAGCCAACACCGTGCAACGCAGCGATCCGCCCGCGCAGCGATTCATTCAGCGTTTCCTGAGGGGGCAGTATGCGCCGTCCGAGTCTTGCCTGGCGCGCGGGCCGTCTGACGGCGCGAATTGCCGTTCCGGCCGTGTTGGTCGTGTTGGCCGCGCTTTGCTATGTCGTCGGCTACCGGAAGGGGACCGTGTTTCTGATCGTCCTCGGTGTGCTGCTGGAGTTGCTGTTCTGGCGGCGCGTGCTTGCATCGCCCGCTGACATGTCCGGACGCGATCGCGACGGCTGAACGGAACCACCCGCAGCCGTCGGGTGGGCGATAGCGCCGTGCGGATCGATCATCCGGACGCGCGCACCGCAGGGTCACGCGCCGGCAGAAAGCTCACCGCCGCGAGCGTCAGCGCGGCAATCAGAGCCATGGTCAGTATCAGCGTCGTGAATCCGCTGGCCTTGACGAACGGACCCAGCAGGCCGACCGCGAGTGAAGACAGCCCGAAGCTGACTGCAAGGCGTAGTCCGGCGACACGCGAGCGCATGCTGTCGTCGACGAAGCGAGCAATGATCGCATCCGTGAATGGAATGGCGCCGAAGACGAAGGTCATGAAGCCGATGGCGTAGCCGTAAAACCACCAGCCCTCCGCCTGCGCGGCAAGGAGAAACGCAACCACCTGTCCGCCGACGATCGGCAGAAAGATTGATTTGATTGGGTATCGGTCGATCAGTCTGCCGACCACCACCTGCGCGAGCGAGGCGATCGCATAGATACCGGCAAGCGCCAGTCCGAGCGAGGCCGGGTCGGAGGTGATTCCGGCGAAGCGTTCGCGCAGCAGCTCCGCGTTGCCGTTGGTCGTGAAATTGAACAGGATGCTGCCCAGTGTCGTCGTGCATGTCAGCACGGCGAACACCCGGATTGCAGCCGCACGATCGATGGTTAGCTTACGGCCGCCGTTGCGGGCGGGCGGTGCTGTTTCGGGCGCCGTCAGCCACCAAAAGCAAAGCCCGAGGCCCAGCGTTGCGAGCCCGGGAACTGCAAAGGCGGCCCGCCAGCCCGCGTACTTGACGAGAACGCCAGTCAGCAGCGCCGCCACGGCGATGCCGAGGTTGCCGGCGAGGCCGTTGATGCCGATGGTGGTGCCGACCTTGCTTGCGTGGCGGATCAGCAGCGGGATGCCGACCGGATGGTAGATCGCCGAGAAGGCACCCATGACGGTCAGTGCGATGCCCATTTGCCAGGCGTTCTGCGTGAGCGCAACGACGATCAGCGACAGGCCCATGCCAAAGTAGAACACCAGCATCATGGCGCGCCGGCCCCACAGGTCGCCGTAGCGGCCGGCTGGCAATGAGGCCAGGCCGAACATCAGAAAGGCTCCCGCCGTGTAGGGCATCAGTTCCTCCCAGCGTGCGAAGCCGAAATCGATTGCGATCGAGCCGACGGCAGTCGCGAAGATCAAAAGCGCCAGATGATCGATCGCGTGTCCAAGGTAGAGAAGCAGTCGGATGGCCATGGGGTGTGATGCGCTTTAGGGAACCGCTGAATTAATTGCTGCACGGGCGAATCGCTACGTTGCGCGGTGCTCGCTCATTTGATGGGTCTTTGGTCGCAGCACTCCGTGCGGCTTGCATCTGGCCATCCTCGCCACGCTTTCTTCAACGGCCTGTTAGATGGACTTCCAGCGGCCAGAGTGTGGGATCGAGTTCGAGCGCGCGGCGAAAGCGCACCATCGCGCCCGCCGAATTGCCCTCGATCAGCAGCAGCTCACCCATGGCGATCTGGGCGAGCGCCAGGTCCGGGTGCCAGGTGACCGTTTGGAGAATCTTGTCACGGTGCCGGGCAGGCCCGACCGCGCGCAGGGTGAGCCGGCTCAGGAAACAGGTGCCTGGTACCGACTCGATTGGCAACCCACTTTGCTCCAGCAGTGCCTGAACGGCGGGCAAATCGTTCAGCAGCAGGCGAAGCTCTATCCGTTGTGCCAGCAGAGCCGCAGCATGAGGCGAGGTGTCAAGCTGGGCAACCGCGGCGGCCGGACCATCCTGCATCAGCGCCAGCCAGGCGAGCGCCTGCGTGCGTGTCGGAGAGTCCGGAGCCTCGGGCGCGAGTTCGGCGATGAGGGTCTGGTCGCGCCTGCGCCATGCGTATTCGAGCAAGGTGAAGCGAAGCTGCTCGGATGCGAGCGGCCGTCTTGCGTACAGCCGTTCGAAGGGAGTCCGCCCTCCCGCCAGATCCCCCTCCGAGAGGGCAAGACCTAGCTGCGCCCAGAGCGTGTGTGAGCCGTCCGGCGCGAGCTTGCGCATCGTCTCCAGATGCCGGCGCGCCTCGCCCGGCGTGCCGGCAGCGAGGGTGCTGACGAAGGCCGACCGCGCAGCCTCGAACAGCCGGCGCGCGTCGGCGGAAAGATCCTCCTCCGTGCGCACCGTCGCCGACGCCGGCGCGGCCGTCGGTGCCACGGTGGCGAGGACCGGCAGCGTTGCCGCGACCAGAGCGAGCACTGCGGGCACCAGGACGGCCCCGCCGAGGGCGACATCACTTCTGAGCGCGGCGAATACGAGCACGGTCACCAGCGAAACGGCCGCTGCCACGAACGCCGGGCGCCAAACGCCCGGGCCGTTGGGCGGCGTGCGCTGGGCGGGCCAGCAAAGGGTCAAGGCCACGGCAAGCAAGGCCAGGACCACGACGAAGAACGACGAGGCAAGTAGCTGGCCGAGAACCGGGCTGGGATCGACCAATCGACTGCGCCACTCAGCGATGGCTGGATGCAGCGGGTCGAGAAATCCCTGCGCGAAGCCACCCAGCGCAACGAGCGGAAGGACGACGAACAGCGGGGCCAGCCGCTTGAGCGCAGCCGGCGCGGTGGCGGCTGCGACGAGCGCGATCGCGCCTGCGGCGGCCGACGCAGCAGTCACCGCCTCGAGTGCCCGCGCAAGATGGGCAGCAACGCCGATCGCCACGGCGGCCAGTGGCATCAAGGCACGCTCGGCGCGCGGCCGTGAGCGGTCGATCAGCCGCAATGCGGTAAGCAGGCAAGTCACCGAGAAAACGGTGCTTGCAATAGGCGCCAGCGTTGTCGGTCGCCACAGATACGGCAGGACCAACCAGAGCAGGGCCACGAGTCCGACGGCGATCGTCGTGCCCGCAAGCCAGGCGGCTCGACGCGCGGGATGCGGCGCCGGCAGCAGGCGGGCCAGCGCGACGGCCAGCAAGCCCGCCGTCACAAGGATGAGAGTGAGGGGCAGCAGGCGAATCGGCTGGCCTCCGCTGACGAGCACGCTTTCCGGACGCACGCTGCTCGCGGCCAGCAGCGTAAGTCCCGTCGCGGGGGAGGCGGCCTCGAAGCGCATCGTACCGATCCGCCATTCGGGTGTCTGTGCGACCCCCTGGGTCGCCCCGCGTGCCACCAGCGCGAACCGGCTCACCGAATCCCGCCACTGCGGCTGGCCCGCAAGGACCAGCCGGACCGTGCGGTGTTCGGAGGAGGCTGGAAGGAGATAGCGCGCGGTGGCGGGCCGGCGGGGATCGCGCGAGCCGATCCATGCCACCTCAAGCACCAGAGGCGAACGGTTGGGTCCGGCGTCGAAGGCCAGCGTCGGTTGATGATGCGCCAGCAGATCCAGCCCTTCGGCGGCGATGGCAGCGCCTTCGCGCGCAGTGTTCAAGATCAGCCGTCCCTCCGCATCCAAACGCGTGGTCGAGCCCTTGGCGGGCGCAAAGGCTGCCTCGACGTGCCGTGCGTCGAAGCGAAGGGCGCCCAACCACGCCATCTGCAGGACGAGCGCCGTGAGCAGGCCCAACAGGCCCACGGCAGCGCCCTGCAGAATGGCGGCGCGCTCACGTTGCCAGAGCCCTTGCACGACGGTTCGCGCCTGGCGCGCGATAGCGAGCGGTTCAGGTCGAGGCGACGCAGCCTCGGCAGCGGGAGCGGATGCGGTCATTCAAATGTGGCGCGAGAGCCCATCGGGGGTACAGGGATCTGCAGCACCCATTGGACGGGGATAGACGCGATTGTCTCAGCCTGCGGGCTTTAGCGTCCGACCAGGCCGGGCGTTCTGTAGAGAGGGCTAACATCCTCGCCATGAGCGAGCGAACGATCGATCAGACCTACAACTTTTCGGCTGGACCGGCAATGCTTCCGCCTGCGGTCATCGAGCAGATCCGTGCCGACTTGCCTGAATGGCATTGGAAGGGCGTCGGCCAGGGGGCGAGCGTGATGGAAGTGTCGCACCGCGGCCGGGCGTTCGAGGCCCTGCTCGAGCAGGCCGAGTCCGACCTGAGGGCGCTGCTTGGCATTCCGCCGGAGTACCGCGTGTTGTTCATGCAAGGCGGCGCCTGGGCACAATTCGCACTCGTCCCGCTGAATCTCGCGCGGGAGGGCGAGAGCGTCGCACAGATGGTGAGCGGTGGCTGGTCGGCGAGTGCGGCCGAGGAGGCGGCGCGGTTTGCGCCGATGGAGCTGGTCGCTGCGGGCGATGCGCCCGGCTACACCCGCATCCCGGCCCGCGAAGACTGGCGTCAGCCTGCCAAGCCGCCGGCCTACTATGCTTTGTGCTCAAACGAGACGGTGCACGGCAACGAGATTCATGATTTGGCTACCTACGCCCGCGGGCTCGACGCACCTCTAGTGGTCGACGCCAGTTCGCACTTTCTTTCGCGACCAATGCCGGTGGCGGAGTGCGGGTTGATCTACGCCGGCGCGCAGAAGAATGTCGGGCCGGCCGGCGTGACCATCGCGATCGTGCGCGAGGACCTGCTTGGCCGCAGCGGGCGTGTGCTGCCGTCGGTGTTCGACTATGCAGTGCTCGCGAAGGCGCGTTCGCTCTTCAACACCCCGCCCACCTTCGCGATTTACGTGGTGGCGCTGACGCTTGCATGGATCCGGCGTGAGGGCGGTCTGGCGACGATGGAAGAGCGAGCAATCGAACGTTCTCGCGCCCTCTATCAGGCGATCGATCGCTCGCGGCTGTTCCGGGCGCCGGTTGCGGCACAGCATCGCTCACGGATGAACGTCGTGTTCGAAACCGGGGACGCGGACCTGGATGCCGAGTTCGTGCGCTTTTGTGAGGGGCGCGGGCTGCTGGCGCTCAAAGGCCATCGCAGCCGAGGCGGCCTGCGCGCGTCGCTCTACAACGCGATGCCGTTGGCGGGCGTGCAGGCGCTGATCGCCGCCATGGAAGAATTCGAACGGCAGCGCGCCGGCAACTGAGCCGGCGATCCGTCCCGCCCAGACCCATCTGCCCGCATGAGAGAACCCGCCAGTCCGCCGCCCGGCGATCTTTCCCAACTGCGTCACGCCATCGATGCGCTCGATGACCGGTTGCTCGAACTGATCAGCGAGCGTGCCCGCCTCGCCCGGCAGGCCGGACACGCAAAGGCACCGGGTTCTCCCCTGTATCGTCCCGAGCGCGAAGCACAGATCCTGCGAAGGGTTCTCGCCGCCAACACCGGACCGCTTCCAGCGGCGGCGATCACACGCATCTTTCGCGAAGTCATCAGCCACTGCATGGCGCTGGAGCAGCCGCTCGTCGTGGCTTATCTCGGACCGGAAGGCACCTTTTCGCACGCCGCGGCGATCAAGCATTTTGGTTCGGCGCCGCGCTTCGAGCCATGTCCGACGATCGACGAGGCATTCCGGTCGGTCGAGGCGGCAACGGCGCATTACGCTGTCGTTCCTGTGGTGAATTCGACGGAAGGATTCGTCGGACGCACCCTCGATCTAGCCATTTCCTCCCCGCTCAAGGTCTGTGCGGAAATCGATCTGCGCATCGCGCAGCACCTGCTGACGCTCGAGCCACGGCTCGAAGACATCGAGCGTGTGTTTTCGCATGCGCAGTCGCTTGCCCAGACGTCTGGCTGGCTTGCCCGGCATCTACCGAACGCGGCGCGAGTGCCTGTGGCCAGCAACGCCGAGGCCGCTCGACTCGCAGCGCTCACGCCGCGAACGGCAGCCATCGCCGGCGAATTGGCAGCGCAGCACCACAATGTGCCGATTCTCTTTCGCGGCATCGAAGACTCGCCGAATAACACGACCCGCTTCTGGGTTCTCTCGACGCAGGACGTTGCGCCCTCCGGGCGGGACAAGACCAGCCTGATCCTGTCGGCACCGAACCGTCCAGGTGCCGTGGTCGATCTGCTCGAGCCGCTCAAGCGGCATCAGGTATCGATGACGCATCTCGAATCGCGGCCATCACCGGACCGGCTCTGGGAATACTACTTCTTCGTCGACATCGAAGGTCACCTGGCCGAGCCGCGCGTGGCGGCGGCGCTGGCCGACGTGCGTGCGCAGGCGGCCTACATGAAACTGCTCGGCAGCTATCCCTGCGCGGTGGCGTGAGGATGGACGGACGGCGCCCGGTACCGATAGGCACGCTCGCCGTGATCGGTGTCGGCCTGATCGGTGGGTCGCTGGCGCTTGCGCTTCGCGCGGCGGGAGCAGTCGGCTGCGTGCTCGGTGTGGGTCGTTCGCGGGCGAATCTGGAGGAGGCGCAACGGCTCGGCATCATCGATCGCATCGCCGAACTGCCCGAGGCCGCTCGCGCGGACGTCGTCTTCGTTGCCACACCGGTTGCCCAGATGCCTGCCGTGTTCGCGGCGCTGCGGCCGCATGTGGGCAAGACCACTGTCATCACCGATGGCGGCAGCACCAAATGTGACGTGATCGCGGCCGCGCGCTCGGCGCTTGGTGATGTGTTTCCGTGCTTCGTGCCGGCGCATCCGATTGCGGGTACGGAAAAGACGGGTGCTGCGGCCGCGTTCGCCACGCTCTACCGCGACCGCAAGGTCGTCCTGTGCCCCGAGCACGAGACCGATCGCGACGCGGTCGCCCGCGTGGAAGCGATGTGGCGGGCCGCTGGTGCGACGCTGCATCGGCTTCCGGCGGCGCAGCATGACGATGTGTTTGCCGCGGTCAGCCACCTGCCACATCTGCTCGCCTTCGCGCTCGTGGACATGCTGGCGGAGAGCAGCGAGGCCGAGCGGTATTTCCATTTCGCTGCCAGTGGCTTTCGTGACTTTACGCGCATCGCCGCCGGTTCGCCGGAGATGTGGCGCGACATCACGCTCGCCAACCGGCAGGCGCTGCGTGAGCGCATGGCTGACTACCGCGCGCGCCTCGACCGGTTGGACCAGTGGCTTGCCGACGGCGGCCCCGAGGCGGTGGAGGCGATCGAACGCGTCTACACCCGCGCGGCGCAGGCGCGGCGGGCGTGGCAACGCGCGATCGAGCATGGCGAACCGATGCCGTCGTTCGAAACGCAGTTGACTGCCGAGTAGCGGCCGTCGAGAGCCAGGGAAATGCTGACAAAAGCAGCGAGCGGGATGAAGCGCAAGGCGCACGGAGCGCAGCGACCTAAGACGTATCAAGCAGATAGGCGAGGGAGCGACAACGCAGTTGCGGCGAAAGCCAAAACGAAGTTTT
>Ga0209207_1001414_pt1 | contig 11202 bp, 8 predicted proteins | sample SaghotsprinmetaG_FD_184140 | JGI IMG/M metagenome (GOLD analysis project Ga0209207, IMG submission 184140) | Hot spring microbial communities from South Africa to study Microbial Dark Matter (Phase II) - Sagole hot spring metaG (SPAdes) (version 3) | ecosystem: Environmental > Aquatic > Thermal...
GCGCTGGACACCGCCGACCGCGTCTCCGCGCAGATGCGCCGCGACGAACTGGAGATCGCCACTCAGGTGCTCGGCCAGATCTTCCGCGACTATCTCATGCAGCTGCAGGCCGCCGACGCGCCGCTCATTCCCTGAAGCCTGGCGAGGCAGCCGCCCTGCGGCATCCGTCCGCGCTTTCCCCTGCCCGGCGGTGGGCATATAATCGCCGGTCATTTTTTGCACAACGCCGGCCCGTAACATGACCCGCAAGCTTTTCATCGAAACCCATGGCTGCCAGATGAACGAGTACGACAGCTCGCGCATGGTGGACCTGCTGGGCGAACACCAGGCCATGGAGATCACCGAGAATCCGGCAGAAGCCGACGTGATCCTGCTCAATACCTGCTCGATCCGCGAAAAGGCCCAGGAAAAGGTCTTTTCCCAGCTGGGCCGCTGGCGCGAACTGAAACAGGACAATCCGCAGCTGGTGATCGGCGTCGGTGGCTGCGTCGCCAGCCAGGAAGGCGCGGCGATCCGCGACCGCGCGCCCTATGTCGATGTGGTCTTCGGCCCGCAGACACTGCACCGCCTGCCGGAAATGATCGATGCCGCGCGCACCACCAGGACGCCGCAGGTGGATATTTCCTTCCCCGAGATCGAGAAGTTCGACCGCCTGCCCGAGCCGCGCGTCGACGGCCCCAGCGCCTATGTCTCGGTCATGGAAGGCTGCAGCAAGTACTGCACCTTCTGTGTGGTGCCCTACACCCGCGGCGAGGAAGTCAGCCGGCCGCTGGCCGATGTGCTGGCGGAGATCGTTCACCTGGCCGAGAACGGCGTCAAGGAAGTCACCCTGCTGGGGCAGAACGTCAACGGCTATCGCCACGACGGCCACGACTTCGCCGACCTGCTGCATGCAGTGGCAGCGATCGATGGCATCGGACGCATCCGCTACACCACCAGTCATCCGCTGGAATTCTCCGACGCCATCATCCAGGCCCACGCGGACATCCCGCAGCTGGTGAAATACCTGCACCTGCCGGTACAGGCCGGTTCCGACCGCATCCTCGCAGCGATGAAGCGCAACCACACCGCCCTGGAGTACAAGTCGCGCATCCGCCGCCTGAAGGCCGCGGTCCCGGACATCCTGATCAGCTCGGACTTCATCGTCGGCTTCCCCGGCGAGACGGACAAGGACTTCGAACAGACCATGAAGCTGATCGAGGACGTCGGCTTCGACTTCTCCTACTCCTTCGTCTACAGCGCTCGTCCTGGCACCCCAGCGGCGGACCTCGCCGACGACACACCGGATGAGGTCAAGAAACAACGCCTGGCGATCCTTCAGCAGCGCATCAACCAGCAGGGCTTCGAGAACAGCCGACGAATGGTCGGCACTACGCAGCGCATCCTGGTCAGCGACTACTCGAAAAAAGACCCCGGCATGCTGCAGGGCCGTACCGAGCACAATCGCATCGTCAACTTCCGCTGCGACAACCCGCGACTGATCGGCCAGTTCGTCGACGTTCACATCGACGATGCGCTGCCACACTCGCTGCGTGGCAGCCTGCTATCTTGAGAGTGACGGTCGCGGGCCCGTGTGATTGCATCGGCGCCGCGACCGGCTGCCCGACTGTGCTTTCCGCATTGCGCCCGCAGCGCTATTCTTTCCCTCACCACTTCGCCGATCACGGCCACATATAAAAGCCCTTGAACGCACCCATAGAACCGCATCGTTTCACCCTCGAACCCTTTGAAGCCCGTCGCTTCGCCAACCTCTGCGGCCAGTTCGACGAGCATCTGCGCCTGATCGAACAACGCCTGGAGCTGGAAATCCGCAACCGCGGCAACCAGTTCGAACTGGTCGGCCCGAGCAACGTGGCCAAGTCCGCCGAGAACCTCCTGCGCCGCCTGTACCGCGAGACCAAGACCACCGAGCTGTCTCCGGACATGGTGCACCTGTACCTGCAGGAATCCGGCATGGAGGAACTGGCCAACCCGAACGCCCAGCAGGGCGTGGCGCTGCGCACCAAGAAGGGCATGATCCGCCCGCGTGGCGCCAACCAGCAGCGCTACGTCAAGGCCATCCTCGACAACGACATCAATTTCGGCGTGGGCCCGGCCGGTACCGGCAAGACCTACCTGGCGGTCGCCTGCGCGGTGGACGCGCTGGAACGTGAGCAGGTGCGCCGCATCCTGCTGGTGCGCCCGGCGGTGGAGGCCGGCGAGAAGCTCGGCTTCCTGCCGGGCGATCTGGCGCAGAAGATCGACCCCTACCTGCGCCCGCTGTACGACGCGCTCTACGAAATGCTCGGCTTCGAGTACGTGGCGCGCCTGATCGAGAAGCAGGTGATCGAGATCGCTCCGCTGGCCTACATGCGCGGGCGTACGCTGAACAACAGCTTCATCATCCTCGATGAGAGCCAGAACACCACCCAGGAGCAGATGAAAATGTTCCTGACCCGGATCGGCTTCGGCTCCACCGCCGTGATCACCGGCGACATCACCCAGGTCGACCTGCCGCGTGGCACCAAGAGCGGCCTGGCGCACGTCATCGAGGTGCTCAAGGACGTCAACGGCATCAGCTTCACCCACTTCAAGCCCAAGGACGTGGTGCGCCACCCGCTGGTGCAGCGCATCGTCGAGGCGTACGAGTCGTTCGAGGATCGTCAGTCGCCGGCCAGCAAGCGCGCCGCACAGGATGCCGCCGGTGATTGAACTCGACTTGCAGTGCGCCAGCACTGGCGCCGCGCCCGCTGCGACGGACCTGCAACGCTGGTGCGAACTGGCGCTGCGTCAGCGCAGTGGCGACTCCGAGCTGACCATTCGCCTGGTCGACGAGGAGGAAGGCCGCGAGCTCAACCGCACCTGGCGACAGAAGGACTACGCCACCAACGTGCTGTCGTTCCCGGCCGATGTACCGGACGAATTTCTCGACATTCCGCTGCTCGGCGACCTGGTCATTTGCGTGCCTGTGGTCGAGCGCGAGGCAGCAGAACAGGGCAAGGCCCTCGACGCGCACTGGGCGCATCTGGTCATCCATGGTTGCCTGCATCTGCTCGGCTACGATCACATCGAAGATGCCGAAGCCGAGGAGATGGAAGCGCTTGAGCGCCAGCTGCTGGCTGAACTGGGGCACCCCGACCCCTATGCTGAAGATTCGCCCGAAACGGGCATTTGCAAGGACTCTTGAGTCAACGACATGAGCGAAGATCGATCGATCAGCGGGCAGAAGACCTGGCTGGAAAGAATCACCCAGGCTTTTGCCCATGAACCCAAGAATCGCCAGGAGCTGCTGGAGATCCTGCGCGAGGCCCACCAGAACAAGCTGCTCGACAACGAGGCGCTGGCCATCGTCGAAGGCGCCATCCAGGTCGCCGACCTGCAGGTACGCGACATCATGGTGCCGCGGTCGCAAGTGATCAGCATCAAGGCCGACCAGTCTCCACGCGAATTCCTCCCCGCCATCATCGCTGCCGCGCATTCGCGCTATCCGGTCGTCGGCGAGAGCCTCGACGAGGTGATCGGCGTGCTGCTGGCCAAGGATCTGCTGCCGCTGATCCTCAAAGAGGACCAGCAGAACTTCGACATCAAGGACCTGCTGCGCCCGGCCACCTTCGTGCCCGAATCCAAGCGCCTCAATGTGCTGTTGCGCGAGTTCCGCGCCAACCACAACCACATGGCCATCGTCATCGACGAATACGGCGGCGTGGCCGGCCTGGTGACCATCGAAGACGTGCTCGAGCAGATCGTCGGCGATATCGAGGACGAGCACGACGTCGAGGAAGACAGTTATATCCGACCGCTGCCCAGCGGCGACTTCCTGGTCAAAGCACTGACGCCGATCGACAGCTTCAACGAGTACTTCGGCAGCGCCTTCCCCGACGACGAGTTCGATACCGTTGCCGGCCTGGTGATGAGCACCTTTGGCCATCTGCCCAAGCGCAACGAGGTGACCGAGATCGACGGTTTCCGCGTTCGCGTATTGAACGCCGACAGCCGCCGCGTGCACATGCTGCGCCTGAGCCGCCTGGAAAGCGCTTGACCTGCGACTTGCCGCCCGCCCGCGGGCGGCAAGCGATCGGCCAGCTTGCCGGATCGCCTCGTTGCCCTTAGCCTGCGCCGCAATCCCCGCCCAAGGAAACCCCATGCACTGGTTCACCCGCCCCGGCTGGCCGGGCAATCTGCTGGCGCTACTGGCCGGCACGCTGACCACGCTCTCTTTGGCCCCCTTCGACATCTGGCCGCTGGCCCTGTTGTCGGTGGCACTGCTCTACCTCGGCCTGCGCGAAACCGGGCCGAAACAGGCGGCGCAACGCGGCTGGTGCTACGGCTTCGGCCTGTTCGCCTCGGGCGTCAGCTGGGTCTATGTGAGCATCCATGACTTCGGCGCGGCGTCGCCGCCATTGGCCGGGCTGCTGACGTTCGGCTTTGTCGCCGGCCTGGCGCTGTTCTTCGCCCTGCTCGGCTGGCTCTGGGTGCGGCTGCTGCGCAATCGCCATTCGGCGCTCGGTGACGCGCTGGCCTTCACCGCGCTCTGGCTGGCCTTCGACGCCCTGCGTGGCTGGCTGCTCACCGGCTTTCCCTGGCTCTATATCGGCTACAGTCAGCTCGACGGCCCGCTATCCGGCCTGGCACCGGTGGGTGGCGTCTGGCTGCTGAGCTTCGCCATCGCCCTGAGCGCCACCCTGCTCATCGCGCTGCCGCGGCTGCGCGCCGACAAGCCGCGCCTGGCGGCTGGCATCCTGTTGCTGATCGCCCCCTGGCTGACCGGACTGGCGCTCAAGGATCGCGCCTGGACCCAGGACAAGGGCAACCCCCTGAGCGTGGTTGCGGTACAGGGCAACGTCGAGCAGAGCATGAAGTGGGACCCCAAGAAGCTGGAGATGCAGCTGCTGTTGTACCGCGACATGACCTTTCGCAGCCGCCCGGCGGACCTGATCGTCTGGCCGGAAACCGCCGTGCCGATCCTCAAGGAACACGCCGAAGGTTACCTGGCGATGATGGCTGGCTTCGCCGAGCAGCGCGGATCGGCGCTGATCACCGGTGTGCCGGTGCGCCAGCCCAACGCCGATGGCGAGCTGCGCTACTACAACGGCCTGACCACCGCTGGCGAGGGTGCCGGCACCTACCTCAAGCAGAAGCTGGTGCCGTTCGGCGAGTACGTGCCGCTGCAGGAACTGTTGCGCGGGCTGATCGCCTTCTTCGACCTGCCAATGTCCGACTTCGCCCGCGGCGAACCTGGCCAGCCGCTGCTGCAAGCCAGAGGCCTGCAGATCGCGCCCTACATCTGCTACGAGGTGGTCTATCCGGAGTTCGCCGCGGGCCTCGCGGCGCAGAGCGATCTGCTGCTGACGGTGAGCAACGATGCCTGGTTCGGCCGCTCTATCGGCCCGCTGCAGCATCTGCAGATGGCGCAGATGCGCGCGCTGGAGGCCGGACGCTGGATGATCCGCGCGACCAACAACGGCATCACCGTGCTGATCGACCCCTATGGGCGCATCACCGAGCAGATTCCGCAGTTCGAACAGGGCGTGCTGTATGGCGAGGTCACGCCAATGCAGGGGCTTACGCCCTACCTGCGCTGGCGCTCCTGGCCGCTGATCGCGGTATGCGTGTTGTTGCTCGGCTGGGCACTGGTCAGACGCAAGTCCGCATAGGGACACTCTGTGTCCCTGCGACTGGGAGAAAGCATTCCGCTCATTCGTTCGCCGAGCGATAAACCAGCGGATACACCGCCATCCCCACCACTTCGTTGAGCAGCAGGCCGTTCTGCCAGAATGCCTTGGATTCCGGCAGCCAGCCATCGAGCGGACGCGCGTTGTGCCCGCCCATAAAGCCGACGGGCGCGGCGATCACCTCGATGCCGTTCTGCTCGAAGCACCAGCGCGAGCGCGGCATATGTGCGGCCGAGGTGACCAGCACCACCCGCTCGACGCCGGCGGCGCGCAGCATCTCGGCGCTGAACAGGGCATTCTCCCAGGTGGTCCGGCTGCGCTCCTCGAGCCAGCGCGTGGCCACGCCGAAGTCGCGCTGCAGCACCTCTGCACCGAGCATGGCCTCGCTGGGCGGCTGCCCGTAATGCAGACCGCCACTGGTGAGAATCGGCAGCCCGCTGGCCTTGGCCAGTCGTGCCGCGTAGCGCAGGCGCTCCAGCGCGGTGTAGCCCGGCTGATCGCCGCCCCAGGCCGGATCGTTCTGCTCCCGGCCCGCGCCCAGCACCACAATGGCCCCGGCTTGCCCGCTCAGTTGCGACCAGCGTGCCTCCACCAGTGCCGGCTCGCGCTCCACCGCGCGCGCCGTCCATTCGACGACGATCGGCAAGCTCATCAACCAGAGCCCGGTGAAGCCGGTGACGAAACACAGCGCCGCCAGCCTTGGCGAGCGGCGGCGCAGCCACCAGCCCAGCAGCAACAGAAGCAACAGCACACCTGGTGGCAACAGCAGTTGCTTGAAGAAATAACGAATCGGCATCCCAGCTCTCCGGCAAAGGACGACACTCTAGCGGCTGTCAGCCGATTTGTCGGCGCAGGCTGAGCTCAATGACGCGGGTAGGTGTGCAGCCGTTGCCGGGCACGCAGCAACTGTGAACCGCATGCCGGGCATGCCGCAGGCCCGGCACCTTCCGGCCAGCTCACCTCGGCATTGCACAGGGCGCAGCTCAGAGTTTGCTGCAGATGCAAGGGGGCATGCCTCGGGCGCATGCCATGTCGCTGGCGACTACCCCCGCGTACGGCGGGTCGCATTGCCTGGCGCGTGAGATGGGCCTGTTCCTCGGCGGCGGCATGCCAGCCGGAAAGCCACTGGGAATCGCGCTGCAGATAGGCACGGATCAACTCGAACTCGGCGGGGGTCAGCCCGCGCACCTCGAGCTCGCCGGCGACATCCGCCTCACCGGACGCGCTTCGCTCCGCCTCCTGCAGCGCCGACGTCAAACGCTGCAGCACCCGTGCATATAGACTGCTGTCCTCCGCTCGCGGCTCTCTGTCCATCTACCTCACCTCACGTTCGTCCCGCCCCTGGATCAAGCGTAGCTCAGCCTGGCCCGCTCAAGCCGGACACGACGGACGGAACCCAAGGCGCTGACGGCAAATCGGGTTTCCCTAGGCTGCGGGGGGTCATGTATGCTACGGCGCTTCCATGCCTCCGCCCGCCACCCGCCGGGTCGCGTTTGCACAGGGTCCTTCGGACCTGCCTGCTGCGCCAGCGCATTCGCGGAGAGCCAGCCCCTACCCAACGCCAGTAGCCATGCACGAACAGTATCAGCCCCGCGAGATCGAAGCCGCCGCGCAATCCCACTGGGATTCGCAGAAATCCTTTGAAGTGAGCGAACAGCCCGGCAAGGACACCTTCTATTGCCTGTCGATGTTCCCCTACCCCAGCGGCAAGCTGCACATGGGCCACGTGCGCAACTACACCATCGGCGACGTGATCGCCCGCTACCAGCGCATGCAGGGCAAGAACGTGCTGCAACCGATGGGCTGGGACGCCTTCGGCATGCCGGCCGAGAACGCCGCGATGAAGAACCAGGTGGCGCCGGCCAAATGGACTTACGAGAACATCGCCTACATGAAGGCCCAGCTGAAAAGCCTGGGCCTGGCCATCGACTGGTCGCGCGAAGTCACCACCTGCAAGCCGGACTACTACCGCTGGGAACAGTGGCTGTTTACCCGCCTGTTCGAGAAGGGCGTGATCTACCGCAAGAACGGCACGGTGAACTGGGACCCGGTCGACCAGACCGTGCTGGCCAACGAGCAGGTCATCGACGGCCGTGGCTGGCGTTCGGGCGCGCTGATCGAGAAGCGCGAAATCCCGATGTACTACTTCAAGATCACCGCCTACGCGGATGAGCTGCTGGAGAGTCTGGACGAGCTGGACGGCTGGCCCGAGCAGGTCAAGACCATGCAGCGCAACTGGATCGGCAAGTCGCGCGGCATGGAGATCAGCTTCCCCTACGACGTCGCCAGCATCGGCAACGAAGGTGTGATGAAGGTCTTCACCACCCGCCCCGATACGCTGATGGGTGCGACCTACGTGGCCGTCGCCGCCGAGCATCCGCTGGCCACCCTGGCGGCGCAGCACAACCCCGAGCTGCAGGCCTTCATCGATGAGTGCAAGCGCGGCGGCGTTGCCGAAGCCGACATCGCCACCCAGGAGAAGAAGGGCCTGGCCACTTCCCTGCGCGTGCAGCACCCGCTGACCGGCGAGCTGCTGCCGGTATGGGTCGCCAACTACGTGCTGATGAACTACGGTGAGGGCGCGGTCATGGCCGTGCCGGCACATGACGAGCGCGACTTCGAGTTTGCCAGCAAGTACGGCCTGCCGATCAAGCCGGTGGTACGCACCAGTGCCGGCGACGAGACACCCGCGCCCTGGCAGGACGCCTACGGCGAGCACGGCCAGCTGATCAACTCCGGCATCTACGACGGCCTGGATTTCGAAGGCGCCTTCGATGCCATCGAAGTGGCGCTGCAGAAGAAGAGCCTCGGCCAGGCGCGTACCCAGTTCCGCCTGCGCGACTGGGGCATCAGCCGCCAGCGCTACTGGGGCTGCCCGATTCCGATCATCCACTGCGACAGCTGTGGCGATGTGCCAGTGCCGGAAGACCAGCTGCCGGTGGTGTTGCCCGAAGACGTGGTGCCGGACGGCGCTGGCTCGCCGCTGGCCAGGATGCCCGAGTTCTACGAATGCACCTGCCCGAAATGCGGCGCCCCGGCCAAGCGCGAAACCGACACCATGGACACCTTCGTGGAGTCGTCCTGGTACTTTGCCCGCTACGCCAGTCCGAACTATGACAAGGGCATGGTCGACCCGCAGGCGGCCAACCACTGGCTGCCGGTGGATCAGTACATCGGCGGTATCGAACACGCCATCCTGCACCTGCTCTACGCACGCTTCTTCCACAAGCTGATGCGCGACGAAGGGCTGGTGTCTTCGAATGAGCCGTTCAAGAACCTGCTGACCCAGGGCATGGTGGTCGCCGAGACCTACTACCGCACCCTGGAAAACGGCGGCAAGGACTGGTTCAACCCGGCCGACGTCGAGGTCGAGCGTGACGCCAAGGCCAAGGTCATCGGCGCCAGGCTCAAGACCGACGGCCTGCCGGTGGAAATCGGCGGCACCGAGAAGATGTCCAAGTCGAAGAACAACGGCGTCGACCCGCAGGCGATGATCGATGCCTACGGCGCCGACACCTGCCGTCTGTTCATGATGTTCGCCTCGCCGCCGGACATGAGCCTGGAATGGTCCGACTCCGGCGTCGAGGGCGCCAGCCGCTTCCTGCGCCGCGTCTGGCGCCTGGCCCACGCGCATGTCAGCGCCGGACTTCCGGGCGCGCTCGATGTGGCCGCACTTAACGATGAGCAGAAGGCCGTGCGCCGCGCGATTCATCTGGCGATCAAGCAGGCCAGCACCGATGTCGGCCAGCACCACAAGTTCAACACCGCCATTGCTCAGGTCATGACGCTGATGAACGTGCTGGAGAAAGCGCCGACCGCCGGGGAACAGGACCGCGCCCTGCTGCAGGAAGGCCTGGAAACCGTCGCCCTGCTGCTGGCCCCGATCACCCCGCATATCTGCCACGAACTCTGGCAGCAGCTGGGCAAGCCGGGCGCGATCATCGACGCGCAGTGGCCCAAGGTCGACGAGGCCGCCCTGGTGCAGGACAGCCTGACCCTCGTGGTACAGGTCAACGGCAAGCTGCGCGGCCAGATCGAAGTGCCGGCCAGCGCCAGCCGGGAAGAGGTGGAGACCGCCGCGCGCGGCAACGAGAACGTACTGCGCTTCACCGAAGGCCTGACCATCCGCAAGGTCATCGTGGTGCCGGGCAAGCTGGTCAACATCGTCGCTAACTGATTCGGTCCCGGCGCCTGCGCCGGGCCTGCAAGGGGATAACAAGATGAACAAACGGAATCTGGTGGTGCTGGGTCTGACATTGCTGCTGAGCGCCTGCGGTTTCCAGCTGCGCGGCACCGGTGATGTGGAGTTCGGTCTCAAGGAAATCGATCTGCAGGCCCGCAACAGCTATGGCGAGACGGTCCAGCAGCTCGAGAGCCTGCTGCAGAGCAATGGCGTGCGGGTGACCCCCAGCGCGAAGTACAGCCTCAATCTGGCCCGCGAGCAGACCCGCCAGCGCACCGCGAGCTACACCAGCTCGGCACGCAGCGCCGAGTACGAGCTGACCAGCACACTCGATTACGAATTCCGCGGTCCGCAGAACCTGCTGTTGCTCGAAGACAGCATCGAGGTGCAGAAGGTCTACGTGCACGACAGCAACAACCTGATCGGCTCGTCCCAGGAAGGCGACCAGCTGCGCCAGGAAATGCGCCGCGAACTGCTGCAGCAGCTCGCCCTGCGTATCCAGCGCATCACGCCGTCACAGCTCGACCGCCTGCAGCAGGAAGCCGAAGCCAAGGCACGCGCCGAGGCGGAGGCCGTCGAAGCCGCCCGCCGCGCCCAGGACGCGCAACCGCAGCAGTCGCCCATCCAGCTACCCGTCCGCTGAGCCTGCACGGGGCCGTAGCGCCCCCGTCTTCTGCCCATGAAGCTCTCCCCCGCCCAACTCGGCAAGCACCTGCAAGGCAGTCTCGCGCCCGTCTACGTGGTCTGTGGCGACGAGCATCTGCTGTGCCAGGAAGCCTGCGATGCGATTCGCGCGGCTACTCGCGCACAGGGGTTCAGTGAGCGCCAGGTCTTTCATGTCGAGACCGGCTTCGACTGGGGCCAGCTCATCGAGGCTGGCGCCAGCCTGTCGCTGTTCGCGGAAAAACGCCTGATCGAGTTGCGCATTCCCAACGGCAAGCCAGGGGACAAGGGCGCCGCGGCGCTACTGGACTACCTGGCGCGCCCGGCCGACGACACGGTGCTGTTGATCAGCCTGCCCAAGCTCGACGGCAGTACGCAGAAGACCAAGTGGGCCAAGGCGCTGATCGAAGGCAAGGACGTGCAGTTCCTGCAGATCTGGCCGGTGGATGCCGCGCAGCTACCGCAATGGATCCGCCAGCGATTGGCCCAGGTCGGCCTGTCCGCTGACCGGGAAGCCGTCGAGCTGATCGCCGCGAGAGTCGAAGGCAATCTGCTCGCCGCCGCCCAGGAAATCGAGAAGCTGAAACTGCTGGCCGACGCCGGCCAAATCAGCGCCGATACCGTGCAAGCCGCCGTCGCCGACAGCGCCCGCTACGACGTCTTCGGCCTCATCGACGCGGCGCTCCACGGGCAGGCCGCTCATGC
>Ga0209207_1001421_pt1 | contig 11126 bp, 9 predicted proteins | sample SaghotsprinmetaG_FD_184140 | JGI IMG/M metagenome (GOLD analysis project Ga0209207, IMG submission 184140) | Hot spring microbial communities from South Africa to study Microbial Dark Matter (Phase II) - Sagole hot spring metaG (SPAdes) (version 3) | ecosystem: Environmental > Aquatic > Thermal...
GCGGCGGCCAGCGCCTTGGCTTCGTCGGCTTCGCCGGCGAGAATGCAGCCGGCCTGGGCGCCCTTTTCCCGCAGGACGCGGGTCAGCTTGCGCGTATCGATGCCGGCGATGGCGACGATGCCGTGCTTCTTCAGGTAAGCGCCGAGATCTTCCTGGCAACGCCAGTTCGAGGCCAGGCGCGGCAGGTCCTTGACCACCAGTCCGGCAGCGTAGTTGGCGCGCGACTCGAAGTCCTCGGCATTGCAGCCGGTATTGCCGATATGCGGATAGGTCAGCGTGACGATCTGGCGCGAATACGACGGATCGGTCAGGATTTCCTGATAGCCGGTCATCGCGGTGTTGAAAACCACTTCACCGCTGGTTACGCCGTCGGCGCCGATGGATTGGCCCTTGAAAACCGTCCCGTCGGCGAGGGCGAGGATGGCGGGTGTGAATGAGGGCAGCAGCGACACGTCAGCTCTCCTGTAATTTTTCTGCTCGTTCATGTGCCAAGCGGGGAGGCTCGCGCCTCCCCGCTTGTGCTTTTTTAACCTTCCCATTCTAGCCGAAAAGAGCCTTTTCAGGCAAATTCAAGGCATTACACGCGTCTCGACGAAAGCCTCCAGATGCGGACGGATACGTTCCATTTCCGCCGCCAGCGAGGCGAACAACTGCAGGCCGCCGGCCCAGTCGATGACTTCCGCCATCATGTCGTTTTCTATCCGGGCCGCCAGCCCCCGCGCATCCTCGGCATGGAACATCGCCACCAGGCTTTTCAGCGTGTGGGCATGCATGCGGGCATTGACCGCATCCTGCGCCACAATGGCCTGCTTCAGCTGCTCCAGATGCCCCCGCCACTCGGCCAGCAGCATTTCAGCCATGGTCGCCAGCAGATCGGCATCGCCGAGATTATCCAGCGCCGCCTGCAGGTTGATCCCCGAAACATGCGGGCGCGCACCCACCGGACCGATCACCGACACGCGCAGCGAGTCGTCACCGCCGGCCCGCTCCAGCGCGGCGTAGAGCACCTCGGGCCGCAGCGGCTTGGCGACATAATCGTTCATCCCCGCCGCCAGACAGCGTTCGCGATCACTCTCCATGACATTCGCCGTCATCGCGATGATGTAGATCGGCTTCAGTTCGTGCGAGATCACCCAGCTCCGGCGCATCTCGTGCGAACGGATGGCCTCGGTCGCCTCGATCCCGCCCATGACCGGCATCTGCATGTCCATCAGGATGATGTCGAAGCTTCCCTGATCGAACATGTCGACAGCTTCCGCCCCGTTGTTCGCCACCTTGACACGGTAGCCCTCGCGTTCGAGCAGGCGCAGGGCCAGTTCCTGATTGACCGGATTATCCTCGACCAGCAGGACGCGCTGGTTGCGCGCCGCCGCCCGCCCCGCCGGCGCATCGACGTCGAAAGGCTCGAGTTCGACACTACCGGGCTGGGCCGCCCCGGAGACTTCGGCCAGGCCCAGCGCCACCTCGACGTCGCCCGCACCTACCGGCTTGACCAGATGCACTGCCACGCCGAGATCGCGCAGGCGCGCCAGATCCTGGCGCTGATTCTCGGTCGTCAGCATGACCATCATCCGCTCGCGCTGCCCGCCAAGCCGCCAGTTCTCGACCATGGCCATACCGGCCGGTGCCGCCATGGCGGCATCGACGAATAGATAGTCGAAGGGAAAATCCATGGCCCGGCTCTTGTTCATGACCGCCGTCGCCTGCACCGGGTCGTCGACCAGCGACACCTGCATGCCCAGCCCCTCGAGCACGCCTTGCAGGCATCGACCGGCCACCGCATTGTCCTCGACGATCAGGGCCCGCCGTCCGCGATAGGCCGCGACCGGTGCCGCACCGGTCGCTGGTGCCGCAGGATCGACTCGCAAGCCAACCGTGAAATGAAAAATCGACCCCTGCCCCTCCTGGCTCTCCAGCCAGATGCGCCCGCCCATCAGCTGCACCAGCTTGGCGCAGATTGCCAGACCGAGACCGGTCCCGCCATAACGCCGGGTCGTGGACACATCGGCTTGCGAGAAAGCATCGAAAATCGCCTGCTGCTTGTCGGCCGGCACACCGATGCCGGTATCGCGAACCGATATCAGGATTTCGGTTTCCTTGATCGATGCCTTGCCGACCGCCACCGTCACCTCCACCTCCCCGGCCTCGGTGAACTTGATCGCATTACCGACCAGATTGATGATCACCTGACGCAGGCGGGTCGGGTCGCCGACCATGCGCCCCGGCACATCCGGGCGGATGTCGACGACCAGTTCCAGTCCTTTGCGATGGGCGTTGATGGCCAGCACGCGAACCGCCTCGAGGACGACATCATGCACCAGGAAGGAGACCGCCTCGACTTCCATGCGCCCGGCTTCGATCTTGGAGAAGTCGAGAATGTCATTGACGATGGTCAGCAAGGACTCCGCCGACGACTTGACCGTTTTCAGATAGTGGCGCTGCTCGGCATCCAGTTCGGTATCGAGCGCCAGTTCGGTCATGCCGATGATGCCATTCATCGGCGTCCGGATTTCATGACTCATGTTGGCCAGGAAAGCACCGCGGGCCTTGTTCGCCGACTCGGCCGATTCCTTGGCGGCGATCAGCGCCGACTCGGCCGCCTTGATCTGGCTGATGTCGCGCTGCAGAACCAGCATGCGCACCGGCTCGCCATCACCGTCGCGGGCGGCGACCGCGCCGCGGATCATGAACCAGCGCCAGGCACCGTCCTTGGCCCTGAAGCGGCACTCAAGCTCGAACCAGCGATCCCGGCTGGTCACATGACGGGTGATTCTGGACTGCAGGTTGCGCAGATCCTCGGGATGAAGCAGGCGCTGCCACTGAACGATGGAATTGTCGAGATCTTCCTGGGCATAGCCCAGCATCTCCTTCCATTGCCGCCCTGCATCGATGTTGCCGCTGCGCAGGTTCCAGTCGACCAAGGCGTCGCCCGACAGGGCGGTGGTCCAATTATTCAGGCCGGCATAGGCGACATAGGAGGCATCGACCCGCTCGATCAACTTCTCGACCGCCTGCGCCAACACCTGACCGCCCTGCTGCCGGGCCGATTCGAGCAGCTGCCGCAGGGTGGCTTCACCGTCGCCGCCGAACAACTCCTCGATCTGGCGCTGCAGCAGTCGGGATTTCATCGTTGTCAGCGGAAGCCGAGCACATCCTGCATGTCGTACAGCCCGTTCTTGCGACCGGATAGGTAACGCGCCGCGCGCAAGCTGCCCAGGGCGTAGGGCATGCGGCTGCCGGCCTTGTGCGTGACTTCGACGCGCTCGCCGAGACCGCAGAACATGACCGTATGATCGCCGACGATATCGCCGCCGCGCACCGTGGCAAAACCGATGGTCGAGGGATCGCGCTCGCCGGTGACGCCTTCGCGGCCATACACCGCGCAATCGGCAAGATCGCGTCCCAGCGCGGCGGCGACGACCTCACCCATGCGCAGGGCGGTACCCGACGGGGCATCGACCTTCATCCGGTGATGAGCCTCGACGATCTCGATGTCGTACCCTTCGTTGAGGATGCGCGCTGCAGTGTCCAGCAACTTGAAAACCAGATTGACGCCAATTGCCATGTTCGGGGCAAAGACCACCGGCACATCCTTGGCGGCGGCGGCAATGGCTGCCTTGCCGGCAGCGTCGAAACCGGTCGTGCCGATAACCATGCCGACGCCCGCCCGACGGCAGATTTCCAGATGCTCCAGCGTGCCTTCCGGACGCGTGAAATCGATCAGGCAATCGATCTGCTTCATGCCGGCGACCAGATCGCTGATCACCACGACTTCGCTGTCCATGCCGACCAGTGCCCCGGCGCTGGCGCCGATCACCGGGCTGCCCGGAACATCGAAAGCGGCACCGAGGACCACGGAATCGTCCTTGAGGACGGCTTCGATCAACATGCGGCCCATGCGGCCGCCGGCACCGACGATGCCGATACGTGCTTTGCTCATTGCTTACAATCCAATACGGTTCAACATGCGCCGGACGAAACCCGGCTCTTCGGGCGGCGGCAAGGGTTGCGCGGCGCCATCCTCACCGATCGAGCCGAGATCGACCAAGCGCATTTTCGACGCCGGCATCGTCAGCTCTTCGACCGAAGCCAGCTCGACATCGCCGGAAACGCGCTCAAGCTGGCCGTTGCCGTCGAAAAACACGGAAAACTTGCGCGACTGAACCTGACCGCTACGCCCTTCGCGGAAGCGATAGACGTAATCCCAGCGGTCCCGATGAAAAATATCGGTGATCAAGGGCGTACCGAGAATGAAGCGCACCTGCTCCCGGCTCTGCCCGGGCTTCAATTGCGCCACCATGTCCTGGGTCAGCACATTGCCCTGCTGGACATCGATCTTGTACTCGTTGATGAAACTCGGCTTGTATGAGCAGGCTGTCAGCAGCGCGCAGGCGGCGACAAGCAACAGGGAGCGGGAACGGCGCATGCGGTTTTCCGGAAGTTTCGTATCGACTGTGAAGCGGTATATCATACCCGAAATCCTCACACTCCCAGCCTCGCAAAAAGAACAGGAATCCCTACGATGAGCGACCCGCAGAGCCTCAAGAGCATCGGCCTGAAAGCCACCTTTCCACGCCTGAAGATTCTTGAGCTGTTCGAAAAGGGCACGATGCGTCACATGACGGCAGAGGATGTCTACCGCATGCTGCTCGCCGAAAACATGGACATCGGCCTGGCTACCGTCTATCGCGTGCTGACCCAGTTCGAACAGGCCGGTCTGCTGGAGCGCCACTTCTTCGAATCCGGCAAAGCGGTGTTCGAAATCAACCGCGGCAAGCACCACGATCACCTGGTCTGCATCGACTGCGGCAAGGTCGAGGAATTCTACGATCCGGAAATCGAGCGCCGGCAGAACATGATCGCAGAGGAACGCGGCTTCAAGATCCAGGATCACGCGCTCTACCTCTACGCGCACTGCACCAAGGAAGCCTGCCCGCACCGCACCCAGGTCCCCGCCAGCAACACCGCCGACCACCGATAATCACTGATGATTGATGCAATTCCGCCGGGCAGCGGCGCCTGGCTGTCGTCGGTCGGCACAACTTTCCTGGTCATCGGCCTGGCCGAATTCGGCGACAAGAGCCAGCTCGTCTGCATGACCCTGGCCTCGCGCCACCGCGGACTGCCGGTCGCCCTCGGCGCCATCGCCGCCTTTGCCATACTCAACCTGCTCGCCGTGCTGTTCGGCGCCGCCGTTGCTGCCTGGCTGCCGGGCTGGCTGGTGGCGCTGGCCGTTGCCGTGCTGTTCGCCGCCTTCGGCATCAGCGCCCTGCGCTACCGGGAAGAGGAAGACGACGAGGAAATCGAGGAAAAACCGGGGCACGGCATCTTCGCCACCACCTTCCTGCTGATTTTCCTGGCCGAATTCGGCGACAAGACGCAGATTGCCGTCGCCGGCCTGGGCAGCACCGGCAGCGCCGCCGCCATCTGGACCGGCGCCACGCTGGCGCTGGCCACCACCTCGCTGCTCGGCATCGTCGCCGGCCGCCGCCTGCTCAATCGTCTGCCGCTGGTCTGGATTCACCGCGTCAGCGGCGTCTTCTTCCTGTTGCTGGCCGCTTTCGCGGCCACCAAGGTGTTCGCCTAAGCGTCCAGGCGCAACAGCTCGCGGGCGTGCTGCAGGGTGATGTCGGTGATTTCGACGCCGCCCAGCATGCGCGCGATTTCCCGGACCCGGCCGTCGTCGTCGAGCGCCTTGATCGCCGACAGCACGACGCCGTCGCGACCCGCCTTGCTCACCTGCCACTGCCAGTCGGCCTGCGCCGCCACCTGCGCCAGGTGGGTGACGCACAGCACCTGGCGTTCGCGGCCGAGTTCGCGCAGCAGGCGACCGACGATTTCGGCAACACCGCCGCCGATACCGACATCGACCTCGTCGAAGATCAGCGTCGGCACGCTGGCCGAACGCGAGGTCAGCACCTGGATGGCCAGGCTGATGCGCGACAGCTCGCCGCCGGAAGCGACCTTGGCCAGCGGCCTGGCTTCGTTGCCGGCGAGACCACCGATCCTGAATTCGACCTGTTCGAGGCCGTAAACCGCACCGTTATCGAGCGGCAGCAAGGCCACCTCGAAACGGCCGGAAGACAGCGCCAGCTGGCGCATGATCTCGCTGACCCGGGCGCCCATCTCGTCGGCTGCCTGGCGCCGTCCGGCCGACAAACGCCCGGCAACTTCCAGATAGGCACTGCGCAGCGCATCGACACGCGCCTGCAGCCCTTCGAGATCGGCTGCCGCCGTCAGTTCGGCCAGCCGCGCCTGCCAGCCGGCAAGCAGCGCCGGCAACTCGACCGGCGGCACCCGGTACTTGCGCGCCTGGGCCATGACTGCGTCCATCCGCGCTTCGACTTCGGCCAGCCGCGACGGATCGAGATCGGCGCGGTCGGCATAGCGGCGCAGCGTGGACACGGCGTCCGCCAACTCGGCCTGAACCGAACCGAGCAGCCCGGCGACCTCGGCCAGTGCCGGATCATAATCGGCCAACCCGGCCAACCGGGTGGCGACGCGGTCGATCTGGCGCTCGCAGGCGGCGTCGTCTTCGGCGAGCACGCCGAGTGCGTACTGGGCGCCCTCGATCAGGCTGGCCGCATGGCCGAGGCGGCGATGCTCGAGGTCGAGTTCGGCCCACTCGTCGGCGGTGAAAGCCAGCGCTGCCAGTTCGCCGACCTGCCATTCCAGTTGTTCGCGCTCGCTCAACAGTGCCGCCGCCCCTTCGCTCGCCGTCCGCCAGGCCTGTTCCGCATCGCGCCAGGACTTCCAGGCGCCGCCGACCTCGCGTACCAATTCGCCCAGACCGGCGTGGCCGTCGAGCAACTGGCGCTGCGCATCGGCGCGTAACAGCGACTGGTGGGCGTGCTGACCGTGAATATCGACCAGCCACTCGCCGACTTCGCGCAACTGCTGGACGGTCGCCGACGAGCCGTTGATCCAGGCACGCGAGCGGCCGTTGGCGTCGACCACCCGGCGCAGCAGCAGTTCGTCGCCGGCATCGAGTCCGTTTTCGTCGAGCCAGGCAGCGACTTCGGGCAAGGCGGCAACGTCGAAGGTGGCGGCGATCTCGGCCTTGTCGCAGCCCGCACGGACGACGCCGGCGTCGCCACGCTCGCCAAGCGCCAGGGCCAGGGCGTCGATGAGGATCGATTTGCCGGCGCCGGTCTCCCCGGTCAGCGTGCCGAAACCGGCGGAAAATTCGAGTTCGAGGCGGTCGACGATGACAAAGTCGCGCAGAGTCAGGTGGCGGAGCATGCTTATCCCTTGGGCCGCTCGCTCCACTGCAGCTTTTGCCGCAGCATGGCGAAGTAGCTGTAACCCGGTGGATGCAGGAAACAGATGGTGTGTTCGGAACGGCGCAGACGGACGCTGTCGCCGGTCTGCAGGTCGAGCGTCAGCTGACCGTCGAAGTGCACCCGCGGGTCGTCGGCGTGAGTGACGCGCAGTTCGATGTCGGCGTTGTCATTGACGATCACCGGGCGGTTGGTCAGCGCGTGCGGACACAGCGGCACCAGCGCGATGCCGGTCAGCGTCGGATGCAGGATCGGGCCGCCGGCCGACAGCGAATAGGCGGTCGAACCGGTCGGCGTCGACACGATCAGGCCGTCGGAACGCAGGTTGTAGATGAACTCGCCGTCGATGAACAATTCGAATTCGATCATCCGGCCGATTGCACCCTTGTCGATGACGACATCGTTGAGCGCCATGTTGGTCGCCAGCTCCTTGCCGTCGCGGATCACTTCGGCCGCCAGCAGCATGCGGTTCTCGCGCAGGAAACGGCCGTCGAGCAGGTCGTCCATGCAACTGAGCATGTCTTGGCGGGCGATGTCGGTCATAAAGCCGAGCCGCCCCTGGTTGACCCCGACCAGCGGCACGCAGTAGCGGGCCAACCGGCGCGCCGCGTTGAGCATGGTGCCGTCGCCGCCAAGCACGATGGCCGCGTCGGCATGGGCGCCGATGTCGTTGAAGCCGCAGGTGACCCAGCGCGACAGGTCGACCAGCTTGCCGATATGTTCGGCTGTCTCGCGCTCGACGAAGACCGAGACGCCGCGCTCGTGCAGGTACTCGGCCAGACGCCGCAACGATTCGGCGATTTCCGGGCTGTGGTACTTGCCGACGAGGGCGATGGTTCGGGGTTGGCGCAGGCGGTTCATGGGTGCGAATTCTTGCATAAAAAACGGCTTGCCGTGCCGCCGCCGCTTTTGGGTAGAATCCACGCCATGCTTGATGATCGCTCGCGCACCCTGCTCAAGGCCCTGGTCGAACACTACATTGCCGACGGGCAACCGGTCGGCTCGCGCGCCTTGTCGGAATTTTCCGGCCTCGACCTGTCGCCGGCGACGATCCGCAACGTCATGGCCGACCTCGAGGAGGCCGGCTTCGTCGCCAGCCCGCACACCTCGGCCGGACGGGTGCCGACAGCGCGCGGTTACCGCCTGTTCGTCGACAGCCTGCTCACCGTGCAGCCGCTCGAAGCCCGCCAGATGGGCGCGATGGAAGAAGCCCTGCACGGCCTGCCGGCTAACCAGGTGATCGCCAACGCCTCGCAGTTGCTGTCCAACCTGACCCACTTCGCCGGTGTCGTCATCGCCCCGCGTCGTGCCGCCAACCGCATCCGCCAGATCGAATTCCTCAGCCTGTCCGAAAAGCGCATCCTGCTGATCATCGTCACCACCGACGGCGATGTCCAGAACCGCATCCTGACCAGTGACAAGTCTTACAGCCCGTCGGAACTGGTCGCCGCGGCGAATTACCTGAACCAGAACTTCGCCGGCCTCGATTTCGAGCAGATCCGCCAGCGCCTGGCGCACGAAATCCAGCAACTGCGCGAGGACATCAAGCCACTGATGTCGCTGGCGCTCGAGGCCGGCGATGCGGCCCTGGCCGAAAATGCCCAACCCTACGTGATCAGCGGCGAAAAGAACCTGCTCGACGTCGAGGAACTGTCGTCGAACATGAAACGCCTGCGCCAGTTGTTCGACCTCTTCGAACAACGCTCCAGCCTGATGCGCCTGCTCGATATCTCCAACCGCGCCGAAGGCGTGCGCATCTTCATCGGCGGCGAATCCGGCATCGCCACGCTCGACGAATGCAGCGTCATCGCCGCCCCCTACAGCGTGGACGGCCAGGTGGTCGGCTCGGTCGGCGTCATCGGCCCGACCCGGATGGCCTACGAGCGTGTCATCCCCATCGTCGACATCACCGCCCGCCTGCTCACCTCCGCCCTTTCCGGCAAGAACGACAACTGATGCCCCGCTTCCAGCCCGAACCGCCGTACCGCCACGGCACGCCCGCCGGCACCGCCGTCATCCTGGTCAACCTCGGCACGCCCGAGGCGCCGACCGCGCCGGCGCTGCGCCGCTATCTCAAGCAGTTCCTCTCCGACCCGCGTGTCGTCGAAATCCCCAAGGCGCTGTGGTGGCTGATCCTGAACGGCATCATCCTCAATATCCGGCCCAAGAAATCCGCCGCCAAGTACGCCTCCGTGTGGACCGACGAAGGTTCGCCGCTGCGCGTACATACCGAACGCCAGGCCAAGCTGCTCAAGGGACTGCTCGGCGAGCGCGGCCACCGGGTCGAGGTCACCTGGGCGATGCGTTACGGCCAGCCCTCGGTCGGCGCCGTACTCGACCGCCTCAAAGCCGCCGGCCACCGGCGCATCCTGATCGTGCCGATGTACCCGCAGTACGCCGCCAGCACCACCGCCACCGTCGTCGACGAAGCCGCTCGCTGGCTGCTGCAGACGCGCAACCAACCGGAGATGCGTTTCCTGCGCAACTACCACGACGACGCCGGCTACCTGGCGGCACTCGAAGCCAGCGTCCGTCGCCACTGGCAGCAGGTCGGTCCACTGGCCGACGGCGACCGGCTGCTCATGAGCTTCCACGGCCTGCCGAGACGCAGCCTCGACCTTGGCGACCCCTACTTCTGCGAATGCCACAAGACCGGCCGACTGCTCGCCGAACGGCTTGGCCTGCGCGACGACCAGTACCAGATCTGCTTCCAGTCCCGCTTCGGCAAGGCCGAATGGCTGCAGCCCTACACCGCGCCAACCCTGCACGCCTGGGGTCAGGCCGGCGTCCGTCGGGTTGACGTGATCTGTCCCGGCTTCTCCGCCGACTGTCTGGAGACGCTCGAAGAAATCGCCCAGGAAGGCCGCGACGATTTCCTTGCTGCCGGCGGCAAGGAATACCACTACATTCCGGCACTCAACGAGGCCCCGGACTGGATTGCCGCGCTCGGCGACCTCGTCGAGCGCCACCTTGGCGGCTGGGAGACGAAGGCAGAAGACAATCCGCAAGCGCTCGCCAGAAGCCTGGACGAAGCCAGAAAATTCGGGGCCGCAACTTAATTTCCCGCCGCGCCTGCCGTTAACAATGTGTCTGATCACATTGCCGGGAGGCCAACATGAAAATCGCCAGTGCCGAACTGCAATTGGCCTCATCGCACAGCAGCATGCAGCGTCACGAGGTCAGCGAGTCGCTGCGTGCCTGGGTTGGCCCCCAGCGCCCTGATTTCGAAGGCCGGGGCGCGACGGGTGACGCACCTGCCCGCCCCCTGGTGGTGATTTCCGAGGCCGGCAAGGCGGCAGCGGCGGCGTCAGCGGCCGACAGTATCGACAAGGAAATCGAGGACCGCATCGACGAAGATCCGCGCATGCTGCTGATGCGCCTGATGCTCGAGGCACTGACCGGCAAGTCGACCCGCATCTTCGACGCGCGCGAACTCGCGGATCGTTCCCGTCCGGTCGATGTTCCGGCCCCGCCGGGCAACGCCGGCGGCCAGAATGCGAACGCCCCGGCCGGTTTCGGCATCGAATACGACTATCACGAATCCTATACCGAGGTTGAAGCCACCAGCTTCACCGCCAGCGGCACCGTCAAGACCGCCGACGGCAAGGAAATCCGCTTTGACATCACCCTGATGATGTCGCGCGCCTATCACGAGGAAAGTTCGATCAGCCTGCGACTGGGTGATGCGGCGCGCAAGGTCGACCCCCTGGTTCTCAACTTCTCGGGCAACGCCGCCAGCCTGCTGGATCAACGCTTCTCCTTCGACCTCGACAGCGATGGCAAGGAGGAGCAGATTTCCCGCCTGGCCAGTGGCAGCGCCTACCTGGTCTTCGATCGCAATGGCGA
>Ga0209207_1001423_pt1 | contig 11117 bp, 8 predicted proteins | sample SaghotsprinmetaG_FD_184140 | JGI IMG/M metagenome (GOLD analysis project Ga0209207, IMG submission 184140) | Hot spring microbial communities from South Africa to study Microbial Dark Matter (Phase II) - Sagole hot spring metaG (SPAdes) (version 3) | ecosystem: Environmental > Aquatic > Thermal...
TATCCCTATAATAATGCTCGATCGCCTGCTCTACCATGTATCCATACCCTCCAAAGATCTGGAGGGCTTCATCAACCACTCTTGCCAACCTTCTGCCTGTCTCTAACTTGGCGATGGAGAGAGAGACAGAGTCCATCTTTTTCTGGTCATACTCGGTCGCACATTTGTATGTGAGCCAGCGTGCCACTTCAATATCCACTGCCATATCCGCGAGTTTATGCCGAATCGCCTGAAATTGAGAAAGTTTCCTTCCAAATTGTTCCCTCTGTTTGGCGTGTGCCATGGCTCGGTCAAGGGCACCTTGGGCCGTCCCCAAAGCCTGGGCCGAACTTTTGAGTGCCATCGCCCACTGGCTGTGTTGAAGATGTGCCATTCCATCTCCTCCATTTCCAATTCGGTTTTTAAGGTCAACTCGAACTTCATTGAAGTCGAGGTCTCCAAATGGGATCATCCGTAGGCCCATCTTTTCGACCGGAGATAGAGTAATCCCCTGCTGTTGTCTGTCTACGACCAATGTGATCCAACCTTCGCCTTCCTCTTTGGAGAGGGTGACGAACCAATCGGCAAAGGTAATGTTCAGTACATACCTCTTTTTCCCTTGGAGAAGATATGAATCTCCCCTTCTCACTGAAATGGTCTTGAGGGTGGAAAGATCTGACCCATCTTCTGATTCGGCAAAGGCGATGCTCATTCGTTTGGCCCCTTTTGCTAAAGGGATAAGAAATCGTTCCTTCAGATCTTTTGAACCGAACTTCAGAAGAATTTCTGAGCCGAGATCCACCATACTCAAGGCGCTACCGATTCCAGAATCTACCCTGCAGAAGGCTTCGATTGTCAGAACGTTCTCAAAAAATCCCAGTCCCTGTCCCCCTAACTCTTCGGGATAATGAATGCCGATGAATCCCAGTTGGGCGGCCTTCCTCCAGAGAGTTTCTGGAGGAGCTCCCTTCTCATCCAGCTCGAGGGCCAGATCCGGATCAAACTCACCCTGAGCAAATTCTCTGGCTGCTCTCTGAATATCCTTCTGTTCATCCGTCAATTCAAAATCCATCTTTTTTTCCTCATCGCTAAATGTAAAATATTTGCATCCTCAATCCGTATGTCGAAATAAATATGTTTAGAGTTTGAACCATTTCAGATTCATGCTTCGAATTTATGACTAAAGTCCCAATCCTGCGGCAATCACCAGATGTTGAATCTCAGAGGTCCCCTCAGGGATTTTAGCGAGCCTTCCGTCGCGAAGAAAACGTTGGACCGGATTATCCGCCAACAACCCTGCCTGTTTCTGTATGGTCATTGCCTTCTGGACGATGGACTGAACCGATTCAGCACAGAAGAGTTTTATAACAGAAGCATCCTTCATTGTAGCAAGCCCTTGATCGAAGAGCCACGCACCCCGATAGGTCATATATCGCATGGCTTCGAGTGACATTGCCATTTCTGCCAAGATGAATCGAATCGCCTGTGACCGAGAGAGAGGTTGTCCATTTCTTTGGTGTTTTTTTACATAATTGAAGATGGCATCGAATGCAGCTTGCCCCACTCCTGTACTTCTGGCTCCATAGGTGATCCTTCCAGATTTGAGGGTTCCTTCCAGTTGAGATAATCCTCCGCCCTCTTTTTCTCCAAGCATCCTCTCTTTAGGGATCTCACAGTCATCGAAAGCGAGTTCAGCCGTATCCGATGAATGGTTTCCAAGTTTTCTCAATTTTTTTGTGACTGAGAAACCGGGATCGCCTCGCTCAACGACAAAGAGGTTGATTCCGATCCCGCGTTTGGAGGGATCGGTGTAGGCGGCTACTGTTACAAAATCGCAGATCGTTCCATTGGTGATAAAGGTCTTTGACCCATTGATCCGATATCGCTCCCCTTGTTTTTGAGCCGTCGTTCGTATTCCAGAAGCATCAGAGCCGGCATCGGGTTCGGTCAGGGCAAAGGCACCAATCTTCTCGCCCCGTACGGCAGGAGAGAGATATTTTCGTTTCAGTTCTTCAGACCCATAATGAAGGATGGGATCTGTGGCCAATCCTCCATGAACCATGACGCCTGCAGCAATGCCCACACAGATCCGATTCATCTCCTCTACAGTGATACATTCAGAAATCTTGTCCAGACCTGGGCCGCCATATTTCTTTGGACATCGAAGGCAGAGAAGGTGTTCTTTCCCCAGGATGGGAAAGAGTTGAACAGGGAAGGTTTCTTTCCGCTCATATTCCTCAACGAGGGGGCTAACCTCTCTCTCATAAATTTCTCGAACCCTCTTTTGAAAAGCTTTCTGTTCGTCACTCAGTTCATAAAACATCTGGGTTCTTTCCTCCTTGAAAATTCACTTTTCTTTCTTGCTTCCATCGGGATTGTATTCATACCAACCCCGGCCGGTCTTTCGTCCGAGTTCGCCTGCCTTCACCTTTCGCCTTAAAAGTTGAGGAGGATAATATCTCATGTCCTTACTCTCTTCATAGATAGCCAGAAGCGCACCGTAAGAGACATCCAAACCCACTAAATCTCCGGTCTCGAAAGGTCCCATCCTCCTGCCAAAAGCGAGACGGACTCCTTTATCAATGTCTTCTACCGTTCCAATGCCTTGTTCCAAAAGATGAATCGCCTCGATGTAGCCCACAAGATTGATCCGGTTGAGAAGGAATCCAGGCACATCGCTCTCCACCCGAATGGGCTCCTTACCGATACTCTTGACAAAATTGACCCCTACCCGAATTGTCTCTTCAGAAGTCCTCACACCTCTCACCACCTCTACAACTTCCATCATGGGCACAGGATTGAAAAAGTGGAGCCCGAGAATTTTTTCTGGCCTTCTACTAACGGCGGCGATCTCAGTAATTGGAATCGCAGAGGTATTGGTGGCGAGGATTGTCTCCGGGGGACAAATCTGATCCAACTTCTTAAAGACCTCCTGTTTAAGCTCCAACTTTTCAAAGACAGCCTCTATGACCAGATCCGCTTCAGAGGCCCTATCCCAACCTGTACCGATCTGTATTCGGTCCATGACGGATTGTAGGTTTCCTTTTATCTTACCCTTTTCAATCAATTTGGAGGTGGACCAGGCAATGTTCTTCAGGGCTCGATTCAGGATCTCCTGCTCGATATCGGCCAAGAAGGTCTCAATACCTGACTGAGCGCAGACCTGAGCAATACCGCTTCCCATCAACCCAGCCCCCACAACGAATACTTTGGATATGGTCATTGGATCCTCCCTCAGAATCGTCTATACATAACCTAAATTGAGCGATTTTTTCACCCCTCACAAGGGGGGCGGAGAGGCCGAAAAGCCTTTTAGAGCGGTCACCTTTGATAGATTGAATCAATTAGGGGGCCAGTTCAATCATCATCGGTTTAGTGAAAGCTTAAGGTCCATTGCCCAAACGTTCAACGTATCGCATTCTAAAAGGGTTGGAGGCATCTCTGCCTCCTTTGTGAGATAGGGTGAATCGCTCAATTTAGGCATAACATAACCCCACTGACCTCCCCTTAAGATAAGGAGAGGAATATACCCCCTCTTGGATTAAGAGGGGGTAGGGAGGGTTATCATAAGATCAAAACGGATACTTCCCTATTTTTATGGTGTAGTCGGCGATCTCCCGCCTCAATGCAATTGTATTCACAGGGGTAAAACGGCTCAATTTCTTCAGTGCAGAAAGCTGTGTCCTGAGCATATCGCCTTCAGCCACTCCAGCCAATGCTCTTTTTGCGTATGTTTCCAGCCGATCGAACGCATCATTGATAAAGACCTTGACCATGGCCTTCTGAATCTGTCCTCTCTCATCCATAGGTTTCCCCAAGGTTTTCATCGCACGTAATAGGCCACTCTCCATGGCAAAGACTTGAATGACCATGTCGCTGATCAATCCCAAGAGCTCCTGCTCCTCTGCCAATTTCATCATATACTTTTGCACGGCTGCGCCGATGACCAGGAGGCTGATCTTCTTTGCTATATCAACCATCTCTTGCTGTAAGGTCAGTTTTCCATCGTCACTTTCCACTTTTGGACGAAGGGAGAGGAGTTCGCCGGCTAACTTCTGGGCTGCTCCAAGCAATGGAAGGCGATTCTTCATGGCCCGTTTGGTCAACATGTCCATGATGAGCAGGCGATTGATCTCGTTCGTCCCTTCCCAGATCCGGTTGATCCGGGCATCTCTGTATCCCCGCTCCACTGGATAATCGTGAATGTATCCATATCCACCGTGAATCTGGACGGCCTCATCCACAATATAACCAGCCATCTCCGAACAGAAGATCTTATTAATGGAGTCTTCGATGTTATACTCTTCAATCCCTTTGGCCATCTGCATCATGACATCTTCAGCATGTCGATCGATCCGGCGGAGGATCTGCTCAGTGAGCCCCCCTGTCCGGTAAACCATGCTCTCCATAATGAAGGCCTGAATGGCCATTTCAGCGATCTTATGTTTAATCAAACCGAATTCAGCAATCGGTTTGCCAAACTGGACCCTCTTTTTGGCATAGGTGACTGCTTCCTGCATGGCCCTCTTTGATCCTCCGACAGCGCCTGCACCCAGAGCAAAGCGGCCCATATTGAGCACGTTTAAGGCCACGACATGGCCCTTTCCAATCTCTCCAAGGATATTTTCTACAGGGACTTTGACATCGGAGAAGATGACGCTTCGTGTCGAAGAGCCTTTCACGCCCATCTTGTTCTCTTCCTCATCCACAGAGACCCCTTCATAATTTCGTTCCACAATGAAAGCGGTAAATTTGTCTCCATCCACCTTGGCATAGGTGGTAAAGACATCTGCGATGCCGGCATTGGTGATAAATTGCTTCTGGCCATTCAGAATGTAATATTTCCCATCTGGGCTAAGCGTTGCCGTCGTCTTTGCATTCAGAGCGTCGGAACCTGCTTCTGGCTCAGTCAGGGCATAGGCGCCGATCATCTCTCCTGTGGCAAGCTTCGGAAGATAGCGTTTCTTCTGATTCGGATTTCCAAAGAAGACAATGGGAAGGGAACCGATTCCGGTCTGGGTTCCGAAGGTGGCCATGAATGAGCCTCCTGCCTGAGCCATCTTTTCCCAGAGCAGAAGCGAGCTGACCTTATCCAGATCCTGTCCTCCGTACTCCTCAGGGATGTCTGCAGCGAGGAATCCCAACTCTCCTGCTTTCTTGAGCAAGCGAACAAGAACCCCTTCCTTCTTCTCTTCAATCTCTTCGCTCACCGGATGAATTTCGCCCTCCACAAATTCAGTGACTGCCTTGGCAATCAGAAGCTGTTCTTCATTGAAGTCCTCTGGCGTGAAGACTTCTTGTGGTGAAATCGACTCGATTAAAAACGCTCCTCCCTTCACAAACTCTTCCATAATTACCTCCTGGTATAATGATACTAATATTGAGTGGGACATCTCCCTTTATAGTTCTTTCTTGCAATTAAACAGTAATCCCACCCAGCCTCCCCTTATATTAAGATGAGGTATGGAGGGGTTAAAGAGAAGAAATACCTACAAAAAATATTACGGATCTTTTAATAATACACCTACATCTGGCTGTCCAGGGAAATTGAGATTGTCAATAAAAAAACCTTAATCTCCAAACCGAATTGCTCGTTTTAAGATTTTTCCGGTGGGGCCTTTTGGAATTTCCTTCACCAGATGAACCTTCCGGGGATATTTATAAGGGGCTACCTGTTCTTTAACGTATTGGCGCAACGCCTCCGCAGTCGTATGGGATCCTTCCCGGAGAGCAACAACGGCAGCGACCTCCTCACCTAATTCAGAGTCCGGAATGCCAATGACTGCAGCCTCAATTACATCCGGATGGGTGTATAGGATTTCCTCAATCTCCCGGGGGTACACATTATACCCTCCGCGAATGATCATGTCCTTCTTTCGATCCACGATATAGATATATCCATCTTCATCCCTCTTAGCCAGATCGCCCGTATGTAACCATCCTCCCCGAATCGTTTCAGCGGTTGCTTCGGGCTGATTATGGTATCCTTTCATGACCCCGGGTCCACGGACGATCAATTCTCCCACTTCTCCGGAAGAAACATCTTCCTCCTGATCGTTCACAATGCGGGCTTCAAAACCCGGGATGGGAAGGCCAATGGAGCCGGGCCGGGTCGGCCGGCCAAAAGGATTCTCAACACAGACGGGGGAACACTCCGTCAGTCCATAGCCTTCATAGATGGTCGTTTGGAAACGATCTTCAAACTGACGGAGGACTTCTACTGGGAGGGAGGCCCCTCCTGACACACAGAAGCGAAGCCCGGATCGTCTTGGTGGATGGGAATCGACCAGTTTCACCAGACGATTGAAGACGGTGGGCACAGCAATCAGGATTGAACTTTCTTCCTCTTCAATGGCGGATAAGAGTTCTTCGGCCTCAAAGTGGGGCCAGAGCCGAATCGTCAACCCCAGATGGATGGAAGCATTGAGAACACTGGTCTGCCCATAGATATGGAAAAATGGAAGGACGCCAAAGACTACATCCATGGGATCGGTTGACCGCATGTTGGCTACGGTCATGGCGTTGTTAGCCATACTATAGTGAGTAAGCATGGCCCCTTTGGGCAGGCCAGTTGTGCCGCTGGTGTAGATGATTGCCCAGGTATCATCATCCCGAGTCTGAACAGGAGTGAAAGGTTTATCCTCCTTGAAAAGTTCATTGAGCGGAATCCATCCCTGACCGTAATTTACTCCCTGGGCAATACGCAGATCTATTTTGGGTAATGCCTCCATTACCTGATATGGATGTTCGAGATAGTCCTTATGACCGATAAAAGCCCGTGCACCAGAGTCTTTGAAGATATGATCAAGCTCTCCCTTACGATAAAGGAAATTGACGGGCAGAACTATTGCCCCAATCTTGGCCAACGCATAATAGATGATGACCCACTCGATCGAATTTGGGATCATCAGTACACAAACCTCTCCAGGCCGAAGTCCTGTATGGACGAGGCCGTGGGATAAACGATCCACCTCTCTGTTCAATTCTCCATAGCTGAGGGTGCGGTCATGAAAGCGAATGGCTGGATGCTTTGGGCGACGTTTAGCGCTTTCGATGAGAAGGCTGGATATGTTCATGATCACATTCCTGTTATTTTATCTTCGGACCATCCATCGGAACCGAATGAGACTTCGCCTTGTGGTTCCGATGGACGGTTAGCCATCGTACTCATCCTTCCGGGGAGAACGTTTTCCATCAGGGGAGTAACTGTAGAACCCCTTTCCCGATTTTCTTCCAAGATAACCCTTAGACACCATCCGTTCTATGAGATTGGAGCTTGGGGCCAAATGACCTGCGCCAAGGGTTTTCAAGGTATGCCCCACCCGGGCGACCGTATCCAGCCCTGCATTATCGGCAATTTCAAAAGGACCGGCATTCCAGCCGTAACCAAGCCGCATGCCAATATCCACATCTTCAGGGGTAACAATCCCTTGGTCAACCAGATCAACGGCCTCTCGGAAGGCTGCAGAGAAGATTCGATTCATCACAAAGCCAGGAATATCCCGCTTGACCTGAACCGGAACTTTCCCCAATGATCGAACCAAAGCGATGCCCTGTTCGAAGACTTCCTGGGAGGTTTTCTCACCTTTCACCACTTCGACCAGCCCCATGAGAGGTACCGGCCCAAAGAAATGGAGCCCTAACACCCTCTCCGGCGAGGTCGTTTCCTCAGCAAGACGGGTGATCGGAAGGGTAGAGGTATTTGTCGCAAGAGGAGTTTCCTTAGGGGCGATTCGGTCGAGTTGTTGGAAAATACGGCGTTTCACTTCCTCATTCTCGATAACCGCCTCAATCACCCAATCCATACTGGAAGCACATGACAGGTCTTCTTCGAGTGAGATGCGGGCGAGCACCTTTTGAGCAGGATCATTGAGGAGGCCCCTTTTTTCAAATTTCTCCACGGAACAACGGATCTCTTTAAGTGCCTTCTCTGCGATCGAGGCGCCAATATCCATCAGATGAACCTGGTAACCCGCCTGTGCCGATACCTGGGCGATTCCAGCACCCATAAAGCCTGCGCCTACGACCAGAATTTTTTTTGTCTTCTTCAAAGTTTCAGGCTGTGTGGATTTTTCGACCATTTCAACAAACCTTCCTGCTCTTATGATTTTGGTTTAAAAATGTCAATCAATGACATTTAGGAAACCTCTCCTTTGGGGATTGCCCGTCTCTTCTTTCCAAGTCCTGGGATGAGGGGTGAGATCAGAAGGAAGAGGGCGAGAATTAGAGAGGCCGCAGCCAGAGGTCTGACCAAGAAGATAGAAAAGTCTCCCTGCGATATGATTAAAGACTTTCGCAGATTATTCTCCATCAATGGTCCCAGGACAAAGGCCAAAACGAGCGGGGCGCCCTCGTAGCCAAACTTTTTCATCAAATACCCTATGATTCCGAAGATGAGCATCAAATAGATATCGAAGACCGAATTCATAACTGTGTAGACGCCGATCAGACAGAAAAGGAGAATCAAAGGGAAGAGGATCTTGTAGGGAACCTTGAGAACCCGAACCCAGATGGTGATCAGGGGGAGGTTGAGAATGAGAAGCATGATGTTTCCGATATACATGCTTGCGACCACTCCCCAGAAAACATTGGGATTCTGTTTCATCATTAAAGGACCGGGTGTGACACCGTGGATCATCAGGGCTCCCAGAAGCATGGCCATGATCACATTGGGAGGGATGCCCAAGGTCATGAGCGGAATGAACGCCCCTCCTGTTGCAGCATTGTTCGCTGACTCTGGCCCAGCCACCCCTTCAATGGCGCCTGTTCCAAATTGTTCCGGGTGCTTCGACATCCGTTTTTCGATGGCATAAGAGATAAAAGACGAGATGACCGCTCCTCCTCCGGGAAGAATTCCAAGGAAGAATCCGAGCAGAGACCCCCTGGCAATAGACCCTGTTGAATCCTTCCAATCTTTGGCGGTAGGAAGGAGTCCTTTCACTTTTGTTTTAAGTATCTCTCTTTGAACCACCTGCTCAATATTGAGAAAGACTTCAGAGATTCCGAAAAGGCCCATGACAACGGGTACCAGTCCCACTCCATCTATTAGCTCCATCTTTCCAAAAGTGAAGCGTGGGCGGGCATTGATCGAATCAAGGCCTACCAGTCCGAGGACGAGCCCGAAGGCGGCCATGATCAGGGCCTTTGGCATGGAGCCTTGGGCTAAGTAGATCAGGATGGTGAGGCCCAGGACCATGAGTGTAAAATATTCCGGAGGTCCAAAACGGAGTGCGAATTGGGATAGGGGAGGGGCCAGAAGCATCAGGCCGAGGATGGAGAGCGTGCCAGCAATAAATGAGCCGAAAGCGGCCATTCCCAGAGCAGGACCTGCGCGGCCTTGTTGGGCCATCTGGTATCCGTCAAGGCAGGTAACCACGGAGGCGGCTTCTCCGGGGATGTTGACCAGGATGGATGTGGTTGATCCTCCATACATGGCTCCGTAATAGATTCCGGCAAGCATGATGATGGCTGCTTCTGGAGAAGCCTTAAACGTCGTTGGTAGGAGCAGTGACATGGCTCCTACAGGGCCGATCCCTGGCAAAACGCCAACCAGTGTGCCGATGAATACTCCAACGAAACAATAGAAGAGATTCACGGGTTGGAGGGCAACCGAGAAACCCATTCCAAGATGATTCAAAAAATCCATATCCTATCCAATCCCCAAAAATCCTTTTGGAAGCGGACTCCTCAGCCAGAGATGGAATAGTCCATAGGCCGCAAATGTACTGACGATCGCCCCGAGAATGGCCCATGTCCATCTCTGTGGCTCGATGGCTTTAAAAAGGAAGATGAGCAGAAGGATGGTGCTCAGGATAAACCCCAATGGAACAAAGACGTAAGCATAGAGTATGAGGGCTCCCAGGATGGAGATCACTTTCTTCCAGCGGATTCCGGTCCATAAGGTTTTTAACTCTCCAGCAACAGCGGGTTTCTTTATCGCTTGGATGAGGATCGTCAGGGATAATCCGATCATGACGATCCCCACCCAGAAAAACATGAACCCGGACCCAGGATCATGCAGGGTTCCGAGATCCAAGTCATACCCTCCATAGCAGAGCCCAAAACCCATGGCCATCCAGAAAAGAGAACTGATGATATCTCTTTTTTTCACCTCAACCTCTGATGCTAATCCTTTTTCAGACCCATTTTTTCCATATTCTCTCTTTCCTCTTCGCACAATTCCTTCACATATTTTACGTAATCTTCCGTGTTTTTATAAAAGGGCTCCATATCATACTTTTCGAGGATTTTCTGATAGGCAGGATCCTCCATCCCTTTCTTAAAAGCATCGTGGAGGATCTTAACAACCTTGGGGTCCATTCCCTTAGGGCCTGCAATGCCAAAAGGGGAGTTAGAGACGATTCCATAGCCCAGCTCTTTCAGCGTTGGAACCGTTGGGTATTTCTTGGTCCGTTGATTTCCCCAGGTGACCAGAAGGCGAAGTTCACCGGCATCCACCTGAGGGGCCCATCCGGAGGCATCTGCCGCTGCCACGACATGACCGCCTAACACGGCGGCTACAGACTCTGCAGTGCCTTTCATTGGGACCTGGACCCATTTGATTCCATGTTTGCGGGCGAACATTTCCATGGTGACATGAAGGGAGGTTCCAGCTCCTGGAGTGGCATAGGTTACTTTGCCAGGGTTTGCTTTAGCATAAGCCACGAACTCATCCCAGGTCTTCCAGGGAGCGTCCTTTCTCACCACCACCCCAAAACAATATCCTGTCAGATGGATGATGTAAGTGAAGTCTTTTAATGGATCCCAGGTTGACTTCATCATATAGGGATATCGAAATACGGTGATGGGTATTTGAGAAACCGTGTAACCATCGGGTTTTGCAGTGGCTGCCATGGTTGCCGGGCCGACTGTTCCTCCGCCTCCGGCCTTATTCTCTGCTACAACAGGTTGTCCAAGATGTTTGCTTGTGGTTTCAGCCAGGACTCGCAAAGAGATATCTGTCGCTCCCCCTGGAGCCCATGGAATGATTAGGGTGACCGGTTTTGAAGGAAAGTCAGTGGCCATGATAGGAGAAGGGAAAAAAGAGAGCATCACAACCATGGAAAACAAAATGCCGACATTTGTATAGCTTTTCATGGTTTTTCTCCTTTCTTTAAATAGGATTTGTTCCAACAATT
>Ga0209207_1001426_pt1 | contig 11110 bp, 10 predicted proteins | sample SaghotsprinmetaG_FD_184140 | JGI IMG/M metagenome (GOLD analysis project Ga0209207, IMG submission 184140) | Hot spring microbial communities from South Africa to study Microbial Dark Matter (Phase II) - Sagole hot spring metaG (SPAdes) (version 3) | ecosystem: Environmental > Aquatic > Thermal...
GCTTTCGAGGAATTTGGTTTCGAGGCCCCAGAGCTGCAGGAAGGCCTGGTTGTAGAACTGCAGGCGGCGATCCGCGTCGAAGATCGCAACCGGAGTCGCCAGATGGTCGAGCGTATCGGCGTGGCTCTTCAGGGTTCGGGCTAGTTCCTCCCTCAGCGTCTCGGCAGACGAGACGTCGATCGCCATGCCACAGGAGCCGCCCGGGCCTCTGACATCGACGACGTCGAAGAAGGTGCGCGCTCCACGAACGGCCGTCGAGACAGTGTCTTGGAAGGGAGATTCCGGAGTGGCGGAAGCCTTGATCTTTTCTCTAGTGAGAGTGCCCAGAATTTCGCGCCCCTCCTGCACCGCCTGCTGCGGCGAGCTGGCTTCCACGGCATCGCTATAGGCCTGGTTCACCCAGACCAGGCGACCTTCGCCATCCCGCTGCCACACAGGCTGCTCAATGGAATCGAGGAGCGACTCGAAGGTCGCGATCGAGCTGCGCAATCTGTTGCGCTCGATCTTCAACTCGGCGAGTTCAGCACGCAGGTTGTCGAGCGCGACGAAATGCGCGTAAGCCCGACCGCCATAAAGCTTGCCTTGAACCTCAAGAACCTCTCCACGCTGGGTCTCTACGACGAGATCGAAGGATTTTGCGCTGAGCCGCAGGCCCTCGATGGCCCGCTCGACTTCGCTTGCCGAATGAGGCTTCAACCACCGGCCGAAAGCGAGAAAATCGGGATCTTGCTGGGGAGCGCCGGTTTCTGCAGGAAGCTGACCGAGCAACTCAGCCTTGCCGTTGTGACCGTCCCAGATCACTGTGCGGCGGTTCTTGTCGGCAATCAGCGTCTGATATCGCGAGATCTTGTGCTGGCTGTCGGAAAAGGCAGAGCGAAGCTCGCGCACTTCAACATCCAGCCGGTTGCGCTGCCGAAGCAGGACGGCAGCGAAAATCAGGGCAGCAGAAACCGTACCCAGAAGCACGGCATAACCGGCCACGTCAGCGCTATCGAAGCTGCGCAATGGAGTAGCAGCGGACTGCGCATGTGCAAATCCGGGCATTGCCAGCCCGCTAAGTGCGCTGCCGCAGGCCAATACGCCGCGCATGGCGGACATGGCGGAACGACCCGCCCGCCTGAACAGCGTTGCGGACGTTGTCTGAGTTTCTGGCCGCCAGAGGCTTCGAAAACCGGCCGTCATAGCCGTATCCCGCTGACGCGGGGCGCGTTGATGTACCGACATTCTCGGTCTGTCTCCGTCTTATTATGTGCCGCATCGTCGACAAGACATCCGTATCCGGGAGCCACTCACGAAGCTCACGAATCAAGTCCTAAAACAATACCTTCGATGGTTAATGTCGGGAAGGCCGGGGGCCAAAAAAGAAAGCGGCACCCTTGTCAAGGTGCCGCCTACTAGATGTAGATATTATCCAGCTATATTTTAGTAGCGGTAGTGTTCGGACTTGAACGGACCTTGCGGTGTGACGCCGATATAGGCGGCCTGTTCGTCGGAAAGCGTCGTCAGCTTCACGCCGAGCTTTTCGAGATGCAGGCGAGCGACCTTTTCATCAAGGTGCTTCGGCAGGACATAGACGCCTGGCTTGTACTCATCCGTCTTCGCAAACAGCTCGATCTGACCGAGAACCTGGTTGGTGAAGGAGGCGGACATGACGAAGGACGGGTGGCCGGTGGCATTGCCCAGGTTCAGCAGACGGCCTTCCGAAAGAAGGATCATCCGGTTGCCCTTCGGGAACTCGATCATGTCGACCTGCGGCTTGATGTTCGTCCACTTCAGATTGCGCAGCGAGGCGACCTGAATTTCGTTGTCGAAGTGTCCGATATTGCCGACGATCGCCATGTCCTTCATCTCGCGCATGTGCTCGATGCGGATGACGTCCTTGTTGCCGGTGGTGGTGATGAAGATGTCAGCCGACGAGACGACGTCTTCCAGCGTGACAACCTCAAACCCATCCATCGCAGCCTGCAGGGCGCAGATCGGATCGACTTCCGTGACCTTGACGCGGGCGCCGGCGCCACGCAGGGAGGCGGCCGAACCCTTGCCGACGTCGCCATAGCCGCAGACGACGGCGACCTTGCCGGCCATCATCACGTCGGTACCGCGGCGAATGCCGTCGACCAGCGATTCCTTGCAGCCATACTTGTTGTCAAACTTCGACTTGGTGACCGAGTCGTTGACGTTGATCGCCGGGAAGGGGAGGAGGCCCTTCTTGGCGAGTTCATAGAGGCGATGGACGCCGGTGGTGGTCTCTTCGGTCACACCCTTGATCGCGTCGCGCTGCTTGGTGAACCAGCCGGGGGTTGCAGCGAGGCGCTTCTTGATCTGTGCAAACAGGATCTCTTCTTCTTCCGAGCCCGGATTGGACAGCACGTCTTCGCCAGCTTCTGCGCGGGCTCCGAGCAGGATGTACATGGTGGCATCGCCACCATCATCCAGGATCATGTTTGAGAAGCCGCCATCGGTCCACTGGAAGATCTTGTCGGTATAGTCCCAGTAATCGGTGAGCGATTCACCCTTGACCGCAAAAACCGGAATGCCGGCGGCAGCGATGGCCGCAGCGGCGTGATCCTGGGTCGAGAAGATGTTGCAGGATGCCCAGCGGACATCAGCGCCGAGCGCGACGAGGGTTTCGATCAGAACGGCCGTCTGGATCGTCATGTGCAGCGAACCGGTGATCCGGGCGCCCTTCAGCGGCTTGCTCGCGCCGAACTCTTCGCGGCAGGCCATCAGGCCCGGCATTTCGGTTTCAGCGATGCTGATTTCCTTGCGGCCGAAATCGGCAAGACCGATATCGGCGATGACGTAGTCATGTTTGCTCATGGGATTCTCCGGCTGGATCCGACCCGATCCGCATCTCAGGCGGATGGACTAACTGGCGCTCCCGCAGATATCTGTCTGCAGGGCTTGCTGGATCTTCTATCAGGGAAAGGCGGCAAACGCAATCTGACATAAAGAAGTCTTTATGTCTTTATGTGTGGATGCTTTACATCTCTTCACCAAAGCGGTCGGCGACGAGGGAAGCGAGCGCATTCATAACGTCTTCAGCCTGCGCACCAGAGGCGGTCACGCAGATCGAGCAGCCGGGACTCGCCGCCAGCATCATCAATCCCATGATCGAGGTTCCGCCCACTGTCGTTCCGTCTTTTGACACGCTGACCGTCGCGTTGAAGCCGCTGACGGTCTGGACGAACTTGGCCGAGGCGCGGGCATGAAGGCCGCGCTTGTTGATGATCAGCAGATCACGCGTGATGACGTCGCTCATGATGTCACTTACCACTCAGCACGCGGCTCGCGACATTGATGTACTTCCGGCCGGCTTCGGAGGCCTCGACAAGAGCGCGGTCCATGTCGTTATCACCCCGAACACCGGCGAGTTTGATGAGCATCGGCAGATTGACGCCAGCGATAACTTCGATGCGACCGGTGTTCATGACGGAGATTGCGAGATTCGACGGCGTGCCACCGAACATGTCTGTCAGAATGATCACGCCATGCCCGTCATCCGCCCGCAAGACTGCATCGAGAATGTCCTGCCGGCGCTGATCCATGTCATCTTCGGGGCCGATCGAAACGGTCTCGATGAATTTCTGTGGCCCTACGACGTGTTCCACTGCGTGGTGAAACTCTTCAGCCAGCTTGCCATGTGTGACAAGCACAAGTCCGATCATTCTCTATTGCCCCTTAGCGCAAGTCCCGACAGATAGCTCAGGATAGGCGTTTCGTCCATCAGTGGGTCGCCATCTTGTCGATCAAAGCGGGAAGTGCAAGCCAAAACAGCGTGTATTTCATCCAGATCGCTGCAGAGTTCGCATCCGTGCAAAAATCACATTCAATGGAAAACGGCTCCAGGAGAGCAATCTGATGGCTGGCAGACGAATGGTGGGAGTGACGTCGATGACCTCATTATCCGGCGGAAGTCGATCCGCTTCATGGTCCGCCACGGGTAGGATTGCGTAATGCAGAGCCGCTTCGGCGACATGATCGACGCAGACAATGCCGGTATAGCGCAACTCGATCAGTCCCCGGATCTGCTCAAAACCCGTGCCGATGACCGCCCCCTGCCGCTGCGATACCAGGACGCGATCGTCGGAAATCAACCCCCCGGAGCATCCCATAAGCTTGGCCTCGGCGAGACAGGCGAATGCCAGGGACGACTTGCCGCTTCCGGATGGCCCCAGGAACAAGAGGCCGACGCCATCAATGGTTATGGCGGTTGCGTGAATGTTTTCCGGCGTTTCACTCATGGAGGCACGCCGACAGGCAGGGACAGGATGAACCGCGCCCCGATGATGCGGCCCGTGGCGGGATCCATCACGTTCTCCGCCCTCAACGTCCCGGCGTGAGCTTCCGCAATCTGTCGGCTGATCGACAGGCCGAGACCGGAGTTCTGACCAAAGCTCTCACCTTCGGGACGGTCGGTGTAGAAGCGCTCGAAGATGCGATCAATGTCCTCTGCCTGAATGCCGGGGCCGTTGTCCTCCACCTGGATCAGGCATCGGCTGCGGTTGCGTGACAGCTTGACAAGGATCCGCCCGGTCTCATCCGGCACGAAAGATCGGGCATTTTCGATCAGGTTGGTGACGATCTGGCCAAGGCGCAGGTCATGCCCGTTGACCACGAATTGCTGGTTCGAACCGTGCTTCTGATCGATCACATAATCGATCTGCACCGCCTTCTTGCCGCTGCGGATCTCGCGCGAGATCTCCACGAGGCTCGAGACCAGCACTTCCAGATCCACAGGCTTGGCATCCGAGCGCGCTAGCTCCGCGTCCAGGCGGGATGCATCCGAGATGTCGCTGATCAGGCGGTCGAGGCGGCGCACATCATGTTGGATGATGTCCATCAACCGCTGCCGGGATTGATCGGTCTTGGCGAGTGGCAGCGTTTCCACAGCGGAGCGCAGCGATGTCAGTGGGTTTTTGAGCTCGTGGCTGACATCGGCAGCGAAACTCTCGATCGCATCGATTCGATCGTAAAGCGCCGTGGTCATTTCGCGGAGCGCGATCGACAGATTCCCGATTTCGTCCTGGCGGATCGAGAAATCGGGGATCTCCTCGCGTTCCTTGGCGCCACGGCGAACACGAATGGCTGCAGCCGAGAGACGGCGAAGAGGGTTTGCGATGGTTGAGGACAACAGCAGAGAAACAACGATGTTGACGAGGGTCGCGACACCGAAAACGCGCAGGATGGCCAGCCGCTCGGCGTGAACGATCTTGTCGATGTCGCCGGCTTGTGTGGAAAGCAGAAGCACGCCCAGCACGGCGCGTGATCTCTGGACCGGCACGGCCACGGAAACGATCAACTCCCCTTGATCGGTCACCCGCACAACGGCTCCGCGAACGCCTGTGAGCGCATTCATCACTTCCGGATAGATCGAGCCGTCACCACCGGGGGCTTCGCGGTAAACCGGCAGATTGCCCGGCTGCAGGATCGTGTTGAAAAGGCGTGTAATCCAGTCCGTGAAGCTGGTGGAGTCATTGTCCACCGGCGGCAGGTCGAAGCGCAGCACCTGACCGCGCGAATAGAGATGCCGGGAGTCAAGCAGCAGGTTCGCATCCGCATCGAACAGCCGGGCGCGAATTCGGGTGGGGGAGATCAGCCGACGAAGAACCGGCGCAACGCGCTCGGGGTTGATCGGGAACTCCAGATCTTCGTCATTGGGTACGGGCGTGATGCTCTGGCCGGCCTGGAGCTCAAGCAGCTTCTCGGGGTCGATGGTGATCGAGTTTGTATCAACCGAGGCCGAGGCCGAAACGGCGGCGGCTATGATTTCACCCTGGGTGAGAAGGCTTTCGACACGCGCATCAATCAGCCCTTCGCGGAACTGATTGAGATACATGATGCCGCCAACGAGCACGATCAGTGCGGCGAGGTTGAAGAAGACGATGCGGCGCGTCAGGCTTGAAAAAAGCGCGTGTCCGAAAATGCGGCGGATCAGCGTGAAGGGATGGGAGAACAGCCGGCGCTGTCCAGAGCCGGCATCCGGCTCCTCCAGATGTCCCTCGTCAACCTGCTGGGTCAAACCTTTACCTTTCGTCCACACGCTCGATCGTCAGGTCGGCACCGGCGATCGCCCGCATGACCTCACGCTGCTTCGCGGAACCGGTAGCCCACACCGTAGAGGGTTTCAATCATGTCGAAGTCGGTGTCGACCATCTTGAACTTCTTGCGGAGTCGCTTGATGTGGCTGTCGATGGTGCGATCATCCACATAGACCTGCTCGTCATAGGCTGCATCCATCAAGGCGTCTCGGCTCTTGACGACGCCAGGGCGTTGGGCGAGTGAATGCAGAATCAGGAATTCCGTCACGGTGAGCGTCACCGGATCACCCTTCCACGTGCAGGTGTGCCGTTCCTGATCCATCACCAATTGGCCCCGCTCGAGCGTGCGGGCCTGCTGCTCGGGGCTACCCTTGGCGGGGCCGCCGCCGGCCGCAAGCGTTTCCCGGCTTGCCGATCGGCGAAGGATCGCCTTCACGCGCTCGACCAGCAGGCGCTGCGAGAACGGCTTCGTTATGAAGTCGTCGGCGCCCATCTTCAGGCCGAACAGTTCATCGATCTCCTCATCCTTGGACGTGAGGAATATCACCGGAATATCGGATTTCTGGCGCAGGCGGCGCAGCAACTCCATCCCATCCATGCGCGGCATCTTGATGTCGAAGATGGCGAGCTGTGGCGGTCGGGCCAGAAGACCATCGAGAGCCGAGGCGCCATCGGTGTAGGTTTCGACTTTATAACCTTCCGCTTCGAGCGCGATGGAAACCGAAGTCAGAATGTTGCGGTCGTCATCCACGAGGGCGATCGTCTGCATAGTGTACGTCTCCGTCATCGTTGCGCTGCTCCTGGTCTGTCCAGCCCAGCTCTGGTTCCATGGCAGTGCGATATGGGGATAAAGGTGGAACAAATTGTGGCAGAGGGGAAGGGGCAGGCGGAGGAGATTGCGCTCTAAGCGCAAAATAGCGCCCATTGGTGGTGACCGTACAGGTGGAATGGAAGCGGAACTAAACGATTTAAAAAGACCATTTTCCGTTTTAAATCGATTAAATAATTGATATCATTATATTTTTTCGACTGGCGCCTTGCAATTCAGATCGCTGGCGTTTAGTTTTCCCTCATTCAAGTTCAGCCCATGTGAGAGGAAGGCGCACCATGGAGGAATTCGGCGTGAGGAACCCGGCTGCGGGGATCGCGGAAATCGGCTTGGGAAAGGCCGCCAGCGTTCGCTACAATCTCCTGGAGGCTGCCCTTTATGAGGAAGCCATCCGCCGGGGCGAGGCCGAACTGACGGCCGATGGCGCGTTGCGCGCCCTGACCGGCCAGCACACGGGTCGCTCTGCCAAGGACAAGTTCGTCGTTCGCGATGCAAAGACCGATGGCCAGATCTGGTGGGACAACAACAAGCCGATGTCTCCGGAGCATTTCGCTGTGCTGCACCAGGACATGCTGGCTCATGCTGCAGGCAAGGATCTCTTCGTTCAGGACCTGATCGGTGGTGCCGATGCCGACAACGCCCTGCCGACCCGGGTCGTGACCGAATTCGCCTGGCACTCGCTTTTCATCCGCAACCTGCTGATTCGCCCCGAGCGCGAATCCCTTCAAGGTTTTCTGCCGAAGCTGACGATCATCGACTTGCCGAGCTTCCGCGCGGATCCTGCCCGCCATGGCTGCCGGACAGAAACAGTGATCGCCTGCGACCTGACCAATGGCATCGTCCTCATCGGCGGCACGTCCTATGCCGGCGAGATGAAGAAGTCGGTTTTCACGGTCCTCAACTACCTGCTGCCGTCGAAGGGCGTCATGCCTATGCATTGCTCGGCCAATGTGGGCCCGGAGGGCGACGCTGCCGTCTTCTTCGGTCTGTCCGGCACCGGCAAGACCACGCTTTCCGCAGACCCCAAGCGCACGCTGATCGGAGACGATGAACACGGCTGGGGCGAAAACGGCATCTTCAACTTCGAAGGTGGCTGCTACGCCAAGACCATCCGTCTTTCGGCCGAAGCCGAACCGGAGATCTACGCAACGACCAAGCGCTTCGGCACCGTGCTGGAAAACGTCGTGCTCGACGAGAACCGCGTTCCCGATTTCAACGACGGTTCGCTGACGGAAAACACGCGCTGCGCTTACCCGCTGCATTTCATTCCGAACGCGTCGGAAAGCGGGATCGCACCGCATCCGAAGACGATCATCATGCTGACGGCCGATGCCTTCGGCGTGTTGCCGCCGATCGCCAAGCTGACGCCGGAACAGGCCATGTACCACTTCCTGTCCGGCTACACCGCAAAGGTAGCCGGCACTGAAAAGGGTGTAACAGAGCCGGAAGCAACCTTCTCGACCTGCTTCGGCGCACCTTTCATGCCGCGTCATCCGACCGAATACGGCAACCTGCTGCGTGACCTGATCGCCCGCCACAAGGTCGACTGCTGGCTGGTCAACACCGGCTGGACCGGGGGCGCCTATGGCACCGGTAACCGCATGCCGATCAAGGCGACGCGCGCCCTTCTGACGGCGGCCCTGACGGGCGAATTGAAGAAGGCCGAAATGCGCACCGATGCAAACTTCGGCTTCGCCGTTCCGGTCGCCGTGGCCGGCGTCGATACGAAGATCCTCGATCCGCGTTCGACCTGGGCAGACGGCGCGGCCTACGACGCCCAGGCGAAGAAACTGGTGGGCATGTTCATCGACAACTTCGCCAAGTTCGAAGCCCATGTCGACGGCAAGGTCCGCGATGCGGCGCCGGGCATTCGCCTCGCTGCCGAGTGACCGATTGCAATTCCTGAGGAGGAGAGAGGCCCGGCAGGTTTGCCGGGCCTCTTTTGCTTGGCGCTTGCCTTTGCTTCAGCCTCGGCCGATATGGGATCGCAGAAAGAGACCGATGACATGGCAAGCGAACCCTTAGAGATCAACAATCGCATCACGATCGCGGGCTGGGAACTGACGGAGCAGTTCGTGCTGGCCGGTGGCCCGGGCGGTCAGAACGTCAACAAGGTCTCGACCGCCGTCCAGCTCTTCTTCAATCTGCTGGGGTCGCCTTCGCTCAACGATCGCGTGAAGCAGAATGCCGCCAAGCTCGCTGGCAAGCGCCTGTCGAAAGAGGGCGTGCTGATGATCGAGGCCAGCCGGTTCCGCAGCCAGGACCGCAATCGCGAGGACGCGCGCGAGCGCCTCAAGGAACTGCTGCTTGAAGCCGCCAAGCCGCCACCGCCTCCGCGCAAGAAGACGAAGCCCACTAAAGGCTCCGTCGAACGGCGTCTCAAGGAGAAGTCCGGTCGCTCGGATGTGAAGAAGATGCGCGGCAAACCGACGGGAGACTGACCATGGCCGGAGCGAAAGCCGAACTCAGCCTTCAATCCGGCCTTCGTTATCTGCCGGGTCGGCTGTCGCGTCAGGAGCAGGAGGAGCTTGTCGAGATCATCCGCGGCGCGGTGGTCGAGGCACCGCTCTATGTGCCCGTGATGCCTGGCAGCGGCCGTCCGATGTCTGTGCGCATGACCAATTGCGGGCCGCTGGGCTGGGTGACCGACAAGGAGCGCGGCTATCGCTATCAGCCGACCCATCCCGTGACAGGCAAACCGTGGCCCGCTATTCCCGAAGTTCTTCTTGATCTCTGGCGCGAGCTTTCAGGCTATCCCAAAGATCCCGAGGCCTGCCTCGTCAACTTCTACGCGGACGATGCCAAGATGGGCCTGCATCAGGACCGCGACGAGGCCGATTTTTCCGCCCCGGTGCTCTCGATTTCGCTGGGCAATACCTGCCTCTTTCGCATCGGAGGTCTGGCACGGACCGATCGCACCAAATCACTGAAGCTGGAAAGCGGTGACGTGTTTCTGCTGGGAGGGGAGGGGCGCCTGTGTTTCCACGGCGTCGACCGGATCTATCCGGGAACCTCGACCCTGTTGAAGTCCGGCGGTCGTATCAATCTGACCCTCCGCCGGGTCAATCCATAGCCGGCGCATTATCGCCTACAGTTTTCTCAAGGCGACCGTTTCGACCAGGTGATTGTCACCCTTGCGCAGGATGAGGTCGGCACGTGGTCGGGTCGGCAGAATGTTCTCGCGCAGGTTCTTCAGGTTGATGTTTGCCCAAAGCCCCTCGGCGATCTCCCTGGCCTCGTCTTCGCTGATCGTCGCGTAACGATGGAAGTAGGAATTGGGATCGCGGAACGCCGTCTGTCTGAGCTTCATGAAGCGTTCGACATACCAGCGATGAATCGCATTCTCGTCCGCATCGATATAGATCGAGAAGTCGAAGAAGTCGGAGACCATCGGCACGATCTTGCCGTCGGCCGGCAGGTTGCGCGACTGCAGCACGTTGATCCCCTCGAAGATCAGGATATCGGGCCGGTCGATCACCCGGTGTTCGTTGGGCAGCACGTCATAGGTCAGGTGCGAATAGCTCGGCGCCTTGACGTTCGGCAGTCCGGCCTTGATCGCCGACAGGAAGCGCAGGAGTGCGCCGATGTCATAGCTTTCCGGGAAGCCCTTGCGGTTCAGAATCCCGTTCTTCACCAGATGCGCGTTCGGATAGAGGAAGCCGTCGGTCGTCACGAGATCGACCTTCGGGCTCGACGGCCAGCGGGCGAGCAGTTCCTTCAGGATACGCGCGGTCGTCGACTTGCCGACCGCCACCGATCCGGCAATGCCGATCACGAACGGCGTCTTGAAGACATCAGACATGCTCAAGAAGCGATTGCGCTGCTCGAACAGTAGCTGCGAAGATTCGACATGGGACGACAGGAGGCGCGACAACGAAAGATAGATCCGCCGTACCTCATCGAGATCGATCGGGTCATCGATCGAGCGCAGCCGGTGCACTTCGTCTGCCGTCAGCGTTAGCGGCGTATCGGCGCGGAAATGCGCCCATTCCTCGCTTTCGAAGAAGAGATAGGGAGAGTACCCATTTGCCTGGAAATGGTCGAGGACGTCTGGCGTTTCGGAGTCCCGCATAGCTATTGTCATGGATCCTGCCGACTGGCCTTCTCGCTCAGGCCCGTCTGAGCGGTCCGACGCTCAAGTTCCTGCATTACTGCTTGTAAAGGGATGTCCGCAATTTTCAATACGACCATCAGGTGATAGAGCAGGTCGGCGCTCTCGTAGACGAGGTTCTCGCGATCG
>Ga0209207_1001429_pt1 | contig 11083 bp, 8 predicted proteins | sample SaghotsprinmetaG_FD_184140 | JGI IMG/M metagenome (GOLD analysis project Ga0209207, IMG submission 184140) | Hot spring microbial communities from South Africa to study Microbial Dark Matter (Phase II) - Sagole hot spring metaG (SPAdes) (version 3) | ecosystem: Environmental > Aquatic > Thermal...
TAAGGACATCGACCTGATGCCCTATTCCATCGTGGCCGCCGACAACGGTGACGCCTGGGTGGAAGTGCGTGGCAGCAAGCTGTCGGCCCAGCAGGTGTCGGCCGACATCCTGCGCAAGATGAAGAAGACCGCCGAGGACTACCTGGGCGAGCCCGTGACCGAGGCCGTGATCACCGTGCCTGCGTACTTCAATGACGCCCAGCGCCAAGCCACCAAGGACGCCGGCCGCATCGCGGGCCTGGAAGTCAAGCGCATCATCAACGAGCCCACCGCTGCGGCCCTGGCCTTCGGCCTGGACAAGCAGGAAAAGGGCGACCGCAAGATCGCCGTGTATGACCTGGGCGGCGGCACGTTCGACGTGTCCATCATCGAAATCGCCGACGTGGACGGCGAAAAGCAGTTCGAAGTGTTGTCCACCAACGGCGACACCTTCCTGGGCGGCGAAGACTTCGACCAGCGCATCATCGACTTCATCATCAGCGAGTTCAAGAAGGAACAGGGCGTGGACCTGTCCAAGGACGTGCTGGCCCTGCAGCGCCTGAAGGAAGCCGCCGAAAAGGCCAAGATCGAGCTGTCGAACTCGGCCTCCACCGACATCAACCTGCCCTACATCACGGCCGATGCCTCGGGCCCCAAGCACCTGAACATCAAGCTGACCCGCGCCAAGCTGGAGGCCCTGGTGGAGGAGCTTATCGAGCGCACCATCGCGCCTTGCCGCACGGCAATCAAGGACGCTGGCGTGTCGGTGTCCGACATCCACGACGTGATCCTGGTCGGCGGCATGACCCGCATGCCCAAGGTGCAGGAGAAGGTGAAGGAATTCTTCGGCAAGGACCCCCGCAAGGACGTGAACCCTGACGAAGCCGTGGCCGTGGGCGCTGCCATCCAGGGCCAGGTGCTGTCGGGCGACCGCAAGGACGTGCTGCTGCTGGACGTGACCCCCCTGTCCCTGGGCATCGAGACCCTGGGCGGCGTCATGACCAAGATGATCACCAAGAACACCACGATCCCGACGAAGTTCGCGCAGACCTTCTCGACGGCCGACGACAACCAGCCCGCCGTGACGATCAAGGTGTTCCAGGGCGAGCGCGAGATGGCCTCGGGCAACAAGCTGCTGGGCGAATTCAACCTGGAAGGCATCCCGCCCGCAGCACGCGGCGTGCCACAGATCGAGGTGTCGTTCGACATCGACGCCAACGGCATCCTGCACGTGGGCGCCAAGGACAAGGGCACCGGCAAGGAGAACAAGATCACCATCAAAGCCAGCTCCGGCCTGTCGGAAGAAGAAATCCAGAAGATGGTGAAGGACGCCGAGCTGAACGCTGCGGACGACAAGAAGAAGCTGGAACTGGTGCAAGCCCGTAACCAGGGCGAAGCCGCCGTGCACAGCGTGAACAAGAGCCTGGCCGAGCATGGCGACAAGCTGGACGCTGGCGAAAAGGACGCGATCACGGCCGCCGTGAAGGCCCTGGAAGAAGCCTTGAAGGGTGAGGACAAGGCGTCCATCGACGAGAAGACCACGGCCTTGATGGCCGCCAGCCAGAAGCTGGGCGAGAAGATGTACGCCGAATCCCAGGCTGCACAAGCCGCCCAGGCCGCCGGTGGCGCCGATGCGGCAGGTGCCTCGGCCTCCGCTTCTTCGGCCAAGCCCGCTGACGACGACAACGTCGTCGATGCCGAAGTGAAGGAAGTCAAGAAGGGCTGAGCGAGCCCCCGTTGACCCGAGCCGCCGCGCAATGCCTACAGGGGCTGCGCGGCGTTCCTGTTCCAACCGGGTTCTGAATCACTATGTCCAAACGAGACTTTTACGAAATCCTGGGCGTTCCCAAGAACGCCTCGGACGAAGAAATCAAGAAGGCCTATCGCAAGCTGGCGATGAAGCACCACCCTGACCGCAACCAGGGTGATGCGGCCAAGCCTGCCGAAGAGAAGTTCAAGGAGGCCAAGGAGGCCTACGAGATGCTCTCTGACCCGCAAAAGCGTGCCGCCTACGACCAGTACGGCCACGCCGGGGTGGACCCCAACATGCGCGGCCCCGGCGGTGCAGGGGCAGAAGGTTTTGGCGGTTTTGCCGAGGCCTTCGGCGACATCTTCGGCGACATGTTTGGCCAGCAGGGCGGGCGTGGGCGCGGTGCGGGTGGCCGCCAGGTGTACCGGGGCAGCGACCTCAGCTACGCCATGGAGATCACGCTGGAAGAAGCCGCACGCGGCAAGGACGCGCAGATCCGCATCCCTTCGTGGGAGAGCTGTGACACCTGCCACGGCAGCGGCGCCAAGCCCGGCACCAGCGCCAAGACCTGTGGCACCTGCCAGGGCGCAGGCACAGTGCAGATGCGCCAGGGCTTCTTCAGCGTGCAGCAGACCTGTCCGCACTGCCGTGGCACGGGCAAGATCATCCCCGAGCCCTGCACCACCTGCCATGGCCAGGGCAAGCTCAAGAAGCAAAAGACGCTGGAAGTGAAGATTCCTGCGGGCATCGACGACGGCATGCGCATCCGCAGTACGGGCAATGGCGAGCCGGGCACCAATGGCGGCCCGCCGGGCGACCTGTACATCGAGATCCGCCTGAAGAAGCACGACATCTTCGAGCGCGACGGCGATGACCTGCACTGCCAGGTGCCCGTGAGCTTCATCACGGCCGCGCTGGGCGGCGAGATCGAGGTACCCACGCTCGCAGGCAAGGCCGCGATCGACATCCCTGAAGGCACCCAGGCCGGCAAGCAGTTCCGCCTGCGCGGCAAGGGCATCAAGGGCGTGCGCGCCAGCTACCCGGGCGACCTGTACTGCCACATCGCGGTGGAAACACCGGTCAAGCTGACTGAGCACCAGCGCAAGCTGCTGCGCGAGCTGGAAGATTCACTCAAGAAGGGCGGCGCCCGCCACTCACCCAGCGGCGAGAGCTGGACGGACCGGCTGAAGAACTTCTTCAGCTGATCCAGCACCTGCTCCCCTCCCCCAACCGCCCTCGGCCTCACGGCCCGGGCGGTTTTTTCATGCGCGCTACGGGCTGCACGGCCAGCCCCGTGGCCTTGCCCGGCCGCTCGTGCTGGGGCGCGCGGTAAAAGCCCAGGATGCGGCGCACGTACTCACGCGTCTCGCTGTAGGGCGGCACGCCGCCATGCCGCTCCACCGCTTTCTCACCCGCGTTGTAGGCGGCCGAGGCCAGTGCCACATCGCCCCCAAAGCGGTCCAGCAGCCAGCGCAGGTAGGTCAGCCCGCCACGCACGTTCTGCTCGGGGTTCCACACGTCGCGCACACCAAAACGATCCGCCGTCTCGGGGATCAGCTGCATCAGCCCCTGCGCGTTCTTGGGCGACAGCGCCCGGGCCTGGAAGTTGGACTCCGACCGCACGATGGCCAGTGCCAGGCGCGGGTCTACCTCGAAGCGGGGTGCGAGCCGCTGCACCAGCTCGGCGTGGCGGCGTTTTTCATCGGGCAGGTTGCTGACATAGCGGTCTACCACCTCGTGGGGCACAACCTCCTGCGCAGAATCGCGCACCTCCAGCCGGGGGGCGTCCCCCGTGGTGAGGCAGTCCGGCAGCTGGTCACCCGGCGCCAGGCCTTCGGCCAGGCTGCGCGCCTTCTCGTGCCCCCGCTGCGCCGCCAGGGCCAGCAAGGTGGCTGCCGCTGCCGGATCCGGCACCACATCGCGCCCCCGCATCAGCAGGCGGCCCAGGCGGTATTGGGCCTCCACGCTGCCATAGCGTGCGGCATCGCAGTAGCGCTGCGCGGCGCGGTGCGGTTGGCGCCGCACTTCGGCTTCGTAGCCCTCCTCCAGCCAGCGCGACAGCACAGGGGGCTCATCGGCCCATTCGGGCGGGTCGTCCAGCGGCTGCGCGCGCACCTCCCAACCGCCAGCCAGCAAAGCCATTGCCAGCAAGGCGCCATGGGCGTGAAAGGAAAACCGGGGCTGCATACCTCTACCTGTTGGATGAAGGTCCCGCCAAGACGGGGCATCAGGAGATGGGCTGCCCACTGTAGTACCGCCAGAGGATTTGCAACAGAAAAACATTGCCAGCGGTGATTTCTTGATCTGAGGCAAGAATCCACCCGCCTGCGGTAGCCCCCGGCCCCCCTGCGCCGTAGCATGAAAGCCCGCCAGGCGGTCGCAGGGGCCGCAATCCGGGGAAAAGGCAACAACGGGACAAGGGGCATCGGCATGAACGTCAACATCACCTTCCTGGGCGGCTCGGGCACGGTCACCGGCTCCAAATACCTTGTGCGCCACAACGGCAAGAGCCTGCTGGTGGACTGCGGACTCTTCCAGGGCTACAAGCAGCTGCGCCTGCGCAACTGGCAGCCCCTGCCCGTCACGCCGCACCAGATCGACGCGGTAGTGCTGACCCACGCGCACCTGGACCACAGCGGCTACCTGCCCCTGCTTGCGCGCGACGGCTACACCCGTACGATCCACTGCACGCCGGGCACGCGCGACCTGTGCACCATCCTGCTGCCCGACAGCGGGCACCTGCAGGAAGAAGATGCCGCCTTCCTCAACCGCCACCAGCTCAGCAGCCACAGCCCGGCCCTGCCGCTGTACACCCGGCTGGATGCGCTGCACTGCCTTAAACAATTCCAGATCCATGCCTTCCACAAGGCGTTCGAGCCCCTGCCCGGCTGGCGGGTGACGTTCTCTCCGGCAGGCCACATCCTGGGCGCGGCCAGCGTGCTGCTGGAGGTGGGTGGACGGCGCATCCTGTTCTCGGGCGACCTGGGGCGGCCCGACGACCTGCTCATGAACCCGCCCGATGCGCCGCCCCCGGCCGACACGGTACTCATCGAATCCACCTACGGCGACCGCGAGCACCCGCCGGAGGGCCTGCTCGACGAACTGGGCCCCGCCCTGCAGCGGCTGGCAGCACGCGGGGGCATCGCCGTGGTGCCTGTGTTCGCCGTGGGCCGCGCACAGGTTGTGCTGCACGCCATCGGGTTGCTGAAGGCACAGGGCGTGGTGCCTGCGTCGCTCAAGGTGTTCCTGGACAGCCCCATGGCTGTAAGCGCGACCGGGCTGTTCCAGCACCACATGCAGGAACACCGACTGAGTGGACGCGAAGTGCAAGCGCTGGAACACGGCGCCACCATGGTTCAGACAACGGAACAGTCCAAAGGTCTGGCCCGGCTGCATGGCCCCATGGTCATTCTGTCGGCCAGCGGGATGGCCACCGGCGGCCGCGTGCTGCACCACCTGGCACTGCATGCGGGCGACCACCGCAACATGATCATCCTGACCGGGCACCAGGCGCCGGGCACACGCGGCGCGCGGCTGGCCGAGGGCGAAAAGACCATCCGCATCCATGGCCAGGATGTGGCTGTGCGTGCCGAGGTGGTGCGGCTGTCGTCCGCCTCGGCCCATGCCGATGGCAACCAGCTCATCGCCTGGCTGCGCAGCATGGGCCACGCGCCCGACCAGGTGTATGTGGTGCATGGCGAAATGGGCGCCGCCGACCACCTGCGCCAGCGAATCGCGCACGAACTGCGCTGGAATGCGGCGGTGCCAGAGCATGGCAGCACCTGTGTGGCCTGAGAAGGTGTGAACGAACCCGCCCCCTTGCGCAGCGGGCAAACCGCAGACGGGCAACCCAGCCATCTCGCATGGCGATGACAACCAACGAATAATGGGGAGAAAATAACGATCCTTCTCATTTCGAGAAGACAAACACCCCATGAAAAGCTCCGAGCGCAGTTTTGCGCGCCGTATTGACCTGACCTCGCTGCAACTGTTTGTGGCGGTGTGCGAGCTTGGCAGCATCGGCCGCGCGGCCGAGCGCGAATTCATCGCGGCATCGGCCGTCAGCAAGCGCCTGTCGGACCTGGAAACCGCTGTGGACACGGCCCTGCTGTACCGCCACAGCCGGGGCGTGACCCTGACCCCGGCAGGCGAGAGCCTGCTGCACCACGCCCGCACCGTGCTGTTTGGCCTGGAGCGCATGCAGGGCGAGCTGAGCGAATACGCCGACGGCGTGCGCGGCCATGTGCGCATGCACGCCAACATCTCGGCCATCTTCCAGTTTTTGCCCGAAGACCTGGGCGCCTTTGCGCGCGAGCACAGCCAGATCAAGATCGACCTGCAGGAGCACCTCTCCAGCGACGTGCTGCACGCCGTGCAGGAAGGCGCGGCCGACCTGGGCATCTGCAACATCGGCATGGCCAGCGCCGGGGGCAGCCCCGCCCTGCAAAGCCGCCCCTACCGGTCCGACCGTTTGATGCTTGTAGTGCCCTCTTGGCATACCCTGTCTGCCCAGGCAGCTATCAATTTTGAAGAGGTGCTGGACTGGGACATCGTCGGCCTGCATGCCAACAGCAGCATCAGCCTGGCCATGCGCGCCGCCGCCGCCGCTGCCGGGCGCCCGCTGCGCCAGCGCATCCAGGTCACGGGGCTCGATGCCATGTGCCGCATGATCGACAACGGCCTGGGCGTGGGCCTGCTGCCCGACCGGGCTTTTGCACTGATGCGCGGCGTGGGCCAGCTGCAGGCCATCCCGCTGACCGACGCCTGGGCCCACCGCGAACTGCGCGTGGTGGCCCGCGACTTTGACGCCCTGCCCATCACCGCGCGCCTGCTGGTGGAACACCTCGCGCCACACCCCGGCCCGGCACCAGTGAACCAAGCCCCCGACACTAAAATCCAATCCCCCACCTGAAAGTAGAAAGCCACGCCATGGGACGCACCCTGTACGACAAGATCTGGGACGAGCATGTCGTCCACACCGAAGAGGACGGCACCTCCATCCTCTACATCGACCGCCACCTGGTGCACGAAGTCACCAGCCCCCAGGCGTTCGAAGGCCTGCGCGAGGCGGGCCGCAAGGTCTGGCGCATGAGCTCCATCGTGGGCACGGCCGACCACAACACGCCCACCACAGGCTGGGAAAACGGCTACGACGGCATCACCGACCCGATCAGCAAAGAGCAGATCACCACGCTGAACGACAACATGGCGACGATCTCGCCCGCGGCGTTCTTCCCCTTCATGCACAAGCGCCAGGGCATCGTGCACGTGATCGGCCCTGAAAACGGCGCCACCCTGCCCGGTATGACGGTGGTGTGCGGCGACAGCCATACCAGCACGCACGGCGCGTTTGGCGCACTGGCCCACGGCATCGGTACGTCGGAAGTCGAGCACGTCATGGCCACGCAGACGCTGCTGGCCAAGAAGGCCAAGAACATGCTGGTGCAGGTGGACGGCACGCTGGCCAAGGGCGTCACCCCCAAAGACGTGGTGCTGGCCATCATCGGCAAGATTGGCACCGCAGGCGGCACGGGCTACACCATTGAGTTTGCAGGCTCGGTGTTTCGCGCCATGAGCATGGAAGGCCGCATGACCGTGTGCAACATGGCCATCGAGGCCGGTGCCCGCGCAGGCCTGGTGGCGGTGGACGACAAGACCATCGAATACGTCAAGGGCCGCCCCCTGTCGCCCACGGGCGTGGAATGGGACCAGGCCGTGGCGTACTGGAAGACGCTGCATTCCGATGCCGACGCGAAGTTCGACACCGTGGTCAAGCTCGACGCGGCCGAAATCGTGCCGCAGGTCACCTGGGGCACCAGCCCCGAGATGGTGCTGGGCGTGGACGCCCGCGTGCCGGACCCCGACAAGGAAAAAGACGCCAACAAGCGTGGTGCCATCGAGCGCGCGCTGACCTACATGGACCTGCAGCCCGGCAAGCCCATCAACGACATCACCATCGACAAGGTGTTCATCGGCTCGTGCACCAACAGCCGCATCGAAGACATGCGCGAAGCCGCCGCCGTGGTGAAGAACCTGGGCCGCAAGGTGGCCAGCAATGTGAAGCTGGCCATGGTGGTGCCCGGCTCGGGCCTGGTCAAGGAGCAGGCCGAGCGCGAAGGCCTGGACCAGATCTTCAAGGCCGCAGGCTTTGAATGGCGCGAGCCCGGCTGCAGCATGTGCCTGGCCATGAACGCCGACCGCCTGGAGCCCGGCGAGCGCTGCGCCTCCACCAGCAACCGCAACTTCGAAGGCCGCCAGGGCGCCGGTGGCCGCACCCACCTCGTCAGCCCCGCCATGGCCGCAGCTGCTGCCGTGCACGGCCATTTTGTGGACATTCGCCAATTTGCCTGAAGGAGCTTTGTCATGAAAAACACCGTCACCCTCATCGCACTGACCCTCGCCTTCGTGCTGGCCGGTTGCAACACCGTCAAGGGCGTGGGCCAGGACATCGGCAAAGCCGGCAGCGCCATCGAGCGGGCCGCCAAGTAGGACCAGAGAACGCCATGCAGAAATTCACCGTGCACAAGGGCCTGGTGGCCCCGATGGACCGCGAGAACGTCGATACCGACGCCATCATCCCCAAGCAGTTCCTCAAATCGATCAAGAAGACGGGCTTTGGCCCCAACCTGTTTGACGAGTGGCGCTACCTGGACAAGGGCGAGCCCGGCATCCCCGAAAGCCAGCGCAAGCCCAACCCCGACTTCGTGTTGAACCAGCCGCGCTACCAAGGCGCCAGCATCCTGCTGGCCCGCAAGAACTTCGGCTGCGGCTCCAGCCGCGAACACGCGCCCTGGGCGCTGGACCAGTTCGGCTTTCGCGCCGTGATTGCACCCAGCTTTGCCGATATCTTCTTCAACAACTGCTTCAAGAACGGCCTCTTGCCCATCGTGCTGCCCGAAGCCACCGTGGCCCAGCTGTTCGACGAAGTGGCGGCCTTCCCCGGCTACCAGCTCACCATCGACCTGGAGCGCCAAGTGGTGGTGCGGCCGCAGGGCGAAGAAATCCCGTTCGATGTGATTGCCTTCCGCAAGTACTGCCTGCTCAACGGCTTTGACGACATCGGCCTGACCCTGCGCCAGTCCGACAAGATCAAGGCATTCGAGGCCCAACGCCTGGCTACCAAGCCCTGGCTGGCACACACCATGGTGTCCTGAGCCCCAAAATACCCATCAAAATGGCCGTTTGCGCGCAACCAGATTGCCCAATCAGCTATCAAAATAGAAGCAAACCAATGAAAATCGCAGTTCTGCCGGGTGACGGCATTGGCACCGAAATCGTCGCCGAGGCCGTCAAGGTCCTGAAGGCACTCGACCTGAAGTTCGAAATGGAGTCCGCCCTGGTCGGTGGCGCCGCCTACGAAGCCCACGGCCACCCGCTGCCCGAGTCCACGCTCAACCTCGCCAAAGCGGCTGACGCCGTGCTGTTCGGCGCTGTGGGCGACTGGAAGTACGACAAGCTCGACCGCCCCCTGCGCCCCGAGCAGGCCATCCTGGGCCTGCGCAAAAACCTGGGCCTGTTCGCCAACTTCCGCCCCGCCATCTGCTACGAACAGCTGGTGGGCGCTTCGAGCCTGAAGCCCGAGCTGATTGCGGGCCTCGATATCCTCATCATCCGCGAGCTGACCGGCGACATCTACTTCGGCCAGCCGCGTGGCCGCCGTACCGCAGTGGACGGCCACTTCCCCGGTGCCGACGAAGCCTTCGACACCATGCGCTACAGCCGCCCTGAGATCGAGCGCATCGCCCACGTGGCCTTCCAGGCCGCCCGCAAGCGCAACAAGAAGGTCACCAGCGTGGACAAGGCCAACGTGCTGGAAACCTTCCAGTTCTGGAAGGACGTGGTCACCGACGTGCACAAGGAGTACCCCGACGTCGAGCTGCAGCACATGTACGTGGACAACGCGGCCATGCAACTCGTGAAGGCCCCCAAGGCGTTTGACGTGGTGGTGACCGGCAACATGTTCGGCGACATCCTGTCGGACGAAGCCTCGATGCTCACCGGCTCCATCGGCATGCTGCCTTCGGCCAGCCTGAACAGCAGCAACCAGGGCCTGTACGAGCCCAGCCACGGCAGCGCTCCCGACATCGCGGGCAAAGGCGTGGCCAACCCGCTGGCCACCATCCTGAGTGCCGCGATGATGCTGCGCTTCAGCCTGAACCAGGAAGCCGCCGCCCAGCGCATCGAAGCCGCCGTGCAAAAGGTGCTGGCGCAGGGCCTGCGCACACCCGACATCTACAGCGAAGGCACCACTAAGGTGGGCACCGCGCAGATGGGCGATGCGGTGGTGAAGGCGCTGGCCGCACAGTGATGCAGTGGACGCAGGCCTGCCGGGCCTGCCCCGCCCCCCAAAAAAGCGCCGCATTGCGGCGCTTTTTTATGGGCGCCTCCATCCCGCTGTGTCCTGAAAGCATCGCCCGGCCCGGGAAATCTGGGCAAAAAGCGCTCAAAACAAGGTGATGGGGCCTTATCCGCTACAATCTCGCACTATGTTTGCCGCCCGCCCGTTCGCCCTGAACACCGCTTCTGCCGCCCTGGCAGGCGTGGCCGTGCGCGCAATCACCACCAAAACCACGACCATTAAGGGCTGACTCAGCCTGGTTCGTCGTGCGCCCTTCCTGGCCAGACGAGCCAGGCGAGCAGTCCCGGTCGGGCACTGTTTCTTACACTGAAAGGGGCGTTGAAATGAGCAAGTTGGTAGGGTTGGTCGGCTGGCGCGGCATGGTCGGCTCGGTCCTGATGGACCGCATGGAACAAGAGAAGGACTTCGATCTGATCGAGCCCATGTTCTTCTCCACCTCGAATGCAGGCGGCAAGGCCCCTGCCCAGGCCAAGAACGAGACTGCTCTGCAGGACGCGTTCAACATCGAGGCCCTCAAGCGCTGCGAAATCATCATCACCGCCCAAGGCGGCGACTACACCAACGAGGTGTACCCCAAGCTGCGCGCAGCGGGCTGGAACGGCCACTGGATCGACGCCGCCTCGTCCCTGCGCATGGAAAAGAACGCCGTCATCGTGCTCGACCCGGTGAACATGCCCGTCATCAAGAACGCGCTCGCCAACGGCGGCAAGGACTGGATCGGCGGCAACTGCACCGTGAGCTGCATGCTGATGGGCGTGGGCGCACTGTACAAGGCGGGCCTCGTCGAATGGATGAGCACCCAGACCTACCAGGCCGCTTCGGGCGGCGGTGCCCAGCACATGCGCGAGCTGCTCACCCAGTACGGCACACTGAACGCCGAAGTCCGCGCCCTGCTGGATGACCCCAAGAGCGCCATCCTGGAAATCGACCGCAAGGTGATCGCCAAGCAGCGCGCGCTGACCGGTGCCGAAACCGCCAACTTCGGTGTGCCGCTG
>Ga0209207_1001433_pt1 | contig 11045 bp, 13 predicted proteins | sample SaghotsprinmetaG_FD_184140 | JGI IMG/M metagenome (GOLD analysis project Ga0209207, IMG submission 184140) | Hot spring microbial communities from South Africa to study Microbial Dark Matter (Phase II) - Sagole hot spring metaG (SPAdes) (version 3) | ecosystem: Environmental > Aquatic > Thermal...
ACAGATGCGCGAACGCGGCCAAACGTAGCCAGAACAGCGTTTCCTCGGTCAGTCTGGGGTTCATGATCAACTCCCGTGCTGTGATATGAGGTTCGAAGCAGTTTCCGTTCCAACAGTTCCCGGTTCCAGGCGTCTTTTTATTGCTGCTTGACCGCCGCTTTGCTTGGCTGCTCTATGTCTTCCGAGTATAATTAAATACTTATATTTATCTCGGTGCGCGTCATGCTGGGTTTGCTCTGCAAACTTTCGAAAAACCTTATCCTGGCGATTCCAGCCGCGATGCTGCTCGGTTTTGCCGCCGGCCTGCTGGCGCCGAGCGCCTGGATGAAATCGCTGATCGTTCCGCTGACCTTCCTGATGGTCTATCCGATGATGGTCAGCCTGAAACTCGCCAAGGTGCTAGAAGGCGGCGACGGCAAGGCGCAATGGCTGGCGCAGGCAATCAACTTCGCGATCATTCCCTTCATCGCCTATGCCATCGGCCGCGCCTTCTTTCCCGAGCAACCGTACTACGCCATCGGCCTGCTGCTGGCGGCGCTGCTGCCGACCTCGGGCATGACCATCTCGTGGACCGGCTTTGCCGGCGGCAACCTCGGCGCCGCCGTCAAGATGACCGTGCTCGGCCTGATCCTCGGCTCGCTGGCGACGCCCTTCTATGTGCAGTGGCTGATGGGCGCGACGGTGCCGGTCGACCTCGTCGCTGTCTTCCTGCAGATCGTCTTCATCGTCTTCCTGCCGATGCTCGCCGGCCACGTCACCCAGTCGCGACTGATCGCCAAGCACGGCCAGAAAGCCTTCCAGAGCGACTGGGCGCCGCGCTTCCCGCCGTTCTCGACGCTCGGTGTGCTCGGCATCGTCTTCGTCGCCATGGCCCTCAAGGCCGAACAACTGGTCGCCCGCCCCGGCGAACTGCTGCAACTGCTGCCGCCGCTGCTCGCGCTCTACGCGATCAACTACCTGCTCAGCAGTGTCGTCGCCCGCAGTTTGCTGCCGCGCGGCGACGCCATCGCCCTGGTGTACGGCACGGTCATGCGCAACCTGTCGATTGCCCTGGCCCTCGCCATGAACGCCTTCGGCCCCGCCGGCTCCGACGCCGCGCTAGTGATCACGCTGGCCTACATCATCCAGGTGCAGTCAGCGGCCTGGTATGTGAAGCTGACGGATCGGTTGTTTGGGAAGCGGGTGGGGTAGAAGTCAGGAAAAACTGAGTTTGCCCATCCATGCCTAAGGAGCCAACTGGGCAGGACATTCGTCAGAAGATACAAATCTGGGATAGCTCGGTCGAGAAGACTCAAATACCCTGACACATTGACCAACATGGTTGAAAGGGTAATCCGAGATGACAATAATCTCTCGTCCGTCTTGCGAAATTATTCGATATTCGAACACCGACACGCTTGTTTTCTTCTGAAGCACATCGCCAACTATCAGTCCCACGGGGCCGATGGCGGCAGCGATTGCCGGTCCTGCGTTTGCTGAATCAGCACGCGCTTGGGTTTTTTCCCAAGCTTGCTTCTTGGACACGATTCGTCCAATTGTCTCCAGCGCATTGGGGTCATAACTCGGTGCTTGACTCGCGCAGCCATGGAGAAACAGCAAGGTAAGCGCTGCAGCGAGGTGGCGGCTTCTCTGCTTGAAGGATGGTTTAGCTGTCATCACGCGAATACGGGCCTGAAAAAGCTGCGCTCATAATTGTTCTTCTCTCTCAAAGACTAGCGTTGTGGATCACCGGGGCTGTGCGGTTTTCCGCGCAGATTCGCTCGATTGAAAGGTTAGAGGGGCGGTCGAATTTTCTAAGTCACTCTTGTTCTATTCGATGAGATATCGTCATGAGGCCTCTCGCATCCAGTTCTGTGCACTCTCTCCACTCCCTGTTAGTTACTACCGATTTTTGGCCAAGTAACGGAACCGGGCCAGCCCCTTGAATGCCTATTACACCAATGAGGGCTACGCTTTTTTCTTCATTACCCGAGACATAGAAAAACTTTCGCTCATTTTCCTTTAATGAGACTTCTAGTGGTGCTGCAATCCCCTCATTGCTAAACAGATCACCCGATCTGGTTATGAATCTGTACTCCCCTGGGAGCAATGACACTGCAACGTAAGTTTCAGGTGGTAATTTGGCGAGCCGCTTCCCATTTGTTTCAATAGCTAGCTGTCCACTATCGTGAGGAGAGCGAAGGAAATAAATGACTGATTCTCCTGTCCTAGGTTGCTGCAGAACGATGGAATCTGGGTGTGGGTAAACTACAGCACAGCCAGCAATGGGCGCGGACAGGCAGATTATGGCGAGAATCGCGCATATGTAGGGGATGCGTCTAGCACTCATAAAAACCTTTAACGAACTAGGTAACCAGCGCGCTGCGCGAGGCGGGTAGCCAAAGCGCTCTGGTTCAACAATGGGTTAGGCCTGGTTCAAAGATCGGAAGTTGCTCGCTTCGCTACTTCGGTAAGGCCAGTATGAAATGCTTCTTTGGCCAACAGAGGATTGGCTTTGATTGCGTCTCGATTTTGAAAAGTGAACTTCGAATCTCTTGTGATATGTGTGTGTTTTCCATGAGGTTTTGAGGAATAGAGGATTCCATCAGAGAAATAAGTTTCGCTGCAATTGCTTGAAGCCAATCTTATGGAGGCAAATACATTTGGCTCGACTTTGGACTCAACTACATACCCTGTCGATATCGTGCTGATAAGGACGGCGTCGGCCTTTCCTGCTATCGAAGTGCAGTCCAGTTCCTTTCCATCGGACTTCTTCGGAAGTTGTGCGAACTGAACCACTTCATATCCTCTAGATTGAAGAAGATTTACTATTGTCTCATTCCAGTGTTGCGCCACATTCGGATTGGTTGGCTTCACGGCAGCGGTGAACTCATTGGTTGCACTCTCAAATCTAGCGGCCTCAATGGTTCCGAGAACCAATCCCCCGATCGCTCCAAAGAGATAAAGCGCAGCCCCAGCCGTCGCTTGACCAGGGTTTAGAAAATACTTTTCGGGTTCGGTCACCGCAATCACCGCTACAGTCTTGATCTTGCTTCTCGACTCTGGGGCAAGGGCTTTTTTCTCAACTGATGCACACCCGGCCAAGAGGAAGGAAGCGGCCAGCGCTGCTGCTAGGCTACGGCGAGTATTCAAGTTGTTCTCCGTATTAGATGAATAAAATAATCGATATTTGTTAACTACAGTTAATTTCTGGACCTAATGTTTTCGAAAAATAGGGGCCGCCCTTGCGGGACGTCCAGCTAGAACCCCAAGCCTGAACGATTTTTCCGAAAAATTAGGGCTAATCAATTCCACAATCCCCAAGCAAATACAAAGGCCAATAACGGGATAAGGCCAAGTACAGAAGAAGACATGCTCGCTAGAGCAAACAAGGGAACCCCAACGAATATTGCGACGGCCAACTTTAAATACGCTCCCACAATGAATAGCTCATAGGCAGATGTGCCCAATAAAATGAGCATGCCAATACCTGCGAGCAAATGAATTAATGCCTCGAACGACTGGAATCGTTCTATCCATCGGTTTGAGCGAAAAGGTCCGTCGATCATACTGGCGCTAACGTTTTAAATCACCGGACGGAGGCAAGCGCAGCTTACCGAAAGTCCAGGGGGTTGTGATGTTGGGTGGCATGATAAGCACCCTCTTAGCTGTAAATGAGAGTGACCAAAATACCGAAGAGCCACCATGGGGTAAGGGCAACAAATAAAGCGCTGTGCGGTTGGTTGTCTGGTGGATAGCGCCCCAACGTGAGAATACGGAGTAGCACCTTGCCAATCGGGTACGCGACAAGAGCAGCAAGCAGACTGAGCTTGTGATTATGAGGAGGACGAAGATTCATTCTAATGACGCCCGACATTCAAGGTAAGGAGCAGGCGGCCAGTGCAGCGGGCTGACTGTCTCATGGAACGGATTGTTAAACATCAACGTGATCCCGGTTTGGATACAAGGCCATACTCCATAAGTTTGGCTTTGATATCCAGCTCGTATCCCTCGTGAGTCTCCAGTTCAGCCGCTCGGAAGAGATCTCGTTTGGCTTGTTCTTTATCACCGAGCGCTTCGTAGGATAGCGCGCGCCGATAAAGCGCATAACCGTAGTCGGGCTGCTTTGGTATCCCGCGTGTATAGGCATCGATTGCTTCTGCATAACGCCCAGCGTCGTGCAAGGTTTGGCCTGTGTGGTAATAGACAGCCATGCCAGGTCCTGTACCAGGGCCGTCTTCATCGTATTTCAATGCTTCTTTAAGGGAAGCCAACGACGAGTCGTACTGCTTTAACTCTCGGTAGTAGACCCCGAGCATTACGAGTGGCCATACGTTTTTGGGTGAATCAATCTCCAGAGAGGATTTTTGATCTTGGAGGGCGCGTTCAGGTTGTTTAAGTTTTGAATAACACTGCGCTCGCATCTGTAGCACATAGGCACGTGTCGGTGACGGTAGGCCCAGACCCAAACAGTTGGAAAGCTGACCAACCGCTGCAAAGCAGTTCTCTGCCTTGAATGAATCGACACCGGCTTGGCAGTCATCTTTGGGTGTTAGCGCAACGTTTGTTGTAGCTAGTGATGAGGAAAGCCAAGAAGACATGAGTATTAATGCTAAGGATCGGAGATCCATAAGGGTTTCAGTTACGTCTAACGAGCTAATCAGCAGCCGGAGCGCGAAGCGCGGAGGCAACCAAAAAGCCGTACGCTGCACGGCTTTTTGGTTGCGCGGTTGACGGATTGTTAGAAATTTTCGTCATGGTAGCGAGCATGCATCATCAATTGCTGCAAAGCCAATTGGCATGCCTTTCGCCGGATTGTCTTTGAGTGTAACCGGCTGCTTTTCAGTGATTTGATTACCCGCGCTGTCACTCACCCAAATCGCTGCGGTCATGTCTGAGTATGCTTCGCCTTGAAGCACTAGGCGAGACTTTGGCGCTGCGCTGATTGAAAGCGTGGCAACTCCGAAACGGCTGTAGGCATAGGGTTCGCCTACGCTGACTACGACCAATAGTTCATGCGGGCCGGGGGCAATTAGATAAGGAGTATTGAAGTTGCACCGTGCGGTCTTCGCCCGCCCGGTGACCTTTTTATCGATGCTGTCGAGGAAGACCAGAAATGGCGACAACGGCTTTGTCGTTATGGTTTTTGACCCGGAGATAGTCGCTGAATCGGGTTCTTTGGCCGCTACCGATGAATCATAGAAATCGAGCTTTGGCCCGACGATGCCACAAGCAGCTACTAGGAACAGAGCCCCTAGCGCTACGCATAGTTTTAGACGGTGAATTTGTACGGACGGCATTGTGATTTCTAACGTGCTAGCTCAGGGGCGCGAGCCGCCTCGCAGCGAAGCGTCCATTGGAGTGGTGGGTTAAGCTGATAGCCCAAATCGCAAAAGTCAGCACTGGCAAGACAGCGATTAAGCATTTGTATTCCCCTTTTGTGCTGCGCGAAAGTTGGATACGGCAACCAAGATGCCAATGCTCCCCAATACGGCAAATAGGGCTACTTCGCTCCAAGCACCGAACAGGCTAGAAAAAGCAATCTGAAGCCAAGCCCAACGGCCTGTAGGCGACAAGGGGGAGGGGGCGGCATAGGAAACTGCGGCGAGCAAAAAGAAGACGCTTGACAGACCAAGCCACAGATTTCCTTTTTCCTTCGGCGACATGGGGGTCATAACAGCCTAATTAGTAGTAGACGGCAATAACGCTGTATAAGCAGGCTTATCGCCACTCACCCTGTCCAGCACGGCACGCGCCAAGTAAGCGTAGCAGTGGCTTCCGGCAGACTTTCTGGAATATTCCGGGAAATGGATGGCGGTCATTCGCGGCGACAGGGTGGATGACATGATGATTGTGCCATTGGTATTGGCTGATGTCATGCCGTGATCCCCTTGTTCTGGAGGTTGCACACTGAAAATTTACCGAATCTCGAAATTGAATGTCAGATCGGCAAAAAAAGCCCGGCACAGAGCCGGGCGAAGGCGTGAAGGCGGAGGTGGGGTGCCTAGACGTTTCTCAGGGCCAGCGTCCAGGCTTCCATGGCCTGGTTGGCGGGTTGCATCGGGGCTTCCATGAAGCTGATGACGAATTTGTCGCCGACGTCGGCGATGCCGATTGAGCGCGGGCGGACGGCGAGGACCTGCGGGTTGGGGATGGCGAAGCCGAAGCAGAAGACGATGTCCACGGCGGCGATCAGGCCGGGCATGATTTCGCCGCCGATCTTGGTGGTGTGGGCGAGGTGGTCGAAGACGGCGATGAATTGCACTTTCGGGTTTTCGGCGATCTTGGCCTTGAAGTAATCGACCAGCGCCGGAACGGACAGGAAGCTGGTTTCGTGCTTGCCAATCTCGGCGACGAAGACCGGGTACTTGTCGTTGAACAGGGTGTGTTTCATCGGGCTTTCTCTCGGTTGATCAAAGGATTTCTGGCGGCATCGATACAGCGTCGCAGCAAGCTTTCGATGGGCAGGCGTGGGATGGGCCGTTGCAGGTTAAAGCGTGGCAGCGGGGATGTCTCAGTGCGCATGCGAATGTCCTTCGTGGTCGTGGCAGGCCAAGGTGATACTGCGTGTCAGCAGGCAGCCGGCGAGGAAGTTGGCGATTGCCCGGTCCGGGTCTTCCTCGCAAGCGAGCAACGGTTGTACGCCGAGGTCAAGCAGTCGGCGGAACAGGTTGCCGCCCATGCCGGCCGTGATCAGCACGTTGATCCCGGATAATGCGCCGGGCAGCCCGCTGTGGCTGGCGTGGAAACTCTGTTCCATCGGTAATTCGACCAGCCGCTTGCCGGCGATCTGCTTGTCTTCGATGTCGTAGAGCCAGAAGTTGCGGCATTTGCCGGCGTGTTCGGTGATCGTCCGGCGGTTCTGGCTGGTGATGGCGATTTGCATGATGTTCCTCAGAAATTGATCAGCGGGCGGCCGATGGCGTCGAGGCGGACCAGCGACAGCAGTAGGGCGGCGACGCTGGCGCCGGCCGAGAACAGCCAGCGCGGCAGCCAGTGCAGCGGGACGAAGCCGACGCCGCGGACGAAGCCGGCGCTCATCGACCAGAACAGCAGCATCGCCGCCGGGTGGTCGGCATGGCCGGCGGCGTCGGTGGCGATGCCGGGCAGCACGGTCATGACGACCAGGATGAGCAGGGCGATGCCCAGCGGCAGGGCGGCGATGCCGGCTTTGGCCGCCGGCTCGGGCAGCGCGTCAGCGGCCATTGCGTTCTTCCTCGAAGTCGCCCCACAGCGTGTTGAGGATGGCGAGCAGCACGGCGAAGCCGATGCCGAGTACCCAGGCGAAATACCACATGATGTTTTCCTTTCAGGTCTTGTCGAATTCGTCGCTGCCGATGATCAGGCGGGTGTCCGTCAGATACTGGTGCGGCGGGATTTCCAGGTTGGTCGGGGCCGGTTTGTTCTTGAACACGCGGCCGGCGAAGTCGAAGGTCGAGCCGTGGCACGGGCAGAGAAAGCCGCCCGGCCAGTCGGCGCCGAGCGCCGGGTCGCCGGGGGTGAAGGCGTTCGACGGCGAGCAGCCGAGGTGGGTGCAGATGCCGACGGCGAGCAGCATTTCCGGCACCCGCGAGCGGGTTTCGTTGGCCGCGTAGGCGGGCTGCTGCGAGGTGACGGCCGAAGCCGGGTCGGCCAGCATCGGTTCGGCCTTTTTCAGCGCGGCGAGCATTTCCGGCGTGCGGTTGAGGATCCACACCGGCTTGCCGCGCCATTCGACGACCATCATCTCGCCCGGCGCCAGCTTGCCGATGTCGACTTCGACCGGCGCACCGGCGGCGAGCGCGCGTTCGGAGGGCATCAGGCTGGAAACGAAGGGCACGATGGCGGTCAGCGCCAGCGCGCCGCCGGCACCAGCCGTGGCCATGATCCACTGGCGGCGGGCCGGGCTGTCGCAGACGGTGAAGGACTCACCGGAACACAGGCATTCGGACATGGCGTTCTCCCTTAGTAGGCGGCGTGGTCGTTCTCGCGGATGTAGGCAGCGGTGACCTTGCCGGCCATCACTTTGTAGGCCCAGCCGGTGTAGGCAATGATGATCGGCATGAAGATCAGCGTCGCCCAGAGCATGATGTTCAGCGTCAGGTGGCTGGAGACGCTGTCCCAGACGGTGAGGCCGGAGCGCAAATCGGTCGACGAGGGCATCACGAAGGGGAACAGCGAGGCGCCGGCGGTGCCGATGACGCCGACGATGGCCAGCGACGAGGCGACGAAGGCAGCCAGCGTGGCGCGGTTGACCGCCAGCAGCATGGCCGCCAGCGTGCCAGCGTAGGCCAGTGCGGGCAGTGCCATGGTCAGCGGGGCTTTGTCGTAATTGGCCAGCCAGGCGCCGGGTTGGCGGATGACTTCCTTGTCGAGCGGATTGGGCAAGGCGCCGGCATCGACCGCCGAAACGATGGCGTAGCCGTCAATGCCTTGCCACAGCCAGATACCGGCAGCCGAGAAGCCGAGCAGCAGCAGGCTGCCGAAGACCAGCATGGCCGTCTGCGTGCGCCGCTGGACGGCGCCTTCGGTGCGGTGCATCAGGTAGATCGCGCCGTGGAAGGTGATCATCGCCGTCGACACCACCCCGCAGAGCAGGGCGAAGGGGTTGAGCAGGGCCCAGAAGCTGCCGGTGTAGTAGGGCATCAGGTTGTCGGTGAAATGGAAGGGCACGCCCTGGAACAGGTTGCCGAAGGCGACGCCGAAGATCAGCGGCGGCACGGCGCCGCCGACGAACAGGCCCCAGTCCCAGGTCTGGCGCCAGGTCGGGTTGTTGATCTTGCTCCGGTAGTCGAAGCCGACCGGGCGGAAGAACAGCGCCCAGAGCACGGCCAGCATCGCCCAGTAGAAGCCGGAGAAGGCGGTGGCGTAGACCAGCGGCCAGGCGGCGAAGATGGCGCCGCCGCCGGTGATGAACCAGACCTGGTTGCCGTCCCAGTGCGGGCCGACGGTGTTGATGACGATGCGCCGTTCGACGTCGTCCTTGCCGACGAAGGGCAGCAGCGTACCGACGCCCATGTCGTGGCCGTCCATGATGGCGAAACCGACCAGCAGGACGCCGACCAGTAGCCACCAGATGAGTTTCAGCGTGGGGTAATCGAAAAGCATGGTTGTTCCTCAGGCGTGAGCGTATTCATTGTCGTAGCGGCCGGTACCCAGGCTGCCCGGACCCTGCTTGGCGAAGCGCACCATCAGGTACATCTCGACCGCCAGCAGCAGCGTGTAGAAGCCGACGAAGCCGGCGAGCGAGCCATACAGGCTACCGACCGACAGCGTCGATACCGACATGTGGGTCGGCAGCACGCCGTAGATGGTCCAGGGCTGGCGGCCGTATTCAGCGACGAACCAGCCGAGCTCGCAGGACAGCCAGGGCAGCGGCAACATCCACAGCGAGGCGCGCAGCAGCCACGGCTTGTCGGCGAAATTTCCCTTGATCGAGTACCACAGGGCGGCGCCGAACAGGGCCAGCATCAGGAAGCCGAAGCCGACCATCAGGCGGAAGGTCCAGAACAGCGGGGCAACGCGCGGGATGGTGTCGGCCACGGCTTTGTCGATCATCTCTGGCGTCGCTTGGCTGACATCGACGACGTACTTCTTCAGCAACAGGCCGAAGCCGAGGTCGCCGACATGCTGTTCGAACAAGGCCTTGGTTTCGGCGTCGGCCGGGTTCTTGCGCAGCTTTTCCAGGGCGCCGACGGCGATCTGGCCGGACAGGATGCGTTCGCGGTTCTTCTCGCGGATTTCCTTGATCCCGGGAATCTGCTGGTCGAGCGAGCGGGTGCCGATGATGCCCATGACCCAGGGAATCTCGATGGCGAAGTCGTTCTTCATTTCGGCTTCGTTGGGAATCGCGATCAGGTTGAAGCCGGCCGGTGCCGGTTCGGTCTCCCACATCGCTTCCATCGCGGCCAGCTTGGTCTGCTGCGCTTCACCGACGGTGTAGCCGGATTCGTCGCCGAGCACGATGACCGAGCAGATCGAGGCAAAGCCGAAGGCGGCGGCGATGCGGAAGCTCTTCTTGGCGAATTCGACGTCGCGGCCGCGCAGCAGGTAGAAGGCCGAGATCGACAGCACGAACATGGCGCCGGTGACATAGCCGGCCGAGACGGTATGGACGAACTTGGCCTGGGCGTCCGGGTTGAACAGCACGGCCCAGAAATCGACCATTTCCATACGCATGGTCACGTAGCTGAACTCGGCGCCGACCGGATTCTGCATCCAGCCGTTGGCGATCAGGATCCACAGCGCTGACAGGTTGGTGCCGACCGCCATGAGGATGGTCACCAGCAGATGTTGCTTGCGCGACAGGCGGTCCCAGCCGAAGAAGAACAGGCCGATGAAGGTCGATTCGAGGAAGAAGGCCATCAGGCCTTCGATGGCCAGCGGCGCGCCGAATATGTCGCCGACATAGTGCGAGTAGTAGGCCCAGTTGGTGCCGAACTGGAACTCCATGGTGATGCCGGTGGTCACGCCGAGCGCGAAATTGATGCCGAACAGCTTGCCCCAGAAGCGGGTCATGTCCTTGTAGATGGTCTTGCCGGTCATCACGTAGGCGGATTCCATGATCACCAGAATCCAGGTCATGCCGATGGTCAATGGCACGAACAGGAAGTGGTACATCGCGGTGATCGCGAACTGTAGCCGGGATAGGTCGACAAGCTCTTCACTGAGCATGGGTTTCTCCTTGCGGGGCGGTGGTGAAATGACGGGCGGCCGTCGTGTCGTCGACGGCGACCCGGACGTCGCGGATGAACATCCACCAGATCGCCGTCAGGACGATCAGCTTGGCGATGACGAGAAGAATCAGTTCGCGTCTGAGTCGGCGGTCGCGTGGGTCCATGGTGGGCTCTGGTTGTTGAATAACAGTCTTTGCTTATCAAGAGCCGTGCCAGCCTGGCTGCGGCTGAAAAATCGCCGCAAGTCATTGATTTGAAAACCTGCGGCGTTTCGTCGCAGGGGGATTTCTGGGCTTTTTCTGCCAGTTGTGGCAGAGTGTGGCAGTAATCAATGGCAGTGATTGGCGGAGAAATGGCAGACAACAACGGTAGCCCCCAGCTCAGCGAACTGGTTTCCTTCCTGCAGACCTT